>Ga0209098_1003218_pt1 | contig 13805 bp, 9 predicted proteins | sample AD_JPNHW1_MetaG_FD_184429 | JGI IMG/M metagenome (GOLD analysis project Ga0209098, IMG submission 184429) | Active sludge microbial communities of municipal wastewater-treating anaerobic digesters from Japan - AD_JPNHW1_MetaG (SPAdes) (version 2) | ecosystem: Engineered > Bioreactor > Anaerobic >... | reverse complement strand
GGGAGGCCAACCTCCTCGCCCTCATCCGGAAGGCCAACATCGACATCCCGACCTTCTGCTACCATAGCCACCTCTCCACCTACGGCGCCTGCAGGCTCTGCCTCGTGGAGATCAACGGCAAGGAGATCGACGCGAGCTGCGTCGTGCCGCCGAAGGACGGCATGACGATCCGCACCTCCACGCCGAGGATCCGCTCCATGCGGCGCATGAACCTCGAGCTCCTCCTCGCGAACCACAAGCAGGACTGCCCCACCTGCGAGCGCTCGGCCTCCTGCAAGCTGCGCGACCTCGCCTCGCGGATGGGCGTGCGCGACGTGCGCTTCCGCAGGACCAGGCCCGAGCAGGCCGTCGATGAGGGCTCTCCCTGCCTCGTCCGCGACCCCAACAAGTGCATCCTCTGCGGCGACTGCGTGCGCTACTGCGCCGAGATCCAGGGCATAGGCGCCATCGACTTCGCCCATCGCGGCACCGAGGCCTGCGTCACGCCCGCCTTCGGCAAGTCCCTCGGCGAGGTCGACTGCGTAAACTGCGGCCAGTGCGCCGCCATCTGCCCCACGGCCGCCATCGTCCCCCGCTCGCACGTGGATGCGGTCTGGAAGGAGATCGACGATCCCGGCGCCAGGGTCGTGGCCCAGGTCGCCCCCGCGGTCCGCGTGGCCCTGGGCGAGCGCTTCGGCCTCCCCGCAGGCACCATCACGACCGGCCGCATCGCGGCGGCCCTCCGCATGCTCGGTTTTGACGCGGTGTACGACACCGCTTTCGGCGCCGACCTCACCGTGGTCGAGGAGGCCACCGAGTTCATCGGCCGCCTCGCCGCGGAGGAGCCTGGCTCGAGGCTTCCCCTCTTCACCTCCTGCTGCCCGGCCTGGGTCAAGTTCGCGGAGCAGTCCTTTCCCGAGCTCCTGCCGAGGCTCTCCTCCTGCATGTCGCCGCAGTCCATGGTCGGCTCCGTCCTCCGCGAGGAGAAGGCGAGGTCGGTGGCCGGCGGCAAGGACGACGGACTGAAGCTCCGCATCGTCTCCATCATGCCCTGCACCGCCAAGAAGTACGAGATCGCGAGGCCCGAGCTCTCCCGCGACGGCCGGAAGCTCGTGGACTACGTCCTCACCACGAACGAGCTCGCCTCGATGATCGAGGAGGCGGGCATCCGCTTCCAGGACCTGCGCTCAGGCTCCATGGATCTCCCCCTCGGGTTCTCCTCGGGGGCGGGCATCGTCTTCGGCCGGGCCGGCGGCGTGAGCGAGGCAGTTGCGCGTTATGCGAGCGCCGGATACCGCGGCGGCTCGGCGCAAGCCCTGGACTTCGTCGAGGACGCGCCGGGCTCGGGCGTCAGGACGGCTTCCTTCGAGGCGCGCGGCCGCACGATCACCGTGCTCTCCGTGCAGGGCCTCGCCAACGCCAAGCGCGTGGCCCGCGAGATCCTCGCCGGGACGCGACAGGCAGACCTTGTCGAGGTCATGGCCTGCCCGGGCGGCTGCGTGGGCGGCGCGGGCCAGCCCATCGCCACCGATGGCGCATGCGGCCCGCGGCGGGCCGCCGGCCTCGCCCAGGCGGACGGCGAGCGCGAGCTCAGGTCCACGGCCGACAATCCCTTCATCGCCTCGTTCTACAGCGGGACCCTGGGCTGCAAGCCCGGCGAGGGCCTGGCGCACGAGCTCTTCCACACCCGCTACTCGAGCAAGAAGCGCATACAGGACGCCTCGATCCGCCTCGTCAAGGGTTCGGGCCGGCGCCGCATCCCCGTGAAGGTCTGCGTCGGCACGAGCTGCTTCCTCAAGGGCAGCCAGGCCATCCTCGCCGACGTCCTCCATCACGTGGAGTCGGGCGGCCTTGCGGACTTCGTCGACGTGAGCGCCACCTTCTGCAGCGAGAAGTGCGGCAAGGGCCCGACCGTCACGGTGGGCGACGCCATCCTCGAGCGGACGACCTCCGCCAAGGTCATGGAGGAACTCCTCGCCAGGGTCGAGGAGCTCAAGGCAGGCGCCACGGCCTAGCTGCGCCCTTCCAGGGCCGCAGGCGAATTACTATTGCCCCCCATAACGGGCCGTCCGGGGAGAGATCTCCGGGCGGCCCTTCTTTTTTCGCCGCCATCGCGGGATGGCGCCGCGGTCCGTGACCTGCGGGCTCAGCCCCGGGAGCGGCCCCTTCCGGCAAAGCCCGCGATGGCTGCCACCATTCCCGCGGCCGCCCGGCCTATGGCCGCGCCGAGGTCGTCCTGGGCGCCGAGTATCGAGAAGACGGGCAGGGATTCCTCCTGCGAGACATAGGTCCAGACCCTTCCCACCCGGGACGGATCGCCCACGTCGGCCACGCGGCCTTTGGATATGTCCGCCGCCGTGGCGGATATGGCCTCGTCCAGCGCCGTCTCGAAGGCGTCTCCCAGGCGTTTCACGTACTCCATGCCCGGGTCGAGATGGCCATAGACGAGGAGGCCGGCGCCTTCCCTGAGTTCCTCGGCAAGGGCAAGGTGGCGGGCCCAAAGGGCGTCGAGCCGCCCAAGGAGGATGGAGCAGGCGGCCTTCCTCGTTTCGCCGGCCTTGCCGGGAGCCGCCGCGATGGCGGCGGCCATCGCGGCAGCGACCTCGTCGGGAAGGACCCCGTCGATGAGTATGGCGTCGCGCAGCGTGCGCAGGGCCCGCCTGTCGAGCTCGACGATGAGCGAATACTTCCGCAGCGTCCGCCTCAGCTCGTTGTTGCGCTGGGCGATGATGGACCGCGCGCGGTCGAGCTCGCGGACGACGCGCCTCTCCGCGATCGGCGCGCCGTCGTCGGGGCCGGCGTCCTCGCGGAAGCCCCGGGGAAGGAAGGAGGGGACGCCGTATCGCCGGAAGTAGCCATCCTCGAGGCTGACGTAGAACCGGCTTTCTCCGGGCTCTCCCTGCCTCCCGGCCCGTCCCCTGAGCTGCTGCTCGACCCGGATGGATTCCCTCCTGCCGAGTCCCAGGACGAGGAGTCCGCCTTGCGCCGCGATGTGCGCCGTTTCCTCTTCCGCCCGGGCGAGTCCCGCGCCGCGAAGGCCCTCGCGCGGGCCACCGAGCCTTATGTCGGTGCCGCGGCCGGCCATGTTCGTGGAGATGGTCAGGGCAGCGGCGCGGCCCGCCCCGGCGATTACCGCGGCTTCCGCGCCGTCATCCCTCGCGTTGAGAAGGACGGGCCTCATGCCACGGCGCCGCAGCAGCCCGGCCACCTCCTCGGACTCCGCCACCGATTGCGTCCCGACAAGCACCGGCCTCCCGACCTGCACGTTGGCCGCAACCTCGTCGGCAAGGGCCTCGACGCAGGCTTTCCGGCTGCGGTAGACCCTGTCGGGAAGATCCCTGCGCCGAGAGGGAAGGCGGGGGTCGAACAGCACGGTCCCGAGGCCGTAGTAGCGGGAGAAGTCCTCGGCCGCGGCTTCCGCCGTGGCCGTCATGGCCGCCAACACGGGATAGCGGGCGGCCAGGTGCTCGACGGTGATGGTCCCGAGTATCCGGCCCTCCTCGCCGCAGTCAACGCCCTCCTTCGCCTCGAGGGCCGCCTGGAGGCCCCAGGGCCAGCGGCGCTCCTCCGTGCGCCTCCCCGTGAATTCGTCCACCGGCCTCACGGCCCCGTCCAGGACCACGTAGTCCACGTCCCTCCTGAGGAGGGAGCGGGCGGACAGCGCAGCATGGACGCGCGCGAGGTCCTCGTCCGCGGGAATGCCGCCTCCCGCCAGGACGACGGAGAGCCGGGCATGCCCTTCGAGCGTGAGAAAGACCGATTCACGCCGGGCATTGACGCGGTAGTCCCTCCCCTCCACGAGGGAGGCGGCAAGTACGTCCGCCTCGAGAGCGCCGATACCCGCCCGAAGGCCATCGTCCCGCGCGCCGGCTATGACGAGGGGAACCCGCGCCTCGTCGATGAGGATGAAGTCGGCCTCGTCGAAGATGGCGGCTCCGGGCTCGCCTGAGACGACATCCCTGGCATCGAGGGCGAGGCCGTCCCTCAGGTAGTCGAAACCGGCTTCGCGCGCCGTGACATAGAGGATGTCCTGGGCGTAGGCCTTCCTCCGCTCCTCCCGGGAGGAGCGTTCCGCTATGGCCGCCGCCTTGAGCCCAAGGGCCCTGTAGAGGCCCGCCATCCATGCGGCGTCGCGTTCCGCGAGGTAGTCGTTGGCCGTGAAGAGGTGCACGTTGGTGCCGCGCAACGCGAAGGATGCCGCGGCCAGTGCCGCGGCCAGCGTCTTGCCCTCGCCCGTGGCCATCTGGACGACCTTGCCCCCTGAGAGGGCCGCCGCCGCCGCGACCTGCAGCCTGAACGGCTCGATTCCGAGACCTAGCCTGGCTGCGTCCACCGCCAGGGCCAGGGCGGGCACGAGATCCTCGCGCTCCCCCCGGCCCTGTCCTTCCCGCCCTCCCGGGTCTTTCCTCCGCCTCGCATCCATGAACGCGCGGGAAGCGGCCATGAGGCCGGGGAGGTCCGAGGGACGGTTCCCGGGAGCCGTCGCATCGTCCGCGATCGCTACATAGGCGCTGATATCATGCTCTATCGGTATGCCCTTCGCCCTGGCGAAGGCTGCCGTGAAGGTCCTGCTTTTCTGCATTGGGGAGTCCATCCAAACGTTCGATGTGCGGGCGCGGGCCGGCCCGGCCCGGAGGGATCAACGATCCCCGGTCAACGCGATGGACGGAGGCGGGGAGCGAGGGGCGGGTCGTGCCCTGACCGACAAGGATGAGGAGGCGGGCCGCGGGCAAACTGGCGCCTTGCCGGCTTGCGGCAGGGGAAGGATCCCGGACAGGAGAGCGGGGAGAAGGACGAGGAGGAGGGGCAAAGGACTGAGCGCAAGGACCGCAAGGGCAAGGAAGAGCCCCGTCACGAGGAGGACGGTTCGGGCGGGGCCGGTCAGGCGGCGGAGCTTGCTCACCGGTTCAAGATACGCATGGCATGGGCTGCGGGCAAGACCCGCGTCTTCAGTCGGACGCCCTTTCGAGGGTCCAGTCGAAGGTTCCCCCGGGGCCGCCGACGAACTGGAAGGCCCGCACCCTGCCCGCGTCGTCCCGAAGGAAGCGCAGCGCGCGGCGTTCGATCACGGGCGGGTAGCAGGCGGCAAAAAGATCGCCGCCCTCCGCGTCGAAGCGGAGGTCCATGGCGTTGCGGCTCGGGATGGCGTTGCGCAGCTCTACCCAGCCATCTCCCGCGATGACGCGGTAGCCTGTCGAGATGCCTGCGCATCGATAGAAGCCTTCGTATCCGCGGCAGTCCCCTGTCCGCTTGGGGCGATCGGGGACAGGGTCGGCTTCCCGGGCCTCGGCCTTCGCGGCGGGAAGTCCTGCCGTGGAGAGGGCCTTGGCGCCTTCGCCATCGATCACGAGATCGACGACGCTCTCGTAGACCAGCTCTCCCGTCTTGTCGAGGATATGGCAGAGGAAGTCGCTCGAGTTCGCGAGGCATATCACGGAGAGCTTCCTCTCGGGGAGGCGGTAGATCACCGTGTTGATTCCCGGGGCCCCGCCCTCGTGGTAGACAGCCGCCGAGCCCTTGTAGGTCTTGACGAACTGTCCGTAGCCGTAGCCCGCGGTGGTTCCGTCGTCGAGGGCGAAGGGGCGCGATAGGCGCTGCATGAACTCCGGGTCGCCTTTCCCGAGGATGTTGCGCCAGTAATTCCTTTCCCACAGGGCGAGGTCCTCGAGGGTCGACCAGACCTGGCCCGCGCCGCTCAGCTCCATGCGTTCGGCAACGTAGCCCCAGCCCTTGAGCGAGGCGGCGTCCCTTTCCCTGAAGCGGAGGAGACGCTCGCGCGCATAGGTCCTCGCGACGTGCGGGATCTCCAGGGTCCTGTCGCTGCGCACGAAGCTGTCCGTCATCCCGAGAGGGCCGAAGATGCGCTTCCCGGCGAAGTGCGCGAAGGTCAGGCCGGAGACCGCCTCGACCACCCGCGCGAGGAGGAAGTAGCCCGTGTTCCCGTAGGACCATTTCGTCCCGGGCTCGAAGGCGAGGCGGCCCGAGGTCCTGATCATCGCGATGGCCTCGTCCTTCGTGAAGAAGTCGTACTCGGGAATGCCCATCACGAGGTTCGCGACCTCGTAGATGTCCTCGAGGCCGTTCGCCATGGCCAGGAGGCTGCGTATGGTCAGGGCGCGGCAATGGCCAGGTAGCCAGTCGAGGTATGCCTGCACCTCGTCGTCGAGGGAGATCGCGCCTTCCTCCTCGAGGAGGGCGATCGCCGTGGCGGTGAACTGCTTGGACACGGAGGCGAGGTGGAAGACCGTGCGGGAATCCACGGGGACTCCACCCTCGATGTCGGCCATGCCGAAGCCGCGTGCGTACGCGAGCTCTCCCCCCTCGGCGATGCCGAGGACGCAGCCTGGTTCCGTCGTGGAATCATAGTCCGCGAAGAGCGTATCTATCCGCCGTCTCGTTTCCTCGGAGAGGATCATCGTGCCTCCATGCGCCGCGATCCGCTGGTGCGGCGAGTAGCCGGTACCTACGGGCCGAGCCAACATGATAGGGGCAGGCGGAGCAAAAAGGAAGACCGATTAAATCGCGCAACGCGAAAAAAAGGCCGGACGCGGTGTTGCGCGCCCGGCCATGTGCTCCGGCCTGCGGCAAGGTGCCGCAGGGGCGGGGAGGAACCGTCCCCGCCGGAACCGCTAGTCCTTGAAAAGCCCCGCTATCCTGTGGGCGTAGAGCTCGTTTATGACGTGGCGCTTCATCTCCTGCTTGGCGGAGAGCTCGCGTCCGACCTCGAAGGGCCGCGCGAGGAGGGCGAAGCGGAAGACGCGCTCGAAGCTCTTGAAGCCCGTCCGGGCCGAGATGCGTCCGGCTATCTCGTCGCCGATGAGTTCCTTCACCTCGGGCTGCTCGAGGAGCTCCTCGTAGTCCACGATGGGCACGTTGTTCTCCTTGGCCCAGGCGGTGACGGCATCCTCCTCGGGGACGACGAGGGCCGCGAGCCAGCGCTGGTCCTGCCCGAGGACGATGGCCTGCCTGATGTACTCGCTCTCGCAGAGCTTGTTCTCCATGGGCACGGGCTCGATGTTCTCTCCGCCGCGGAGGACGATGGTGTCCTTGACGCGGCCCGCGATGCGGAGCTCTCCATGCCGGGTCATCACGCCGAGGTCTCCCGTGTCGAGGAATCCGTCCGCGCCGATCACCTTCGCGGTGAGCTCGGGCTTGCGGAAGTAGCCCGACATGACCTGGCCGCCGCGCACGAAGATCCGGCCCTTGTGGCCATGGCGCAGGACCTTGCCTGCCTCGTCGCGGATCTGGACCTCCGTGCCCTCGAGGATGGCGCCTACCGTGCCCTGGACGGGCTTTTTCTGGTTCCGGACGCCGATGACCGGCGCGGTCTCTGTGAGGCCGTAGCCCTCGAGGATCTTGATGCCTATGGCGTCGAAGAAGCGGTCGGCCGAGCGGGGGAGGGCGCCGCCTCCCGAGATGCCCGCGATGAAGCGTCCGCCCAGCTTGGCCTGGATCTTCCGGAAGACGAGGAGCCAGCCCAGGGCGCGCAGGGGCGCGAGGATCACGAAGGGTATGAGCGATGCGAGGATCTCGAGGATGCGGGGGCGGTGGTCGAAATCCGGCACCCGGCCGAGGAGGTGGTTCCGCGTGAAGGCGTAGGCTTCGCCCACGGCCACGAAAGTCTTGAAGAGGACGGCCTTGGCCCCTCCCTGCTGCCTGATGTTGCGGTAGACCCCGTCCTGGACGGATTCCCAGATGCGCGGCACCGAGCCCATCCACTGGGGCCTCACCGCCTGGAAATCGGCGAGCATCACCGAACCGATGGGCTTGGAATAGGCGACGGCCGCGCCCGCGGCCATGACGATGTACTGGGCTATGCGCTCGAAGACATGCCAGATGGGCAGGACCGAGAGGAAGGTCTGGCCGGAGCGGATGTGGACGATGTCGAGGAGGCGTTCCGCCTGGAAGAGGAAGTTGCCGTGCGAGAGCATGACGCCCTTGGGCTCGCCTGTCGTGCCGGAGGTGTAGATGAGGGTCGCGAGCTCGTCGCGCCCGCCCTTGGCCGCCTCGGCTTCGTAATCGGCGAGGCTCGCGCCGCGGCTCCGTCCCAGCCCGTGGAGCTCCGCATAGCTCCTCACGGAGATGCCCGCCGCCTTGGCCTTCGCGGCGGCCTCGGGACCCGCCTCGTCGAAGAGGACCACGGTCCTGAGTTCCGGCATCCGGTCCCTCAGGGCGAGGACCTTGGCCAGCTGCTTCTCGTTCTCGAGGACGGCGATGCGGCAGCCGCTCCAGCCGAGGATGTAGGCTATCTCGTCCTGGGTCGCGTCGCAGCCGCGTGGGACATCGGCGCCGCCAAGGCCGAGGATGGCCAGGTCCGTCGCGAGCCATTCCTTGCGGTTGTCCGAGATGAGGCCGATGCGCTCTCCGCGCTCCATCCCGAGCTCGAGGAGGCCGCCCGCCACGAGGGCTACCTCTTCCGCGAGGGCCACATAGGGCCGCGACCTGAATTCGCCCGAGGCGTCCTTGGAGAGCTGGGCCGCCACCTCGGGCTGCCGCTTGACGACCTCGAGGAACAACTGGGGGATAGTCTCTGCCATGTCTTCGACTCCTTGTTTACATAGTAACGACATTTGTAAAAGTGTGCAAGGCAATATGAAACACAGTATGACTATAGTGTCACTATAGGCTTTCCGGCTCGCGAATGCGAAGCCAAAGGAATGGCTTCCCTTGACCGGATGGGAGGGCGGGGTAGAATGACTGGCCGCCCCGCGCGGTGGCATGGGGAGAGGGCATGGGCGATATCTACGGCTACTACAACCGCTATTCCGAAAACGAGCGCCTCAACCGGAGAAGATCGCGCAACCTGGAACGGATCACCACCATGCGCTATCTCGAGCCATACCTTTCGAAGGACAAGGTCCTCGCGGATATCGGTTGCGGCACGGGCGCCTACTGTTTCGAGCTTGCGGGAAAAACGAAGAGGGTAACCGCCGTCGACCTGATCGAACGGCATGTCGCGCAGATCGACGAGAGGATCGCCGCCGAGAAGACGCCCAACCTGAAGGCCCATGTGGCGTCGGCGACGAACCTGGACCTCCTCGAGACCGGCTCCTTCGACGTCGTCATCTGCCTCGGCCCCCTTTACCACCTGCAAAGGCCGGATGAAAGGAGGCTCTGCCTGGACGAATGCGGCAGGATACTCAGGAAGGATGGGGTCCTCGCCCTGAGCTACATCAACAAGCAGGCGACGGTCTCCTATTTCGCGAAGAACGGGAAACACTTCAGCCGGGAACTCGTGCGGGCTTTCGAGGACGATGAGTACGAGGCGTTTTCCTCCTTCGACGACTTCCTGAGCATCTCGTATTGCACCGATCCGGCCTCGATGGAGAGCGAAGCCGTCCGAGCGGGCTTCGGCATCATGAAGAACGTGGCGGCCGACGGCATCTCGTACTTCATCTCCGAGCAGCTCGAGGAGATGGACGATGCGCAGTGGAATGCCTACGTCGACTACCATCTCCGGCATTGCGAGGATGCGACTACCTTCGGAATGAGCAGTCACGGGTTGCTGATCTGCAGGAAAAACTAGGCACGGCGCCATAAGGCGAAGGCGTTGCCATCCAGACTTCCCCGGCGAGGAGCCAGACGTGAACGAAGTCATTTCTTCCCTTTTCTCGCGGAAATCCATGCGTGCCTATGACGGGAAGGCGATAGCCGAATCCGAAAAGGGCCTCATCGTCCAGGCGGCCATTCAGGCCCCCACGGCCGGCAACCAGGTCCTCTACACGATACTCGAGATCGAGGACCAGGCCATCAAGGACAGGCTGGCTATCCTCTGCGACAACCAGCCCTTCATCGCCAGGGCTCCCCTTGTCCTGGTCTTCCTCGCCGACTGCAGGAAATGGCTCGATGCCTACCGCTATGCCGGGATAGAGGCGAGGAAGCCCGGCCTCGGGGACCTTGTGCTCGCCATCGAAGACGCGATGATAGCGGCGCAGAACGCCGTAATGGCTGCGCATTCGCTGGGAATAGGTTCCTGCTACATCGGCGACATACTCGAGAACAAGGAAGAGACTGCGAGTCTCCTCGGCCTGGACGAATATGTCCTGCCGGCAACCATGCTCGTGTTCGGCTATCCCACGGAACAGCAGCAAAAAAGGGAAAAACCGAAAAGGTTCGACGAGAAGTACATCGTCCGGAAGAACCGGTATTCAAGGCTGGGCGAAGGGGAATTGCGGAACATGTTCGCCGAGGTTCATGCCGAGGACGGATACTCGTTCGAGGGATACCTGCAGGCGTTCTGCGCACGGAAGTACATGTCGGATTTCGCGAGGGAGATGGATAGATCGGTCGGGACCTACCTGGAGGCTTTCTCGGCCGAGCCGACAGAGGGGCCGGTCACGCCTGGGCGGCGCGGATCATGGGGGATGAAGGCCTGATCTATTATATCCAGGACGTGATGGTCCTTCCCCATGAAGGGGGCTGATGGCCGCATCGGCAGCGTCCTCGAGAACCGGGAGAAGGGCGCGGAGCTCCGCGGCCCCGACGATTGCGTGATCCCGGACCCAGGTTCGACCCTCGCGGTCGCGTTTACGGGACTTCGGGCCTGTCGGGAGGGGAAGCGGATTCGCCGTTCTCCCCCATAGAGGAATCTCCGCCTGCGTCGCCCTTGTCGTGCGCGGCATTTTCCTGGCGGCGCTTCAGCTTTTCCTCTTTTTTCTGCTTCTTGGCGAGTTCCCTCGCGCGTTTCTCGTACTGGTAATTCGGCTTTGCCATAATGACCCCTTTGCTGGAACGTCGTCGAGGGCCAGCCCCACAACAATGAATGGACGGCAAGGCGGCTTGGGGCGCCTTGCCGCTATCACCTGCGCTGGTCAGTAGCGGAAGTTGTCGCGCCGGGGCTTGTCCTCTGCCTCGTTCACCTTGAGATTTCGCCCGCCGACTTCGCGACCGTTCATTCCGGTGATGGCCGCCTGCGCCTCGCTGTCGGAAGACATCTCGATGAAGCCGAAACCCTTGGACCTGCCGGAGTCGCGGTCAGTGATGATCCTGGCCGAGACGACCGTTCCATAAGCCTCGAACAGACGCCCCAGGTCGGCCTCATAGGTGTCATAGCTCAGGTTTCCGACGTAGATTTTCTTTCCCATTGCAAGTTCCTTCGCCCATGGCCGTGCCACAGGCAGTCTATCCAGGATAGACCGTATAGATTGTCTCGGTTGAATCGAGGCAGGCAAATGAGGAGTCCTCAGGTCAATGGAATCCCGCCGGGAAGGAAAAGGCCAGCGCCTTTGCAGGTTTCGCGGACGATCCATTCGGGAAGGACATCACCTTAATTACTCAGGCAACTCATTCGCGGACAGTATACAGGTTTTCGCGAGGAAAAAGAATCCCTTTGCGCCAATGCCCGATGGACAGGCGTTTTTTGCCTGCGGACTGCGTTGCCCTCTGACGGCATGAGCCGGGATGCCGCACGGCCCATTCTTCGGAAGGGTCTGGATGGACAATCCCTCATGTGGCATTCTGGAGGACGAACGAAGCAGATGCACGGCGATCGAAGGCGTCCGGCGAGGCGCCCCAAGGAGCATCCATGACCCTGTCTGTCTTCCAGGTCGATTCCTTCACCACGGAGCTTTTCGAGGGCAATCCTGCCGGCGTCGTACTCAATGCCGAAGGCCTCGACGATGGGCAGATGCAGGCGATCGCCCGCGAGATGAACAAGTCGGAGACGGCCTTCATCTTCAACCGGCCGGGAGAGGGCTACGATATCGAGGTCCGTTTCTTCACGCCGACGAGCGAGGTGCCGATCTGCGGGCATGCGACGATAGCGGCGCATTACGTCTATTCCCTTGGGCATGGCATCGCGCAAGGCACCGTCATCCAGAAGACGAAGGCGGGCATCCTCCCCGTCGAGATCCTTCCCGAGGACGGGGACAGGCGCATCGTCATGACCCAGGCGGCCATCGCGTACGGGGAGATCCTGGAAGGCGAGAGGAAGGGCGAGCTCCTTTCCGGACTCGGCCTCCCCGAAGAGTGCCTCGATGACAGCCTGCCCATCCAGATCGTCTCGACGGGGCACTCGAAGGTGATGGTGCCCCTGCGGTCCAAGGACGTCCTCGATTCGATACGGATCGATTCCGCCATCCTCTCGGCCCTGAGCGGCAGGATTGGCTGCAATGGCTTCTATGCCTTCACCTTCGACGCGCGCGAGCCCGGGATCCTGGCGAGCGGGAGGATGTTCGCTCCTGCAATAGGAATAGCCGAGGATCCCGTCACCGGGAACGCGAATGGGCCCTTGGGCGCCTATCTCACGCACTATGGCCGGATAGCGAAGCGCAAGGACGGTTTCACCTTCGAGATCAAGCAAGGAGAGGCGATCGGGCGGACGGGCTACATGAAGGTACATGTCTACAGCAACGACAGCGACGCGGAGCTCGTCAAGATCAGCGGAAGGGCGCGCATCGCGTTCAGGACGGAGATCTCCACCTGATCCCCGGGAAAGGACCGGTATACGCGTTTTTTCGCTTTCCCGGCCGCGCGCTCGATGCTAGCCTTCCGTTGTCCATCGATGGACCGTGGAGGAAGCTGGTGGCGGTGAACTGGTTGGACGTCAAGGGAATGCCCTTCAATACCCTTCTGCTCCTCGAGAAGGTCCAGATCAAGTGGCTCGTCGATTGCATACCGAGCGACGAGCTGGCGATAGCCCTTGATGCGAACCCCATCGTGAAATGGTATCTCGGGAACAAGTGCCCGGAACGGCTCGAAACGATAGCCGAACTCGGGAAGCGCGTCGAGGGCGGACATTGCGCCGATCGCGTCCGAGAGGCCGAGCTCCGCGTCCTCGGATCGATCGCCGACTGGCTCGTGTACCTTGTCGATCCCGAAGCTTACGACCGGCAGCCCTTCCTCGGATGGGATGACCGAGAACTCCTCCCGCTCGCCGATTTTGCGGGAAAAGTCGTCCTCGACATCGGCGCAGGGACCGGAAGGCTTGCGTTCGCGGTGGCGGGACACGCCGAGGCCGTATACTGCGTGGAGCCCGTGGGGAACCTCAGGGACCACGTCAGGGCGAAGGCCCGCGAGAAGGGCCTTCGCAACGTGTACGCCGTCGACGGCCTCATAACGGAGATCCCCTTCCCGGCGGGCTTCGCGGACATCGTGATGGGCGGCCATGTGTTCGGGGACGAGCTCGAGGCTGAGTACCGGGAGATGTGTCGCGTGACGAGGCCAGGCGGGAGCGTGATCCTCTGCCCCGGCAACATCGACAGGGACAACGAGGCCCATGCCTTCCTGACGGGCAAGGGCTTCGAGTGGGCGCGCTTCGAGGAGCCGGGCGATGGCATGAAGAGGAAGTACTGGAAGGTGGTTGCATGAAGTACGTCATCGACATCGATGGAACCCTTATGGACACGGACCGGTGCATGGAGGGCGCCCCGGCCTTCATCGACAGGCTGAATGCGGGCGGCCTCGGCTACGTCCTCATGACGAACTCGATCAAGTCCGTGGACGTGCAGGCCGACCGCCTTGCCAAGGCAGGCATCCGCGTTGGGCGCGACAAGATTCTCAATCCCATCGTGGCCATCAACAGGCATCTCGAGGCGGAGGGCGTCGGGAAGGTCAAGGCGATCGGCACCGATGCGGAGATACGGCAGGTCGCCGCTGCGAACGTCGACGAAGGCCACGAGGCGGTCATACTCCTCGACTTCGAGAAGGGCAACCTGGGTTATGCGGTCCTCGAGGACATCCTCGCCGATCTCGAGGCAGGGATAGAGACGTTGACCGCCTCTGTCTCTCCCTGGTACTACAAGAACGGGCGCAAGTTCATCGACACGGGGGCCTTCGTCAGGCTCCTCGAGGAGGTGAGCGGAAAGCGCATAACGAACTACGGGAAG
>Ga0209098_1003217_pt1 | contig 13808 bp, 29 predicted proteins | sample AD_JPNHW1_MetaG_FD_184429 | JGI IMG/M metagenome (GOLD analysis project Ga0209098, IMG submission 184429) | Active sludge microbial communities of municipal wastewater-treating anaerobic digesters from Japan - AD_JPNHW1_MetaG (SPAdes) (version 2) | ecosystem: Engineered > Bioreactor > Anaerobic... | reverse complement strand
AGGTCTCCCGGATTGCATGTGATTGGCGCCGGAGCTGGCGGCGTCCATGCCTGCCTCTGCGGCTGCAGCTTACCCCACTGCCTGGCGTTACCGTGGGCAGTCCTAGCGGTTGCCTTCCAATCCTTGCAGACCTTCCGGCCAACGATCCAGCCAACGCCCTGGTAGTAGGCCCACGACTCCCCAGCGCACACCGGGTGCCAATCGCTCCATGTCCTGGTGCAGTACTCGACCCACTCCTGTTCCGACGGAGGGGTGAAAGCGGCTTGCCGCGGCGCTGTTCTTTGTTCTTGTTGTTCTTCGTTCTTCGTTCTTCGTTCTGGTTGAGCGGTTGGTTTACCAATTGGTGAAGCGGTTGGTGAAGCAATTGCTTGAGCGTTTGCTACTCGTTTGCTTCCCCCTTTGCTTCCAGTCTCTGCGCGTTCTGCTCGGATCTCGTCCGCCTTCTCGCGTGCCGGCCGGCCGATTTCCCACCCCTCAGCGTACTCCTTAGAGGCTCCATCCTTGCATTCGCCGGCATTCAATCCGCGCATTAGTCCACGCACCCAGGAAGCGACCTCCTGGTCTGTCTCAAGCAGACAGAACGACGCGTTCAGGTCATCAACAGAAAGGCGGACAGACCATGTGCGCGCCTTGCTCATCGCTTCGCCGCCCATTTCCCGCACCAATCCGACGACACGACACGCGGCCAAACTCCGATCCCTGTATTCGGCTCGATTCGCGGGGAACCTTCGCGGCATTCGTGGGTAGTCGCGGAATCCGGTTGTAATTCCGCTTCTCGCCCAAATGCGCATGATTTGCAGATCTTGAACAAAAAAGCCTCCTGGTTCTGAGTGTTGGCTTCGGGACAATCGCCTATCCCGCCTTGCTTGCGCAAGCCACCCAGAACCAGAAGGCTCTGTGCGGCGATTCTTCCACGTGATCCGTCTTCTGCCAAGTTGACGGCGTGGGTCTGTCTCAAATGGGCGCCCAAGGAATCGAACCCTGCAAGCCGTGAAGCGTGGGATTTACAGTCCCATGCGAGTAGCCAAGACTCGCGTCGCGCCCGTCCTCTCAACTTACGCGATCCCGCCCCGAAAAGCAAGCGGGAATAGCTACCGGCTGGACTTGAACCAGCGCCACGCCTGCCGCCCATCTCTGTGCAGACCTGCGTCCCTTTCGGGATTTTGCTCTAACCTACTGAGCTACGGTAGCGCTCCGTGCGCGTGACCGCTAGAGAGCGATCCGGAGTGCACGGAAAGGTATCAAATCGCCCCGAACATGTCGCCTTGCGCCGGATCAGGATCAGCCTGGCGGATCGGCTCGAACGAGCAGCACGGCAGGAGGCCGCGCCGGAACGTCGCCTGCTGCACGCGCCCCTCGTGACGCTCAACCCAGCGGGCGCACGAGTCGCGGAGGTGGCAGGTGGCGTCATTGCACCGGGAGATGTCGTTGGCGAGGGTCATGAGTTCGCGTACCTCCTCGCCAGATGCTTCCCGGCGTACAGGTTCCCAGCGTTCGCATGGCTCGCAATGGTGGGGTAGGCGCCGTCTGCCGTCTCCTGCCTGCATCCGAGAATCACGACCGAATCGAGCCCGTAGACCTCGGCAAGACGGCAAGCGATTTGACGCATCTCGTGCTCAAGTGCGGTCGGCTCATTTTCTTCATCGAAGCTCATTCTTTCGCCTCCATTTGGTTGATCGTGATTTGGATCTCTCCACCCTTGCGCACCCCGCCCCAGCGGACCCGGAGGTCATGGACAAGCGAATCATCCTCCCACACGCGGGCCTTGGTCAGAGCGTCCAGGATGGCCTTGGGTAGATTGTCCAGGTCGCGGCGCGCACGGTTCGGCGGGCGGGCGATGATGTCGACGGAGACAGGCGCATCGAATCGGAGCGAAACATCTAGCGACGATCGCGGCGCGCACTGCATCAAGACGCAGTCGTAGACCTTGTTGGCATAGGCGCGCCCTTCCACAGAGATCAGCACCCTTGATCCGACGTGCCTCCAATAGACGTTGACCGACGGAGGCCACGGGAGAGAGAGGATCATCTTTCGCTCCATTTCTTCGATCGGCATTTCAGCCAACGCCACAGAGTCGGGCGGCGACCATTGTAGAGCGCCCATGCGAGGCGCGTCATCCCCCTCCACCGCTTCCACCAAGGTTTTTTGATCTCGCGAACGCTCTGGCCTGTCGCCTCAAACGTTATTTTCAGTATGTCGTGGACTGCACCAATGATGCGCGCCTCTTCTGGCGATGCGTCCTCGCGCTCAAGACGGTCAACTTCGAGAAGGAGCCCGGACTTGTCCTTGTGGGCTGTGATGTGTAGGCAGATCACCCCCGCCACCCCCTGACGAAATCCGCCGCCGTGGTCTGGCGGTCGAATGGACGGGAGGCGACGAGGCGGAACCAGTGGGCGGCGGTCATACCTTCCTCCATTGGCTATAGGCGTTCACTACAGAGTCAGATACTGATCCATCCTTTAGGATTCGGCGAATATGCAGCCACCAACCGTTTTTGCAGAATGAGTGCGCTTTCGCTGGAACCCAACTCTTTCCGATTTTGCATTCGACGCGATCTCCTGGCTTGAGTCCGTGCTTGTGCCACGCGAGAGATCGCTTTGCTTCTGCTGTAGCATCAACCTTTGATTGCCATTCTTTGTAGGCAATCTCCTCGTTTTTCTCCGCTGTTTTGATCGCTTCCTCTAGAGCATCGATATTCATCCTCTCCCCCTCAGAATTGCCCAGATCCGCGACAGTGCGGAGGGGCGCGGTTGTTTGACTTCGATTCCGCGTATCAGCTTTTCCTGCCAGCGTGTCACATAGAACTCCTCCAGCGCAGCATCGGTCGCGGCGTCCGGGTGGCCGTCGCCGATCGGCTGAACTCGCGCCCAGCCGTATCCGTTGACGCCGATCCCGTCGCTGTCGATGATGTCACGGATCCAGTGGATCGACGGGGCGGTTTTGCGCGTCGTGTAGACGCCGTCGCTCCAGCACCAGCAGCGGATTGGTTCAGGCATTCTAGCCTCCTCGAAAAAAGGAAAGGCGCACTGCATCGAGCGCGCCTTTTGTGATACGGTCAGTAGTGGTAATCCTTCTCGCCGCTCATCTCGTCGTCGCGCTGCCGGTCGCGAGATGGACGGGCCTGCGGCTTCGGCTTGTTTGGATTATTCGCCCGAGCCAAAGCAAGGAATCCGTCTGCCTGCGATGCGATGGACCGCACGTCGTCGGCTTCTGCGCGCTTCACGCCGCCGCCAGCCGTGGAGTTGAGGAACGCAACCTTTTCGCGGTCTCGGCCCTGGTCGTCCACCTCCCACTCGCAGACGGCGACAACCTCAACGCCAGCAAGAATTGGCTCATTCAGTTCGGCAAAGCTCTTCCCTTGCCATCCAAGGGTCTTTTCGAGGGTTTCGATCGTTCGTTCCATGGTTTTTTCGGTGAGCCAAAGATCGGCCCACAAAGGGCGCGACGGTTCGCCTTCCTTTGCGACGGTTTCGAGTGCGATCTTGACGGATGCCGTCCCCTTGTTTGAGGACTTCGACAGGGCGTTTCCTGTAACGATGCAGCGGACGTAGTGGTACTTAGACATTCTTTGTCTCCTTGGTGATGGTGGCGCGAACTCGGTTCAGGATGCGGGACATCGCGGCGGCATCGTCGCCGTTCTTCTCGATGTCTGCGTCGATCTTTGTCTTTTTGTCGTCGGGGAGGCTTGCATAGATCTCGCGGATTTCGTCCGCGATGTCCCTCGCAGAATCCCCGCCAGCCCCATTCCCCGCCGCAATCGCTTCGAGGATCAGAGGCATGTCGAACGGCATTTCGTCCGGCAGGCCGTAGCGGTTCTTGGCGTCCCATCCGGCGCTTCGCTGGGTGTGGACGATGCGCTCTTGCCCGCCGACACCCTTGGCCTTGCTGGCGCCCTTGGTCTTGACTGCAAACGTCTGGAACTCGGCAAAGAGAACGGCATCCGCCCACTCCTTGATAATCCCTGCGACCTTCTTGTCGGCCTTTGGTTCGTAGCGGTCGTAATTCTCGCCGGTCGGGTTGTTGAACGCTTTGACCTGCGTATGCGCCAGTACGAGCACAGCCATTCCCTTGCGATTAAGGGAGTCCAGGCGCCTCACGAACTTCCGGAACTCGGCGGCGGCAGCGGTATAGCCCTTCCCGAACCCGTAGGACTCGATGTCTTTCTCCCCGTCCCGCTTGCAGATGAAGTGGTAGAGCTTTGGCTCAAGCCAGTCCACGGTGTCAACCACGATCGTCTTGTATGGGTGCGGGTTATCCAGGAGGTAGTCCAGGAACCCCAAGACTTGCTCCCAGTCTGCCGCCGAAAAATGCTTGGTGTTGCGGAACTGCGGGCCGACAAGGCCATCTTCCGAACAGAGGAAGATTGGCGCGTCCATCTGGGCTCCAGCGGTCGATTTCCCAACGCCTTCAACGCCCATCAACACGATTCGCGGTGGCTTCACGGCTGGCCCTGTTTTGATGGCTGCAGCGAAGCTGAACGGAAGCTCTCCGAATGCTGTTGGGACGCTCATTTCGTCCCCTGCCCGAACTGGCGCGCCGGGACGCCAAGATGAGCGGATAGGATCGCGGCGACGCAAGCTGGCGTCCGCACTGTCTTCCTGTCCCCCGGCTCCGAATGCGCGTACCCCGACAGCGACTGCCGAGACACTCCGCAGAGCTGAGCGAGTGCTGCCTTGTCATTGTGCGCGGCGTACTTCTGTCGCGCCGTCTTCGTCCATGCCTTCATGATTCCTCCTTGGCGTGATTGCCTTCCATCAATGTACGGAGCGGCGACGGAAATTGCAAGGCGTCACGACGGAAAATAAATCTTTCATCCGACGGAAAATAACTCTTGCTTTCCGCCGCGTCCTGCGGTATCGTTTGGGAGGCGGCGATGTTGCCGCGAAGACTTGCGAGGATGAGATGGGGATCTTGAAAGTCAACAAAGGGATTATATCGCTCGACATCGCGTCGATGCTGGAGCTTTTCCCAGCAGCAGAGAAGCGGGCGCTTGCGGAATCGCTTTCTTGCGACAGCGATATTTTCGACCACGTTGCTGCGCAGATCATTTCCGGGTGGACGGAAAACGACCACCGCGGCGGGGTGGGATGCGAAGCCGAATCTTCGCCGTGCTATGGAATCGACAAGGCTTGGCGCGACGTGGCGAAGGCGTCTAGCGAAGTTGCTCGCCGGGAAATCGAGCGGCTCGAAGCGGCTTTATCCGCCTCCGAAAAGCGCTATCGCGCCGAATGTCGCGCATCTGATGATTTGCGCGAGACTCTTCGGAAAATGGGGCGCGCATGACCTCCCAACCCAAGCCAGCCCTCCACCAGTTCGCCGACGACCTCGCCTCCGTTTTCAAGTCGCCGCGATTCGCCTCGATGGCCTTCACGGAAGCTGTCGCCGGATGTCTCGAGCCGCTCATCGACTGGCGCGCCGCCGACTACTGCCCGGCACTCAAGGCGACCCGCGACGACCCCGCCGAACCCGAGCACTTCGCAACGTTCGAGCCCGCCGAGGAGTGGGCGGAAGACGTCCTCAACAGCCTGCCGAAATCCGTCCGCAAAGCCATCACCGAACGGGCGCACGAACGCGCCTTGCAGCATAGGGGAGAATGAACATGAACCAGGAATTGTCCATCAAGTGCGGAGGCGTCGCCTTCGAGATCAACATGCTCCCGCGAACTATCTACGTCGCGCCGTGCCACGTCCCGGAGGCTCTAGGCGCGATCCTGGAGGCATTCGGGGCCATGGCTGACGACTCCGCGCTGTGCCAGGCGCTCGCCGAGCATCTCGATTTCGCCGACCTCGCCGCCCGCGTCGCTGCCGTCGTGCAACTGCGCCGCAAGCTGGACGGCCATGACCTGACCGCGACTGAGCGCGACACGCTGGATCGCCTCGCCATCGACCCGTGCGAGTGGGTCCGCAACGAGGCCAATTGCGCGCTGGACGACCTCGCGAACCCGCTTCCGGATCAGGTGGCGGCGCATGACGGGATGGAGGACTTCGAGCCCGAGCTGCGCACCTTCGAGGCTCGCGGGGTCGCGATCGAGGATCACGGGCGCCTCAACTACATCAGGGCCAACGCGACGGGCGCTCTCCGCGATCGGGCCGGGGCGCTGCTGGCGCAGCTCGCGGGGGTGATGAAGTGACCCACATCGACCAGATCATCGCCGACGCCCTCGCTGGATCGCCGGAAACTGATGTCGCAATCCTCGCGCGGGAGGTGGTGAGGCTGAGGGGGTCCGCGCTTGGGCTGGGCGAGATTGGAGTCAATCCAGGAGCAATCGAGCTTCTGGGCGTGTTTTTTGACCAGCGATTGCAAGTAGAGTGGGAGCCTGAGAAAATCTCTCTTGATGATTTGTCGCGATGGGCAAAAGAGGCTCGCGACGCCGTGGCCGCCCTCCGCGCCAACCAGGGAGGGGCCGACCATGCCTGACCGCATCGATCCGGGGCCGGGGTGCATCATGCTCGAAATCCAGAGGGAGGTGGAGCCGTGAGAAGAGGCGAATCAATTAGATGGGATGTTCGGCTTTCAAAGCCGCTCGCTGATGGGGGTGCGACAATTTGCGAAAAGCATGATTTTGCGCTGTCCAACTATCAAGACGAGTCTATGGCTTGGGAGGTCTGCCAAGCATTGGCGCAAGCCAAGGATGATGGCGAGCGAATGGAGCGGCGGATCCAGGAGTTAGGCGAAGAGGCAAACAACCTTGAGGCGTGCTTAGATGATGCCGAAAGCGAAATCGTCCGCCTCAAGATCGCGCACCTGTGGCGAGTTGTCGAGGTCATCCATTTCAAGTACCGTGCCGGAACACGCAAGCGCCACCAGACAAACAGGATTGATAGGCTGCAGTCCGCCTGCCTCGCCAAAATCACCGAACTCAAGGAGTCGCGATGCTCGACCAAATCCTGACCAACCCCGCCCTGCGCTTCCTAGTCTGCGCCATCGCCGGAATCCTTCTCGTCGCCATCGTCTGGGGAGGCGCGATCATCTGGCGCGTCGAGGCCCGCTACCGTGCCCAGCGCCGCGCCGACCAGATCGCCGCACAGATGCGCACAGGACGAGATCTGCGGGGGATGCGATGAGCCGGGCGAATGGCGTCCTTCGCGTCGTGCTGACCGGCAAATGGTTCGACATGATCGAGAGCGGGGAGAAGCTGGAGGAGTACCGAGGGAGCCATTGGGCGGACAAGCTCCTGGATGGTCTCGCTCCTGGGCACCACCCAAACGCGACATTTCGCCCCTACCACACCCTCGTCGCCTCCCGCGGCTACACCTTCCGCACCCTGACGCGAAAAATCAAGCGCATCCGCTGGGGCAGGCCGCGCCCGGAGTGGTCCGGCGACACCGTGACGGGCGAATGTTTCATCATCGAATTGGAGGCTCAAGAATGAACGAAATGACTGCCGCTGTTGTATCTCTGGCAATCGACAAGGCCATCCTCGCCGGAGTGAGTTTTGCTTGCGGGTGGCTCTGGTGCGCAACGCGCGATGCAATGGCGAAAAAGGACGGGGAGAAATGACCCGCCCCGACTCGATCCGCTGGCCTGGAATCGTCGCCGCCGTGTGCATGCTCGCACTGGCCGCGCTAGAGATCGCGATCATGGTGGAGGTGGGGGTGTGAGCAATGGGAACGAGCTGGCAATTTGCCCGAAGTGCGGAGGCGCAACAGTGGAGGTAAAAAAGTGCAAAAGCAAGGCATTTCCAGGCCCACCGTTTTTTCGGCTTGTATGCAATCGCGATAAAATCGACTGCGGATGGTTTGGTCGGATCGCTGGAGAAATTGGGAGAATGAGCCAATGACCCCGCGCCAACGTCGCTACATAGGCGCGCTGACCGTATCGACTTTCCTCGCCATGGGCGCCGCGCTGACCGCTGGATGGGTCGCGCTGGCGTTCGGGGTTGGCTCCGTGGCGGTCCTGGTGGCCGCTGGACGGCGCAGGCTGCGTCAGTGCTGGCGGGAGGGGATCTGAAGTTTTTCGACGGATGTGAAATAGTTGTTGTCGTCGGACAATGTCGGACATATATTGATAGGAGTCGGGACGGTCATCCCGGCGCAAACCAACAACAAACGAGGACAAGATGGTCATCAGCAAGATCAAGCCTACCGACGAGCAGATCAAAGACGCCAAGAAGATGGGCGTCGAGTCCTTCAAGTCCGGCCGCGGTGCCGCCCCTGCTCACAGCCAGACTTTTCTGAAGTGGGCTGTCTCGACTGGATCCCGGCTGACCACCTTGATGGACGCCTACACCACCGGCTGGGCCATTGCGAGCTTGGCCGAAGGCCAAACATCCGACTTCCCCAGCGTCAAGTCGCTCGCTGAAATCTTGGCGTGATCGCGACAGCCTCACAACTCAGGGCGCTCGGGTGGCTAATTGACCACTCGGGCGATTGGCTTAGGGAGTCTTCATGGCCGCATTGCCGTTTTTTCTTGCATGAAAATCGGCAGTCTGACGCCTGGACAGTTTGGGACGCTGGCCCGCTCCCGCTTCCGAATGGGGATTACGATTTTACAGCAAAGGTCGCCGCATCCGGCGTTGGAATGCCGCCAAATAGATCGAACTTTGCATAACCTCTCCCCGCCCGGCAACGCGCCGGGCCGTCCTCGCTCGTCGCGGGGGTGACCGCTCTGCTGGGCGGGGCAACATCGCCGGAGTCACCGGCACGGGGCGGCGCAGCGCGAGTGTGTTCGGCGCGCCGCCCTGCATTTCCTGGAGGAACAAATGAACCCGAAAACGTCTGAACCTGGATGGTGGCGCACATGACCGCCAAGACCAAGCCAAAGCACCGACCGCGCCAAACGGTCCCGCAGGACGCCGAACCGCTGACGGCACGCCCGTCCTACAGATGCGGCGCGTCGGAATTCGAGGCGGCTTGTAAGGCGGCTGCGCGGCGAGGGATGACGTTTTCCCAGCTCGCGCGGTTGGCGGTCAACAGCGAAGTCAAGCGGGGCAAGAAATGACCCCCGCCGAAAAGCTCGCCGCGCTCCAGGCATGGGAAGCACACGTCAAGGCGATTTCCGCCGTCTACGAGGCCGACCGTATCGCGTGCGGGGCTCTGATCGAGTCGCCACGGTGGGAGGCGGTGTACGGGCTGTTGGACGCCTACGCGACGCTGATTGCCGATCAGATCCGGCCCGACCACCCGGGCGCTGATCAGGTCGCAGAATGGCTCGACTGGTGGGCTTTCGAGTGCGATTTCGGAGCGAAGCCGAAACAGGCCGGGATCATCGGCCAGCAGATGCGCGAGATCCGCACGCTCGAAGACCTGCTCTGGATCATCGAGGCGAGGCTATGAGCGCCATCGACTGGAGACCAGGCCCACGGCTACGGGCCGCGATGGATGCCGACAAGGCGCTGCCCCGCATGGTCCGCGACGAGCTTGGCGGCTACGGGCTGACGGTGCGGCAGTTCGGGGCGCGCAAGCTGTTCGCGGCAGGGCGGACGGCGCAGGAGGCAGCGGATAACATGGAGCGAATCATAGGGGGTGAGAGATGAGTCCAGAAGAAAAGCTCGAGATGGGGCGGACGCTGGAGGAGATCGAGGCGCTGGCTGCAGCGGCTACGCCTGGGCCGTGGGAGTTTGAAACTGGTGATGGTGCGCCTATTGGGAATGTCCAGACAGCAGATGGTCACCTGATCTTTCAGGCGCAACAAAATGCGACCGTGAAAGGCTCGGATTATTCGAGCCAAACGCGGATGAGAAACGCAAACGCGGCGTTTTCGGCAGAAATCTGGGTGCTCCTCTCCATCGCGCAGGAGCAGAGAGCGGAGATCGCGAGGCTTCGGGCAGATCGGGTAAAATTCTTCCACATCGCGGAAGTCCTGTCCAGCTGCCCGATGTCGTGCAGAAAGGCGGAGGTCTACGCGAGACACGTTCAAAACGCGCAGGAATTGACGGGGCGAGCGGGATAGGTTGCAATCTGCACCTATTGACAGAATCGCGAAAAAAATGCACTCCTGGGGAGGTGAGATCTGCCGATCCCCTAGCCTCTCAGGGGCGTTTCACTGCCTTCGAGGCAGGAGGATGGTGATCAATGAGCGACAAGCAGGATTTTTCTGATCTTAAAATCGCAGCCATGGCGATTTGCGTTCCAGTGATCGCGATCGTGGTGATTGCCGCCATCTCTGCCATGCTTTTTGGTTGCGAGACCACCGGCCCCGATTATGATCCCGAGACGACATGCTCAGTAGACTCGGCAAGGGCTGAGATCATCTGCAGAGACAAGCCGTAGCAACCCCCGCAACGACACGGCAAACTAGACCGCCGTGAAGGGGGAAGGGAGGCGGGGTTTACCCCGCCTTTTTTGCGTGACCAGAGTGTATCTTCCATCTTGAGCGATCCTTCAGGAGGGCAAACGCGCATGGCTGAAAGAGGAAGACCCCCATTCCAATGGACAGAAGAGATCGAATATCGAATCTTCGGACTTCTCGTCACAGGGAAATCGATCAACTCGATTCTAGGAGAAAACCGGGAAGAAGGGCTTCCAGGACCGGATACGTTTTACAAGAGATTGGCGAATGATAAAGATTTTGCCGATAAGTACGCGCGCGTATCTGAAATCCGTGAAAAGGTCATTTTCGAAGAGATTCTAAACATTGCAGATACTCCGCAAATCGGAAAGGTCGAAACCCTAAAGGAATGGGGGGTAGAGGTAAAGACCGCCGACATGATCGAGCACAGGCGCCTCCAGGTCGACGCCCGAAAATGGATTCTCGGCAAGATGGCCCCGAAGAAGTACGGCGAAAAGCTTGAGTTAGCCGGAGATCAGAACTCACCCCTCACGATCGCGGTGAAACAGTATGCCGGAAATCTCGATCCCAAATAACTGGGATCCTCGCGCCTACCAGATGGGGCTTTGGCGCTACCTCTGGGATGGCGGCAAGCGCGCCGTAGTCCGTGCTCATCGCCGTTGGGGCAAGGACGATGTATGCCTTCACTGGACGGCGACCGCCGCCATGATGCGTCCAGGAACCTACTGGCACTGCCTTCCCGAGTACGCCCAGGCGCGAAAGGCTATTTGGCAACAGGTCGACCCCCACAGCGGGAAGCGGCGCATCGACATGGCCTTCCCGCCTCAGATCCGCAAGAAGACCAACGATCAGGAAATGCGGATCGAGTTTCTGAACGGCTCGACGTGGCAACTTGTCGGGTCGGATTCCTACGACTCCCTGGTCGGCGCGTCACCTGCGGGAATCGTGTTTTCGGAATATGCGCTTGCCAAGCCTGAATCATGGGATTTCTTCCGTCCAATGCTTGCGGAAAACGGAGGATGGGCGCTATTTGTTTCCACTGTTCGCGGACGGAATCATTTCTACCAGATTGGAGAATACGCAAAAGGTCAATCGGATTGGTATTTCATTGATTCGCGCGCAGATGAAACCGGCGTATTCTCGCCTGAAACCCTTGAGCGCGAGCGGCTGGAACTCATTTCGAGCTGGGGCGAAGACCTCGGCGACGCGAAATTCCGCCAAGAGTACTTCAACGACCCGAACGTCTCCGGGTTCTTGTCGTTCATCCCGAGTTCCGCGCTCGACAAGTGCCGCAAGTACAAGGCCCACGAAGCGGGCGCACCGATGGTCTGGGGTATCGATGTGGCCCGCCAGGGATCCGACTTCTCCGTGATTGCAATGCGCAAGGGCCGCGCCGTATTCCCGACGTTGGCGTTCCGCGAGGCCGACACGATGCGCCTATGCGAGATCATCGCCGCCAAATTCTTCGGCTTCTCGGAGCGCCCGAAAGCGATCTTCGTGGATGGTGTCGGCGTTGGCGCTGGCGTGGTCGACCGCTTGAGGCAGCTTCTCGGCCCTGGAATCATCATCGACGTGCAGGCAGCGGCCAAAGCGATCGATTCCGACAAGTACGGGAACAAGCGCGCCGAGATGTGGGGGAGGATGCGCGACGAGTTCGCGGCAGGAGTCGAGCTTCCGAACGACCCCGAGCTTCTGGATCAGCTTACATGGCCCGAAATGGCGTTCGAGCACTCCACAGAGAGAATCCTGGTGGAGAAAAAGGAACTGATTCGCAAGCGCCACGGGGCAAGTCCTGACCGCGCCGAAGCTCTCGCGCTGACCTGGGCACAGCCGGTCGCAATCGCTTCGCCTGCATTCTCCGGCAATTCGATGCGCGTGGAAACGGCCTATTCCGAATACGAAATGATGTAAATTCATCGAAACGGAGGTGGCGAATGTCGATGCTCGGATTCATCGAGGACGTGGCCGGAATCACGGCATCGCGAGAGCGGCAGCGGCGGCGCGACACGATCGCCCAGGAGCAACGCGACGAGATCCAGCGCCGTCTAGACACCCAGGCTCGCACCAGGGCAATCGAGCGCAACCTTCGAGGCGTCGGAGCTGGCGCCGCGATGCTTTCGCGCCCCGTTTCTGGAGCCCAGCTTCTTGCGCCCTCCGCGCCTGCCTCGCTTTCCGCACCCCCCGCGACGCCGCCTGGTGGACTGAACGCTCGCCCGACGCCAGCGCCGAACTTCAATCGTTCCCCCTTGTTGGGTCGATGATGGCCGACGCGACCGCAACCAAGATCTTGACGCGCCTTGGTCAGCTCCAGGCCCGCCGATCCTCGTTCGAGGAGCAGTGGAACTCGATCGACGAGTACGTGGCCGGTGCCGCGCGCTTTGGCCGCGAGACGACTCCAGGCGAAAAGCGCGGGCTCAAAATGTTCGAGTCCGCTCCGATCATCGCCGTGAACCGCCTCGCCGCCGCCCTGTCGTCGCTCATGACCCCGCAGAACGAGCAGTGGCACCGGCTGGAGATGGAGGACGAGGAAGATCACGCGTCCAAGGTCTACGCCGACGAGATCACGCGCCGCTTGTTCAAGGCGCGCTACGCCACGACATCCGGGTTCTCGACCCAGGCTCCCGAGTGGTACAAGTCTCTGGCCCGCTACGGTACCGCCGTGATGATGATCATGGACAACACCGGGATCAAGTACCGGAACCTGTCCCTCGCCACCGTCTACCTGGACGAGAACTTCCAAGGCGAAATTGACACAGTCTATCGCCGGTACTCGCTCGATGGGCGCCAGGCGATCCAGCAGTTCGGCGACCGCACTCCGGAGAAGATCCGCGAGTCCGTCGAGGCCAACAAGGATGACAAGTTCTGGTTCATCCAGTGCGTCGCCCCGAACTCCGCGCGCGACCCAGGGCGCCGCGACCCTGCAGGCATGGCGTTCAAGTCGACCGACATCTGCGAGGACACCAAGGACATCGTCGCCGAGGGAGGATACCGATCGTTCCCGTTTGCCGTGGCCCGATTCTCCGTCTCGGATGGCGACATCTACGCCTATTCCCCCTTGATGGAGATTCTCCCCACAGTCAAGCTGGCGAACACGATGAAGAAAACCACTCTTCGCGCGGGCCACATGGCGACCGATTCGCCGCTTCTGACTTCCAACGACGGTGCCCTGCAGCCATTCCAGATGGTCCCTGGTGCCCTGATTCGCGGCGGCATGGTCGACGGAAAGCAGAACGTGGCGCCGCTCTACACCGGCAAGAATGTTCCGTTCTCGCTTGAGTTGATGGACCGCGAGCGCCGCACGATCAACGATGCGATGTTCGTTTCCCTGTTCGAGATCCTGGCCGAAGATCGCCGCCAGATGACCGCCCAGGAAGTGCTGCAGCGCGCCCAGGAGAAGGGGCAGCTACTCGGCCCCGTGGCGTCTGGCATTGAGCCAGCCCTTGGAATGATGATCGAACGGGAAATGGACATCCTGGCCGCAGCCGGAGCCCTTCCTGAAACCCCCGAGTCGGTGCGCGCAGCTGGCGGATACTACCGCGTCCGCTACACCTCGCACCGACTCGGGGGTTTCAGGAAGG
>Ga0209098_1003214_pt1 | contig 13814 bp, 9 predicted proteins | sample AD_JPNHW1_MetaG_FD_184429 | JGI IMG/M metagenome (GOLD analysis project Ga0209098, IMG submission 184429) | Active sludge microbial communities of municipal wastewater-treating anaerobic digesters from Japan - AD_JPNHW1_MetaG (SPAdes) (version 2) | ecosystem: Engineered > Bioreactor > Anaerobic >... | reverse complement strand
CATATACCTCCCGATCTCCATAAGGCGAATCAACACCCATCGAAAGAATCTTGTCATAGGTTTTTCGACCCAGCAAAATAGTGTCAACCGATTCGATATAGGCTTTGTAGCCATAATCTTCGCCTTCCTGGTTCATTTCATCTAAAAAGCTAATGTCGCCATCAGGCTTGGCGATATACCCGTCGAGGCTCATGGCAATGAAAAGACAGAGTTTTCGGTTCATATTCAGAATTTTGTTTCTATTATTGAATGAAAAGAACAAGGCAGCTTTTGTGTAGCTGCCTTGTATCGGTATAATTGATAAAAGAGAACCTATTCTGTTATTTACTAATTCCTTCCAGTTTAAATAAGAACGAATAATTAAGCGCAACTTCTTTCAGGTAGTCGAAGCGGCCACTAGCTCCTCCATGTCCAAATTCCATATTGGTTTTCAAAAGCAACAAGTTTTTGTCGGTTTTCATGTCGCGCAACTTGGCAACCCATTTGGCAGGTTCAAAGTATTGTACCTGGCTATCGTGCAATCCGGTGGTGACCAGGATATTCGGATAGTTCTTCTTTTCAACGTTTTCGTAAGGGCTGTAGCTCTTCATATAAAAGTAAGCATCTTTATTTTTCGGATTGCCCCACTCGTCAAATTCGTTGGTAGTAAGCGGAATGCTTTCGTCCAACATGGTGTTTACCACATCAACAAACGGAACCTGAGCCACAATTCCGTTCCACATTTCAGGAGCCATATTGGCAACGGCACCCATCAGTAAACCACCGGCGCTGCCGCCCATAGCATACAAATGCTTCGTTGAGCTGTATTTTTCATCGACCAGGAATTTACCACAATCAATAAAGTCGGAAAACGTGTTTATTTTTTTCATCAGTTTTCCATCTTCATACCACTGGCGCCCCATTTCCTGACCACCACGAATGTGTGCTATGGCATAAACAAAACCACGGTTGAGCAAACTAAGGCGCGAACTGCTGAAACTGGCGTCCATACTGGCACCGTAGCTTCCGTAGCCATAAAGCAATAGCGGGGCATTTCCGTCTTTTTTGAACCCATTTTTGTAAACAAGCGAAATGGGTACTTTCGTGCCGTCTTTAGCTGTCGCATACAAACGTTCGGTAGTATAATCAGCCGGATTGTAGCCACCCAAAACTTCCTGTTGCTTTTTCAGGGTCTTTTCTTTTGTGGCCATGTTGTAATCGAAAACGGAACTTGGAGTAGTTAGCGAAGTGTAGCCGTAGCGCAATACCGAACTGTTGTATTCAGGATTGGATCCAAAGTTTGCAGCGTAGGCAGGTTCGCCAAAATCAACGTAATGCTCCGAATTGTCAGTCAAATTTCTGATGCGTAATTTTACCAACCCATCTTTACGTTCGTTGATCGCGATAAAGTCTTTAAATTCCTCCACACTTTGCAGCAAAACATCGCTGCGTACTGGTATTACTTCCTTCCAGTTCGATGCTTCTGTTTGGTTGAGCGGGCACTCCATTAATTTGAAATTCTTGGCGTCATCTTTGTTAGTTAAAATCAGGAATTTATCGGCAAGAGGAATGACCTCGTAAAGTACATCTTTCATGCGTGGCTGAAATACTTTAAACGTATCGTTGGGTTTGCTGGAGTCAATCATTCTCCATTCAGCCGACATGGTGGCCTGTGAGTAAATGAAAATATACTTGTTGCTCTTGCTTTTGCCAACGCCGATGTAATTGCTTTTATCCTTTTCTTCATACACCAGTGCATCGTTTTTTGCTTCTGTACCCAATGTGTGACGGTTTATTTTTTCTGAAAGAAGAGTCACCGGATTTTTCGAAGTATAAAAGAATGTTTTATTGTCGGATGCCCAACACGGATCGCCCTGAGTATTGGGGATAGCATCTTTCAAAATTTCGCCTGTTTCGAGATTTTTAACCTGGATGGTATATTGGCGGCGGCTCACCAAATCGACTCCGTAAGCCAGTAATTTATTGTCCTCGCTAACTGAGAATCCGGTGGCCGAAAAGTAGGAGTGTCCTTCAGCCATTTGATCAACATCGAGCAGTACTTCTTCCTGAGCATCCAGCGATCCTTTTTTGCGGCAGTATTTATAATACTGTTTTCCATTTTCGGTACGTGTATAATAGAAATAACCGTTTTTGAACGTTGGTACACTTTCGTCTTTTTCTTTAATGCGCGCTTTCATTTCCGTAAACAATTGTTCCTGAAATGCTTTTGTGTCGCTCATCATAGCGTCGAGATAGGAGTTTTCGGCAGTGAGATAGTCAACAACTTTAGTGCTGTCAGGACCTTTGCCAAAATAATCGTACATCCAGTAATAATTGTCGAGAACACGGTCGCCATGAATTTCGCGCCAATGTTCTTTTTTTTCGGCAACAGGAGCTTTTACTGATGGAGGTTGTGAACATGAACTCATAATGAAAATAGCTAGAATGAAGAAAACAGAATTAATTTTCATGACTTGTAGTTTTGAAGTTGCACTTGATTAGTAGCTGTTTAAAACACAGGATTACAAAAATGGTTAATACATTTGACCAAAATAGTTATGATGTTGTACTTATTTTAGCTCGACAACAAGCGAAGTGCTTCTTCAATTGTCTCAACCGGTAGCTGGCACGTGTTATCCTGACAAATGTAAATCAATGTTTTTCCCGAAACATACCGGTCTTTGAGCAAGGACAAATCGCTGGCTGTGGTTGATGCACAGAAAATAACATCAGGTAAATAGTGTTTCTGAAGATTTTTTAAATGGACGATCGCTTTTTCGCCAATGATGACAACTTCTCTTGGGCTCCTGGTGAAATCCATTAACAATTGCGCCCAATTGCTGTAACCGGAAGGATATTCCGTAATATTTCCAGTCATTCGTTCGAGCATATCTTCGGCGATCTTTTTATAATCGGGTCGGTCAAAAAGGTACGATAGTCGCAAAAGGTTCCGCGCCATCACCGAGTTCGACGATGGAATCACATTGTCATACACTTCAACCGTTCGGGTAATGAGATCAGATTGGTTTTTCGGGCTGAAATAGAAGAATAATTTTTCAGGATCGTAAAATTCATTAATACTTCGTTTCGTGAGTTGTTCTGAAAAATTGAGCCAGGAAATTTCTCCTGTAACCTCGAACAGCGCGGTGAAAGCTTCAATAACAAAAGCATAATCTTCCAGAAACCCGGAAATTTTTGCCTGACTATTTTTGTATGAATGAAAGACCTCTCCCTCTGCGGAAATCATTTTCTCTTTCAGAAAGGTGGCATTAGCTGAAGCAAGATTAAGGTACTCCTGTTCGCCGAAAGCTTTATAACAACTGATTAAGCCTGAGATTGTCATCGCATTCCACGACGCCAAAATTTTGTCATCCAGCCCTGGTCGAATCCGTTTTTCAAGTTCTGTCAGCAATTCCCGTTTCCAAAGCCGGATTTTTGATTGCAATTCATTCAACGTCAGCTGATGGTTTTCAGCAAAGGTCTCATTCGATTCGGTTCGCATCAAAATGTATTGGTTGTGTTCCCAATAGCCCAACGAATTGATGTTGTAATAGTCGCTGAAAAGTTCAAAATCATCGCCAATCAATTTCTGTAATTCGGTTTTTGTCCAGGTGTAAAATTTGCCTTCAATGCCCTCGCTGTCGGCATCGAGCGCCGAATAAAAGCCATTTTCAGGCGAAAGCATTTCGCGTTTCAGAAAGTCAATAGTTTCGGAAACCGCTTGTTCGTAAAGCGGATTGGGGTCAACTTGCCAGGCCTCGGCGTAAAGTCGCAACAACTGGGCATTATCGTACAGCATTTTCTCAAAATGCGGAACTTTCCAGATATCGTCAGTCGAGTAACGGGCAAAACCGCCGCCAATTTGATCGTACAAGCCGCCAAATGCCATCTTCTGCAAAGTGAGTTTTACCTGGTTCGAAATGGTTTTATCCTGAAATTGCATTCCGGCCCGCAACAAAAACTGCCAGTTGTTGGGGAGCATAAATTTTGGAGCACCTTTGGTTCCGCCATTTTTGGTGTCGAAATAGCTTTGCCACTTTCCCAGGATATTGGGCAACAGCAATGGATCAATCGCTGAGTTCTCCTGCGAAATCGGAATAAGCGTACTTTGCTCAATACCTTCCCGAAGCTTGGTGGCATATTCTTCGGTCTTTTCAGGATTTTCAGCATAAAATTTCGAAACGGCTTCCAGTGCCTGTATCCAGTTTTCTTTCGGAAAATAAGTTCCGCCCCAAATCGGACGACCATCGGGCAACGCAATGCAGTTGAGCGGCCAGCCTCCGCGACCGGACAAAAGTTGTACGGCAGACATATAAATGTGGTCAATATCGGGTCGTTCTTCGCGATCGATTTTAATACACACAAATTGATCGTTCATAATTTGAGCGACTGTTTCGTCCTCAAACGACTCGTGTTCCATCACATGGCACCAATGGCAGGCCGAATAACCAATGCTGATGAGCAAAAGTTTGTTCTCTGATTTTGCCTGACTCAAAGCTTTATCTCCCCACGGCTGCCAGTTCACCGGATTGTGCGCATGTTGCAGTAAATACGGCGAAGTTTCGTGTATAAGTTCGTTGGTATATTGCTGATTTTCCATGTTTCCTTTTCTGAATGATCAGGAAACAAGCGGGTAGGGGTGAAAGTTTTGTAATAATGCCGTCAGCTAAAGACAGACGGCAAGGATAATGCACCAGTCATCAGCCAAAAAGGTATTCTTTGCCGTCACATAAATGTGATGGAGACTAGTTAAATTTCAATCTCTCCCCTCAAATAGGTAACTGCTTTCCCGGCAATAAAAACCCGTTTCCCTAAAAGTGTGCACCATAATTGCCCTCCACGGGCCGAAAGCTGCAGGGCCGTCAGTTCATTTTTGCTCAACCGGTTTGCCCAAAATGGAATTAAAGTGGTGTGCGCCGAACCGGTTACCGGATCTTCGTTTACGCCAACTGCCGGAGCAAAAAAGCGGCTCACAAAATCAACTTCATTTCCTTTGGCAGTAGCGATAACACCACGTGCGTTGGTCGAAAGCAGCAGTTGAATGTTTGGGTTCAGGTTTTTGATGGTTTCTTCCGAATCAAACAAAAGCATATAATCCGTTCTTCCTTTGAATATTTGTAGGGGTTTTGCGCTAAATGCTTCGGTAAAAGTTTCTATAGGCTCCACTTCCTGTGAAAAATCGGCCGGAAAATCGAGCTGCAATTTGTCTTCGACTTTCTTCACGGTCAGAATTCCGCTCAAACTTTCAAATTCAAGCAAGTCGCCCTGGAAATTGAGTTCGTTGAAAAGAACATGAGCCGTGGCCAAAGTCGCATGTCCGCATAGCCTGACTTCGGCCTTTGGAGTGAACCAGCGAATATGAAAATGATCGCCTTCAGGAATGAAAAAAGCTGTTTCCGAAAGGTTATTTTCCATCGCTATTTGTTGCATCAATTCGTCGGAAAGCCATTGTGTCAATGGTACAACCGCAGCAGGATTTCCTTTGAAAAGGCCAGCTGCAAAAGCATCAGCCTGAAATATTTGAAGTTTCATTAATTTAGAATTTAATGGTCAGTTTTAGATTCAATTTTCTTCGTGTCAGGTAATTGGGAACGGCAAACATATCGCCCGAATTATTCGAAACCCACAGGTAAGATATCGTGTTGCTGATGTCCAGTAAGTTAAACACTTCCAGACTCACCCACATGTCTTTTATATGATCAAAAGTCTTATTTCTAAATTGTTTATGATCGGGGGCAATCAGCACTTTTGAAAAGCCTAAATCTACTCGGCGGTATGGAGGGATACGAAACACATCCTGATATCGCTGCGAGTTTGGTGGCCCCGTAGGAAGGCGCGACCCGTAAAAACCAGTCAGGTTCATCTTCCATGTTGGGTTTCCTGGGAGATAATCTTGAAAGAAGATGGAGAAACTGAACCGTTGATCGGTTGGACGCGGAATGTAACCATGCCCGTCGTTGATTATATCTTCTTCCGTTTTCATTACCGACAAGCTGGCCCAGGATTCTACTCCGCTTACAAACTCGCCGTTTATTTTCATATCCAGACCTGTTGCATAACCAGTAGCTTTCTGGTCGGGTAAATAGCGGATACGAACATTGTCGATTTGGTAAGGAATGAGGTTTGAAAAGTATTTGTAATAAAGCTCCGACGAAAATTTGAAAGGCCGGTCCCATGCTTTAAAAATGTAATCATAACCCAAAACAACCTGTGACGAACGTTGGGCTTTCGTGTTCGGATATATAATGCCGTTCCTGTCTTTAAGTTCCTTGTAAAAAGCGGGTTGGTCATAAATTCCTCCCGAAAGATGAAAAACATAGTTCGGGTTCCATGCCGGATAGTATCGCAACGTTCCTCGCGGGCTCAGTAAGAATTCTCCGGAGTACGACCAATACTGACTTCTTAAGCCACCGGTAAAATACAAGCCACCGCTCTTGACGGGAATTTGGTATGTATCCTGAATGAACGCCGTTGTACGCGTTGAATTCATCGAATAGTTCATGTTGGTCGAGCTGTAAAGCTCAAGTTTATCTCCGTGATACGGGATGGAATAGCCTGTTGAATCGCGAAGTACCCATTCATTCATTTTGTCATCAATTTTTTCCTGTTGAAGTTTAACTCCCCAGTTAAGCAGGTGATGTTCTGAATTATACGCTCCTTTGTGTTCAAAAGCAAAAACGTCAACATTGAGGTAATTTCTGGCATGATTTATAAACGTCGCTACGCCTGTGATTAAAGTAGAGTCGCTTTGTGTAAAGTCGGTGCTTTCCAGTTCTTTTAAGTAATATGATCCCTCTATGTCGTATGTCTCGGCTTCTTTTGACTGAAATGCCGAAGCGATAAACTTGAGGTTTAAATTTGTGTTGGGGTGATAATTACCGACCAGTGCTCCGGTTAATGTGGTATATTTATCTTTCTCCTGACCATCAAAATATATGGTCGATTTATATACCTGATCGATGGTGCCAAAACTTGTTTCACGCGTTTCAGGGATGAAATTGTATTGGTTTTTGCCAAAGTTGCCCAGGAATGAAAGGTCAAAGGCGTCATCGAATTTGTACGTTAGATAGGTTTGGAAGTCGATGAAATTGGGATTGTAATTTCCTTTTGAATCGAGTGTTCCGAGCAAATACCTATTCGTTTTGTAACGCAGTCCGCTGATGTGCGAAAATTTCCCGTTTTTACTGATGTCTTCCAGATGTACATTTGCGCCCAGAAAACTGGCCGAAGCAGAACCAGCAAACTCAGTTGGCTTTCGGTATTTGATATCGAGTACCGATGACATTTTATCTCCGTATTTGGCATCGAAGCCTCCGGCAGAAAAATCGATCGACGAAACCATGTCGGAATTGATCATACTCATTCCCTCTTGTTGTCCGGATTTCGTAAGCATGGGGCGATAAACTTCAACGTCGTTGATGTAAACCAGATTCTCGTCAAAATTTCCACCTCTAACCGAGTATTGAGAACTTAACTCGTTGTTGGTCGAAACGCCGGGAAGGGTTTTAATCAGCGCTTCAACTCCACCTGTTCCGGCATTGGCTATCTGATTAATGTATTTCGTGTCGATACGATTCATGTTGGTTTTGTTCCGGCGTAATTGGGTAACCTGAACTTCATCAATTTCCTGATCCGATTCTTTCAATGAAATATTGAGGTTGATTTTTTGCCCCTCCGTCGCTTTTAAAACTTTTTCAACCGATTGATAACCAACTATCGAGTAAACAATTGTCAGAGATTTCCCTGAAGGAATTTTCAACAGGTATGTTCCGCCAGCATTCGTTACAGCGCCAATCGTTGTGTTTTTTATGGCAACGTTGGCTAATTCAATAGGTTTTCCGTTGCCATCGGTTATTTTCCCGGTTAAAGTGGCATTGCGGCTTTGAGCATGCAAGCCGGTGGAAATCAGAAATAAAGATAAAATGGTTAAAAGTAGATTTGTGGGCCTCATACAGGCAAAAATAATATTTCCGTATAATAAACTGTTCAGCATGGCATTAATTGTTTACTTCCCTTTATTTTTGTTAGTCTGAAGGTTTAATTTGATAAAAGAATATGGCATCACGCGATTATTTGATAAGACAAGTTGAAGAAATGGGAATTTTTCTAGCCATTTTGCTTCGAAGGATTTTGAAGTTGAAAGAAGAAAATCAACAAGATCTGATGGAGACGGCCGTGAAAGAATCGCTAATGAATGAGCTGAAACTGGATGTTGAACAGGCGGTGGTGCTGAATGATAGTGATTTTTTGGATGTTGTAAAAGAGCATTTTAAAAGCGAAAGCCAGATCGAAAAGTTTGCAGAAATTTTGATGACTCTCGGAAAAGAGATTGTTTCTGCATTTTCGCTTACAAGGGCCAATTACTTGCTTAAAGCGTGGCTTCTTTTCAATTACTTGCAAAATACTACAACGTCTTTCTCTTATGAGAGACGGAATAAAATTCTCGAAATTGAAGAATTATTAAGGGAAAAGGGACTCATTTAAATTACAGTTAATGGTTGAGCAGATTGAAATAACCCTTCCACCTTTTCGCAGAGGTTACCACCTGATAACCGAGTTGGTTGAACGAAAACTTCCTGATCTTCCAGAAAAGGGGCTGCTGAATATTCTCATTCAGCACACGTCGGCTGCAATTAGTCTGAATGAAAATGCGGATCCGTCGGTTCGCGTCGATTTTGAGACATTCATGAACAAGCTAGTCCCTGAAAATGATCCCGGACTTGTGCACATTTTTGAGGGTTCAGACGATATGCCTGCTCATTTAAAATCGTCGCTGATTGGCGCCAGCCTTACAATACCGATCACGAATCACGAGCTAAATCTTGGAACCTGGCAAGGGATTTATTTGTGCGAATTTCGAAATACGGGAGGCCGCCGGCGGCTGGTTATAACTATCCTTTCATGAGCCGCCGAATTTGGAGATTTGTGGGCTTGACAAATTGGGCTGCACGGTTAATTTGCTAAATGGTTGATTGAACCATATTCCATATTAACCAGTTAGCAATATAACAATCCCGCGACTTTTGTATTGAACCCTGTAACACGAACCGCGTAACCCGCAACAATTCCTTCTACAACTTTTCCTTCAACGCTTGCCCGGTGTACGATTCCTTAACTTTTACAAGATTTTCGGGAGTTCCTTCAAACACAATCGTACCACCCTCTTTCCCTCCTTCAGGTCCCAGATCAATGATCCAGTCGGCACATTTAATGACATCGAGATTGTGCTCGATAATAATAATGCTGTGCCCTCTTTCAATTAGTGCGTTAAAGGAGTCGAGTAGTTTGCGGATGTCGTGAAAGTGAAGTCCGGTTGTTGGTTCGTCGAAAATAAACAGCGATGGACTGCTTTTTTCTTTCGCAAGAAACGACGCAAGTTTAATTCGTTGGCTCTCACCGCCCGAAAGAGTGCTCGAAGACTGTCCGAGTTTTACATAGCCTAAACCCACGTCCTGTAGGGGTTTCAGCAGTTTCGATATCTTTTTTGAAATCGTTGATTTCTGGCTCCCAAAGAAGCTGATTGCTTCGTCGACAGTCAAGTCCAAAACATCGAAAATATTTTTTCCTTCGAAGGCTACCTCTAAAATTTCGTCTTTAAAACGCTTTCCCTTACAGCTTTCGCATACCAAATGCACATCGGCCATAAATTGCATTTCAACGGTAATTTCGCCTTCTCCCTGGCATTCTTCGCATCGTCCGCCTTCAATGTTGAAAGAGAAATTGGAAGGCTTAAATCCTGCATATTTCGAAGCAGGTAATTCTGAGAATAACTTTCTGATTTCGTCGTAAACTTTCAGATAGGTCACCGGATTTGAGCGGGACGACTTGCCAATCGGGTTTTGATCGACGAATTCAATCGATGTGATCAGGTTTGTATCGCCGCTGACGAGATCGTGCTGTCCTGTTTTTTCACTAAAGCCGCCAAACATCTTAGCCAGGGCCGGGTATAAAATTCGGGTAACAAGTGTCGATTTGCCCGATCCGCTTACACCGGTTACTACACATATTGTATTAAGAGGAAATTTTACGCTCACGTTTTTCAGGTTGTTTTCGCGTGCGCCGATAACTTCAATAAAGTTACTCCATTTCCTTCTAGTTCTCGGAATATCAATTTTTTCGGCTCCGGTTAGGTATTTGGCCGTCATACTTTTTGAAGTCGCTTCCAACTGATCGTGACCACCCTGGAAAACAACTTCGCCACCTAAACGACCTGCCAGCGGACCGATGTCGATAATTTCATCAGCTTCACGAATTATTTCCTCGTCATGTTCAACAACTAAAACAGTGTTTCCAAGTTTCTGAAGTTTACGCAAAACGCGAATTAAACGCTGTGTGTCGCGCGAGTGAAGACCAATACTCGGCTCGTCCAAAATATACATCGATCCTACAAGGCTGCTTCCCAACGAGGTTGCCAGGTTAATCCGTTGCGACTCGCCTCCTGATAGTGATGACGAAAGACGATTGAGTGTAAGGTATCCCAATCCAACGTCCGAAAGAAATTCCAATCGGTTTCTTATTTCGGTCAGGATGCGTTCCGCGATTTTTTGCTCGTGTTCAGAAAGCTGAAGTGAAATGAAAAAGCTCTGTAATTCGTCAATTGGTATTAAGACTAAATCCTGAACCGATTTTTCGCCAACTTTAACATACATTGCTTCTTTTTTAAGCCTTGTTCCACGGCAATCCGGGCAGTTTGTTTTTCCGCGATAACGCGACAACATCACCCGATATTGAATTTTGTATGTATTTTCTTCGAGCATTTTGAAGAACTGATTTAATCCTTCAAAATATTTGTTGCCAGTCCAAAGCAGTTGCTTTTGATCTTCGTTCAGTTCGTAATAGGGTTTGTGAATCGGGAAACCAAATTTTTCAGCAGAATAAACCAACGCATCTTTCCATTCTCCCATTTTTTCTCCCTTCCAGCAAGCCACGGCGTCTTGATAAATCGACAGAGACTTGTTGGGAATCACCAAATCTTCGTCGATCCCAATTACCTTACCATATCCTTCGCAGGTTTTACATGCACCTACCGGATTGTTGAAACTGAACATGTGTATCGAAGGCTCCTCGAATTCAATTCCGTCAGCTTCAAACCGGTTCGAGAAATGCTCTTCTTTAATTTCATTATCCAGGTAAATTTTGACAACACATTCGCCGCGGCCTTCGAAGAAAGCTGTTTGAACTGAATCGGCGATACGGCTGAGGTTATCTTCGTCATTAATTACTGTGGACCTGTCGATTACAATGTTGCAGTTTTCCCCAGTACATGATTGACCATTTTCCTTGATGAGCTCGTCAATGCGACGAATTTCGTTGTTAATGTCGAGTCGCGAAAAGCCTTGCTGAATAAGCAGCTCTGCCTCCTGAATCAATGTTCTTCCATTTTGAGGCCGCAAAGGCGAAGCAATCATAAATCTGGAACTTTCAGGAAACTGCATGATGAAATTAACGACATCGCTCACCTGATGCTGCTTTACTTCTTTCCCGGATAACGGCGAAAATGTTTTTCCTATTCTTGCAAAAAGCAGTTTTAAATAATCGTAAACTTCGGTGGAGGTGCCCACAGTTGATCGCGGATTTCGTGTGTTTACCTTCTGCTCGATGGCTATTGCAGGTGGAATTCCTTTGATGAAATCGACTTCAGGTTTTTCAATTCGCCCTAAAAACTGTCGGGCATAAGCCGAAAGACTTTCAACGTACCTGCGCTGTCCTTCAGCATACAAGGTATCAAAAGCCAGCGACGATTTACCTGATCCAGATAATCCGCTGATTACGATGAACTTGTTGCGGTCAATTTTTAAATCAATATTTTTTAAGTTGTGTACTCTGGCGCCTTTAATTTGAATGTATGGAGGAAAATTTGATGAAGAATTCATTGTTTGTTTTCTGTTTTTCAGTCGTTTTGAAACGGACATAAATTGAAAAGCTCCTCTTTTCGATGCTTTTGCTGTCAAATCATGTCAATTTCTTTCGTTATGTTATTATTTTAAAGCAAAAAATTTGGTTAATTGGAAAAAATGGTCGATTTTTACCTGCACAAAATTAGCAAATAGTTTTACTAACATTCAAAAAAGCTTGCCTATCGACAGAACTTGTACTCAGTAAATTATTGAAAACAGTCACATAATAATTTAGAGTCATGTTCAGACCAGAAGATCTGAGCGATAATTCGCTCGTACAGCAATTTGTCGATGGGAACCAATCAGCAATTGAAGTTTTAATTTCCCGCCACAAGAAGAGAGTATTTACTTATATCCTATTGATTGTCAAAGATCATCATCTCGCCGAAGACATTTTTCAGGATACGTTTATAAAGGTTATCCGGTCGCTGAAGAACGGGAGATATACCGAAAACGGGAAATTTATTTCCTGGGTGCTTCGTATTTCGCACAATCTGATAATCGACCACTTCAGGAAAGAAAAACTGCTTAGCACTACTTCCAACGACGATATGAACGTCGATTTATTTAACTCTCCAAAGTATTCAGAAGAAAACATCGAGGATCGGATTATTTATGACCAGATAACCTGTGATGTTCGATTGCTAATCGATGAATTGCCTGATGATCAGCGCGAAGTGATACTCATGAGGCATTATCAGGGATTGAGCTTCAAAGAAATTTCAGATATCACGAATGTAAGTATTAACACTGCATTGGGGCGTATGAGATATGCTTTGATTAACATGAGAAAGCTGATAGAAAAGAAAAATCTTAGTCTTACAAAAATATAGCTGACAGATACAATATTGAGAATGGGGCGTCGTTATTAATTTATAACGAAAAAAATAACGATTGCCTATGAGTAAATTCTCTACTTTAAACTATTTGATCAATTCGTATAATGCCGGCAAAAAAGAAGTTGAAGAAACTGTAAGTTCTAATGATTTTGATGAATGTGGTATGGATATGGAACAGTTTGGTTTTGAGCCAACTCAAGCCTGTATTGATGCTATTTTGAGCTTTGCATCACAATTTGAGGTTTTGAAGTCTGGCAATGTCGGAAATATTGAATTGAATCTGAATTAATCTTACTCTCTGAAATTTTCTCAGGCATCTTGATAAAGGTGCCTTTTTTGTTTATATTTGTGATATCAAAATAATATCAAAACAATTTAAATTTAATGGTATGGAAAAGACATTTACAGCCCGTTCTGGTTACTTGTTTTTATTCCTCGAAATTGTGTTGCTTGGTTTGGCTATTGGCGGATTTATTTTAGAAGTTATAATTCCGTCGGTAATTCTCGTGATACTTTTTGTTCTTCTGGCTCCGGGATTCATGGTTATTGATCCAAATCAAAGCTACGTTCTCGTACTTTTTGGTGATTACAGAGGTACTGTGAAAGAGAATGGATTCTTTTGGGTAAACCCGTTTTTTACCAAAAAGAAATATTCGCTTCGGGCCCGTAATTTTAACAGCGAACCTATAAAAGTTAACGACAAACTTGGAAACCCTATTATGATTGGTCTGGTATTGGTCTGGAAAGTGGAAGATACTTATCGTGCTGCTTTTGGAGTTGACGAATACGAGCATTTTGTGGTTGTTCAAAGCGAAGCTGCTTTGCGTAAACTCGCCGGAATGTATCCGTACGATAACATCGAGGATGATCATGCTGATATTACGCTGCGCGATGGCGGTGAGGAAGTTAATTCAGTTCTGGAAAATGAGATTCGCGAAAGACTTGATATTGCTGGTATTCATGTAATTGAAGCCCGCATAAACTATATTGCTTACGCACAGGAAATTGCCCAGGCAATGTTGAAACGTCAGCAAGCTACTGCTATTGTTGCAGCCCGTTTTAAGATTGTTGAAGGGGCTGTGAGCATGGTTGAAATGGC
>Ga0209098_1003210_pt1 | contig 13827 bp, 8 predicted proteins | sample AD_JPNHW1_MetaG_FD_184429 | JGI IMG/M metagenome (GOLD analysis project Ga0209098, IMG submission 184429) | Active sludge microbial communities of municipal wastewater-treating anaerobic digesters from Japan - AD_JPNHW1_MetaG (SPAdes) (version 2) | ecosystem: Engineered > Bioreactor > Anaerobic >... | reverse complement strand
CGACTGGACCCCGGCGGGGACTGAATGGGGCGATTATTACAGCGACACGAACTACTCGAACGAGGCGCTCGACGGGAAAGGGAAACTGGTCCGTCAGTTTCTCGATCAACTCAAACCGCGGACGGTGTGGGACCTGGGCGCCAACACGGGCCTTTTCAGCCGCCTCGGCGCGCAGATGGGCGCCTACACCCTGTCGGCGGACATTGACCCCGCCGCCGTGGAGAAAAACTACCGTGCCGCGAAGCAGGCCTCCGAGGCCAACCTCCTGGCCCTGCGGCTCGACCTGACGAACCCCTCGCCCGCCATCGGCTGGGCCAATGAGGAGCGCCAGGCTTTCGACCAGCGCGGCCACGCCGACGTGGCGCTGGGGCTGGCGCTTATCCACCACCTCGCGATCGGCAACAACACCCCCCTGCCCGATATCGCCCGCTTCTTCGCCCGGCTCTGCGACCATTTGATTCTCGAGTTTGTCCCGAAGGAAGACTCGCAGGTCAAGCGTCTGCTGGCCACGCGCGAGGACATTTTCCCCGACTATACGGAAGAGGGATTTGAGAAAGCGTTCTCCGGGAACTTCGACCTGGTGGAAAAAATCCGCGTACCCGATGCCTGCCGGACCCTCTACCTCCTGAAACGCAAAGCCGATGGAGCGCTGCATGACACAGAATTGTCCCGAAACGCCAACCCCGTCTGATTCCCGCACAACACCGGAAACTCCCTTGTGGAAACTCGCGCTGTGGACCGTGATGACAGCCGGAGTGACTCCCCTCCTGGTTTTCGTCTCGACCACCACGCAGCTCTATTCCAAGAACGCCTCTTTCCTTCAATTCGACACGGGGGTGCTGCATCCGTTCTGGTGGGCGGCGTTTTTTGCGTTCCTGCTCGGGTGCGTGTTCTTCGGCACGGTGGCGGCCACGCGTACGATTCCCCATATCGGAAAAATCCTCGCCGGGTTCGGCTGGGCCTACCTGTTTCTGGGCCCGGCCTTCCAACTCTACGGCTGCCTTCACTTCCGCTCGCCGCTCTTCGACCCTCCGGCGCCCTTCTGGGGACTGGTGGCGCTGTACGCGGTCCTCATGGCTCTTCTGGCGTGGAAGTTCCACCCCCGCTCCCTCTACTTTCACGCCAGTGTCGCTCTCATCGTTTTTGGACTCATGGAAATCGGAATCTACCGTACCACGGTGAAGGGAGCCGTCCCCCGGGTCGTCACCGCCGACCTGGAAAAAACCGTCCAGGCTGCCCCGAAGAAACTTCCCAACATTTACCACGTGATCGTGGACATGTACCAGTCGGACGTCTTCGACATGGTCCTCGACGACAAAGTCAAGGAAACGCTGGGAGGCTTCCACTACTTCCCGAAATATGTCGGGGCCTACTCCATCACCGACCAGGCCGTCTCGTCCATCCTGATGGGAGGTCCCTACGATCTCAACCGGCCCCAACGCGAATATTTCTGGAAGGCCTTCAACGGCGAGGAAAGTGTGGCCACCCAACTGGCCCGTGCCGGGTATTACAACCGCCTGTTCCTGACCCTGAAGACTTTCCCCGAATCCAAGACGGCCTTCCAGGAAATCGAATGGTTCCCCGGTTATCCTTCGCACACCCTGTCCCCCCAGATTCAGGCGGACAACCGTCGGGACTTCCGGACCCTCTGGGCCTATTCCCAGTTTCCCGACTTCCTCGGGCGGTATGTCGGGGACTCGGGAGTCCTGGAGGATATGAAGAAGACGCGCCATTTCGTCTTCTCCAAAAACGTCCTCGAAACCATCCGCGGGTTCCTCGAATATATCAAGATCGAGAAAGAGACCCCCGACCACAACGTTTTCACCTTCATGCACCTCTGGAATTCCCACCCCCCGTTCCTCATCCACGAGGACGGTTCCCTGACCGACGGGAAAGAGATGACCGAGATGCTTCCCAACCAGCATGGGACCCTCCTCATGTTGAATCGGTTCTTCGATGAACTTAAAAAGAACGGGCGGTTCAAGGACGCCCTGATCATCGTTCATGGCGACCACGGCGCCGGCGACGGACGCTACGTGCCCGAGTCAGAGAAACTTCCGATTCTGAAAACCATGGGACCCGATGACGACAAGGAGACCAAGCACGAACGGGAAGTGTATTGCAATTCGCGTCCTCTGCTTCTGATCAAATTTCCGGGAGAAGACGGGTCCACGCCTCTTCAGGTCAATCCCGCGCCCACGCAGGTCTTTGATCTGGCCGCCACCTTGATGGAGACTGCCGGGTTGCCCCAATTGCCCACCCAGACGGGGTACTCGCTCTACCACCCCGAGAAGATTCCGCAGGATCGCAAGCGCCATTTTTACCACTTCATGCCCCCGTGGGGACAGTACCCCATCACGCCGGTCATGGAAGAGTGGAAAGTTCAGGAAGGCCGCTACGAAAAGATCGGCCCCGTCTATTTGAAAAACAATCCGTACAAGTGGAACCCCTGAGCGAGGCTGGATTTCCCCGGTTCGGGCAATTGTTCTGACCGCTCCGGTGTCCCTCTTTCTTCGAAAGCGCGTGCAAGAACCCCGACTTCTTAGGGTTTTGTTGTTGTTCTTTTTCTTCCCTCAGGACCCGACTCATATGCACACCCTCTCATCGCCCGAGAAAACTTTATATGAAATCCGTTTGCTGGCACAATCTATAGCGTTTTCCAAAAGGAATCAGCGAATGGATTTTCCTTCTGGCTCAGCCTCTTTCCCGTCATTCCCGCGTAAGCGGGGATGACGAACAAAAAAGTTTTTCAGGAAATACTGAAGATTCTTTTGGGCAAATGTTCTAGTAAGACAAACGCAAGGCGAGACGTCTCTCGATGGGATGGACATACCTGAATGTAGGCCCGATGGCGTTGAAGGGGTTTTTTGACTGACGCCGTATCTGGGGAGAATCAGGATTTTTCACTGATTTTCCGGGATCGGGCGGAGGCGATTGCGGAACGGGATTCCCTTTCGCTTTCCATTTTCTTTTCGAAATCAACGCTTGCGCATTTTGTCTCATTTTCTTATCCTACATTTCAGTAGGATTTCAGGGCGCAGTCGCCCTCCTGCTCCGAGAGAAAGGGACCGGCATGACCGAGGACTTAAAAGATTCCGCCTGGACGCAGGTTCGGGAACTGCAACTGATCCTCCAGATTAACCAGATTCTGGACAGCAGCGTGGACCTGAGCGAGATCCTCGAACCGGTCGTGCGGACCATTGTCGAGAACACGGCCATGATCCGGGGCGCCGTGGCGTTGCGCGACCGCATGACGTCGGAGGTGGCCATCGAGGCCGCCTACGGCCTGACGCGCAGCCAGCAGGAGCGGGGGCGCTACAAGATCGGCGAGGGGATCACGGGCCAGGTGGTCCAGACGGGCCAGCCGGTGGCTGTCCCTCGTATTTCCGAAGAACCGCAGTTTCTCGACCGCACCCGCGCGCGGTCCGATCAGACCAAGCACGACATTGCGTTCCTCTGCGTGCCGATCAAGCTGGGTCAGGAGGTGCTCGGCACTCTCGGTTTCGACCGTCCCACGGCGCCGGCCGATGTGCTCGAGGCGGATATGCGGCTGTTGACCGTGCTGGCGTCCATGCTGGCCCAGGCGACCCGTTTGCGTCAGGAGATTCGCGAGCGCCAGCGGCGTCTTCTCGAAGAGAATCTGGCCCTCCAGGGGCCTTTGCCCGGGCGTTTCCGTCCCTCGAACCTGATCGGTACCTCGGCCGAGATGGAGGCGGTGATCGGCCTGATCGAGCAGGTGTCGAAGAGCAACGCGACGGTGCTGATCCGGGGAGAAAGCGGGACAGGCAAGGAACTGGTCGCGCATGCCATTCACCTCAACAGCCTGCGCTGCGGGAAGCCGTACATCAAGGTCAACTGCGCGGCGCTGCCCGAGAGCGTGATCGAGAGCGAACTTTTCGGTCACGAGAAGGGCGCGTTCACCGGCGCGATTCAGCAACGTAAGGGGCGGTTCGAACTGGCCTCGGGCGGGACGATCTTCCTCGACGAGATCGGCTACATCTCGCTCACCACACAGGTGAAGTTTCTGCGCGTGCTTCAGGAACGCGAGTTCGAGCGCGTCGGCGGTTCCGAGACGATCAAGTGCGATGTGCGCGTCATCGCCGCCACGAACCGCAACCTCGAGGAACACATGGAGCGCGGCGCGTTTCTTCAGGATCTTTATTACCGTCTGAATGTTTTTCCGATCCACCTGCCGCCGCTGCGCGAGCGCCGCAGCGACATCGTGCAGCTGGCCGATCACTTCGTCGAGAAGTACAACAAAATCCACGGCAAGAACATCCGACGCATCGCCACCTCGGCCATTGACATGATGATGAGCTACCACTGGCCGGGCAATGTGCGCGAACTGGAGAACTGCATCGAGCGCGCCATGCTGATGAGCCGCGAGGACGTCATCCACGGCCACCACCTGCCGCCGACGCTCCAGACGGCCGAGTATAGCGGCACGCAGCAGTCCAGGACGCTCGAGGACACGCTCAATCACATCGAGCGCGACCTGATCGTGGATGCGCTGAAGTCCGCGCACGGCAACTGCGCCCGGGCGGCGCGCGCCCTGGGACTGACCGAGCGCATCATGGGCCTGCGCCTGCGCAAGCACGACATCGAGCCGCGTCGGTTCCGTCCGGGGGGAATTGCCTGAGGCTGGGGGTATTTCCGGGGAAGGGACCTCTCTCTTTTTCATTGTTCTCTTCCCGGTGTAACCCTTTCGCCATTCTCGGTTCGGGGTTTTCCAAATCCAAATTTTCTGCAGGGGCGGGTTTCCAACCCGCCCTTTCCAGATCCGGAGTGCCTGCCGGGCGGGTTTGAAACCCGCCCCTACGGATTGTTTCCCCTCCGGTCGGGAACCTCTTCCCGGGGAAGCGACAGGTGGCTAACCGTTTTTTCAGGGGCTTTCCCGCCAATTGAAGGACGTTTTTTCTTTGCCGTTCCCCGATATTTGATGCTTTCCCCTTCACCATTCGGTTACGATGTTCCGGATAAAGGCCGGACACGCGATCGCGTGGTTCTGATACAACGGTTTTCCTGAGGGGGAGAAATAAAATGCGGTGTGGGCGCTTTCTGTTTTTGTTCTTGCTGTTGGAGGTTATCGGGCAACAAACCGTCCGGGCGGACGAGGAGTACATCTCCCGACCCAGCTTTCAGGAGGGGGAATGCAATCGGCAGCGGGCCGAAGAAGCGGCGGAGAAAGCCTATGGCTGGACCTCTCTGACCCTGGCGGTGCTCTACAATGACCCGTCCCGGGTGAAGGAACTGCTCGACCGGGGAGGCAATATCAACACAACCGACACGCTCAACCGCTCGCTCCTGCTGTTGGCGCTCAAACACAATCTGGACGGGATGGGGCGCCTGCTGATCGAGCGCGGGGCCAATGTGAACCTGTTGATGGCGGCCAGGAGAAACCACCGGACGTGGGTTTCCAACACGCCCCTGGCCGTCGCGCTCAGGCAGAAAAATTTCGAGATCGCCAAGGTTTTACTGCAGAAAGGCGCCACCCCGCCGTGGCGCCCGGCGACGAAAATATCACCAGCCGGACCCTGGTTCAATGGGCCGAGGCGATGAAACGGCCCGATATCATTCAGTTTCTCCGGGAACAGGGGGTTCAGGAAAAAGCCGCGCCCCAGTCCTCAGAATCGGCTTCGGGAGACGGCTGCCGGGTGCTTTTCCAAAGCGAAGGATTCGAGCGGGAAAATAAGGGGACAGAGAAGCCGAATCCGGAGCGCTATCGGGTGGAAGAGGAAACTCACCGGAACAACGCCGGACGCTCGGTCTCCTATTACCTCACGATTCAGAACTCCCCCAACCGGATCCTGATCGACAACGCCGATCTTCCGGCAGACAAGGAAGCGGGCGCGCGCATTGGCGTTCAATACGTTTCTCTCAAATGGTTGCAGAAAGGGCGTCTGATTCTGGTACGGTGGAGCAATGGGTACCGGGACTCCGGACTGCAGGAAGAGATTCAGCGCCTTATTCTTTCCGTGGAAGGGAATCAGATTCAACCCGTGTTCAAGACGCGTTTTGCCGAATACCACCGTTTCGGACAGGGGATCAGTATCGCGGGTGAGGAAGAATGGGTTTCTGGGAAGAAGGAGGGAGAACTTGTTCTGACTCGGACGGAGACGCATGACGAGTTGCTGTCGCGATCGCCGGATTATCGTCCCACCCCTCGAATTCTGCGCATGGCGGAGAGTAACGGGGACACGGTTTTTGTGATCGGGTTGAGACTCCGGAACCAGTACACTTTCCGCCTTCAGGGGAATCGTCTGGTCTGTGTTTCCGCCCAGAAGTACTTCCTCGGCGGGAACGAATTGCCCCTGTTGAATATTGCCGAATTTGCGGGCTTTACGTTACCGAGACTGTGGGACCTGAATCCCGGAACCCGAGGGGATCTTTTCTGCAAGGGAACGCTCTACCTCGGCGAAACGGAGCCTCTCAGGAGCGAATCCCTCTATGGGAATTTCTGATTCGCTTGAACGCGGTTTTTACGTGCGCCTGCCGTTCCGGAAATGGTAGTATGACCGCATTGAGAAGCGTGCGATTGGTAGAGAACACATCATGCCGAGCCGAGGAGAAAATTCAATCATGATTCGGTTTCTTTGTTCACTGTCGTTGTTGAGCCTGATCGGTTGTGCGCGCAGTACGGCCCACCTGAAGCCGGTTCAGCCCTTCGATGTGGGACGGTATATCGGCGTCTGGTATGAAGCTGCGCGCTTCCCTCATCGGTTCGAGAAGGGACTCGAACAGGTGTCCGCCGAATACTCGCGCCGCGAAGATGGGACCCTGCGGGTGCTCAACAAGGGGTTCAATCCGGAGACCGGCCAATGGGGACAGATTGAAGGGACGGCCAAGTTCGCCCAGGCGCCCGATGTCGGTTCGCTCAAGGTCTGTTTTTTCTGGCCGTTTTATGGGGCGTACAAGATCGTCGCGCTCGACACGCAGGACTACACGTGGGCGATCGTCACCGGGAATACGGATCGTTACCTGTGGATTCTGACGCGCCAGCCGCGGGTGCCGGAGGATAAACTTCAGGATCTGACGGCGCGTGCCCGGGATCTGGGTTTCGACACCCGCCGCCTGATCCGGGTGAAACAGGACGATTCAAACTGAAAGCCGTGGTTGAAGCGCCAACGGCGCGGATTTATACCAGCCTGGGGCAAGCGAAGCGTCGCCCCAGGAAAGGTGTGTCCCTTCCTTTGCAAGGGCTGAAGGCCCGGACTATGAAAAGGAGCAAGACGGCTGAATAGTACGGGCTTTCAGCCCTTATAGGAATAACCGACCGGTTTTCTTGGGGCGATGCCCCAGGCGGGTATAGATCGCGCCGTTGGCGCTTCCCATTCGACTCGTCCCTTGCCTCTGGCGCCTTTCCCGGTCTTCCCGGAACTCCCTTTCCGGGTGTCTTGAATTCGTCTGATTCCGCACGAGTTGCTCTCTCAACGGCGGTATTGTGGTTCAACGTCTTCGCCTCTAAGAGACGGTCTATTGTCAAAAACTTTCAGGGGCACGAAAACGGACGGTTTCGTACCCCTGAGTTTTTGTTGCGATATAGTCATTGCCCAAAATAATCTTCATTATGCTACTGCCGGTTCTGGCAATGAGCCGTTCCGTCCCGGAGGGACGGTCAGAAAGTAGCCCACCGTTTCAACGGTGGGAAAGGGGTCCTCAAACAATTCGTCCTGGAGGGACGACTGAAAAACCCGGGGGAACCGGCAGCCGTCCCTCCGGGACGGGGATCTAGTTGTTCCTGAACCCAGCGCTGAAGCGCTGGGCTATTGTCAGAAGTCCCTGACGGGACTTGGGTCTGGAAATACCCGACTCCGTGTCATAAGGAAGATTCTTTCTGGCAAGGGCTATAAAACGGCGTTCGTTCTGGCGGAAAACACCGGAGACCGATCAGAAGCAGCGTTTCTTTTCGCTTCGCCCGCAGGACTTGCCGCAGCGGTAACAGATCTCGTTGTCCAGATACTTGTCGTCGAAGAACTGTACGAGGTTCTGCAGGGTGGTTTCGGCGATGTTGTGGATCGCCTCGACGGTGAAGAATCCCTGGTGGGACGTGATGAGCACGTTGGGAAACGAGAGAAGGCGCGCCAGGAGGTCGTCAGCGATCAGTTCGTCCGAGCGGTCCTCGAAGAAGTACTCGCTCTCTTCCTCGTACACGTCGAGTCCCGCCGAGCCGATCTTGCCGGACTTCAGCCCCCGGATCAGCGCTTTGGTCTCGATCAGTTTGCCTCGGCCTGTGTTGATGAGCATGACGCCGTCTTTCATCATTTCGATCGTCCGGGCGTTGATCATGTGTTCTGTCTGGGGGGTGAGAGGACAATGGAGCGAGATGATGTCGGAGCGCCGATAGAGTTCCTCGAGGCTGACGTACTCGATGCCGTTCTCGGTCGCGTAGGCCTCGTCGGGGTAGTTGTCGGAGGCGAGTATCGTCATGCCGAATCCCTTCAGGATGGCGATGAGGCACTTTCCGATCTTGCCGGTCCCGATAACCCCGGCGGTCTTTCCGTGCATGTCGAACCCGAGGAGGTTGTTGATGGAGAAGTTGCCGTCGCGCGTTCGGAAGTAGGCGCGGTGCGTCTTGCGGTTCAGGGTCAGCATGAGGGCGGCGGCATGCTCGGCCACGGCGTGGGGCGAATAAGCGGGGACACGCACCGTATGGACCTTGCCGTAGGCTTCTTTCAGGTCCACGTTGTTATAACCGGCGCAGCGCATGGCCACAACCCCGATCCCGTTTTGCGCCAACCGGGCGAGCACCGTCTTGTCGAGCGTGTCGTTTACGAAGGCGCACACGCCATCGAATCCGGCGGTGAGATCCACCGTGCTGCGGTCGAGGTGGGCCTCGAAGTATTCGATCTGGAAGCCGTATTCCCGATTGACCTCATCGAACGACCGGCGGTCGTAGGGCTTGGCGTCGAAGAAGGCGATTCTTTTCCCGGTCTGCATCTGGTTGCCTGTCCTTGCCGGGATTTCCATTCTCAAACGATTCATGGAACTCCCAGAATATTGTCCCCCGAGCTCTTCATAGAACGGGGGGTGTGTCACCTGAATTCATGATAGCGATTTGAGAAACGGCGGGACAAGGAGATTCTGTTGTTTCGATACGATCTCTGTCGTATTGGCCGTTGCCCTTTTGCCGGGCACATTTGTTTCGAGGCGAAACAAACGTCGGCCCAATACAAATTTTGCAACAGAATGTCTGGTTTATATTGATTTCTGGATTCGGTCCTTAATATAATAAAACAGTTGTATGAATCGAATGGACCTTTCTCTGCCTATCAGAGATTTCTATCCATTTCAACCAGGAGGACGAAGATGCAAACTCGTAACGTGTTTGTATGGGGAATCTGTTTCTGGCTTACGATTCTCCGAGTACAAGGGGGACTGGAACTGGATGTACAGGACTCGACACAAAAATTCACCGTTCTGGCTGAAAAGAATGGACAGAATCTCTCGGAATTAATCTTTGTCGATCTGAACGGAGACGGGGCCGACGAACTGGTTGTTTCCGGCGACGCCTCCTATGGAGGAGACGGGGTCGCGGAATTCTACATCCTGTTTTCGCATCGTGTTCGTCCGGAAAACAGTCCCTACGACTTGTCCACGCGTCCCGCCGACCGTCATTATGTAGAAAATGGAAGCGGCAAATTCAACGATTGCATTCGGTTGGCCAAGGGGGATTGGAATGGCGATGGAATAGACGACCTTGCCATGGCGGGCCGAGGCGCAAACGCCGCCTACATTGTGTTTGGCAACAAGAACTTTACATCGGCGACTCAGCAGACGTTGGGCGCCGATACCGTGGACGTTCTGATTCACGGTCAGGTGGACAAGAGTCTCGGTCAGGAAATGACCAGCGCCGATGTCAATGGCGACGGGAAGGACGATCTGCTGATTACCGACTCGGACAACCTCTATATTCTCTTCGGCGGTTCCTCTTTCAAGGATTACCACCAGAAAGCGATCTCGTCTTCCGTTGCCGATGTCACGTATTCCAACTGGGGCTCCACCCTGGGCGCGGGCGACATCAACGGCGACGGGCGCGCCGACCTCTTCATGGGGGGAGGAAACGACAACAAGATCTTTCTGGCGAAAGACAGTTATACCACGCACGCCATTGTGAGCAAAGCCGACATTTTTACGAAGAATTACGGTGGTTGGACCGGTCCCCCCTCCTTCAACGGTGCGGACTTGAATGGCGATGGGCTAGGCGATTTCGTCATCGTGGACGACGGGAGTTTCAAAACGCTCTGGGGACGTAAAGACTGGAAAACCCCGGTCACCTTTGACCTGGCAAGTACCTACAGCCTGTCCGTTTACTATGAAGGATACTATGGAGGCGACATGACGGCTTCCCGGGATATCAATGGGGACGGCATTCCAGATCTGGCAATCGGCGAAGATTACCTTCAGAAGATTCAAATACTCTTTGGGCGTCCCTACAAGGATGGTACCCAACTGGGGCGATTGGGAGCGCCTGCCGATACCGATATTCTCATCAACAATAGTGATTATCACTTCGGCACCTGGGTTGGAATAGGTAATGTGGACCATTCTCCGGTCCCGCAGGTTGCCTCGGGCGCGTGGGCCACAGGCAACAACTATGCCGGGCTTATCCAAGTCTGTTTCTTGCGCCCCGATGTCAAAAATCTGAAACTGGACCCCGTGGCGCCGACATCCTCCCAGGATTTGACCGCCACGTTCACGAACGGCTGGAAATCGGGACAGCAGACGCGTTGTGCCTGGTTTGTCAACGGAAACAGAATTCCGGGTGCAACCGGGACTTCGCTGGCGAGTCAGTATTACAAAAAAGAGGATGTCGTTTCCGTCGAAGTTCAGGCCTGGCTGCCGACTCTGCCGGCGGCTACAACGGCCACCGCTGTTACCACCGTCACGGTTGCCAACTCGGCGCCTCTGGCGCCCGGTCTGGTTTCGATTCTGCCGGTCAATGCCCGGGCGGACCAGGATCTTTCCACGTCGGTCACGGGGCTGGTGGATGTGGATGGCGATACGATCACGCTGAGTTACCGCTGGTTTGTGAATGGGACCTGGATCGGCACGGATTCCTCCCTGGAACACTCCCATTTCATCGCGGGTGACGTCGTTCGCCTCGAAGTTCGTTGTTCCGATGGTGTTACCACGGGACCCGCGACTTCGGCTCAGGTCACGATCCGAAACAGTCCGAACGCATTCAACGATGCGTATATTGACAGCATTGAGATGCCGGCACGGGTTTCCTTGTCGCAGGGTTTCAACATCCGGGTGACGGTTGTCAATATCGGGACCAGCGCCTGGGACGGCAGCGCAGGGTTCCGTTTACTTACCGGGGTTCAGAGTCCCGCCTCTATCCTGCCGGGTCGGATTGTCCGCCCGGGTGAAACATATCAGTTCAACACCTACCATCGGGGGTTTTCGACCGAAGGGAATTATACCTTTACGTTCCAGATGGAGGAGGCGGGCACGGGAACCTTTGGCGATATCCTGGCTCAGGATATTATCGCCGGAAATGTGGACAATGCCGCAATTGTATCGGTTGTCATGCCGCCTGCGGTCCGGTCCGGAAATTCTTTCGAGATCAAGGTCACGGTGTGCAACATCGGCTCCTCCGTCTGGGGAAGCGCGTTCGGTTATACGCTCCGAACCGGTTTGCCCGAATGGCCCTCGATCCCGTTGACCGCGATTGTCAATCCCGGCGAGACCTATACTTTCTCATCGGTCTGTCCCGGTATTTCGACCGTTGGTCCGCATGAATTCGCGTTTCAGATGAAACAGGAGACCCGTGGCATTTTCGGAACACGCCGGAGTGGGACACTTCAGGTTCAACCCGATACGCCGGATCAAGCGGTCTGGCTGGTGCGGTAATCGGGCATGATTGCCGGGAAAAAGATATTCCCCCGATGGCTCAGCCGTCGGGGGGATGTCTTTTTTTTGGGGGGGGCGTTTCATTTCCGCGCACGCACAGGAAATGCAGGGAAAAAGGGCGCATTGGTGAATCCACCTCATAATCTTTCCAACTTTTCGGTCGGCGTGTCTGGGGGATAACGGGGGGACGCATCTCAACGAGACCGTGCCGCCAGACTTACCGCCTCGCGGGTCAGGGTGGTGATTCGGGACCAGTCTTGGGCGGCCAGGATCTTTTTGTCTGAGAGCCAACTGCCTCCGACCGCCGCGACGGCGGGGTGGGAAAGGTAGTCGGCCATGTTGGCCGCCGAGATTCCCCCCGTGGGGATGAACCGCACGCCCCGGTGGGCGTAGGGAGCGTGGAGGGCCTTGATCGTCTTCAGGCCGCCGAATGCGTCGGCGGGGAAAAACTTCAGGAGCGTACAACCCAGTTCCAGCGCCGCTTCGATGTCGGAAGGAGTGCAGACTCCCGGAAAGAAGGGCAGGTCCAGTTCCTGTGCCCGGCGGACGATTCGGGGGTTGAGTCCCGGCGCCACGGCGAACTGCGCGCCACAGGCCTTGGCCGCCTCGATTTCTTCGATTGTAGTGACGGTTCCCGCCCCCAATGCGAACTCGGGGAACTGTTCGGCCACCAGGCGTAGCGCCTCGCGCGCCGCCGACGTTCGGAAGGTGATTTCCGCCACTTCGAGCCCCCCGGCTTTCAGGGCCTGACACAAAGGGATGGCGTCGGCTGCGCGGTCGAGCGCGATGATGGGGATCAGGCGACCCTGTTCGATGCGTTGTGCGATCATGGTTTCGATCTCTCCTTGTGGTCTCATGCGGTCTATTGTCCCCAAATCATCCGAAGGAAAGCGTTCCTGCGCGCATCAGGCCAGAAATCGGGGCGGCAGAGAAGGAACGGGGGCGTCCCCGTCCCGTTCGGCGAATATCCGGCCTTCCCGGCAGTCGGCCCAGGTATTCTCAAACCACGCTTCGGTCGAGGGGAAGGGACGCGGCGAACCGGTTCCGGTCTGGAAGGAATCCGTGTCGCCACAGTAAAAGAGGGACAAGATTTCGTTTCGTAAGGCCGTATTCTCGGGTACGAATCGCCAGAAATCGTCCAGGGCGGGATGGGGCAAGGTACCGTGGGGTGCTGTGACCAGATAGGACCCGCGCGAACCGCCGTCCCGCTCGAGGAGCGCCCGGAGCGCTTCGAGGAAAGCCCGTTGAGTCAATGCGATCTCGCGGGTCTCGATCGCCTCCAGAAGTCCCGCCTCGCCGGGACACAATCCCTTTTTCATAAGTTCCTTCCACTCCGCCTCCGCTTCGGCCAGCGCCTGGTGAACACCGTCCAGGCAGCGGACCATCCCGGCGTGCCGGTTCATGCGTCGCTGGATGGAATGGCGCAGATCGGACGCGCCACCGGCCCGGGGGGCGGGCGATTTGAGGCGGGCCATTTCACCGACCCAATGTCCGACTGTATCCCGTGCAATCTCCGTAAACAATTTAAGGGACAGATTCTGTCCGTAATAAACATGGGCGATCCGTTGGGCGGCGCGCAGTCCTCCCACCTGTCCGGCGTTCAGGGCCGCGCCGCCGGGCCGTTTCACGCCGTGGGTTCCGGCCAGTTCACCGATCACGAAGAGGTGGCGAACGTTGGACTCCCACCAGCGGTCCACGGAGAACCCGCCGTTGCAATGCTGAGCGCAGACTTCGATTTCGAGCGGGGTGGCGGCCAGATCCACACCCCTCTGTTTGTAGAGGTCAATGCTGAGGGGGTTTGAATGGGCCAGTCGTTCGATGGGGGTGGGTTGCAGGGCGCCGGATTTCTGGAGATACTCGAGCGCTTCGGGCGCCAGGCCGTCGGGCGTGAAGGATGTCATGTGTTGCCCGGCGCGTGGGTTTTCCCGGAAGTCCAGGAACACTCGCCGTCCTTTTCGCAACGTTTCGTCCTGA
>Ga0209098_1003208_pt1 | contig 13828 bp, 12 predicted proteins | sample AD_JPNHW1_MetaG_FD_184429 | JGI IMG/M metagenome (GOLD analysis project Ga0209098, IMG submission 184429) | Active sludge microbial communities of municipal wastewater-treating anaerobic digesters from Japan - AD_JPNHW1_MetaG (SPAdes) (version 2) | ecosystem: Engineered > Bioreactor > Anaerobic... | reverse complement strand
GCCCGAGGCGCTGGACGCCTTGGCGGCCTATCCGTGGCCGGGCAACGTGCGCGAACTGCGCAACGTGATCGAGCGCATGGTGGTGCTGGGCGCGGGCCCCGTCCTGACGGCGCGCGACCTGCCGCCGACGGTGCGCGCCGCCGCCGCCGCGCCGGCGACCACGCGGGCCGGCCGCGTCCTGCGCGATGCGGAGCGGCAGCTGATTCTCGAGGCCTTGCGCCGCCACAAGGACAACCGCACGAAGGCGGCGCAGGATCTCGGCATCAGCCGCCGGACGTTGCACCGGAAACTCAACGAATTCGGTTTGCGAACCCCCAGGGACGGCGAACAATAGGGAAGGGCGGAGCACATGGCGCTACCATTCGAATCCAGCATGCAGAACCTCGTCTATCAAGTGGACCAGGGCGCCGGCCGCAAGGTCATCCACGCCGTCCTCTTTTCGCTGTTCGCGTTCGCGATGGCGGCGCTCTACACCTTCGCGAACTTCCAGGGTCTGCGCGATGCGCGCGCGATGGAAGAAGCCCAGCTGGCGCGCAACGTCGCGGAGCGCGGGCAATGGGTCACCCAATGCCTGCGACCGTTCGAAATCGGGTGCTTGGCGGAACGCGGCCGCGAGGCGGACGCGCCGGCGGCGGTCCAGCCCGACCTGCGGCATCCGCCGCTGTGGCCTCTGGCGCTCGCAGCCGCATTCAAGACGTTCGGCCTGCCGAAGCCCGGCGTGCCGACGACGGATTACGTCTACGGCTGGGATTACGTGCCGGTGGCGCTGAGCCATCTCTTCACGGCGCTGTCGGCGCTGCTGGTTTGGTTGCTGGGATGCAAGTTGTTCGACCACCGCGTCGGCGCGCTGTCGGCCAGCGCATTTTTGATCAGCGACTTGGCGTGGCGCTCAAGCCTGCTGGGCACGGAACTGGCGGCGGCGGGTTTCTTCGTGCTGGGCGCGGTCTATGCGGCGTTGTGGGCGGCGGAGTTGCCGGCGGGCGCCGGGCCGGACGCGGATCAGGGGCCGGTTTGGCGTTGGCTCGTTCCGCTGGTGCTGGCGGCGCTGCTGACGGCAGCGGCCTTCCTGACGCGCTATGCGTCGGGCATTTTCGCGTTGTTGCTGGTGTTCCTGTTCCTTGGCGCTTCGCATCGGCGCCGGCCGTGGGCGAAGGCCAGTCTCTACGCCGCGCTGGCGGCGCTGCTGGTGGCGCCGTGGCTGGCGCGCAATGTCGCGGTCTGCGGCAATCCCTTCGGCTTGCTCGGTTCCGACCTGCTGGCCGGCACCTATCTGTTCTCCGGCGACGCGCTGGCGCGTTCGCTGCGGCCCGATCTGCCCGATGCGATCGCCGCGTGCTACGCCCTGCAGATCAAAACGATCGCGAACCTGCGGGAATTTTTCGCCCAAGGCTTCGGCTTCACCGGGTGCGGTTTCCTGCTGGCGCTGTTCGGGGCGATGTACCTGCACCGCTTCGTCCGGCATTCCAGCCGCACGCTGCGCTGGTGCCTGCTGCCGCCGGCCGCGCTGGCGATCCTGGCCGCCGCCGCGTTCGGCGCGGAAAACCTGCGCCCGTTGGCCGTTTTGTGGCCGCTGGCGCTTCCATTCGCGTGGGCGTTTTTCCTGGTGCTGCTCGACCGCCTGCAGTTCGAGGCGCGCTACTTCGCTTCGGGGGTGATCACGGCGGCGATGATCCTGACGGCGCTGCCGCTGCTGGCGAACGTGCTGCCGCCGCGCACGGGCCTGCCGTATCCGCCGTATTTCCACCGCTATATCGGCTGGGTGTCGTCGATGCTGGAACCGACCGAATGCCTGGCGACGGACATTCCCTGGGCCACGGCCTGGTATGGCGGGCGGACGTCGGTGCTGCTGCCCAAGGACGTCGATGGATTCTTCGAACTGCACGGCCAACACCGAAAAATCGCGCTGGCCTACTTCACGACCGTCACGCGCGACCAGCCGTGGGTGCGCGGCCTGTCGGATCCCGCCGCGCCGGAATACAGCTGGTACCAGGTTTTCTCCGCCGGCAAGGTGCCCGCCAACTTCCCGCTGACCCACGCCCGGTTCCTCGCCGGCAGCGACCAGATGATCCTCGCCGACCGGCCCCGCTGGTAGCCGTCGCGCCGTCCCTTCTCCCCATGCGGTTAGGCGCCGCTTGTGGCGCAGGGAGGGGGGCGCGCGCCGTCGGCGGAAAACCGCCGTTCAGGAAGTCGCGTGCTGAGCGAGATATTCGCGCAACCGAACGGTGCCGCGCTTGGGCGTGCAGACGTCGTGGGTGGACATGAACAGCAGGAGCTTGCCCATGGCCCAGTAGCGGTAGCTGAAGGGCCGGATGAGCGCGAGCGCCAACTGGCACAGCCAGACCGGGGCGGAGGAAATCCGCGCCGGCTTGCCGAGCGCCGCGAAGCAGGCCTCGCAGGTCTCGCGCCAGGTGAGATCCTCCGGCCCGCCGACTTCGACGACGGCGTTCTGCTGCCGGCTCATTTCGGCCAACATGACGCCGGCGAGATCGGGGATGTGGACGGGGGTGCTGCGGGAACCGCCGGCGCCGATGGCGTAGAGCGGGCCCTTGGCGGCGGTTTTCATCATTTCCACCAGGTCGGGGAAAAACCCGCCGGAACGGAAGATGACCCACGGCACGCCGCTTTTCTGCAGGGCCTGCTCGAAGCGATGCTTGGCGTTGAGCAACGGGGCTTGGTCCCAACCCTCCGGCACGCCGGCGGGCGAGATGAACCCGAAGCGGGAGACGCCGCTGTGCTTGGCGTCCTCGAGCAGGTTCAGGTTCCCTTGGTAATCCACGGCTTCGTGCGTCAGCTTGCCCTTGATGCGGGTGATGCCGATGCAGGAGATGACCTGGTCGAAGCCCTTGCAGATTCCTTGAATCTGGCCGGGCTGGGTGACGTCGGCCTCGATGATGCGCAGGCGCGGATGTTCGATGATGCGGATTTCGCCGCGGCGCAGCACGAGGGCGCCGACGTGGTCGCCGCGGGCAAGGGCCTGGCGGACGAGTTCGCGGCCGAGCACGCCGCCGGCTCCGGCAATGAGGAGGTTCACAGCACGTACTCGATGAGCCATTCGTTGGCGGGCAGGGACACGACGACGGACTTGGGGCTGTTGCCCAGCTTGCCGTGCTCTTCGGCCAGGACACCGCGGCAGGTGATGCGGTAGCCCTTGGCGTCGCCGAGGCCGACGGCCTGGAGGAAGGATTCCGTGCGGACGAAGAAGCTCACGACGGCGGTCAGCTTGCCGTCCTGCATCACGGGATAGCGCATGGCGATCAAGCGGGGTTGGACGATGTTGCCGTGGCCGGGTTCGCTGACCTGCGGCGTGGGACTCTTGCGCATGAGATCCCAGAAATAATCGAGCTGCTTGACCTTCTTGAGATCGAAGCCGCGGGCGAGGAAGTCGCGCGGATAGTAGACTTCGCGGATGACGAAGTCGGTGTCGATGAAGGAACCGCCGAAGAAACCTTCGGTGGCGTCTTCGAGGGGCTTCATGGCGGCGCGGAAGGTCTCCTTGGTGGGCTGTTTGTCCGCGACGGCCTTCAGGTTGGCGAAGGTCTTCGCGAAATATTCAGCGGTGGCCTTGCCGACGGGATCGTCGGGCGGCTGCACTTGCGCCTGGGCGGCGAAAGGCCGGGCCAGCAGGCCGAGGGCGAGGGCGGATAGGACGAGCGTTTTCTTGTTCATGGTTTGTTCTCCTGGGGTTTGACCATCGTAAAGAGGGACAGGTAGCCAGAATGGCGGGAAGCGATCTGCCAACGGCCGCGCCACGGGGATTCGTCGTGCGCGGCGCGCAGCTGGCCGCGGATGTTCTCGGCGATTTCGGCTTGGTGGAAGAGCCAGTAGCCGGACCAGGCGCAGACGGCGCCGAACCGGGTGTAGGGCACGTCCACGTCGAGAATCGCGGCTTGGCCGCCGGGCCGCAGCACGCGCCAAATTTCGGCGAGGGCTTTCACCTTGAGACCGTAATTGAGGTGGTGGAAGAAGAACGTGGACAGCACGCGGTCGAAGGAGGCATCGGGATACGGCAGCTCTTCGGCGAGGGCGGCGGCGAATTCGAGGCCGGGCCGGTCGCCGGCCTTCTTGTCCGCGACGGCAATCATGGCCTCGGCGGCGTCCACGCCGCAGACCCGGCGCGGCGCGTCGGCGGGCAAGGCGTCGTAGATCTGGCGGGTGAGCGTGCCGGTGCCGCAACCGACGTCGAGAACGGCGGCGGGACGGTCTAGCGCGAGGCGCGCGACGACCTGCCGGTGCAGGCGGTGTTCCGCGCCCAGCGTCATGAGCGGCGCGAGCCAGTCGTAGAGCGGCGCGGCGTGGTCGAGGGTGATGCCGGCCGTGCGCTGGGCGACGGCCGAACGGGGATGGAGCTTCTTAGGCAACGGGCAGGCCCTCCAGATCGAGCACGGGGAACATGGCGCGGGCCATGGATTCGGCCTGCGCGCCGTCGTAGCCGAGACCGGCCTCGCCCAGCGTGCGCAGGCCGGAGATGAGCAGATCGAGGCCGCGCCGGGCGGCGGGCAGGGCGTACTGCGGGACCTCGAGATAGAGCCGGTCCGCGACGGAGTGCGCGCGGGCGGTCAGTTCCGCAAGGCGCTCCGGCGCCTCCCAGGCCAGGACGGACAAAACATAATTGTGGCGCTTTTCGATCAGGTCGCGGGCCAGGTCGCGGATGTCGTCGAGAATCTGGCAGCCGAGGCCGAAGTCCATCAAGCCTTCGCGCAGCTGCGCGGTGCGGGCGAACGCGGCCGGTTCGACGATTTCGGGACCGACGAAGGCGAGATTGAACAGCAAGCCGGTCTTGAGGCGATGGATGACGCCCAGCACTTCCTCCGGCGGCGGCCGCACGGCGATGCCGCCTTCCTCCGTCGCTTCCTGCGCGGCGCTGGGCAGCAAGCGCCGCAGGGATTCGCGGGCGAGTTCGTCGCGCTGGGCGGCGGCGATCGCGCCTTGGGCGACGGCGTCGTTGAGAACGTCGGCCAGCACGCGATCGGCGGCCATGACGGCGACGACCTGCCGCATGACGCGGGCGGAACCGGGCATCTGCAGCGGCACGACTTCCTTGTCTTCGCCGTCGAGAAGATTGTCGGCCGAAGTGACCCAGATGCGGAAGAGATGGATCAACTTGCCGTAGAGGAGGCGGCGAGGGGCGGGCACGTCCATCAGATGGTAGACGGACTGGAAGAGGGTGGAGAACATGTTTTTGCGCCAGCCGAGATTGGCGGCGGGCAGCGGACCGGGCCGCACGACGTATTCCGCAGGCGTGTCCGCCGGGCTGGCGAGATAGGGAGCCAGGCGCTCGTGCAATTCGCAGATGCACTCCTGCTGTTCGCGCAGGGCGGCGCGAGCGATGCGGCCGGTTTCAAACAAGGTCTTCCAGGCGGTTTTCATGTTGGACACACTCTATCCGCTGCAAGTTCCGGTGCAAAGAGATTGACCTGAATATTGCTTCAGGTGTTTGCCATTGGCCGTTCCGGGCGCTGCGGAAACCGTTGCGGAGAGCGCGGCCGTTCGCAAAAGCCGGCCGGGCCGATCAGGGACGAACCAAAACGAAGCGATCCAGCACCGCGTTGTCGGCGCCGATCTGCTCGCATTCGATTTGGCCGGCATTCACGCGGACGCGGGTGAAGCTGAATTGCGCGTCCTCGTAGGCGGCGAGGCCGTCCGCGCCGCCGTGTCGTTCCGCCTGCAGCGATTTGCCGCCGGCGCCGGTGGTGACGTAGACGGTGCCGTTGGTGGGCGCAATGCGTCCGGCGCGCAGGGGCGGAGTTCGCTCGAACAGATGGTTGTGACCGCAGAACACGACGTCGGCACCCCCGGCTTCGATGGCCGGAACCAGCGTGGCGCAGATTTTCGCATTGGCCGGGCGCGTGCCGCCGGCCCATGGAGCATGATGGAAATACACGAATTTCCAGCGGCAAGTCGCCGCGCCGAGCACGTCTTCCAGCCAAGGCGCGACCACGCCGGCGAGCGTGTTCGAGTCGAGGTTGGAATCGACGCCGACGAAACGGGCGTCGCCGTAGTCGAACCAATAGCAATGCTTGGGCGGCAGGACGGTCGGTCCGTTGGCTGGCAGGCTGAATTTTTCCAAAAACGTCTGGCCGGCGCTGGATTTCAGGTCGTGGTTTCCCAAGACGGGGTAGAAAAACGCGCGCTTGAGCAGATTCCGGTAGGGTCGGAAAAACTTGCGCGCGTAGTTGCCGGGACCAACGCTGCCGTAGATGAGATCGCCGGCATGCAGGACGAGATCGACCGACTGGCGGTCCATGATCTGCGCCAATTCATACTGCGCCGCCTGGCCGCTGCCCGAATCGGCGAACGCCAAGAAAGAAAAAGGCGTGCCTGGCGGCGGAGCCGTCCAGGCTTGGCCGGCGCACAGGAGGCGGGAGCCGCCGCGCGTGCGGCGCCGGATTTCGTAAGCATACGCCGTGCCCGGTTTCAGTTCCGATGCGCGCGCTTCGAAATGCGCGCCATGGCGTATCGCGGGATATACGGCCGGTGGGTTCGAAGCGGCGGTGCGGATCCAGAGTTCGTCCTGGCCGCCGCCGGCACGCCACCAGGCCACGCTGAAACCATTCGTGGCGACGTTTTGCAACATGGGGCCGGCGTATAGCAGGTCGCTCGCTTGCCGAAGACCCAATCCGATCCCGACCAGCGCGACGAGCCCGCAAACGATGGCCGCGATCCACCGCCGCGCCCGTTGCCGGCCGCGTGGAGTCGGGAGTGCTTTCATGGAGGCAGCATGCCCCTGGGCGGAAGCGCAACCAAGGATGGAAAGGTGAAGATTCGTTCAGATTCGACCGGCGGACTGAATCTTCTCGCCTTTGGCGCCAAAAACACAGAAGGTTTCGAGGTCATGAAGAGTTCGGACGGCAAGGAAACCGCCGGCTTGCTGGTGGTGGAAGACGACGCGCGCGTGGCGGAAAGCCTGGCGCGGGGGTTGGGCGAGGCGGGTTTTGCCGTCGCGACGGCCGCGCGCTTGTCGGCGGCGGACGCGCAACTGGCGCGAGGGGCTCCGGCCCTGATCGTGCTGGACCTGAATCTGCCCGACGGCGATGGCCGCACGTGGCTGCGGCGGCTGCGCGGCGCCGGCCATGGCATGCCGGTGATCATCCTGACGGCGCGCGATACGCTGCCGGATCGGGTGGCGGGCTTGGAAGAAGGCGCAGACGACTATCTGACGAAGCCCTTCGCTTTCGCCGAACTGCTGGCGCGGATTCGCGCGCGGTTGCGGAACGCCGCCAACCATTCCGACGACGACATCCTGCGCGTGGGCGATCTGGAAATCGACCGCTTGCGCCGCCAGGTGCGGCGGGCGGGGCGCTCGGTCGAACTGACGGCGCGCGAATTCGACGTGCTGGCGCTGTTGGCGCAGTGGCGCGGCCAGCCGGTGTCCCGCGACCTGCTGGCGCGGGAAGTGTGGAAAGTGAACCGGCGGCTGACGCCGTTGGACAACGTGATCGACGTGCATATCTCCCATCTGCGCGACAAGATCGATCGGGACCAGCCCGCCAAGTTGATCCAGACGGTGCGGGGCGTGGGCTTCCGGTTGGCGGAGGGCGCGGAATGAAGTTCAAGTTTCGGTCGCGGATCTACCTGTATCTGTTGCTGCTGCTCGGGCTGTTCGTGGCCAGCCAAGCGACGATCTACACCGTCGTGGAATGGGCCCATCGCCATGCGAATCCCTACGAGAATTTCGAAGAAGGCATGGAAGAGGTCGTGCAAGGCGTGGGCCTGACGCTGTTGCTGGTGCCGTTTTTGGCGGGCGTGGCGTGGTTCCTGTCCCGGCGGATGATCGGGCCGCTGCGCACCGTGGCGGCGACGGCGCAGCGCATTCGCAAAGGACGGTGGGACGAACGGATCGAAACGGCGACGATGCCCGACGACGAAACGAGAAGCTTGGCGGAGACGGTGAACGCAGCGTTCGACGGCTATGCGGGGGCCATGCGGCGCCTGGAGCGGTTCAGCGGCGACGCGGCCCACCAGTTGCGCACGCCGATCGCCGCGATGCGCAACCTGGGCGAGGTGGCCCTGAGCCGCGCGCGTTCGGCAGCGGAATACCGCGACGCGCTGGAAACGATGCTGGGCGAACTGGACCGCGTGACGCGGATCGTCGAGCAGTTGTTGCAATTGTCGCGGTTGGATGCCGGCGCACTGAAGGCGCGGTTCGCGCCGATTCCGCTGGGGGCCGTGGCCGAGCAGGTCCGCCAGATCTACCAGCCGCTGGCCGACGTCCGCGGCGTGGAATTGACCGTTGCCGCCGCTGCCGGCGCGCGCGTGTCCGGAATTGAGGAATTGCTGGTCGAACTCTTGGGCAATCTGGTGGACAACGCCTTGCGCCACACGCCCAAGGGCGGCACGGCGCGCATCGAGGTCGCCGCCGGGCCGGGCGCCGACGTCCGTTTGGCGGTGACGGACAGTGGGTCGGGCATCCCGGACGAATTCGCGCAAAAGATCTTCGAGCGGTTCACGCAGGTGCCGGGCAGCGAAACCGGCACGGCCGGACTCGGACTGGCGCTGGCGGCGCAGATCGCGACGGTGCACGGCGGCGAATTGAAATTGGCCAATCCCGGCCAGCCCGGCGCGCGCTTCGAGTGCCGGCTGCCGCTCATCGTTTCGTAGCGGATGGCGCTGGCGCGTTCGCTTCGCGTTGCGTGTGCGGAATCAATAGAAGGACCAGAACGGGTGGACCCACCCCAGTTCCTTCAAGCCTTCGGCCAGTTCAAGCAGGCCCGCGATCCAGATGAACCACAGGGCGCTGAACATGTGGCGGCGATACACGACCGGTTTCACGGAATAAAATTCCGGCTCGGAAAACAGGGCGAATTTCGGAAAGAAAGCGGGGACGCGCTGCGCGTAGGCATCGAAATCGACGCCGAAGCGTTCGCGGAGCCGCCGCTCTTCTTTTCGGACGACGAGCGGATAATACAGGATCATCAGCGTCAGGATCAGCAACGGGAAAGTGACGGTTTCCGTGCAGAAGCCGACGCCCAACGCGCCCAGCGTGCTGAAGAAATACAGCGGGTTGCGGGTCATGGAATAGGGCCCTTGCATGATCAGGACGCGATCCTTGTAGCCGGCGATGAAAAGCGAACACCACATGCGGCCCATGGAGCCGATGGCGACCAAAAACATGCCGAAGGCAAACAAGCCCTCCGCGAACGCTTCGCTGCCTTCTTCCCAGCGGTTCGTCGAGAACAGCAGGATAAAGACGGCCACGGCGGAGGCGAGGCGGGAAATGGGCAGGCGCAGTTTTTCGTAGCGGGTTCTCATGGTCGGTCGGCTCCGGAGGTTGGCGGCTCGTCGAAATAATATTCCAGCCAGACGTAGCGGCGGCTGCCGGAGCGGAATTCGCCGGTCGCGCCGACGAGCGGCGGCGCAACGGCGGGCCAAGCGTCGAAACAGCGTTTTTCGAACACGGCGAAGCCGCGTCCTTCGCGCCGCATGGCGGCGAACAGTTCCGCCGGCGTGCGCACGGCTTCGCCGCGGCGGTTGGAATGGTAGGCGAGGATTTCGCCGTTCATGGCGTAGATGAGCAGCGGGCGATCCGGCGGCAGCCGTTCCTGCACGGCTTGGGCGAGAACCCAAGGCGTTTTGAGCGGATTGACCGCCGGATAGACGAACCAGCCGACGGCGCCTTCCGCGGCCAGCCAAATCAGCGCGGCCAGCAGGAAAAACGTCGGCGGATTGCCCCAGCGGCTTTCGCGCCACAAGGCGCCGGCGCCGAGCAAGGCCACGAGCCCGACGGGCCAGAGCGTCCAGCCGGCGATGGGCAGCCGCGGCCAGAAACCGGCGCCGAGCAATCCGAGACCGGCGACGCCGAGAAGAACCATGAACGCGCCGCGCGCGAACCGCGCCCAGCGGAAGGCGCCGGCGTCGAGGCCCGCCCAAGCCGAGCCGATCAACAGGGCGAAGGCCGGCGCGGCGCCGAGGACGTAGACGTTGCGCTTCGAAGCGAGCAGGGAGAAGAACAGGAACACGAAGCCGATCCAGCCGCCGAGGCGCCGCAGCAGGCGGCGCCGCTCCGGATCGCGAAACAGAATCAGCGCGGCGGCTGGCAGGCAGAGCGTCCACGGCATCCAATCCCCGGCGGCGGCCGGCAGGTAGTAGAAAAACGGCTGGCGATGGCCGAGTTCGCCGGCCGCGCGTTCCAGATTCTGGCCGACGAGCAATTCGCGCAGATAGCCCGCCGGCGCTCCCGTCCACCAAACCAAGCCCAACCAAGTCGCCGGCAGGGCGAGCGCGAGCAGCGGGCCCCAGATCCAGTGGGATTTCCGCAGCAGGCGGCATTCGCCGGCGGCGAGGCGCGCGGCGGCATAGGCGCCGGCCGGAACGATGAGCCCGACGGGGCCCTTGGTCAAAATGCCCAAGCCCATGAACAGCCACGCCAAGACGGGCTTCCAGAACGTCGGCGCATCGTCGTTCCAGAACAGAAGCGCCATGGCGCCCATCGTCCAGCCCAGCAGCAGGCCGTCGGGACGCGCGAATCCGATCTCGTGCCAGAACAGATAGGTGGTCAGCAGCGTCAGCGCGGTGGGCCAGGCCGCGGGTCGGCCGGCCCAGCGTTCGGCGAGGCGCGCCGTGGACCACAAGGTCAGGAGGCCGGCGAAAAACCCCGGCAGGCGCGTCGTCAGGCGGCCGACCGGCAAGGTGGTTGCGCAGGAAAACAGGTTGATCAGCCAATAGATCAGCGGCGGCTTGTGGGCGTAGTATTCGCCGTGCCGATGGGGCACCAGCCAGTGGCCGCCCTGCGCCATTTCGCGGGCGACGTAGGCGACGCGGGCTTCGTCGGGTTCCCAGCAGTCGCGGCGCAGGTATTCGCCGCCCCACAGGAGCGCGGCGATCAGCAGCAGTTGCCAAAAGACGGGACGCGGTGCGGTCGGGTTCATGAACCGATGGGGGCGGTTGGGGCCTGGCGGCGGTGGATGAGCATCAAATTGCGGACGTAGACGAACAAGCCCACGGCTTGGCCAAGCGTGATGACCGGATCCTTGCGCCAAAGGGCGTAGATCAGCAGCAGCCCGCCGCCGCCGATGGAAAGGTACCAGAACGAAAGCGGAACCACGGAGCGTCCGGTTTTTTCCGAGGCGACCCATTGCACGAGGAAGCGCGAGAAAAACAGCACTTGGCCCAGCAGTCCCAGCAGGCCCATCGGCTGCGCCAGCACGTCCACGAAATGTTTCAGCGTTTCCATCGAATGGGCTCCGTTTGGATCGACCGGTGGCGTTTCTGCATCCAGCGCACGGCGCACAGGTCCAAGAGGGTTTCCTTGAGGCGGCCCCAGTTGGTGTATTTGCTTTGGCCACCGGCGCGCGGGCGGTGGTTCACGGGAATTTCCGCGATGCGGGCGCCGGCCATGGCCATCAACGCCGGAATGAAGCGGTGCATGCCGCGGAACTGCATGGGCAAAGTCCGGGCCCATTCGGCGCGGAACGCCTTGAGGGTGCAGCCGGTGTCGCGGACGCTTTCGCGCAGGATGCGGTTGCGAACGGCGTTGGCCAGGCGGCTGCCGATGCGCTTGGACCAGACGTCCCGGCGCCGGACGCGGTAGCCGCAGCACAGATCGCAATGGTCCAGCTGGGCCACGAGCGCCGGCACGTCGGCCGGATCGTTCTGGCCGTCGGCGTCGAGGGTGACGAAGATCCGGCCACGGGCGGCGCGAAACGCCGCGCCGAGCGCGGCGCTTTGTCCCGAGTTGACCGCCAGGCGCACGACGCGCAATTCGGGCACTTCCGCGCGCAGGTCGTTCAGGCGCGCCGGGGTCCAGTCGGTCGAACCGTCGTCCGCCACGAGGATCTCGAACATCCGGCCCAGGCCGTGCAGGACGCAGGTCGCCTCGCGGACGACGGCGGCGATGCAGGCGTCCTCGTTGTAGGTCGGGATCAGGATCGACAGTTCCACCGTTCCGCGGTCGGCGTCCGTCGGCGGTTCGGCAAATTCTGGTCGTGGAAAATCCATGACCTTCATCATCGAACCGCCCGGGTCCGGACGCAAATTTCGTTGTCTGAAGATTGCTTCAGATTGCAGTGCGGGCGCCGCCGGGGGGGGACATGAAAAAAGCGCCCCGGATTTCTCCGGGGCGCGCAGGCTTGGCCCGATGGCCTTGCCGATCCTCAGGCCTTGGGGGCGGCGGGGGCCGCCGGGGCGGGCAGGTCGGCCAACTTGGCGTACTTGGCCCAATCCTTCTGCACGTCGGCCTGCGCCATTTCCAGCAGCTTGGCGGCGGCGGCGGGGTTGCTCTTGACCAGCATCTTGTAGCGCGTCTCGTTGTAGACGTAGTCCTTGAGCGGAATCGACGGAGCCTTGCTGTCGATCTGCAGCGGATTCTTGCCTTGGGCGGCCAGCGCGGGGTCGCGACGGCAAAGGATCCAGTGGCCGGAATTGACCGCCAGCTTCTGCTGCTCGAGGCCGTCGCGCATTTCCTTCATCCCATGCGCGATGCAGTGGGAGTAGGCGATGATGATCGACGGACCTTGGTGGGCTTCGGCTTCCTTGAAGGCCTTGATCGCCTGCGGCGCGTTGGCGCCGAAGGCGACGCGGGCGACGTAGACGTTGTCGTAGTTCATCGCCATCAGGGCGAGATCCTTCTTGGAAGACGGCTTGCCGCCGGCGGCGAACTTGGCCACCGCGCCGAGCGGGGTGGACTTGGACGCCTGACCGCCGGTGTTCGAGTACACCTCGGTGTCGAGCACCAAGATGTTCACGTTGGCGCCGGAGGCGAGAACGTGGTCGAGTCCGCCGTAGCCGATGTCGTACGCCCAGCCGTCGCCGCCGACGATCCAGACGGAGCGCTGGATGAGATTGTCGGCCACGCCGAGGAGGTTGAAGGCCTCGGGCTTGCCGTTGCCGGCGAGCTTGGCCTTGAGTTGGGCCACGCGCTCGCGCTGGGCGGCGATGCCGCCTTCGTCCTTCTGGTCGGCCTTCAGGAGGGCGTCGGCCAATTCCGCGCCGATGTCCGCCTTGAGGGTTTCGACGAGCTGTTCGGCGTAGCGCTTCTGCTGGTCGCAGGTCATGCGGAAGCCCAGGCCGAATTCCGCGTTGTCTTCGAACAGGCTGTTCGACCAGGCGGGGCCGCGGCAGTCGCGGTTCTGCGCCCACGGGGTGGTGGGCAGGTTGCCGCCGTAGATCGAGGAGCAGCCCGTGGCGTTCGCGACGATGGCGCGGTCGCCGAAGAGCTTGCTCAGCAGGTTCACGTAGGGGGTTTCGCCGCAGCCGGCGCAGGCGCCGGAGAATTCAAACAGCGGGATCGTGTACTGCACGTCCTTGACCATGCCGAGGTTCAGCTTGGCGCGGTCCATGACGGGCAGGCTTTCGAAGAACTTGATGTTCTCGCGCTCCTGGGCCACGATCGGCAGCTTGGCGCCGAGGTTGATGGCCTTGCGGGTCGGATCGGTCTTGTTCTTCTTGGGGCAGGACGCCACGCAGACGCCGCAGCCGGTGCAATCCTCGACGTAGATCTGCAGCGTGTAGGCCGTATCGGGCTTGTTGCGCACGGGCGCGTGCTTGAAGCCGGCGGGCGCCTGGTCCAGCAGCTTCTTGTCGAACTCGTTGGCGCGGATGACGGCGTGCGGGCACACGAACGAGCACGTGCCGCACTGGATGCACTCCTGCTCGTCCCAGATCGGAACGTTGAGCGCGACGTTGCGCTTTTCCCACCGCGTGGTGGCGGAGGGGAAGGTGCCGTCGACGGGCATCTTCGAGACCGGCAGGCTGTCGCCGTCGCCGACCATGATGGTGGCGATGACATCCTTGACGAACGCCGGCGCCTGCGGGGAAACCGTCGGCGGAATCTCGAGCGTCGAGGTCACGGCGCTGTACGGGATTTCATGCAGATTGGCGAGGGTCTCGTCCA
>Ga0209098_1003203_pt1 | contig 13844 bp, 21 predicted proteins | sample AD_JPNHW1_MetaG_FD_184429 | JGI IMG/M metagenome (GOLD analysis project Ga0209098, IMG submission 184429) | Active sludge microbial communities of municipal wastewater-treating anaerobic digesters from Japan - AD_JPNHW1_MetaG (SPAdes) (version 2) | ecosystem: Engineered > Bioreactor > Anaerobic... | reverse complement strand
GCGTCGTGACCGGCAAGCCGATCGAAATCGGCGGCAGCCAGGGCCGGGGCGACGCCACCGGCCGCGGCGTGGCGACGGTGCTGATCGCGGCGGCGGAACGCCTCGGCCTGCACCCCGCGCAGAGCACCGTGGCCATCCAAGGCTTCGGCAACGTCGGCGGCGCCGCCGCCAAATTCCTGCACGGCAAGGGATTCAAGGTCGTCGGCGTCACGGACGTCGGCGGCGGCATCTTCAACCCCCGCGGCCTCGACGTGCCCGCGCTGCTGAACTACGCGCGGACCAGTCCCCATCGGCAGATCAAGGGCTTCGGCGGCGGCGAATACGTCGAAGGCCACGATGCCGCCAACGCGCGGCTGCTCGCGCTGCCCGTGGACATCCTCGCGCCTTGCGCGCTGGAAAATCAGATCACCGCCGACAACGCGGCGGCCGTCAAGGCCAAGATCATCGTCGAAGGCGCCAACGGTCCCACCTCGCCCGAGGCCGACGAAATCCTCGCCCAGCAGGGCGTCGTCGTCGTCCCGGACATCTTGGCCAACGCCGGCGGCGTGACCGTCTCCTACTTCGAGTGGGTGCAGGACCTGCAATCCAACTTCTGGGACGAGGAAGACGTGAACCGCAGCCTGGATCGGCTGATGATGCGCAGCTTCCACGACGTGTACGACGTGGCCGCGCGCGAGAAATGCGACCTCCGCCTCGCCGCGCAGATCCTCGCCGTCAACCGCGTCGCCCGCGCCGCTGCCCTCCGCGGCATCTATCCGTAGCCGCGCCCGCGCGCGGTTCGCTCGGCGCCGGACGGGGCAGGGCGGCTCGACCCGCAAGCCGCTCCGCGGCCCCCCATGCGGTTAGGCGCCGCTTGCGCCTCGGCCCGGAGCGGAACGCCAAGGGCCCGGATCGGCTCGCATGCAAGGCGACGTGCGATCGCAGCGAACGTCGGCCAAGCGCCTGGCGGCCGCTTGTGGATCGCCGCCAGGCCCCCCCTGTTCGGCTGATCACTCTTTGGCTCGGGTGTTCTTTTCAATGGCGAAGAGAACGCCGATGATCTCGCCGGTTGCGACAAGACCCAACGAGATTATGCAGCCAAGCAGTCCGCCGAGCAATTCAACGAGGTCGCTTTCTCCGAAGAGATGATTCGGCAGCCGCGGTTCAACAATGCCCTCGTAGAGGAAATAATATAGGCTGGCGATGAGAAGCAGAAACCCGAATATGCGATAGACGATAGAAACGAACGACAGAACGGGGAACTTGTTGTTCATGACATGCCTCCTTGGTCGGGGATTCCGCCGAACGAGCAGATGTACTCGTGTAGGGTCCATTCCGTTCCGGTTATTGGCACTTGGTTGGATTCCAGGATGTCTGCATGAATGAATGAACCGTCTTCTCGCTTGGCTGCCAACGAGCCGTAAACGATCGGGTAGCCTGGATTCCCACTTCGTGTGTAGAAGGACAGATAGTACACGAGGTCCGGACGGGGCGTGCTTGGGGCGCGGTACTGGAAGACCTCGGCGTGCGACATAGGGGGAAAGGTCTGGGCATACCAATGCCCATGGAGCGCAAATTCTCCATTCGAGACGACCGTGCAGCCTTCCCACGGGCTAGCCACGCCGGATTCGAAATCGCCGTTCCCATCGAAATCGGAAATGATGAAGGCCATCGCAAAAGAATTACCGGCGATTACGCCTAAGATAAGGGCTATCGCATGTAATTTATTGCTCATATGTCGTGATTGAGGCGAACGTCAGCGTTCAGGCTGAGGCGCGCTTTGGCGCCGATAGCCAGGAACCCCTTGTTGGCAGAATTCATTTCTTAGTTTCCATAATAAAGTTTAAACCCAGCAGCCGCGGCAAATGGGAATATGCCATTGATAAACAGCCACCATCCGATAAGGCGGCTATATTTCAGTTTCAATAATGGCAGGAAAAGAAGACTTGCCAAGGCAAGGCCTCCTACGGGGAGGCCGTAAATGAACAACACAAAGAAAGCCGCCCAACTCGCCTGTTCTTGCGGATCGCCCTTCAGAATGAATGCAAGCACTCCGTTTGTGGCAATGTAAGCGTTGACTGCGGCCACAAACAGGGCGAGCACGATATAGGCTATATATTTTGCATTCATCTTTTACTGCCAACGTCAGGGGTCAGAGGACCCGGCACCTTGTGGCGGGTACTCTGCACCCCATTGTTCGGAGATCATTCTTATAACACCATCCGGTTTACGGCGCACCTGTTGACGGCATCACACGGGGAACAGTCACTTGATCTGCACCCCAAGTAGCGCCGCCATTGGTTGCCCATCCTGCTGAGTCCCGCAGCCAGGTCACAAGCCGCGGGTAATACTGCTCTGAATGGGGCCTTGAAATCATTCCTGTCAGGCGCTCTGGACCCGATAGCATGCGCCCCGGAGGAGCGGGGGTATCTGCAAACATTGCTACGCCGAGGTAACGGCATGAGGGCCATTCAAGGACATGGACTGCGGCACGTGATACGACGAGCTCATAGAGACCTCCGGCACCCTTTGTGCCAACATAGTGGTTGGTCGCTTTGGAGATATCAAGATAGAGAACGGTCAGAGAATTGGTAGCAGTAATCATCCAAGGTGAGAGTAGATGACCATCGGCGTTCGCTCGCGCGGGCTTTTGCGGCTGTGCCCACGCGACCTCTGGAACGTCTGCCTGGAGGCGGCTGAAGACCCCTTCACGCGTGAATGCCACGAATTGGAATGCGAACAGCGCCGGATCCAGTCCAAAGCGCATGTCCATCTCGGCGGAGACGCCCGCGGCTTGGCTTTGTTCCTCAATCGCAGCAAGGGCCTTCGTTCCTATCGCCGCCATGAAATCACGATTCGACTGTTGAAACGATTCCTCGGCCAGGAGCACATCATGGTGACGAGCAGATCGCGTCTTTGCTCGATTCGCCTCATCGACTTGAAGGATCACGGGAATCATCGCGAATGTCGCGAACAAGAGTACGCCCAGCACCGCCAATGTCCTGCCGGGGTGTTGCATGACCCACTTTGCTATCTTCATGTTGATCATGCCTTTCATGTTTTCGTGCGGCCGCTCCGAACGTCACGGGTCAGGGGACCCGACACCTTGTGGCGGGTACCCTGGACCCGGTTGTTCGGAAGATTCATTTATGGGGGATAGGGCGAACCATCTTTTGTGCGGATTGCAGTGCAAATGCTATCTCATGAGGTTTAGCACTTACCCTAATAATCGAAACCACGGGTTTATTCACCAGAGGTCGCCCTGTCTTTCTTTCCGAAGGAGGAGTATGACTAAAAATCGCATCTTCGGTGGATATCACATCAATATGTCCGCGGAATAATTCTTGGATTGTAGCAACCTTCTCGGGTGTATCACAAAACACGTCGCAGGTTCCGTCGCCGTTGTCTGTAATGTTATCCTGATCAAACATATTTCATCACCTCATGTTACTATTATGAGTCGTCTCCGGGGCGCAATGCACCTACATTTAATTGAGCGGTATTACTTATTCAAGAAGATCTGTCTTGTATTGCAGTTGAAGCTCATTAAGTGATAACGCCCTGTCGTATATTTTGAAGTCGTCGATTGCGCCTCGGAAGAGCATAAGTTTCTTGCCGGGATGTTCAAGACTTTCGGGACGCGCACCAATGGTTGCCTCGACATATGATTGAGCATACCCATTTAGAGGCTGGCTGGCCATTTCGCGGCCGTTAACAAATATTCGTCCAATCGAACCATCGTAGGTTAGTGCAACATGATTCCATCTCTGAACGCCAAGAGGGCGTGGGGCGGAGACGGATTCCCATCCGGGACCTCTTCCAGAGGGAATGTGGGCAGACAATCCCCCATTGGGCTCAATTCGGAATTCATAGTTTTTGTAAAATTGTCCGGGAATATTATGAAGCTTCGATATGATCGCCCCGTCCAAAGAATCTGGTTTAATCCATGCACATAGAGAAAATTGCCCCGGGTTGATCGCATTTCCAATGCTAACATATGCATTTTGTCCATTCAGGTAAATCGCACTATTGAAAGCGCCATGGCGGTCCTCTGTAAATACGCCGTTTATATTAACGCCATGTTGTCCGTTGCCGCTGGCATCAGCCGTATCACCATTAAAGGGATAGAAAGCCAGAAGACCTGCACTTAGGGCGGCAGCTCTTGCAGCCTCGAGTTTCTTTATGCGCTCTTCCTCGGCTATTTTGTGCTTTTCGACCGCAGCGTCCATCTCGGCGCCTGTGAATATCTTAACTCTTATCGTTCCCAAATTGATTCTATAATTATTTGTAAAAGTAAAAGGCCCCCATGTTCTGTTAATTCCACGTGCATAGCCGGTAATAATGAAGGTCTGGTTAGTGTCAAATCGAAGAACTAAATCGCGAAGTCCAGCACGGTTAAGAGAGGGGTGGTTGTCGATGTATATCTCGTTCTCTTCTGTCGTGAACGGGCCATATACCTGAGATGTCTTTTCATCTGCGAGTACAAAGGAGTCCATGGCTTTTGCACATGGAATGACTGCGGATATAACACTGAAAATATAGATTAAGTAGCGCGTCATGTGTAACCTCTTATTTTTTATACCGAACGTCACGGTTCAGGGGACGATGCACCTTGTGCATCGTACCCTGGAACCGGTTGTTGGGGCGGCGATATTGTCTTTACCAATATATCAATTGTCTGGCGGATAAACTCTGCGGGAACTACTACCGCTAGCCCGAGCGGATCTCTGCGCGTTGATGTTTCGAAATAGCTTTCGATGTGGACAGTGCTTGATACATCTTTAGAAATCAGACCAGCAATGCCGATGACATCAACGGTTTTGCTGAAATCTTCTCCGGGGATTCGCCTGTTTCGATAATCGAAGAACACAGGGCCACCGCTATTCCCCCCATAGATTGGGATGTCATAAAGAAATGTCTTAACAGTAGAGCTGGGCCAGACAGGATATGATGCGATTCGACCACTGCGAAGAATAGGGAATCCAGAATCATTTGCTTGAATATTGAGTGGATATCCAAGGCACATAAGTTCGTCACCGGGTTGAATATCCCTATTCTTAAATACATCATCTCCGGCAAGGAGATTCTCGCCGAGCCAACGTTGCGAATCCACAATATCAATAGGAAGTGAAATAAATATTGCGGCAACATCAGCTTCGGGATGCCGAGTCCAAAGTGGAACCGATTGTGTGCGGATGGGTATCGTAACCGGCATTTCGTTCCACACGCCAGTATCCAGCTTTTTCCGGAGATGTAATGTCGCCGTATCTGCACCAATGTCACTGAGAACATGGTTAGCCGTAACAAGGGTGATTCGAGACTTATTAGTATTGGCGGGATCATCAACGAGAAAAATAAAACAAGATCCGATTGATGATTTTCCGTCAAGAGATGCCCCTTCAATTTTAAATGTGGACTCCATCAGCAGGGGGGCAAGGGGGGGGATCTCCGCTGCTAAGATGTTAATCGCTATAATTGACGTGAAGAAAAACAGTGTTCGTATTTTCATAATTTCTCCTTGGCCCCAACGTCAGGGCTCACCGGACGGCGCACCTTGTGCGCCGTACGGTGCGGCCCATTGTTCGCTGTCATTTCTTTGCATTTCCAATTTCCAATAGGAATGCTTCACGGCAGCATCCGCCCAGCGGATTCTCCCGCTGACAATGGCCTGTACGGTTCTTGCGGGTCATATTCTGGATTTCATCTATGGTCGTTGCTCCATTCTGCACAGCCGCATGGATCTCGCCACGCGTAAGTTGGGAGCAGTAGCAGATAGGAACCTCCTGCCGTCCGTCCTTGTACCATAGAGCTTGGTGTAGTTCGTTTTTCCCGATCGTCTGGACCTTGGAAAAATAGGCGACAGGGCAGGTGGCCGATACGCAAGCCGACCACCGTTTATCGGGTATAGGCGGGGTCTTGGCGAAATGTAACACTACTTCAGGGGAAACGGGGATCGCTGGCGTTCCGCATTTAGGGCATATCGGAATAATGGTCATCGTATTTTCAGCGAACGTCAGAGGTCACCGGATTCCGAACCCGCAGCGGGTGAGGAATACGGTGCACCTCCTTGTTCGCAATTTTCTCTTCATCTGTCATTTCTCAATCCCCAACCCGAATCGACGCGAGACCGCCGACTCTCTTGCCTCTCCTGCAAGGCCGCCTCTTGCAGCTGAGTGATAGTGTTCTTCTCGTTGGGGTCAGCCCCGTTGGACAGCAGGACCGCAATCGTGTCGTGGTGACCATGCTTTCTCGCTAACGTCAATGCTGTCTCATTGCCATTATTGAATCCGCTCGTCGCCGTCACGCTCGCTCCCCTTTCGATGAGAAACCGCACTGTGGGAGTGTCTCCCCTTGATGATGCGACCATCAACGGCGTCCACCCTTGCGCATTGTCAGAATCAACGGGCGCTCCAGCGTCCAGAAGGAGCCGCATGATATCCTCGTGCTCTGCATCGCAGGCGCCGCCAAGCGCGTCATGTCTGTATCTTCTGTTTGCCTTCACATCCGCACCTCTGCTCAATAGCACCCGAACAGACTCCGCGTCACCGATCTCGGCCGCAAGAATCAGCGGCGTAGGATTCCGGTCTTCCTTCCGACCATTCACATCGACGCCGTGATCAAGCAACTCGGCGATGGCCTTGTGTCGACGGGCAAGAACCGCGTGATGGAGAGCCGTGAGCCCATCCTTGTCATATGAGTTGATATTTGTGCTCTCCTTGATGGCGCGGCTGATCTGATCGTCTTCTCCCTTCCATATGGCACACATCAGGGGAGTCCATTCATGGGCAGATACATCAGCGCCCTCTTGATACAGCATCATGACTAACTCTGTGGCGTTATGCGGCAGTGCTCGGTCAAGTGGGGTGTATCCGTGTTGATCTTTGATGTTTACATCAGCGCCGGCATTGAGTGCAGACCGCACTTCATCGAGCGCATATGCAAACCGTTGTTTGTCGTGCAACATCTTGCATGCTTCAGACAGAAGCTGATTGGCAGGTTTCTTGTACCCGAGCAGGGATAGCGCCCTGATGAACACATTTCGCAGTCGCGTCATAATATTCTCCATGTGTTGCGAACGTCAGCGTTCAGGCTGGAGGCGCGCTTTGGCGCCGATAGCCTGCAACGCCTTGTTCGCCTATTTATCAGTCCGCATTCCATGAGTACCAATTTCCCCTAATATGTCTCCATGTCCGTACCACTGGTTCTCCACCTAGTCCATTGGCCGGACGAATACCATCTAGGGAATATGCCATGCCTTTTGAGTATAGCGGTCCGGTTGGGGTACAGAAACTAACCCACTTTCGCGAGGACTCAATATATAGGTTGGTGAGTGTCATAGGGGTCTGCATCTCACTCCCGCTAAGCACTGCAATAGCGTATTGCTCTGCCTCATGCTCATAGAGTCGCAACCATCGCTCCGGCTCGCCATGCAGGTATATAAGTCTTAGTCCAATTATCCCCGCCAATATGCAGACGATAATAAGGGCCGACATTACCAGTAATTTTATGAATTTCATTTGTGGCGAACGTCACGGTTCAGGCGACGGCCCACGGCTGTACGAAATACGACAGCAGCGAGCGAAGGCCACTGCCATGCGATAACTTGTGGGCCGTAGCCTGCAACCGATTGTTCGATTTATTCTTGTTTTCGCAGCAACTCTTTCACTGTGAGCACTAGGCCTTAGAAGGACACGGCTATAACCACCAAGGCCATGGCCGTATGTTTGCCGCCCCCGTGGGCAATTGCGAATTTGAGCATATAGCCGCCGCCAACGCCTAAGCACATACAGCCTAGAAGCATCAGGCAAAGGCGAGTAATGCGGAGTAACTGTGATGGTTGAGTTCCAGTTTCCATATATATTTTCTTAATCGAACGTCACGGGTCAGCGGACCCGACACCTTGTGGCGGGTACGCTGGACCCGATTGTTGGGGAATTAATCTTTCCTGATTTCATTTATCGTAATGAGTGTAATGCCGCCAATCGTGGCAAGTCCGATTGATGCCGAAAGCAGCTTTAGAGGTTGTGCCAGATTTAGAAATAGCATCGATGTTGCGGACGGGCTTAAAGGAACTAATGCCGCGTTAGCTAGTAATTCGGCGATGCCTAGCAGGCAGTTGACCGAACCAATGCCAAGAATGGTTATAATAACAAACTGCAGAACCATTCGATAAGTCTGTAGTGGTCTACTCTGTTTACGGGCTATACGTCCCGCGACCACGATGGTCGGGATGATAAGCAGCCCACCGATAATGCTTATGATCCATAAAACGACATACCAGGGAAGGGGTTCAGTGATGATAATGTCTGCAAGCTGTTGCCCAGCGACTGGCGTAAGGGGTGCCGCAATATCTGCCGAAATATTTGTCATATTTTCCTATCCCCAACGTCGGGGTTCAGGCTCGACCCACGGGTTGTACTCGATAGGTGTGCAGCGAGCGGAAGGGTGTGCATAGCGACAACTTGTGGGTCGTAGTCTGGAACCCCTTGTTCGAACTCTTTCATTTTGGGTTCGGTTTCTTCTGCCCGCCTTTGATGAGGTAGTAAAGGCCAACAAGAAATAGGAGGGCGCCGAATATTAACCCTCCGATCTGTCCCGCTTGGTATGCATTATGGCCTTCAGGAATACCGCGCATGATTCCGGATAGAACGACTCCGCCTCCCCACAAGACGCCGATTAGTCCCAATATTCTGTTTCGCATATATTCTCCATCATATATTTTGTTCGAACGTCAGCGTTCACCCTCGGCGCACCTTGTGCGCCGTAGGGGTGGAACGCCTTGTTGGCAGAATATTCATTTTAAGAGCTGTGAAAAAGTTTAATCATGCCGAGCACTGCAAAAGGGAATATCCCATTGGAAGCCAGCAACCACCCGATAGTGCGGCTATATTTCAGCTTAAATAGGGGTAAGAACAGAAGGCCCGCTAGCGAAAGGCTGCCTATGGAAGAACCGTATGTATACAGCGCGGGGACAAAAGCCCAAATCGCATCTTCTTGCGCACCGCCCTCTAGTACTAACGCCAGTACTCCACTTATGGCAATATATAAGTTAACGGCGGTGACGACTAGAGCGAGCAGAATATACGATATATATTTCATCTTCATCTTTTACTGCCAACGTCACGGGTCAGCGGACCCGACACCTTGTGGCGGGTACGCTGGACCCGATTGTTGGCTTCGATTATCATTTGTATTTTCCGGATACATCCGCATCAAAAACGGGATAAACACCAGGTCGATTGCTTTCTTCAGGGCCGATAAATCGTGAGGGGGCAATTATGATTTCAACATCGGCGTCTGGATATGTTGAGAGGTAAGACGCCTTTATTGTCGCGGTAAGTTCGTCTAGCGACTTGCCAGCCGCTAACAGTTCGCCAATGTAAGGCAGGTTGATGTTGCCTTTCTCGTCGATAACATCCTCGATATTAAGTGGCGTGGGAACGCCCTTCAAATTGATGATAAGTGGGGTGCCCCGCTCAAGACCGATATGGGGGATTAACTGTGCAAGGGCGGCTGTATTCGCGCACATACACATCAATAGCATCAGGCCGATCTGAGATAATTTGTTCATATTATTCTTAAAGCCAACGTCAGGGGTCAGGGGACAGCGCACCTTGTGCGCTGTACCCTGGACCCCCTTGTTCGATGCGGTTTTCATAGGCCCTTTCAAGATATCCAGTCTAATTCATCAACCAGCACCCAACTGTCGTTCTTCTTTTCGAAGACATAAATCTTCCCACGACCCGCAAGGCCGGCCCTTGATGTAGCCGTTGTCACGAAAATGCGCCCGTCGTCCTGAATTTCTATGGAAGAAATCGGGCCTCCTCCTTTCGGCCGGACCAAATCCACAAGCTCGACCACCGCTCGTTCCGGCAAGGTGCCGTAGATCTGGAATGGCAGTGCCGATGAAGGCGGTGGACTGTTTGTGAATGCCGTTCCCTCGGAGACAACATGCCAGTAGTCTTTTAGCTCAGGCTGGCGCTTCTCGCCCCTCTCCGGATTGTCCATGAACGAGAGGAGACTGATGAATTTGCCTTTGCAGATTCGACCGGATACCTCCTGGGGAGTGTAGTAGACATTCACATTCCAATCACGTCCATCGCTCTCAACATCACCCGGTCCCGGTATGTTAAGGATAAACCAGATACTCGTCTTCGGGGGCATGACGGAAACTGCACGTCTGTGGATCCAGTGCCATACAGATGTGCTCAGCGAAGTGGCCTTCCAGTCCGACTCATGTAATGTAGGCACGGAGCACTCGAAATCGGCAATCACGTCCGATGATGCTCGCTCAGTATCACTGGTGGCAGTTAATGGCGTTCCACTTTGCTGAGCGTGCGCGCTCAGGCATGTAGCGGTGAGCACGATGGCCGAAACGATCGTTAGGCAATGTTTCATATTTCTTTCATCGAACGTCAGGGGTCTGGATCGGCCCACGGGCTGTACTCGATAGCTGTGCAGCGAGCGAACGGGTGTACATAGCGGCAACTTGTGGGCCGTAGCCAGGACCCCATTGTTCGACGCTTTCATATTTTATCACAGGGGAATGAGCCTGATGCTCAGCTCCATCCAAACATCATATAGTCTTGCGTATTGCAGTTTAGTAATGGCCTTGAACCCCGAGGGGTGCAGGGCCGCCCGTATAAGGAAAAATGGGGTGGCAACAATAAGCAGGGCGGGAAATAGCAGTAGCCACAGCACTGTCACGAATAGAAGGTATAGAATCCAGAATAGGAGTTCGCCTGCTATCATTGCTGCGACATCTAGAATCATATTAATTTCTTTCGTCGAACGTCAGCGTTCACCCTCGGCGCACCTTGTGCGCCGTAGGGGTGGAACGCCTTGTTGGATCCCATTTTCATTGGCTGTTCCTGGCTTCGCTCTCCCAAATCGTTCCCGCGTGGTTCGAGACCTTTCTTTCACTGTGGTGGAGGGTCCGTTGTGCGCGCAGTAGCCCATTATTTTCTGATCCAACGTCAGGGTTCAGGCGACGGCCCACGGGCAATACGATATACGATTGTAGCGTGCGAAGGCGATCGCATAGCGGCAGCTTGTGGGCCGTAGCCTGGAACCCCTTGTTCGAATTTCTCATTGTTTCCGGCTTCTGATTAGGGCCACAACGAAGAGGATGGCGAAAGGGCCTGTAAATATCATGTAGAAGAAGGGCGAGACCGCTATGCCCATAACTGTAGCGATGCCGGGTTTCGCTCCGGCTCCGTAGGATAGCCATAGTGCGGCGAGCATGGATATCGCCGTAAGGGCGCCGAAGACGATTACTCCGAAATATCTCATCTCATTTTCTTAATTCGAACGTCAGGGGTCAGGGGACCCGACACCTTGTGGAGGGTACCCTGGACCCCCTTGTTCGGGTTTTACATTTGCGGCATCCTGATCGCTTCTCCATTGGTCCATACAAAGATGCCTCTATCTCCAACTTCCATCTTTTCTCTGTTTGGCGTGGGGTAGATAACGAGATAACGATTGTGATCATCTTGCCACAGGACTTCGACAGGCTCTCCCCACTTAAGTTTACATTCATTCAGTAATCCGTTTGCTACTACAACCACGGCTGATGTCGAGGATACAGGTTGCCCCTTATAAGTAAATAGGCCAGGGTTGCCGCTAGTATTGTTAGGGCTCTGAGCATTCTTATCTACACGGCTACATGCTGACATAAGTACAGTACAGGCGACCAGCAAGGGGATAATCTGGTTTAGCTTCATTATTTTACCCGAACGTCAGCGTTCAGGCTGGAGGCGCGCTTTGGCGCCGATAGCCTGCAACGCATTGTTGGCAACTTCTTTCTTCAGTTTCATTCGATACCAATATATTGCAATACCATTCGCGGCGGCACCGAAGATGCCCATCGCAGCAAAGGTCCCCGCGAGAACTTGAGCGAGTAACGCGGGGAGGAGGGCAAGGGGATACGATAATAGGACAGGAGAGAGCCGTGGTTCTGCGGTTCGGTTGAAGAGCTTATGTGCAACTTGGATGTTGATAAAAACGCCGAATCCAAACGTGATCAACAAGGCTAGGAGAAAAGGGATGCGGAGCTCGACAATGTGCAGGAGAATCATTGATACAGGACTGGATTCGGGTTTCAGCTTTGAAATGTGTAGCAGTTTGGAGGACCAGAAGCATATAGGTGGCCAGGTTGGTGTTAGAAGTAGGCCGGTTATGAAAATCGGTAGTGATGGATTGCGTCCGTTGCGAATCCGTTTCTGAATATGAAAGAGCGTGGCCGCCCAAATCGCAAACGAGCCGAGGATAAGAAAGGGCAAAAATGTATAGTCTATCCATACGCTGCTGAGGGCGACAATAATGGAGGTAGTCACTCCGATGCTGAGTGCCCAAAGACATAACCATAGCCACATCCAGGCACCGGCGGCCAAAAGGAGGTGTAGCCATGGATAGGTTTCGATCAGCGGATGATCATTTTCAGGTGGTGTTATCATTTTCCTCTGCCAACGTCACGGGTCAGCGGACCCGACACCTTGTGGCGGGTACGCTGGACCCGATTGTTGGCTCATTCATTATTCATTCTTATGCTTGTCAATATATTGTCGATCACGTCAGGGCTATACCCTTTGAATGTCGCGTGGATGTCTAGGCTGTAGCGTTGGCCGGCGATCTTGAGCGTACGAGTCTTATCATCCAGTCGGAGGACGCGCGCCTCTTCATTGGTTCGCTTGATAACCTCATATTTGTCCCAGGGTGCGCAAAAGCACTCTAGAAATTCAGTCCCGGTCCATACCTCAGCCTGAAATACAAGGTTTGTGCCATTGAAAAACCCGTATTTCCACCGCTTTAATTCGTTGGTGACTGTATTCACGCTCCAGTCAGATGGGAGGACCACCGTAAAATGGGTCGTTGTAGCACTCATTGTGGGGGCGATATCACCGGCGTAAGCGTGATGGATTATCATGCAGGCCAATATTGACATAATTGTTTTCATCTTATGTAGCCAACGTCAGGGTTCAGGCGACGGCCCACGGGCAATACGATATACGATTGTAGCGAGGGGAAGCGATTGCATAGCGGCAGCTTGTGGGCCGTAGCCTGGAACCCCTTGTTCGCTTTTATTTTTGGTTTTCAATTTCTCGTAATTCAATAAAGGCGTTTAATCGTACGCGTTGGCGGCCGGTTTCTATAAAGGCGATAAACGCAAGGGCTATAGCCATAAATCCCCAGGCCGGGACGCGATCTTTAACCAATAGCCATAGGATAAACGCGATGCCTGCGGCGCCCGACAGGACGCCGAGAATACCGCCCTTGAGATAGTATTGGTAGGCGGGCTGGCTGATAGTAGCCTTCAATAGTTCTCTTTTAGCCATATCCTTGAGGGCGAGGTCGGCGATAACATCTTTTTGGTCCATATATTCTTTCAGCGAACGTCACGGGTCAGCGGACCCGACACCTTGTGGCGGGTACGCTGGACCCGATTGTTGGGTGTCTATTATTCATGCTGTAGGCGGGGTTGCCTCATCTCTAGGGATACTGAATCCTAGGGCAATGAACATTATGCCGATAATTAGGAACTCTTGCGTTGCCAGGCGCGAAACATTGAGTTTAACAATGTATGTGAATTTGCCGGTTTGTGTATCGTCATTCACTCGATCAATCCTGCTTGTGGTGCAAAAATGGCGGGCGGTTTTGTAGCCGTCATTAATCTTATAGTTTTCATAAATCATGGGGGGGTAAATCACATTTAGGGTGAGTAGCAGGCCGCCGATGATTAATATGTAGTGGTATAACTTCATAATATTTCTTTCACCCAACGTCACGGGTCAGCGGACCCGACACCTTGTGGCGGGTACGCTGGACCCGATTGTTGGGATATTTCTTCTCTCTGAAAAAGAAACTTC
>Ga0209098_1003200_pt1 | contig 13851 bp, 10 predicted proteins | sample AD_JPNHW1_MetaG_FD_184429 | JGI IMG/M metagenome (GOLD analysis project Ga0209098, IMG submission 184429) | Active sludge microbial communities of municipal wastewater-treating anaerobic digesters from Japan - AD_JPNHW1_MetaG (SPAdes) (version 2) | ecosystem: Engineered > Bioreactor > Anaerobic... | reverse complement strand
CCACGTGTCGTAGGGCTCCTTGAACAGATTGGGCGTCTTGGCCGCCTGGTAGCCGTAGGAAGCGTTGAAATCGAACTTGGGGCGCAGATCAGAGGCGATGATCTTGCTATTGGCGCGGTACATCTCCTCCTGCTGCTTGTACTGCGCGATTTCGCTACGATCCTGCGCGGAGACGGGCGAGGCGGTGTCCGGCGAGCCGGGATCGCTCAGCTTCAGTGGCGTGTGGGGATCCAACCCCAGCTGACCGTTGAGCAGCTCCACCGCGCGCTTGTAGTTGGCCTCGGCCTGAAGGTTTTCAGGCACCACGGCCAGGTACTCGCTCTCAGCCCGCAGCCGATCCAGCTCGGTGGCGCTCTGGGCCTCCAGCTTGGCCTTCACATCGCTGAGAAACTGCTCGGCGGTCTTCAGGCGGGTCTGGACAACCTCCAGCTCCGCCTGCGCCGCCAGCACGGTGATGTAGGCCTTGGCCACGCCATGCAGCGTGTCCAGCTCCGAGGTCGTGTAGGCGAACTGGGCTTCCTGTTCCCCCATCTTGGCCACCTTGACCGCCGTGCCCAGCTTGCCCCAGTAGAACAGCGGCTGCGTGACGTTGGCCTGGGTGGTGTAGAGGGTGGTGGGGGCCACGAGCTTGTTGGGGTCAAGGCCCCAGGCGGCCAGCCCGGAGCCCATGTTGCTATTGAGGATGCTCACATCGCGGATGCGGGTGAAATCGCCCACCAGCGTGACCTGGGGCAGGGCGTCGGCCCGGGTGGATGTGATGAGCCCTTGGCGCTCTTCCACGCGCGCCTTGGCGACGCGGATCATGGGATTATCCGCTTTGGCGCGGGAAAGTGCCTTGTTTAGGTCGAGTTCCAGGGGGGCCGGAGTCGGCACCTCCGCAACTTCGGCGGGCGGTAGAAACAGCATGATCATGCTCCTTGGGAGAGAAACGCTTCGTAGACGCCTAGGCCTCGAAGGCTGAATTCGGTGATGTGGGCCACAAGCGATTCGAGATCCGATGGCTCATAGGGCTTGCCGCGAATTAATCGGATCAAACCAACATTCTTGTGAAGAAAAAGCAATTGGCTTTGAATGCTGAAAGACATGCGCAGGCTGGTTTCCTCGTCGAAATCCGGCCGGATGGCCATCAGGCATCCCCTCATGTAATCGCGGAAGGGACGGATGGTCTCGAGGATGAAGGGCTCCATGGATGGCCGGGTGTCCTGCATCTCCCGGTTCCAAAGCGTCATGGCGGCCTGCTCCAGTTCGAGGGGCATGCGGAGGCCCTTGCCGTGGCAAGTCAGGAAGTCCTCGAGCGTCCCGGCGATGAAGGCGCGCAGCAACTCGATGCCCCGCTCCTGGGCGTCGGGCTCCGAGGGGTCCGGCGGCTTGGGCAGGCTCAGGACTTGGTGTGGCGCGCACTGGAAGGCGTAGCGCAGGGATTCCTTGTAAAGGCCCTCCTTGCCGCCGAAGTGATACTGGATCAACGCGCTGTTCGCCTTGGCGAGCTCGGCGATCTCGCGGATGCTGGAGCCGTCAAAGCCCTTGTCGGCAAACACAAGCAGGGCGGCGTCCATCAGGCGCGTGCGGGTGTCCTGGGGCGGTGTCGGATCGGCGGGTCGGTGGTTCATGAAATGCCTATGCCTCAATCAAACGGTTGATTAAGCCGTGGGTTTAGCTTAATCAATCGATTAATCCATCGCAAGCCCACTAAAAAAGAAGCCGCCTTTCGGATTGCAAGGCGGCTTCTCGATTGGGATTCAGTCGATCTATTTCTTGAAGAATCCCAAAATTGCCTTGGCGACATCCTCCAGCATGGTCTCGGTCATTTCGGGGTAGACCGGCAGGCTCAGCACTTCGCTGGCGGCGAGTTCGGAGGCGGGCAGCTGGCCGGCCTTGTAGCCCAGATCCGCGAAACAGGGTTGCTGGTGCAGGCAGATGGGATAGTAGACGGCGCAGCCGATGCCCAGGGACTTGAGGTGGGCCTGGAAGGCATCGCGCTTGCCCTTCTTCACCTGCACCGTGAACTGGTTGTAGATGTGGCGGCCATCGGGGACCACCTCCTTGGGCAGGACCAGATCCTCTTCGCTGAGGGCTTCCAGGCGCTTGAGGTACCACAGGGCGTGGGCGCGGCGGCCTTCGTGCAGGAATTCCAGCAGGGGCAGCTTGGCGCGCAGCACCAGCGCCTGGAATTCGTCAATGCGACCGTTCATGCCCACTTCGTGGTGGACGTAGACGGGCTCCATGCCGTGGACGCGCAGGCGCCGGACCTTGTGGAACAGGCTCTCATCATCGCGGATCAGCGTCAGCCCCGCGTCGCCGAACGCGCCCAGGTTCTTGGTGGGATAGAACGAGCAGCCCGTCATATCGCCGAACTGGCCCGCGGACTTGCCCCAGCCCTTGGCACCCAGGGACTGGCAGGCGTCCTCGATGACCGGGATATTGTGCTTCTTCGCCACGTCCATGATGGCGGGCATTTCGGCCAGCTGTCCGAACAGATGCACGGGGATGATGGCCTTGGTGCGTGGCGTGATGGCGGCTTCCACCATGGCGCCCGTGATATTGAACGTGGCGGGGTCCAGGTCGATGAACACGGGCTTGGCACCCAGGCGGGAGACGACCCCAGCCGTGGCGAAGAAGGTGAAGGTGGGGATGATCACTTCGTCGCCGTGTCCCACGCCCAGTCCCATGAGCGCCACCAGCAGCGCGTCCGTGCCGCTGGACATGCCCACCGCGTATTGGGCGCCGGTGTACTCGGCCAGTTCTGTCTCCAGGCCCTTCACGTTCTCACCCAGGATGAAGGCCGAGCGGTCAATGAGGCCTGAAAGCCCATCGAGCACTTTCTGCTTCACGGCGGCGTTCTGGGGGGCGAGATCAAGCATGGGAACGGACATGGCGAACTCCAGGTTGAGCCTTTAGTATGGCAGGCCCCTTTCTTTCCCCGGGTCACAGCTGCGTTTGTTTCACGGGATCGAATTCTTCCAGGGGCCGATCCGGTGGGATGGTTCATGGGTGGGCGGTTGCATTTTCTTGAAGGTCGTCGCTGGATTTTCTCATCCTTTGACGTGGATCGGACGATAACTGAAGAGTCCGCATCTCTGATGGATCTGCCCATGGTTGATGACACGTCGCGCCGCCGGTTCCCTCGCCTCAGCACGGGTTTGGAATATGGCGTCTGCTGCAAATTCGCCGGGAAGATCCTGGTCAGGGCCGAACTGCAAAACCTGAGTGCGGGCGGGTGTGGCCTTCGGGTGCCCAGGGCGGAAGCCGCAGGCATTGAGATGGGCGCACGCTTTGATGAGCTGTATCTGAAGCACCCCCGCCTTCCCTATGTCCCCCTGGAAGGGCTGGTCATGTGGATGCTTGGCAAGGTCCCCGGGAACACCTCGGGTGATGTGCTGGTGGGGCTGGAGTTCACGGCAGTCACGCCCATCGTTCAGCTCCTCATTCAGGAGCATGTCCAGAAATGTCTTTCGGGGCAGCATCCATGAACGGATCCGATCTGACGGCGTTTCGATTGCTGCTCGACCATCTGGATCTGACGAGCGTTGCGGATCCGATTCGCTACTTTCAGCTCCTCTCCGAATTGAGTCCAGAGGAGATCGCCGCGGAGCTCAAGCCGCGCCTGTTGCGGGTCAGCACGCCGAAAGAGCACCGGGCGTTGTTCGTCGAGGCGGCGTTCTACTATCCCTGTCGGGAGTGGATCGACACGCTGGGGCTTCTGCTGCGCCGCGAGACGGGACCCATCACGTTTTCGGTGGGGGTTTGGGCGCTGGGGCGCATGGGTTCGGGTGCGTCGGTGACGCTCGGCGCGCTGTACGACGCCTGCACGAATCCCGAATTCAAGGAGCTGATCTCCCACGAAATCCTGCGCACGGATCCGCGCCAGGCCTTCAAATACCACTTGAAACGGTTGATGGAGGGCAGCGCCAATACGCGGGTGGCGAACGAAGCCGCCCAGGAACTGGTCCGCATCGTCAGCGGCGAACACCTGGCCGAACTGGCACCCCTGGCTCGTCACGAGGATCTGCTGATCGCCCGGCAGGCCCTGAAGCTGCTCGCCCAGATCCAGACGCCGGAAGCCGGAGCCTTCTTCCTGACCTTTCTCCAGGACACCCACGCCGAGATCCTGGCGGATCGGGATCTGCGGGAAACTCTCGGCCTGTTGAAAGGCGCGCCCACGCCCACGCTGCTAGGCCTCCTCGCGCCCCAGGTTGCCGATGTATTCGGGGCGGAGGAGATGGAAGGCTTTGAAGGCGGCGGATTGCCCCAGCGCCTGCAGATCGTGGCCCGGATCCGGGCCAGGGTGCAAACGCCGAGGGATGGTTTTCTGGCGGAAGCCCTGGCCCTGGTGGTGGAGGGCCGCTGGACTCAGTGGCCGACCTTCCTCACGGAGGCTTCCGACGCCCTGCAGCGCCGGGCCCGGAACGCGATCATCGCCATGGACATCAGCGCCCACGCGGTGGGCGATCTGGCGGTGCAAGGCATGGCCGATTTGGCGGCCGTGCAGGCGGCCGTACAGGCGGCCTACGTGGCCCAGACGGGCAAAGAAGGCGTGGCCACGGTGTTCGGGAAGCTCGTTCCAGCAGAGGACCTTGAGGGGCTGGAGTGCCTGCTGGCGGGCCAGGAGGCCGCCTCGCGCGCCGCCGCGCTGGAAGCGGTGGGGAACCGCAAGGAACCGGCCCTCTTGAGCTTCCTGCTGCGCGCCTGCAAGGATCCCATCGTGGAGACGGCCCGCCGCGCCATGGCCTCCGTGGGGCAGATCCCGGAAGCCGAGGCGATGGTGCTGGAGCTCTTGCACAGCGCCAATGGCGATGAGGTGCGGCTGGCGCTGGACATCGCGGGGATCGGGCGCATGGCCGGGCTTGTCCCAGAGATCCTCAAGAACCTGGATGCGGCTCCGCGGGAGGAGCTGATGGTCGCCTGCGTGGAGGCCCTGGGGCTCATCGGCTCAGTGGAGGCGGCCCCCGTGCTCCTGGGCCTGTTGCATTCAGGTCAATCCCAACGTCTGCAGTCCGCGCTGATCCTTGCCTTGGGGCAGATCGGGGACGTGGATGCAGTCCTGTCCGCTGCGGAGCGCGCCAACGAGATGCGCAACCCCCAGATCCACATGCTGGTCGCCGAATCCATCCTGCAGATCCACGGCACCATTCCGCTCGCGCCACGGGCCGTGGATCTCTTCCGCCAGCAGGTGCGCGGCGCCTGGGAGGAAAAGAATCCCTGGTCCACGCGGCAGCGCCTGATCCTCGCCATGCAAAACCTTCAGACCGACGATGGCGTTTTCTGCCAGGAGATGGCCACCCTGGCCGCGACCACCCTTGCGGACAAGCGCTGCCAAACGGCTTGGTCGCCCACGGATCAAACGGCCATCAAGGCCGTGATCCAGGAGCTTCAGCTTCGGGCTTCGAAATAGGCTACTGGGCGGTCTCTGCGCTGGCGTCCGTCTCGTCCGCAGGGGCGTCAGCAGCCTCCTGGGCCTTGGCGGGGCGCATGAGCGGGAAGAGGATGACGTCGCGGATGCTCTGATTGTTGGTCATGAGCATGGTCATGCGATCGATGCCGATGCCCAGGCCGCCGGTGGGCGGCATGCCGTGTTCCAAGCTGTCGACGAAATCCTGGTCCAGCAGCATGGCCTCGTCGTCACCCGCCTCGCGCATGGCGATCTGGGCCTGGAAGCGCTCCATTTGGTCGATGGGGTCGTTCAGCTCGGAATAGGCGTTGGCCAGTTCCATCCCAGCCGCGAACAGCTCGAAGCGATCCACGAAGGCCGGATTATCCGGCAGCGTCTTGGTGAGCGGGCTGAGTTCGATGGGGTACTCGGTGATGAAGGTGGGCTGGATCAGCTTTTCTTCCACATGGTGTTCGAAGAGATCGCCCAGCAGGATGCCCGCGGGCTTTGTCTCGGTGTCTTCGATGTGGGCTTCCTTGGCCAGGCAGCGGATCTCGGCGTCGTTCTCCAGGCGGGAACGCTCGATGCCTGCGAATTCGGCGATGGAATCCTTCAGCGTCAAGCGGCGGAAAGGCGCCTGGTAGTTGATGGTGTGTTCGCCGAACGCGCGTTCCGTGCCACCGCACAGGGTGGCGACTTCCTGGAACAGGTTTTCCGTCAGCACCATCACGTCGCGCAGATCCTCGCCCGCGGCGTAGCTCTCCAGCGTCGTGAACTCGGGATTGTGCTTGTAGCTGATGCCCTCGTTGCGGAAGCAGCGGTTGATCTCGTAGACCTTGTCGAACCCGCCCACGATCAGGCGCTTCAGGAACAGCTCCGGCGCGATGCGCATGTAGAGCGGGATGTTCAGCGCGTTGTGGTGCGTGACGAAGGGCCGGGCTGTGGCGCCGCCGGGGATGCTCTGCATCATGGGCGTCTCCACCTCCAGGTAGCCCAGGCGCTCCATGTAGCGGCGCACGCCCGCGACGATCTTCGAGCGGATCTGGAACACCTGCAGCACCTCGGGGTTCGAGGCCAGATCCAGGTAGCGCTGGCGGTAGCGGATCTCCTTGTCCTGCAGTCCGTGCCACTTCTCCGGCAGGGGTCGCAGCGCCTTGGTGAGGAACTGCAGCTCCGAGGCGCGCACGCTCAGCTCGCCCGTCTTGGTGCGCATCAGTGTGCCCGAGACGGAGATGAAATCGCCCAGATCCAGGAGCTTCAGGATCTCCCAATCCCGCTCGCTCAGATCGTTCTTGCGGAAGTAGGCCTGCAGCTTCTGGCCGCCCTCGCTCAGGTGCATGAACACGCTCTTGCCCATCTCGCGGATGGCGATGATGCGGCCCATGGTGCTCACGGGGATGGGCTCGGATTCCAACTGCTCGACCGTGCGCTCTGCGAACTCGATGATGATGTCCTGCAGGCCGTACGTCCGTTTCGCCTTGGCCGGGTAGGCCTCCACGCCGAGGGATTTCAGCTTTTCCAGCTTCTCGATGCGGATCTGGCGATAGGGATTTTCGGCCATGGGTGCTCCAACGCGGCAGGGCTGCCAAACCTCCAGTCTACCGGAGGAGGCTCGGGTCTGCCTTCAGTGAAAACCGATGTGTCCGCCGGGCGCGCGCTGGCCGGGGCTCTTGCAGAAGGCGATGAAGGGGATGGCGATCACGAAGATCAGCGCCAGGAAGGCGAAGACATCCACGAAGCTCATGAGGAAGGACTGGCGCGAGACCTCCAGGCCAATGACGCCCGTGGCCAGGTGCTTGCTTGAGACGGGATCAAGCCCCGAGCGCGCGAAGATGCCCGTCGAAAGGCTCTGGGCGCCCAGCTGGTACGTGCCGCTGTAGGGCGTGATGTTCTCGACTAGGCGCACCTGATGGAATTGCGCGCGCTGGGTGAGGATCGTGGTGCTGAGCGCGATGCCCACGCTGCCGCCCTCGTTGCGCAGCAGATTGAACATGCCGGATGACACACCCACCAGCTTGGGTGGGATGCGCAGGATGGATTCCGTGGCGATGGGCACCAGCACCATGCCCAGGCCGAAGCCCTGGAAGATCCACGCGATGATCATGTAGGCCATATCCGTGCTGAGGCTGAGCTGCGTCAGCATGACCATGGAAATGATCAGCGCCAGGAATCCCGTGCCCACGAGGATGCGCACATCAACCTTGCCCGCCAGTCCGCCCGCGATGCCCATGGCGAAGATGGACGCCACGCCTGCGGGCGCCAGCACCACGCCCGCCCAGGTGGGCGTGAAGTTCAGCAGGTTCTGCGCGAAGAGCGGCAGGCAGATGAAGGCGCCATACATCCCGAAGCCCGCCAGGAAGATCAGCAGCATGCCGCTGGCGAACTCTGGCAGCTTGAAGATCCGCAGATCCACCAGCGGGTTCTCTGCCGTGAGGGAACGCCAGATGAACAGCGCCAGACCCAGGAAGGCCAGCCCGGCGAAGACGCGGATGGTGTTGCTGGCGAACCAGTCGTAGCGCTCGCCGCGATTGAGGAACATCTCCAGGAAGCCCAGCCCCACGGCGATGAAGATCAGGCTGGCGAAATCCACCCTGCCCTCGGGCTTCTCCAGGTAGGGGGGATCCTCGATGAAGGTGTAGGCCAGATAGAACGCCACGAGGCCCGCCGGGATATTGATGTAGAAGATCCACGGCCAGGACCAGTTGTCCGTCAGCCAGCCGCCCAGCAGGGGACCGGCGATGGGGCCGCAGATGGCGCCGATGCCGTAGAGCGCCGCGCCCAGCCCCTGTTGTTCCGCCGGAAAGGCCTCCAGCGTGATGGCCTGCGACATGGGCACCATGGCTCCGCCCGCCAATCCCTGAATGACGCGCATGAGGATGAGGAAGCTCAGATTGGGCGCGATGCCGGACCCGAAGGACGCCAGCGTGAAGATTGCGAGACACAGCAGGTACAGGCGCTTGCGCCCGAAGAAGTTCGCCATCCAGCCCGTGATGGGCAGGACGATGGCGTTGGCCACCAGATAGCTGGTGATCACCCAGGTGATCTCGTCCGTGCCCGCGGCGAAGGTCCCCTGCATGTGGGGCAGGGCGACATTGGCCACCGACGTGTCCAGCACTTCCATGAAGGTGCCCAGCATGCACGTGAGGCCCACGATCCACTTGTAGGCGTTGCCGTGCCGTTCGGCGAGGGAGATATCGCTCATGGGTCCGCTTTCGGGCTATTCGCGGGTATCGATTTCGGCGCTCACGGTGAGGCCCAGGCGCAGCTTCTTCTGGGGATCGGCGCCGGGTTCCAGCTTGATCTTCACGGGCACGCGCTGAACCACCTTCACCCAGTTGCCCGTGGCGTTCTCCGGCGGCAGCAGGGAAAACGTCGCGCCGGTGCCCGCCGCCAGGCTCTCCACCCGGCCGTGGAAGGTCGTCTTTTCATCCAGATCGGACACCAGCTTCACCGGCTGGCCCGGCTTCACGCGGCGCAGCTGCGTCTCCTTGAAATTGGCCTCCACCCAGATCTCCTCCTGCCCGAGGGGCACGATGGCGCAGAGCGGCTGTCCCGGCGCCACGACCATGCCGACCTCGCCCAGCTTGCGGCTGATGTAGCCATCGCAGGGCGCCACGATGGTGCAGTACGAGCGCTGGAGCTTGGCAGCTTCGAGTGCGGTCTGGGCCACCCCCACCTTGCTCTGGCTCACGCCCAGCAAACCGCGGGTCGCGGCCACCTGCTTGTGGGCGGCTTCGACCTGCGCCGCGGCCACATCCGCGCCGGTATTGGCTTGATCGAATTTCTGCTTGGGGATGGAATTGTGCTGGTAGAGCGCGGTGAACCGCGCCTTTTCAAGATCAGCCAGCTTTTTTTGGCTGGTGACGGCCTCAACCTGGGCGCTGGCCTGGGCGATCTGGGCCTGGTTCAAGGAAAGCGCAGACCCGGCTTCCTTCAGCGAGGCTTCGGCTCTGGCGATGGCGGCGTCGTAATCCCGAGGGTCGATGGTGGCGATCACCTGGCCCGCCTTCACGAACTGGTTTTCCTGCACCTCGATGGTGACCAGGGGGCCTGGAATGCGCGACGCGACCGAGACGACGTGCCCCTTCACGTAGGCGTTATCCGTTTCGATGAAGACTTGGCCGTGTCGCCATTCGATGACGCCCCAAACGGCGCCCGCGGCGGCGATGCCGAGGATCACGCTGAGAGAGATCCACTTCTTTGCGGCCATGTCATTTCTCCTTGGCGATGCGGATGGTCGTCACATGCGAATAGAACGCGGGCAGGTCTTCGCCCAGGGTGGCCAGCAGCGCGGCCTGGCGGGCGTAAGCGCGGTAGCGCTTGGCCGCGAGACTGAACCGGCTGTCCGCCAGTACGGCTTCCGCGTCCAGGGCGTCCGTGCTCTTGGCGAGGCCTTCCTTGTATTGGTCTTCCACGATGCGAAGGTTCTCTTCGGACGCCCTCACGTTGGCTTCGGCCGTCTGGACTTCCTGCAGCGCCACCTGAACATCGCGGTAGGCGGCGACCGCGGCGTTGCCGGCCTGGCGTTCGGCTTCGAGCGTCTCGCGCTTGCCCTGCTCCAGTTCGGCGCTGGCGTGGCGCACCTTGGAAGAGCGGGCGCCATCGAAGACCTTCCAGGACAGCCCGATGTACAGGGCGTTTTCGTGGGGATGCAGGCTCCAGCTGTTCTGTTCATAGCTGTGCGCAGCTTCAGCCACGACATTGGGCGTGTAATCCCCGCGCTTCAGTTCGACCTGCTTTTGCAGGGCTTTTGTCTTCGCCTTGAGGGCTTTCACGCCTTCATTTCCTTGCGCGGCCCGCGTGCGACACGAGGTCTCGTCCCAGGGCAGGGCGGGGGGAGCCTCCAGTCCATCGGGCAATTCCAGGGGCGTGGTGGCTTCTTGTCCCATGGCCACGTTCAGGGCTTCGGTCGCTGCGGCTTCCGCGCTATCCAGCGCGCGTTCCGCGTCTCCGATCCCGCGCAGAGCGACTTCGGTGCGCAACAGGTCGTTCCGCGCCACGACGCCGTTCTGGTAGAGATCCTGGACGGTCTTCAGATGGTCTTCCAGGCTCTTTCGGCGCTGGAACAGCACTTGGCGCTGGGCCTTTACGTTGAGCAGGGCCACATACCGGGCAGCGACTTCCGCCTGGGCCTGCTTGATCTCTTCGCCGCCCTTCAGGCCGATGGCTTCTTCCTTGGCGCGCGTGGCCGACAGGGCCTTTTCGCGCTTTCCGAAGTCATACAGCAGATAGTCCACCGACAGCTTGTAGCGCCAGGAATCCTTGTCGGCGGTCGGTGTGCCCATGGGTCCCAGGTTCAGGGGGCCGATGGTCATGCCGCCCAGATTGAGAGGCCCGATGGCGACGGGGCCGAAGCGAAGCTCCGGGCGCTCGTCCAGGTTCAGGTGCCCGCCCTGGAAGTTCACTTCCGGCAGGTAGAGGCTTTTCACCTGTCCCGTTTCCTCCAGCGCCTTGGCGCGTTCCAAGCGCGCGTTATCCGCGCGGAACGAGGCCATCTCGGCCCGGCGCAGGGCCTCGGAAAGGCTGAGCGGCTCGGCGCCCAGCGGAATCGCGGCCAGCGCCATCGCAAGAAGAGAAACCGCGGTCGTCCTTGTCATGAAGCCTCCACGCCGTGCAGCAGGCATTGCATCGCTCGGTCCACGCATATCTCGACCTCCTCGCCAGGATGGCGATGGCTGAAGTGCAGGGACGCCTCCAGCGTGCCCAGGCAGAGCTGGGCCAGGAATCCCGGATCCAGGGCGCGCAGCTTTCCCTGCTCCACGGCCGCCTCCAGGCAGGTGCGAAGGCGCGCGAATTCCGTGTCGTAGATGCGGGAGATCCGCGCGCCGAAGCGCGACTGGAACCCCCAGTCGTAATGAACCCGATCCCGGATGAACATGGGCAGAAAGTAGGGCTGCTCCTTGAATTGCTGGGCATAGACCATCGCCAGGCAGCGGATCTGTTGGATGGGATCCTGAAGACCCACCAGGGCCGCTTCGGCACGGTCGTGGAAGGCCTCGGCCCGAAGCTCCATCACCTGTTCGTACAGTTCCTGCTTCGACGGGAAGTGCTCGTACAACCCCTGCATCCCGATCTCCGCTTCTGCCGCGACCTCCTGCATGGTGGCCTCGTCGAAGGGCTTGCGTCCGAAAACCCGCACAGCCGCTTCAAGCAGCAGCTCTCGCCTCTGTTGACGCTCGCGAGCCTTTCGGTCACCGGCCATGGTGCCTCCGAAAATGTTGATTCCTAATTTAGAATTTGAATTCTGAAATGTCAAACAGTGCTGTTCGTCCCCGGGGGCTGAGGATGCCTGCGGGTTCTTCACGGTCTTTGAGCGAGTACAAGAATCCCCCGAAACAACGCCCTGGCGGCTGTCTCGAGGGAGCTGACACCAACTTGCATTCAAAAGGGCACTAATATCCAATCTCGTCCGGCAAGGCGTTTAAGGGAATCCTGATTCGACTCAACCTTTCTGAGGCCGTCGGTTCCAGCGTCAGCCACGGGTGATCCGCCGGTTTTTGGACGCCATTTCCAGACGGGAGCCGCCCAAGGAATGCATTTATTACTCCTCGGGGCCGATTCCAGGGGCCCGGACCGCCACCGATCTCCGATGGTAGGCATCACCATGGCCCAGGACTGGTTGACCCGGCACGGAAAGGTGAGATGCTGGCCGAAACGTTTTGATCTTTGCCAAACCAACCTAGTTCCAGGTCACCACCCCACCATCCAGGTGCCTGGAAACCCCCCCTTGATTCCCTCGCCATCCAGCGTTTTGCCTCTGTATTGAGAAACGTCCGCTCAAATGGATCCAGTAGCGTCTCGAACGAGTGCGATCGACCCCATAACGTGAAGCGCGCACGGAAAAACCAAAAAGAATCAGCCTGATTCTTTTTCACGGCGCTTCGCTGCGATTTCGTAGCCGATGCAGCACTCTGTTCACGACAAACTACAAAATCCGACCCCGTCTCGTAGGGTTATGTCTTTAAACTGGCGGTATGTGAGCGCGCCTTTTCCCAAATTCGTAATCGGAAACACCACTGATTTTCTCGACCCCAATGCAACCTGACGTTTCTATCGGGACTCCCCATGAAATTTCTAGCAGCTGTAATCATTTCCGGATTCACGAGCCTCGCGCCCTTTGCCCTCGCCAATAACGCAGGGTCAACGCCCGGGCAGAAGACCACAAGCGCGCCTCCGGCTATGGGCCGCAATTTCCCGCCCCCCATGCGGAGCTTCCCTCTTTATGGCGATGGCAAAATCCCGAACTCCAAGCCGACGCCCAACGAAGAGTCCGGCGCGGACCGAGGCTTCGTGCGAAATGTGTCTCGTCCGCAAATCCGGGTCTATTTGCCGGCACCGAGCAAAGCCAACGGTGCCAGCATGCTCATCTTCCCCGGCGGCGGCTACTCCGGGCTCACCTTTGATAACGAAGGGACCCAGCAAGCGCGATTCTTCCTCGACCACGGTTTCGCGGCTTTCGTCGTGAAATACCGGGTACCGAGCGATCAAACGATGGAGAAGAAATCGATCGGTCCTCTTCAGGATGCACAGCAGGCTTTGCGTTTTCTCCGTCTTCACGCGAAGGAGTGGAACTTGGATCCGGCCCGCGTCGGCGCCATTGGCTATTCCGCGGGAGGCCACTTGGCTTCGACCCTGGCGACGCATTTCAACAAAGCGTATATCGATAATCCTGAGCAGGTCAGCCTGCGCCCTGACTTCCTCGTCTTGGTCTATCCCGTCATCAGCATGGATGCGAAGATCACTCACCTCGATTCGCGAAAGGCTTTGCTCGGCTCCACCCCCTCCGAAGACGAAGTGCGTCTCTTCTCCAACGAGCTCCAAGTTACAAAAGACACGCCTCCCACCTTGATCCTTCATGCTGCCGATGACCGACTCGTCGACGTGGACAACAGCATCGTGTTTTTTCAATCACTACGGCACGCCGACGTCCCGGTGGAAGCCCGGCTCTTTGAGAAGGGTCAACACGGCTTTTTCCTCATGCCTCGTGAAACCTGGCAAATGGCGATCATCGAGTGGATGACTTCGAACGGATGGCCCTTTGCACGAGCGAAGTAACTCACATAGCTCGGCAGGAAAGTTGGTCCGTCCTCAGTCAGACCAGCCTACCGAGTAACGGTGAGCGCCTGCGTTGCTGATTGGGCGTTGCCGCAACGAACGAGGAGGCGTGCTGCGCGATCTCCTGCCCGTGAATGAGAGGGAGAGAGGTCATGCCCTCAATTGCAGCACACATCGCATTCGCTCGAACAACTGAACCGAGATTCGAGTGAAGAGTCCGCGCTGGTGTCAGTTCTTGAGTCGAGCCCCCCCTGGGAGTTCTCGGAATGAGGCTGGGGATTATCGAACCCCCCCCACCCGGGGAGGTGGTAGGAGTGCCTGAGTGTGAGTGCCAGAGGGGGTGTGAGATTCTAACAAACCCTTGATACACAATGGTTTTGGTACCAAAATCTGTGCACCTCTATTGCACTCTCAGAGGGCAAATCGAG
>Ga0209098_1003197_pt1 | contig 13857 bp, 9 predicted proteins | sample AD_JPNHW1_MetaG_FD_184429 | JGI IMG/M metagenome (GOLD analysis project Ga0209098, IMG submission 184429) | Active sludge microbial communities of municipal wastewater-treating anaerobic digesters from Japan - AD_JPNHW1_MetaG (SPAdes) (version 2) | ecosystem: Engineered > Bioreactor > Anaerobic >... | reverse complement strand
ACCTGTTATTGAACTCAACCACAGCGGGTTTCGACCTGAAATTTCTGCCCAGGATTGAGGTTTCACTGTTTGCGGCCAGGGCAGTAGCTGCTTCGCCAAACACCTCTTTCTCAAAATGTCCGGGCAAGCCGGGCAATACCCTGAACTGGTCAACCTGCCCGTTGCGGAAACGGTAGATCGCCTGCTTGCCATCGCCAACCACAAGGTTCTTATGGCCTCCCGCCAGCGAATTGGCCACAAGCGGCAGCAGGTTCTTCCATTGTAGTTCAGAGGTATCCTGGAACTCGTCGATGAGGTAATGCCTGAACTTTTCGCCGATGCGTTCATAAATAAAGGGCACAGGTTCATGCAGGATAATATTGGTAATCAGCTTGTTGAATTCCGATATCATCAGCAGGTTCTTGTCCTTTTTCACCGCTTCGAACTCTTTCTCAATCTCACCCAGAACCGCTAACTGGTAAAGCACACCATTGACCATCCTGAGCAGGAAATAGGTCGTGCCGTGCTGCTGCAGCCGGCTGCTGATAAGGTTGTATTGTTGCAGAAGCTGGTCACTCACCGAAACTATCAGGCGTTGTATCTCAGAGGGCGTGGTTTTGGAATACCAGCAATTCTCCTCAATCGTTTTTCTCACGTTGGCATTTCCTTCCAGCGTGATCTGCCTGTCGGCAAATTTGGCAAAGAAACCCGCGATACCGCTCTTTTTCTGGTACAACCAGTCAGGATCGATGCCATTCTCTTTCATGATGGCAATCGCCTTTTTGGCATAAGCGGCAAGCTCATTTTCAAATGATTTGATGAAACCTCTAATGCCTGCAGCCAATTCGCGGTACCTGGGCAAGGGAACTTCCGACAGTTGTTTAACCAGGTCATAGCTTTCTTCCCGGTATAGTTCACGGGCTATTTCCCTGAGGTCCTTTTCAATATGCCAGTCCTTCTCATCTTCCGATTTCGATTCGGTGAATTCCACCAGCACACGGGTAAGTTCATCATCAAGCCCTGCCCTGCTGAGGAGCCTGTCCACAGTTTCGGCAAGCAGCCGTTCAAGGTCGGTTTCAATGGAAAAATCAACGGGCAGGTACAGGTCATGGGCAAAAGTCCGGATGATTTTTGTAACAAAACTGTCGATGGTGCTGACGGCGAAATTGTCGTAATCGTGCAGCAGCATTTTAAGTTGCGCGGCGGCGCGCCGGGTGATCTCCTCTTTCACGAATCCGGTCTCTCTCTCCAGATCAGCAAGCATAAACCTGACGGTTGCCGTATCATCATATTTCACGGGGTCCGAGAGATGGACCAGCCCGCTTACCACGCGCTGTTTCATCTCATTGGCGGCCTTATTGGTAAAGGTGATTGCCAGGATATGCCTGAAATAGCCCTTTTCCTTCAGCGCGAGCGAGAGATATCGCAGGACGAGGGTGTATGTCTTCCCTGATCCTGCTGACGATTTATATACTTCGAAATTGGCCATGGTGAAACGTCTGCCGAAAGTAGGAAGAATTTGGGAGAATTGACAATGGAGAATGGACAATTGAGAATGGACAATTGACAATGGAGAATTGAAAATTGAAAATGGAAAATGGACAATGGACAATGGACAATGGACAATGGACAATGGACAATGGAGAATTGAAAATTGATCCCGATAGCTATCGGGATTGAAAATTGAAAATGGACAATTGATCCCTATTGGGGCTATAAGTTTGAAAGCCTGCCTGCCGCGGTAATACTTGCGGGTGGCGGGCAGGTTAGATGTTTCAGGTATGATCCCGATCCCGATAGCTATCGGGACTCCCGGGATTAATGCTTGAAGCTAAGTTATGTTCCGGGAAGATTAACTGAGATTGTTAATTAAGCGTGAACTAACAGGTTTTAGAGTTTGGGTTGCAGGCTTTGTTTACTTCCGGTAAATAAAATGCCCGGAACATGTGCTCAGTAATTCAGGCCATTTATAATCAAATTAATTAAGATTCTTTTATCAAAAGCCTTTTAATTACCAGGCCGTCGACAAAAAGCAGGTAAATGTATATATCGGCAACCAAAAGCCTCTGCCACAGCCCTTTCAGGTCAGTTATTATTCCAAACGCGTCGAACCTGGAAAGAAACAGAGTGATGAATATAATTGCCGCAGCAAATACTATGTTTGATAATACAGGTAAAAACATGTTTTCGTTTCCCGGGATTACTTTTTTCATGATAAGCGGAAGGATAAGAATTGATATTATACCGACACCTCCAAGGATATTGTGAAACAGGTATGAACTGATGATCGCCTCCGCTGCCGGATCGGCTTTGAACAATCCGGAGCCCAACCCTTCGCCTAACCCGTAAAGCATGATCAATGCCGCTGCAACTTTTATAAATGGCCGCGAGGCGAAGGCATAATAAATAGCCATGGCATATAATACAAATAACAATCCCATGACAACCCACCATAATGATAGGATGCCTGAAACAGGACTTGCCGTTGCTCCTAAAGAACTCATAGTATCATGTATCTGGCTGTAACCCGGATAATAACTGCCCCCGATAAAGGTAAAGGCAAAGTCACCGGTGCAGGCTATAATGCAGGCAGCGGCGCCGGATGCAATTACTGACCTGTTTGCTGTCATCACAGTACTCTGATTACTTTTGAAAGGGCAGCAGGAATCTGGAGAAGGTCATAATCGTTTGTGTAAACAAGATACCTGTTGCTCCATTCAGGGAAGAACTTGTCTTTGAAGTTGCGAAGGCCTTTATAATGGGCGAATGACCTGATCTTTTCGTAGGCAAATTTCATTGATTTTTCTGTTAGCTTCGTTGATTCTTCGAGCCCGCTCATGGGTGCAAATCCCAGGTTGACACTGCTAAAGCCCTGTTGTCTGGCATATCTGAACAATTCTGTCAGCAGAAAGTCCATAACGCCGTTGGGCGAATCGTCAGTTTTCCTGATTAAGTCATAGGTTGCTTCGCCTGGTGCATAATCAGGGATAATATTCAGGAAGGCGATGACTTTTTCTTCAGAATTCTCAACAGTAAGTATTGTTTGCTGCTTAAGTTCTTCCCACACGAACATGCCCTGCGAAAAGATGATCTCGTTTCGTTGATTGGAGCGCAGCCATTCATCCGACACTGCCCTGAGCTTCTGCATCAGTCCGTCTTTTATGGGTGGCGTGTGAATGCTGCACTTATAACCACGATCCGCCACTTTGTTTATCGCGTTGCGCAGCGCCTTGTTCCTGCCCCCTTCCAGCGTGAAATCTTCAAGTTTAACTATACCTTCCTGACCCAGCAGCAGGCTCTTTTTCGACACTTCATGGTATATTACCAGGCTTCTTTCCGGTACGCGGTAAAATATTGGTTTGAGCCCGTTGTTATAACAATACCGGTCAAATTCCTTTATGCATTCCTGCATTTCGGGCGATGTGCGGGCTACAGGATCTTCTAGGGTAATGGCAAAGTTTCCGGCAATACGGTATGCGATGAATGTATCTTTTCCTTCAGGTAAAAAAATCAGCTTGTCGCTGTAAGTTTTAAAGTAGTCTATACCTGATCTGCCGTAATCCGAAACCAGTTTCCGCGCTTTTTCCATAGTCAGGGGATCGGTTTCAGCCCTGAATATATATGGCCTGATAAGTGTATAAAAAAGAAACAGGATTGAGATGGTGCCGCTGAGGTTTATACTGAGCAGAAATTCTTTTGCAAAACGACTATGAACTGTCAATCCGGGGTTGCCGAGCAGGAAAAAATTCCTGATTGTGTATCGGATGCTCTCAAGGGTGGAAAAATCAACTCCGAAGTGCTTCTTGTCAAGGAAGTAGAATCCTATGGTTCCGTATGCAAGAACAGTCAGCATTGCCAGCAAAGCCGATTTGATTCCTATGGTATGCAGATGGGGATTTCCTTTCAAATTGTACTCTTTCCTTGACAAAATGAGCATAAAAATGACGAAAATTGCAGCCGCAGCTTCCTCGTAGTCAATGGCTTTGGTAAGATGTCCGACCACTGACACCGATGCCAGCACCAGGGCTATCCACCAGGAATTCCTAAGGCCTTTGAGCATATATATTGCCGTAAGCAGCATCAGGATACCAACAAGTAAAACAAAATAGTTGGAAGCATTGATGACCTCGATAGGGACAAATTCTTCGAGGCGCAGCATCCGTTCATGAATGGCAGGAGTCATTACAGAAAAAACATTGAGCACTCCGAGCAGAAAAATCAGGAGGGCAGGAATGATTCGCATCAGCAGTTTGTTGATCTTCAGCAGAAACGATAAAGCGCCTGCCACCAAAGGAAGCCAGAATTCAAAAAAGCGGTAAAGAAAAGTGACAGCTATTGATTCGATATTGGTAAAGCCCAGCCTGATGAGTATGAACGACAGCGAAACCTCAACAGCCCCAAGCCCTCTCATGAATGGTGACACCATGAGAGAGAGCACTGCGGTAATATATCCCAGCATGGCAACAAACAACGAAGCCTCGTAACCAAGGGCCTTCATGGCAATATATAAATGCAATATTCCTGTAAGGTCAATAATTACGGAAACCAATACAGTGTGCACCAGTGCCCTGATGTTGAAACTATGCCCTGCAAGTTCTTCGAGAAATACCTCGGATGACGGGTAAATCCTGATCATCAACCTGAAAAGCTTCTTTTTATGAATCACCGAACGGTATGCCGAGATGAGCGATATGACAACAACCAGAACAGCAGCTATGGCAACCCATTCCGAAGAGCCTGTAAATCCTTGTGCAGCAGCATATATCAATACAGGGATAGCAACCAGCACAACAGAAAGTACCCCTATAAAAGCATATACAGATGATGCAAAGTGAATCTTGCTTTTGGTGATGCCGCGTTTCTCAAGATCACCGGTGAAGAATGCCAGTGAGGCAATACCACCGGCTGGCATGAAGATGCTGATGAAATTCCTTTTGAGGAAAAGCATCGTGGTTACTTGAAGTGAAATCCTGTTATTGAGAGAAGCAAAGGCCATCTTGTACATCAATCCCTGCAGCCCCATGTAAATAACCGTCACCAGTATGCCGGCCAGCACCCAGGGCCAGCGTGATGCCAGCAATACGTTTTTTACTTCAACCAGCTCGGCTTGTTCGTGCCTGATGAACCAGGTTCCCAGGAAAATAAAGAGAGCAGCCAGCAGAAATTGGGCAATAAATTTCCTGTTTTCATGAATTATCCCCAATCTCAGCTTATACACCGGTTTTACTTTTTCAATAAGCAACATAGGCCAGGTATTGATTTTCAGTATTATACAAATTTAATGTTATTAATCCATGATTTATCCTCTATGCCAGCGCTTTCTTTTTTGAAATGCAACCGGGAATTCGCATTAATAACAGATACTGCCCTGTTTATTATACCGGAAATCGTTAAAACATCTTAAATTATACCGGCCGGTTTAGCTTTCTATGCACACAAACATGTATTTGGTGATATTTTTGCCTCATATTTGACCATAGATTCAGCAAACTTTACCCTGAACATGAGATACTGTTTGAAGAAAAGACTTCACATAATTGCAGCTCTCTTTCTGATATTTATAACGGCCGGTGCAGTGAGTTCACAGGATATTTCATCATACACGCTGTTTACTGGTACAGCCAAAGTGATAACGACCAGTGAAGACCTGATTGTTTTAAGGCATTTCAGGTCTGACGGCCATTCACTATACCTGCTGGTTTCTCCGCAGAGCCTTGACATTTTTGTGATGGATTCGGTACAACTTGAAGTTATCCCGGCGTCATGGGCTGCAATACGTGCTAAGTTTGGGACTACGGCATACATACAAGCCCTTTTGGAAGCGGGACACCGGGACAATCAGATTCAGGATGCCGGGATAACCAACTTCAGCCGGTCACAAAAAGGAATTGACCTTACCATAGATCTTTGTCCCTCGCACCGGCCACTTGACCGGATTGTGTTCGCTGACCTCATCAGGGCGCTGGCTAAAATCGAAAAGCCTGTGCCTGTTGCAATCTCCATCACCGGGAAATGGATGAATTCTCATGCAGAAGACCTGCGCTGGCTCGACAGTTTGCAAAAGACAAAGACTCTTGATATCACGTGGATAAATCATACCTATAACCACTATGTGTCGAAGAACGCCCCGCTCAGGGAAAATTTCATGCTTGAACCGGGTACCGATATTAACGCGGAAGTGCTCAAAACCGAAGCGGCCCTGCTTGAACGGGGATTGCTTCCCTCGGTATTTTTCAGGTTCCCCGGGCTTGTCTCCGACAAAGCAGTATATGATAAAATTCTCGGTTTTGGCCTCATTCCGGTTGGCAGCGATGCCTGGCTTGCCAAAGGCCAAACGCCCGGCAACGGCAGTATAGTGCTGATACATGCCAATGGCAATGAACCCGTTGGAGTAAAGGATTTTATTGAGCTGCTGAGAAAACACCAGCATGAAACACTTTCGAAGAAATGGGAACTTTTCGATCTTCGTCAAAGTTTGATTGAAGAGGAAAATATTGAGAAACCAAAGAGATAAATTCACCAATATGGAAACATTCATCAGCGATTTGTCGAAACAGCAATTCCCCGAATCGGAGAGGGTGTCGGCAAAAACAATCCGGCATTCGTTACTTCACATGATGCAGAAGGATTTCCCTAATATCAGCCACAACAGCTATGTTTCAGTGAGCGAGCTGAACAATTACAGGGAGCGGTATATTACCGAATACCTTACCCGCGAGGTCGGTGAACTGAACGAACTTGAGAAAACCGTGCTGAATTCTCTCACTTCAAACGCCACACTCACCGATAAACTCGATGGTGACGATAAACAAGCGCTTACCCCTGGCCAGAGAGTAGCTGATAAAGTAGCCACTTTCGGCGGAAGCTGGACCTTCATTATCTCCTTTGGCTTGTTTATCATGGTTTGGATTCTCATCAACATTTACTGGCTTGCCAACAGGGGTTTCGACCCCTACCCTTTCATACTGCTGAACCTTATCCTCTCTTGTTTAGCATCGATACAAGCCCCGGTGATTATGATGAGCCAGAACCGGCAGGAAGAGAAAGACCGCGAAAGAGCCAAAAATGATTACATGATCAACCTGAAGTCGGAGCTGGAAATAAGGACACTGCACGAAAAAATTGATCATTTCGTGATGGACCAGCAACAGGAACTGCTTGAAATTCAGAAGTTACAAATTGAAATGATGAACGATATATTAAATCAAGTCAAAGCTGCTGAAAAATAATTGTATGTATCTGTTCAGAATGTGTGATTTCTTTTCTCACTCTTCGCTGATGAAATAAATCCTGTTATCTTCAACTCTATAGTAGAGTGGTGCTACTTTAACCTTCGGATACTTCAGCCTGAGACGTCTTGCTTCGGCAAGGATGAAATCGGTTTCATTGCCGATTTCGAACAGGGGCGCATATTGCATAAAATGTTCTTCTGCTTTCATTGGTTCCCAGCCGGCAACTGTTGTGAGTCCGTTGATGAAATCCTGTTTACGTGCAGCCAGGTTAACCATACCACAATGGTTATGGCCAATCAAGGCAATATGTGAAACTTTTCCCACGGCAATGGCGTATGAGACTTTGAATTCGCTATACCTCAGGTTAGCTCCCCCTGAACGAATAATATATGCAAAATTATCAGGAATGATGAGATGCTTCCTGTTATCCATGCACATGCCTACCAGGAGTTGCGCCGAATTGCAGGTTTCAAAATTCCGGCCGAGATTATGATATTCAAGCAATAAACCAACAGGAGTGTGTTGGTAGGCAGGCGGAATATTTTCAGGATTATCAACCGAGATGAGTTCTGATACTGTAACAGGTTTAAATGAATATTGGACCTTCACCCGTAACTAACAATTACTGAGTGCCGTTTGTTTTTTCGGTACAAATGCTCCGGATGCATTCCAGGGAAATAATGGCTCCTGAGTTATTTGTAAAACAATGTGTTGTTGAAAGGAATGTTCAGTCAGATAAATGTACAAATCGGAAATCCTGGTGGTTTGCACGTGGCTTCACAGTCCGTATTATTTCCCCTGCCTTTCCCTTATCGTCTGGCGGGTGATCTTCCCCCACTTTTTCAGCAGGTCGTCGGTCCAGTTGCCGGTGGATGCGGCCCTGGGGATGATCATGGAGCATGTTTCATCCTTGTCGGAGATCGACCATACAACCCAGCTTATTTTGCGGTTTTCCATCCAATCAATGAATGCTTTCCATTCGGCTTCGTCGATAGGACCATTGCCTGAAGCTTCCATGCCTGCACATTCCGAAACAAACACAGGAATTCCTTTCTCAATGGCGGCATCCGTGCGGTCGCGGAGCCATTGCTTGTGTGTGCCGGCGTAAAAGTGCATGGTGTACATGATGTTGGCCTGCCCTTTGATGGGATCGGCAGCCACAGCATCCAGGTCCTGGTCCCAGTGCGGGGAACCCACCAATATGATATTATCCTTATCAATTGCCCGGATGGCGCCGATCACCCTTTCGGAGTATGCTTTCACTTCGGGCCAGGTATAATAGTCGGGCTCGTTCCATATCTCGTAGATCACATTGGGGCAATCCTTGTACCTGCCGGCCATGAGTTCAAAGAACTTCACCGCTTCTTCGGTGTGCATCTTATGGCTGTGAAAGTCAATGATCACATACACACCGTTTTTAATGGCGCCTTCCACCACATTGGTGACACATTGCAGGGCGAATTCAGGGTTTTCGAGGTAGTTGTCCTCAATGGCCAGGCCCATGGCAGCACGCACAACGCTGCACTGCCAGTCGGAGGCAATCCAGGCAACAGCTTTCTTGTTGTAAAAACGCGGCCAGATGTTGTGCCAGCCGAAACTCGCTCCCCGGAGTGTGAGTGTCTGCCCTTTTTCGTTGACCAGTTGTGTGCCTTCAACCCTCAGATGGCCGTTGACGGCAACCGGCGAATTTTTCGGCGCTGAAAAAGCACACAGTGCGCTGATAACAAATATGGCCGGTAAGCTGTTCCTGAATATTTTCATAACAAATGGTTTGTTTGGTCACAGGTAATATTGCTAAGATACGTTCTTGAGCCGAAGCAAAGTATGAGCATTATTGCCAGCTTTTGGCATTTTTTGTCCGTTTTCAGCTTTCCCTGCGACGACCACCGGTTTTTAGCGCAGTGCTCCTCCCTGCCCAGCAACGAAATGAGAAATCAGGGCAGACGTATGAAGGAAAGATGCGCGCCAACGAAAGGAAGCTGCCCACAAGCTAAAGCAGCTTCCTGAAAGTGAATACATTTTTATCAATAGAAAAGTGACAGCAGCATAAAGCGCTGATTCAGTCCTTGACACAGCGAACCGAGAGGCCGGTTGCCTTTGGGAAAGCCTGGTGACTTACCAGCTTACCGGTGTCGTTGGACAAACTGCGTATCCATGCCGAAGTTTCGTCCTTTTCGGAAACGGTCCACCATGCTCCAGTATTTCCAATGTGCAGATACCTGCCTGCCCAGTTTCGCATACCGCCAGGCAAAGCGCCAAATCCGCTGCTGTTGGTGCCGTTGTTTTTCTTGTCAGGGAAATCATTCCAACCTGAGGTGCTCTTTAGTTTTTCACCGGCTAAATCCTCCGTTCCCAGGAAATCAATCATTGTCTGCCATTCGCTGTCGGTGGGAATATGCCAGCCTTCGGGAGCCAGGCCACGGTTATCAATTACGGCATACCAGTTATACAGCATTCCATACTTATTACCCAACTCACCATTTGTTTCGTAGATACACATGGCAGGAGTTTTGGTGATTTTAGCATTTTGCCAGGCTTTATTGTCATCGACCACCGGAATGAGATCGCCATTGCGGAAAACTCTAACAGACAGGTTTTCTTGCATCCATACCTGTTTGCCTATTTTCACATCTTCCTGCGCTTTGAGTGTGCCGCCGGCTGCAAGCAGAAACAGGAACAGGATGTTTAACAATACAATTTTTAATAGTTCTTTCATCTTCAACGCTAATAAATTGTTATACTGCATTTTACTTTTTCTTTTGATCATATTCTTCCCTGCTGATAAGTTTGAGTCTGGCAAAGTTTTCGAGCTTTGAGAGTGGCCCCAATTGTCCTGTGACCACTGGTTTGGTTCCTGATTTGAGTTCCACCCTATTAGTACTGGCTGCCACCGAAACAACTCCGGGGATCTCGTTTCCTGATTTGTCGAGCGCCAGGTAATAGATAAACAGGTTTTTCTCGATCATTCCGTATTCGTTCTTAATATCTGTTGGGATAGAAACATCAAATACAAGGGTGACGTTTGATTTATAGACTTTAGCCGGATCAATGGTAACCTGGCTTACCTGGAAGGGTGCATCAGCAAGGGCATCATATGGAACTGATTTATTCACCGGGTTGGAAGCATTGCTTTCCTTGATTTTAGTTTCCCATTCTTCCTTGAGCAACTTCACTTCCTTTTCGAGTTTGAAGACCTTTTCCATATCGGTACATTCATTGATCTCTTTTTCTTTTGCTTTTATTCTTCCATCATAATCTTTAGCAATGGAAGGAAGCTTGTTCAGAATTTCGTTGTTGACGGAACTACTGCCGGCTCCGCCGCATCCAGTGATGAGCATTGCAAAAAATATTGCAATGGAAAGGCTGATGAGTTTTGTCTTCATGGTTTTAGATTTGTTTAGAGTAATTTTTTATTGGTACAGCAAAGGAAACCGCTATTCACCGGTTGCGCAACATTTGCCTGTCGCGGTTTATAAATGCGGACAGATTGCCGGTCCCCAGGTGGAGGGAATACAATGTGCGGAGAAAGGAAAAAATCTGATTTTGGAAGTAGTATATCAGTAATTTTCAGATTCTGGTTCAGGTTCAGGTTGCACGACTGCTAACCGGTAACTATCAAGGTAATGGGTGGGGTTGAGCCCTGTAACTGCTTTGAATGCGAGGTAAAAGCCCGACCTGGACTTAAACCCTGATTCAGCGGCTATACCATCCATGCTGTAGTGGCTATATTCTTCCGAAACAAGCATCCTGCGCGCTTTATCAACCCTGCATTTGTTGATAAGACTCCTGAAATTACGATCAAAATGCTTGTTTATGATAGCCGAAAGGTAAGCTGTATTTGTTCCCAGTTCATCGGCCAGCGATTTGAGTGAAAGATCAGGGTCCGAAATAATACTGTCAGCCTGCAATGATTTCCTGAGCTTTGCCAGGATGATTTCTTCATCTTTGATGGTTTCAATCTTTGACTTCCGCACAGGCTTTAATGCAAACGCTTCCAGGCGAGTGTTCACCTGGTCAAGTTCGATGTTTTTCTTAACCAGTCCCACCCAGGACTCTTTCAGACGTATCAACTGCCTATGCCTGAGTACCAGGAACAGAACTGTGAGTGCAAGTATGGCCGTAATGGCAATTACCAGCATAATAAGCCGGTTGCGATTTGCCTTTTCAGCAATGTTCTTCGAAATAAGTTCAGATATCTGCGCTTTATGAATATAGTAATCCGACTGTATACGGAACCTGGCAAGCTTATCGTTATTATTTGCTGTGATAAAATCCTTATATTCGTTATAGGATGAATCGAGGTATTTCAGCGCTTCTGCGTAATTGCCTCCTGAAACGCTTATCTCTGACAACTTTTTAAACAGGTTACTGAGAACTTCCCTGTTTCCGGCTTTCATTCCCGATCTCACAGCTTCTTTCAGGTAATATGCAGCCGAATCAGAATTTCCCGACTTCGAATAACAATCAGCCATCACGGCGCAGGCATCTGCCATCCATTGGTAACCTTGTATTGATTTGGCAATGCTCATTGATTTACGTGCATATGCAAAAGCCTGTACAATGCTGTCGGTATTAAGGCAGGCACTGCATAACCCGGCGAGGCAGTAAAGATGTTCACGGGGTGGAAAATCGGAAGCATAGCTTTCACCGGCTTTGAAATATTGCATGGCTTTGGTGGTGTAACCCTCATTGTTGTATGCATAGCCGGTGCTTACCAGGTTATTTCCGATCTGGCGACCGATGCCCGTTTTTTTAGCCATGGTATTGGCCAGATGATAATACTCCAGCCACGAAGTATCGTTTTCGAGAAAAGATGCCATGCGGCCTGTTTGGATAAGGTTATAGGAAGCATTGGCATAATTGCCTTTTCGAAGCGAATAACGGTACAACTTCTGGCATAACTCTATCGCTTTCTGGTATTCTCCCAGGCTCTCATAGTTATCGGCCATGAAGTAGGTACAATGTATCTGTTCGGCAGTATCATAGCGCAAGGCAGGCAAATTAAGAACAATGGTGAAAAGATCGTTCGACTTCGAAAAAAGGCTGCTTTGCCTGAAGCAAAATGCCAGTTCGAACATCAGTCGGGCATACACTTTGGGTAGTTTCTGCTGATCAGTAAGTGCCACTGCTGTCTCCAGCGTTTTGATGGATTGGTCATTCAGGTCAAGTGCTGACTGCACAAGCCCTATCTCATATAGCCAGGCGATTTTTTGCCAGCGGTTAAGCAACGTGGCATCACGGTTATACTGATGAATAATGTCGTTACAATAGCGGTTGAGGGAATCCCGCTGATAATCACGGCTTCTCATGTTGAGGACAATCTTTTCAGGGTGCAGTTTCAGTGTATCAACCTGCGCCACAACATCTTTTTTCCGTTTGGAAAGTCTGTCTTCAGATCGGGCACTAAAGGGAATGATACACCCTATAGTAACTGAAAGCAAAATGATAATAATGTATGATCTTCGTGAATTCAAGTCGTGAAGGCAGTGGCGGTTTGCATTAAATTAGTAATGAATAAAAGTACGATTTTTTTGTACTGAAGGTGACCGGAAAGCCGCAAACATCCGACGAAATTTGAATATTACCATAATTCGGCTTTGCCGATCCGGGAATTAGTATCATTCCTTAAAATTTATACCGCGACGGTTACCGGAATAATTGTTCAGTGCTGCTCTCCTACAGCCGATTGAAATATCAGAGCCCTCGTCTGAAGAAAAGACGCGTGCCAACGAAGGTTCAATGGTTGACTGTATGAGAGTTTGAAAGTTTGAAAGTTTGAGAGTTTGAGAGTTTGAAAGTTTGAAGGGTTTCGGGTTTCGGGTTTGAAGTCTCAAGTTTCAGGTCTCCAGTTTTTTAAAAGGGATGCCTGCGACACAGTTTCTTCTTTCCAGATTCCAGATTCCCCATTTCCCCATTTCCTAATTTTCAAATTTTCAAATTCCCAAATCCTCAAATTATCAAATCTTCAAATCATTAAATTCTTCTTTCCAGATTCAAGCCCCCCCCGCCCCAGCGGAGAAGCATTATTTATTCCTTCTGCCTGATTCTTATCCCCGGATTAAAGCCCGGTTCATGGTACCTGTTTTTCCCTTTAGTGTCGCCTCCCATCGTTTGGTATATCGATTCATTTGGGCAAAAGTTTACGCATCTCATACATTGTTCGCAGGTTGAAGTCCAGGCCGGCTTCCTGCCGCTCATCTGAATGCTGCCTGTGGGGCAGATTTTAGCACATATACTGCAACCGTTGCAGCTGTCGTAAACCCTGAATGTACGCCACAGGTTCTGCAGCCCCATATATTTAAACAGCCAGTAATCCTTGTAGAAACGCCATTTAGTGTAACGCGCAGGATAGCTGAACTGATGGCGTTTACTGACGCCGTTGAGTATTTCGCCGGCAATGACTTGCGCCTGCCCTACCCCTGCCCTGATGATCTCCAGGGCTTCGTCTTTTGCCGGGGGAAATGGTGGCTCAGGCGAGGTTGTCCAGTTTATCGGCATCTGTATCACCCCGGTGTACACCACATCGCAGTTCTTTCGTTTCAATATCTTTTCGCATTCCGCGGTTGCAAAGCCTGATTCACCCGAATCACCGGCTGTAACGAGCACGAATACCTTTTGGCGGTTTTGGAAGCTGCGGACCGCTGCC
>Ga0209098_1003196_pt1 | contig 13857 bp, 12 predicted proteins | sample AD_JPNHW1_MetaG_FD_184429 | JGI IMG/M metagenome (GOLD analysis project Ga0209098, IMG submission 184429) | Active sludge microbial communities of municipal wastewater-treating anaerobic digesters from Japan - AD_JPNHW1_MetaG (SPAdes) (version 2) | ecosystem: Engineered > Bioreactor > Anaerobic... | reverse complement strand
CCCCACCGGAGCAAGCCCAAACAGCCGGGATGACAGCTCAGGACCGGCGGGTCGGGCGCGCAGTTGAATGTCGCCTAAAACAGAAGGGGGCCTACTACCCTCACCCGACACCTGGCCCGTTCTTTCAGCGTTTTTTAACTATTGTTTACGCTCTTCTCACAGGTCACCTTGAGTAACTCACACCTGCTCATTGTTTCGAGGGAAAAAAATGAACGACCGGGAAGGAAAGCTGGTAATGATCAAGGAGCGCGTGCCTCTGCGCACCCACGAGATGCTCAGGAGGGAGCTACGCAAGGGCCGGAAGGCTCTGTACATTTCGAAGAACTCACCCCGGCAGCTGGAGATGCAGTTCGAGCCGGTGAAGGGGAACATGACCGCCATATGGTTATCTCCTCGACAGGAGGATGATTGTATCCCACCGATGAACCTGGAAAGCTTTGAGCTGAAGATCAAGGAGTTCCTGAAGGAAAACGAGTCGCCTATCGTGGTCCTCAACGGAGTGGACGTGCTGTACTCCTGGAACGGCCTACGACCGGTCATCGACTCCTTGAAGAGAGCTCGCGGTGGCCTTGGCAATGCCGAGTTCTTCATCAGCCTGGATCCCAACGAGCAGAACCCCGGGTACGTGGGTGCCTTGGAGCGCATATCTGACGAAGTGGTATGCACCTGACGGACGAAGTTAAAACCCCATCCTTTTTCAATCACCCTTTCTTTTCACCATTGAGGGAGTGTTAATGACTAACCTGGTCGGACTGTTGGAAATGATATCGGATGACCGGATCTCCGGTTCCTCAGAGATATACTCGGCACTGTTGGATGGACTGGAAGAAGCCTTGTATCATAGGCCCAAGGTCCAAGATTGGAAGGAGTTCTCCGAAGGTCTGGCCAAGGTGAAGCGGTCCATGGCGCCGGTGCAGAACATCGCCGGTTCGATCCGGGTGCTCTTGAACGCTCAGATACCGGATGATCAGTTCAACGGCTTCGTCAGAGGATTCCTCACTGACCTCAGGTCCAGGGAGACCGAGGCCAACGAAAAGATCTCCAGGAATTTGGTGAAAAAATACCGTCCGGGTAAGGTCTTGACCTTGTCCTACTCGGGTACGGTCGTCAATTCCATCTATTCCATGCCTAAGAGCGTTGAGATATCCGTTGCCGAATCCCTTCCGATGGGGGAGGGCTTCTTGACCTGTCATAAATTACTGGAGAAAGGCTACCCTGCCACCCTGTTCAAGGATTCCCTGATGGCTACCGAGGTTCAAAAGGTCGACCTGGTGCTGGTCGGAGCCGATGGCGTTAGCCCGGAGGGCGTGGTCAACAAGGTGGGAACGATGATGGCGGCCCTGGCGGCCAAGAAGAACAAGAAACCCTTCGTTGTCGTGTGCTCCACCTCCAAGCTCATTCCGGTCCTGGAGTTGGACCCTATGGAGAACGAGGAAGTGGTGAACGAAGTGAAGGTCAGGGAGGCGGTGTTCGAGCTTACCCCCCTGGAACTGGTCACCGCGGTCATCACCGACGAGGGCGTTCTCTCCGGAGCTGGGATGAAGAAGCGCTTGCTCAAGGACCGCGGCAATATGAAGGTCACCGAGTGCCAGACCTGCTAGCCGATGCGCTGCAGGAAGGTCTTGACCTGGGCATCGTATCCCATGGTCTCGATGTCCAGCTCGGTGCCGTGTTCCGTGGTCACCGTGACCAGAACATGACCGGCGACACTGCTGAACAGGGCGTGCTTATCGGAACTCTCCTGTAGGGCCAGCTCCAGTTTCACAAAGTATTCCTGGGCTTTCTCCAAGGCCCTTTCCGGGCTCAGCCTGGTGGTGGCGCCGTATCTCATGCTATCCCCCGGGAATATCCCCGGGAGATAACTAACTTTTCCTGACCAGGTCACTCGAACCTCAGCACCTCAGCTGGGGACACCTTGCTAGCCCCTCGCGCGGCAGGAAGTATGCTCAGCATGGTCGCTGCGAAGGCCAGCAACCCCACGGCCAGTATCGGGAGCCAATCGATGACGAATATGAACGCCATCTCCTTTAGGCTCTCCACCCAAAGCTGGTAACCCACTAGGATGCCCAGCAACGAGCCTGCCACGATGCCCAGCAAGGATATGAATGCCGATTCCAGGGCGAAGTTCGCGACAACCATGCCCTTGGTGAAGCCTATCGCTCTCATCATCCCGATCTCCAGTCTCCTTTCGTAGATGGAACGGATGGTTATTATCCCCAATCCTACGATGCCGATTATCAGGCCCATGGCCAGGAACGCTCTGAACAGGGTGAATATGGAATCCACGCTGGCGGTTATCTCCTCCGCCAAGGCCTTGACTGATATGGTGCTGAGGCCGGCATCCAGGAACTCCCTCTCTAGCAATACGGACTGCCTTGCCGGGTCCAGTCCTTCGGCGTAGGACACCAACAGGCGATTGACGCCCAGGGCCTTGAAGGACGAGTACACCGCCTCCTCGTTGACGAAAACGCCTCCGAGGGCGCTCTGCTTCATCACGCCGACCACGGTGACATTGGTCCGGGTGCCGTCCCAGGCCACCACGGCGAAGCTGTCGTTGAGGACCACCGATTCCCCGCCACCGAACTGCATGAAGCCGCCCGCGGCCCCGGCCAGACCACCGTCGATCACCACCAGGGTCCCATTGTCCATCAGGCCCTCCCAAACCTCCGCCTCGGTCTGGAACCGTGAGCGGTCCCAATCGCTCAGCGGGTAATAGCCTTCGGTGTAGAACGCTCGATTGACGCCTAACGCCAGAACGTCGAACTCCGCGTAACGATGGTCTCCGTCAACCCCTTCCAGGGTCTTGTTGACTCTTACCCCTATGGTCGCCATGGTGACCATGCTGCTTATGTTCGATCCATCCAACATCCCCGCCGTGGCGTTCACCCTTTCCCATGGATCGGTATCGATCACCGTTCTGGGGTCAAGGGTGAAGGCTATGGTGTCGAAACCCCCGGAGGTCTCCTCCACCATTATCGGGATGTTATAGTCCATGACCCCGGAGATCATAGTGAGGATGGTGACCGTGAATATGACCAGCCCGAAGATGAATATGCTCAGGCCGGTGCGGAACTTGGCCTTCAAGGGATAGGAGATGGCCGTGCGCACCACCGCCCTGTATGACGAACGGGCTCGGATGATGGCCGTGAAGAAACGTATTATGGCATCGGAATTGAACATGACCAGTATGAGGGCGGAGGTCAGAAGGAAGAGACCGGCCAATACCAGCATCTCGATCTCCGCTTCATATGGGAACAATCTTAGGCCGGCCACCTTGCTCAGCCAGACCGCCATGGTGAGGGCGCCCGCAACATTCCAGGCTAGCCGGTCACCGATGAAGCGCCGGAGAAGAAGGCCTGTGGACAGGGTCATCAGCGAAACGCCGCTCAGGCAGGCCCCTAAGTTCTCCATTATGATCCCGACGAATGTGACCAGAACACCGGTCGCCATGATCATGAGCCCGGTGGCGAAGGCGCGCCGGTCCTTGGCCGGGACCGGCGGTTCCGGTATGTTGCGGATCGCCCGTACGATGTTCATGCGCGAGACGCGCAATGTGGCGAAGTACACGGTGCCCATGGTTATGACGAAACCTATCAGGTAAGAGTAGGCCAGTCCCTCGGGCGTGAAGGTGAAGTAGGACGATATGTCAATGCCAGTGAAGCCAAAGACACCGGAGACGGAGAGGATTATCAAATAGGCCACCAGCAATCCCAGCAACGTTCCCAGGGCCGAGGCGAACGTGGCATAAACCACCCCCTCGTAAACGAAGAGGCGACGCAACCCCGCGCGCGGCAGCCCGACCGCCCGGGTTATGCCCATTTCCGATTTGCGCTCCTCGGCCAGCATAGTAAAGATATTCAGCACCAACGCCATTCCGGCGATCACGGAAAAGGAACCGAAGACGAAGAACAGGGATATGAAGGAGGAAAGACCGTCCCTGCCCTCCTCTAAAATCTCGGCGCGGTCCTGAACGATCTTAAGACCATCTATCTCTGAGGACGAGAGGACCGACTCGATTTTCTGACGATCGATGGGCATATCCCGGTCCAGCGAAACGAAGAGCAGGTTGCTGCTTCCGGGATTACCGGTCCACATCTGCAGGTCGGTCTTGTTAACGAACACCGTGAAGGAAGATGAGAAACCGCCCCCTTCCAGGCTGTATGCGCCAAGCCGTTCGTCGGCGACTATCTTCATGACCGTGAGTGCCAGTGAGCTGTTGCCCCGGAGCAGCATGATCAGGTCTCCCTCCGCCGCGTCCAGGTCCATTGCCAGGCCTTGAGGGAGGTAGGCCTGCCCAGAAGAGGGAGATACTTCCAAGGCCGTTCCTTCATAGACGAACCCACCGAACTTCGAAGCCCCTTCATCGCTGAAGCCAAGAGCGGTATTGCTGAGCGATGACAGACCTGTACGAGCGTCCAGGACGACCGCGCTCTCCGAGGCCACGGGCTCTATGTGCACCACCTCGTTCAGGGCGGTGAGGTTACTAGACACAGCATCAAGCTTGCTTTCGTTGATGAATATGTAAGAGGAGGCGAACTCCGCGGCGATGACCATGTCCACCTCGCCCAATCCCTCGGTGACCTGACCGACGATGAGATTGTCCATGGTGTCGCTGACGGCGAAGGTGGCCGATACTATCGCCGTTCCCACCATCAGGCCTCCGATGACCAGGGCGGTGGTGGCCGGTCGCCTCAGGGCATAGCGAACGGCCATAACCGAGACCAAGTGGTTCTTCCAGGCGTCCAACAGTATGACAGAGACGATCAGACCGATGTCGATGACCAGGGAGATAGCCGTTCCCAGGAACAGCCATGGCAGAGCCAGTAGCGCCAGAACTATGACGGTCCTGAGTGCTATCATAGAACGAGGCATGCCCTCAGCCCCTCTCGATTATATCCTGGCAGACCGTGGTGACCCTGCCGTCCTCGTCCACTATCTCCCCGTCCCTCATGTGAATGATCCGGTCGCACTTCATCCCCACTTCCGGATCATGGGTGACGATGACGAAGGTCTGCTGGTTATCCTTGTTTAGCTGACGCATGAGCGCTACCACCTCGTCGGCCGTTCTCTTGTCCAGATCCCCGGTGGGTTCGTCGGCCCAGACCAAGGCGGGCTTGTTCACCAAGGCTCGGGCGATGGTCACCCTCTGCCTCTCCCCTCCGGACAGGGAAGCGGGACGGAGCATGGCACGGTCCTTGAGACCAACGGTTTCCAGAAGGGAGAGGGCGCTCTCGCGAGCCAGCTTGGGAGATTCCCCCGAGATCAGCAACGGCAGCTCAACGTTCTCCACCGCCGATAGCACCGGAAGAAGGTTGTAGAACTGAAAGATGAAGCCCATGCGGCGGGCCCGAAAGCGGGTCTTGGCATTGTCATCCATGCCAGTCAGCTCCGTGTCCTCGATCTGCACGCTCCCGGAAGTGATATCATCTATACCCGATAGACAGTTCAGGAGCGTGGTCTTGCCGCATCCGGAGGGGCCCATGACCGCTACCATCTCCCCCTTTTCGATCCCCAGAGATATTCCTTTCAGGGCCTCCACCCGGATATTTCCGGTTATGTATGTCTTAACCACATCCTGGCAGCTGATGATCGCCATGCTTCTCCCCCTATTCCAGAATAATAGGCCAGCAATCGATATTAAACGTTGTTGGATGATATCATCGGATATCTTAGATCATAAGGGCGCACAAGTGCCTGGTCTACGAATAAATGCATATATTTGTTCATTGATGACCATAAATGATATATATTGACTTGATCTTCCCCATTTTCCATGAGACATGATGTGAAGTTCTCACTAGACATTGACGATATTCCCAAGCGCTGGTATAACATCGCGGCCGATTCCCCCGTTCCGTTGCCACCGCCGCACAATCCGGTGACCAACGAGCCCATGGACCCCAAGGCCCTGGAGGCCATCTTCCCGCGCAACCTTATTGAGCAGGAGGTGTCCCAGGAGCGTTACATCGATATCCCGGAGGAGGTGCGCGACGCCTACGTGATGCTTAACCGCCCCTCCCCGTTGGTAAGGGCGGTGAGACTGGAAAAGCTACTGAAGACCCCGGCCAAGATCTACTACAAACGGGAGGACCTCAGCCCGTGTGGATCGCACAAGCCCAATACGGCCGTTCCGCAAGCGTACTACAACATGAAGGCCGGGACTGAGCACATCACCACCGAGACCGGTGCTGGCCAGTGGGGAATGTCCTTGGCCCTCGCCTGCTCGATGTTCGACATCAGCTGCAAGGTGTTCATGACCTGCTCCTCCTACGATTCGAAACCTTACCGCCGCATAGCCATGGAAACCTATGGCGCCAAGGTCTACTCCTCCCCCAGCGGGGAGACCAAGTTCGGTCGCGAGATCAAGGCGAAGTTCCCCGATACCCCGGGCAGCCTGGGCATAGCCATCAGCGAGGCTGTCGAGATGGCGGTGAGCGAGAAGAACACCAAGTACAGCCTGGGCAGCGTGCTGAACCACGTCATGCTGCACCAGACCGTCATCGGGCAGGAGCTCATGACCCAGCTGGAGATGGCTGATGTGGTGCCGGACCACATGGTCGCCTGCGTCGGCGGAGGAAGCAACTTCTCCGGATTCTCGTTCCCAATGCTGGCCAAGAAGATCCAGGGGAAGATCGACACCGACTTTGTCGCCGCCGAGCCGGCGTCCGTCCCGTCGCTGTCGAAGGGCGAATACCGCTATGACTTCGGAGACACTGCCGGGATGACCCCCCTGTTGAAGATGTACACCCTCGGTCATGATTTCATACCGTCGGCAATACACGCCGGCGGGCTGCGCTATCATGGAATGGCTCCGACGGTGAGCCTGATGAAGGACCTCGGCTATGTCCGCGCCGTGCCGGTGGAGCAGAAGGCCACCTTCGAAGCGGGCATCATGTTCGCCAACGCTGAGGGCGTAATCCCCGCACCGGAGAGCACGCACGCCATCGCCGCCTCCATCGACCTGGCCATGGAAGCGAAGCGCAAGAACGAGGAGAAGGTCATCGTCTTCAACCTGTCGGGGCACGGGCTGCTGGACATGACCGCCTACGAGAAATATCTCAGTGGGAAAATGGTCTGAAACCCTTGGGGGCTCCGCCCCCTTCAAACAATTTTCAAATCGTCGCATTTTCCCGAATACCATTATTTATCCTTACCGCCCTCACCCTTCTAGCGCTTGGGGAAGTGCGACAGGCCTATCGCATGAACGCCGATATCGATCTCTGCGGGAAGTTCTATTCCATTGATGTCCATTCAGAATACGGCCTGTTCAGTTTGGACCACGGGCGCATCTATATGGTCATCAACGAGCGATTGGACAAGACCCTCTCGCTCATCAACGGCCTAGCGTCCGCCGGAAAGGAGATCATATGCGTGAGCAGGATGCATCCGGACCTGCTTCGAGAGCGCTATCCTCTGCAGGATATCAGGGGAGTTTGGCTGAGCGAAACTGGAAACGGCCCGCGCCTCTCGCCCGATCATTTGGATAAAATAGTGGAGGAGATAACCAGCTTCGTCTCCTGCCACAAGAACGCCGCGGCGGTCCTGGACGGCCTGGAGTACATTTCCCTGTTCACCGACTTCCGGACCTTGAACATATTCTTGGAGGAACTGAACGACGTGGTCATGGCGACGCGGTCAATCCTCTTGATACCAATAGATCCGCGTTTATTCGACCCTTGTCAGCTGGCTCGTCTACGCCGTTTTGCGGAGATCCTGCACTGATCTTGGCCATTTCGGGAAAGGACTCCTTCAGCTTCCGGAGGTCCTTCTCCTCGAAGGTGAGCGGATCTATGGACACGATCATGTTGGCATCGACGTTCCCCATTTCCTTCTCGATCTCCTTGAGGGAGGCTACGATACCGTTCATGTCGTTCCAGAGCAACAGATACTCCAGACCGTCTAGGAAGAACTTGCGCTGACCGTCCTTGATCTCGCCCTTCACCTGCTTCACCAGGGTGGACACGCTCTTCGGCGACAGCGTCCCTTCCTGCTTCACTCCGCTCAACCAGTGGAAGCGGGCGTTCTTCAGTCCATACTTCTCCACGACGTATTCGGGGTGAAGGCGGGTTATGCACACTCCCTGGTCCTTACCCAGGTAGTTCGAGAACACCGTGAACCCGTTGCGTGGGTAGCCTTCCATAAGGAGAGAGACCTTGGCATCCATATTTCCTGTCATTCAGCATTCCTCCGTTGCTTGTACCGTATCTTGGCTTTAACGGTATTTAAAGGAGTTTTGAGCATGCTACATTCAGGCGGTGAGAATCAAGTAGCGCTTGGCAGGTGGAAGACTATTGATATGGGAAAGTGATTTTTCCTCGTGAACCACATCCCGGGGCGCTCCCTGCTCACCGTGAAGGAGCGGGTCTTCCTGCATCTTCTGTTCCAGCAGCGTTTCGTCATGGACTCCGATTCCCCGAAGAGCGTCACCCAGGAGGGTGTGGCCAAGGCGGTTGATGTGGGCCGCAACAACGTGGCCAAGGTCCTGGCGGAAATGGGCAAGGAAGGTACGGTCGATACCTTCACCCGTCACGTGAAAGGATTGCCGAGCGTGCGCAAGGTCTACTTTTTGAGCGCCAAGGGTTCAGAGAAGGCGAAAGCGATCAAGCTTGACGTGGAGTCTACCACGGTGGACATAATAGATCTGCAAGGGAAGCACATCAAGGACGAGATAGGAAGGCTGGGCAATTACCTGCCGAAGCGCTATGACCTTCTGGAGCTCATCAACGGCATCGCCCAAGGAAGCATAGACTGCCGCAGCTTCCACGAGAACCGCATGCGCGAGGAAAGAAGGTACGTGGACTTTACCGACAAGAAGCCGGCGGTGCGCGCCTTCTTCGGACGGGAGAGGGAGATGGAGGTTCTGTCTGGATTACTGACCTCCGATACCAAGCGCATGGTGGTCATAAACGGCATACCAGGGATCGGAAAGACCACCTTGTTGGCCAAGTTCGCTCAGTTGGTGCGGGAGAGCACCAACGTCTTCTGGTACAAGGTGCACGAGTGGGCCAACCTGAAGGCGCTGCTCCGGCCTTTGGCCGAGTTCCTTTCGCAGATGGGACGCCGGAACCTGGAATGGTATCTGAACCAGACCGAGGCGCCATTGGTCGGAGAGGCCACCCATATCCTGGAGACGGACCTCAAGGACGTCTCCGTGCTGCTTATCTTTGACGACGTGCACAAGGCCGAACCTTCCGTGCTGGAGTTCCTGGGGGCCTTGTTGACCATAATGGAGGGAATGGAAAATGTACGGGCGGTCTGCACCGCCCGCGAGCTTCCGACGTTCTACTCCCGAAGCGCCATATTCCGCGGTTCGGTGGAAGAGCTCAATCTTGAAGGACTTGATAAGGACAGCAGCGTGCAGATGATGCGTTCGCGGGGGCTTTCCCCAGCGGACCTGGAGGAGGTCTTCCGGGTCACCAGCGGGCATCCGCTGTTCCTGGAGCTGATAGACGACCCTAAGCTGGCCCTGGGAAAGAACATCAGAATATTCATCGAGCAGGAGGTGTTCTCCCGGTTGGGCGTGGCAGAACGCAAGATCATGAGCATTGCCGCGGTCTTCCGTTACCCGGTGCTCATCGACGCGTTCTTCATAATGGAGGAGGAGATCCACCTGGCCGCGGGCGTGGACAAGATCGAGCTGGAAGGGACCGATTACGCCGTCAGCTACGAGGCGGTCGATTCGCTGCTCTCGAAATCCATAATCTACGAATCGGTCGGTCGGCTGATAGGCATGCACGACCTGCTCCGGGAGTTCTCATTATCGCGACTCACGCCCAGACAGAGAAGGGTGTACCACCGTGCCGCCGCCCGCTACTATCTGCAGGACGGTTCCGCTCCAGCCCGGGTGGAAGGACTGTACCATTCGCTCATGGCCAGTGATATGCAGACTGCCGTTTCCATCGCCGCGGGCGACGGACGTTCGATCATAAACAAAGGTTACGCGACGCAGTTCGCTCCCCTCCTGGACCGTTTGCTCCGGGACATGGGCGGGATGGAACGCAAGGACCTGGTGGAGATCAGCCTACTACAGGGAGAGGTGCTCTATCTTCAGGGAGAGTGGGACCGGGCGTTAGAGGTGTTGAGATCGTTACGGGAGAACACCTCCGAACGAATCGACGGCCGGATGCTCAGCGAAGTGTCCAGAATGATGGGCGTGATCTGCCTGAACCGCGCTGATTATGAGAGGGCGTCGTCCCTGCTCCAGGAAGGTCTGGACATAGCGACGCGTTCCGGCGATAGGACCACCGCCGCCGATATCCTGTATGACATGGGAGGGGTATTGGAACGGAGAGGAATGAACGCCGAGGCCTTGGAGCGCTTCGAGATGGCCAAGGACATAGCCTCGGACCTCTCGGACGACCTATCCCTGGGCAAGGCGCTGTATGGCCTGGGTCGGGTCCGGTCCACTTTGAGGGAATACGAGAAGGCCATCGACCTCAAGAAGGAGGCGTTGGCGATATTGGAGCGCCAGGGGGACACCACCATGATGGCCAAGGCCTGCATCAGCATTGGCAACGACCTCTGCGCCCTGGACCGGAACGGCGAGGGCGAGGTCTATCTGGAAAGGTCGATAAAGCTAGCCAACGCGGTCGGCGACCTCAGCACCATGGGATACGCACTATCCAACCTGGCGGGATGCAAGCTGAACATGGAAGACCTGGACGGGGCGGAGGAGCTGGTGGAACGGTGTCTACCCATCGCGGCAAAGTTGAACGACCCTCTCATGACCTCCACGTTGCTCTTCCATAAGGGATACGTTAGAACCGGGCGCAAGCAATGGAGCGAAGCCCGCCCTTACTTCGAGAGGTCCTTGGGTATTTTGAGGGACATCGACATGCCTTCCCGACTGGGCCAATGGCTGATGGAGGTGGCGGAGATGTTCGTGCAGAACGGCGAGGTGCAGGAAGCGCGGGTCCTCTTGGACGAAGCGTTCGATATAGCCACCAAGCTAGGTCATCAAAATTTGCTGGATAAGGTAATAGAAAAAAGGGAAAGGTTATGCGCCTGAGGCGCATATTTTATCGGTCTTAGATAGACACTGCGTGTGGGTCTATGAACGGTATGGCATGCGGGTCGATGAACGGGATCGCATGTGGGTCTATGAACGGTATGGCATGCGGGTCGATGAACGGGATCGCATGTGGGTCTATGAACGGTATGGCATGCGGGTCGATGAACGGAATAGCCTGTATTCCGGTCAATAGGCCGACCGAGGTTCCTAGAAGCAATGCGCAGACGGAGATCACGAACAGGGCCGCCACCCCGATCAGTACTTTGTTCCTCACCATCATAAACAACAACCTCGTATTATTATGAACCCTGTTTCGACTTGTGCATATAAAATGGGTATTTGAGCATGCTACCAATAAGATTTTATACTTACAATCAGGGACGACGATAAATATAGAATGCTGGATCACTCATTCATTACAACATTTTCCAGATGGGCAAAACAATTAACTATCAACGTACCCTCATGCACCCCGACCATGAGCCCGATCATACGCAACGGCCTTCGTTCCAATGGACTTAAGGCGATCATATTTGACATGGACGGGACGCTGATACATAGCACCATCGACTTCCGGAGGATGAACCAGGGAGTGGCCGAAACGCTTCTGCGACACGGACTTCCCCGGGACATTCTGGATTCCGGCGGAAAAGTCAACGAGAGCATCGTGCGGGCCTACTCCTACTTCAAGGTTCACAGTCAGCAGGGCTGGGCAGAGGCTTTGGAAAAGGACCTCAACCGGGTTTCCTTGGAGGTTGAGATGACCAGGGTGGAGGAGAGCCGGGAGGTCCCCGGGACCGCCGATGCCTTGAGATATCTGCGGTCGAAGGGCATCCGCACCGCAGTGCTGACCAGAGGAAGCAGGGCCTACACCGAGAAGGCGCTGCGGGCCGCTGGATTGGAAGACATGTTCGAAGTGGTCCTCTGTCGGGACGACCACCCGCTCACCGAGGCCAAGCCGAACCCCCTGGCGTTGCGCAGGGTTTACGATGCCCTGGGGCTGAAAGGGGAGGAATGCCTGTTCGTCGGGGACCACGATACGGACCTGCTCTGTGCCCAGGGCGCGGGAAGCCCGTTCGCCGCGGTACTTACCGGTTCGTTCTCCTTGGATATGTGGAACGACCTGCGCCCGGACGTCATCATGGACAGCCTGGCCGAACTGCCAATTCTCCTAGAGGGACTGGAATGAAGGAGGTGCGGGTGGACGATGCTCCGTCCTCCATCGGTCCGTACTCCCAGGCCGTGGTCCACGGGGACCTGGTGTTCTGCTCCGGTCAGTTGGGACTCGACCCGGTCAAGGGCGTTCTCGTCGAAGGTGCAGTGGAGCAGGCCCGACAGGCCCTGGTAAACTTGGAAGCCGTGCTTAGAGGGGCGGAGAGCTCGCTGCACAAGGGACTCAGGGTCACCCTGTACCTAACTGACCTGTCCGTTTTCCCTCGGATCAACGAGGTCTATGCCGAGTTCTTCGTCCCGCCTTTTCCGGCTCGGACCGCTGTCCAGGTGTCCGCCTTGCCCAAAGGGGCGTTGGTGGAGATCGATATAATCGCCAGACGATAGTTCAATCAAAATCTATTTCAGCGAAGAACTAGGTAGAACGGCCGATGAGCGTCGACCAGGGGAATGCTTCCGAAGGAAAGCGCAAGACCGCTTCGTTTCCGGTCACGGGAATGACCTGCGCCACCTGTGCTGGTACCATCGCCGACTCGCTGAACGACCTGGAAGGCGTATTGCAGGCCGATGTGAACCTGGCCACGGAAAGGGCCTCGGTCACCTTCGATCCAGAGAAGGTCGACGTGGCCAAGATGCGCAAGGCCGTGGAGGACGCCGGGTATGGCGTCATACTGAACGAACTGACCTTGTCCATAGGGGGAATGAGCTGCGCCTCCTGCGTCAACACCGTCGAGGAGGCGGTGGGAGAACTGGACGGAGTGCTATCGGCCTCGGTCAACCTGGTCACCGAGAAGCTCACCGTGCGCTACGATCCGCAGCGAGTTCGCGTCGCCCAGATCAAGAAGGCGGTGGTCGACGCCGGATACGAGGTCCTGGAAGCCATGACCCAGGACCTGGAGAAGGAGGTCCGAGAGAAGGAGACCCTCCGGCAGAAACGGCTTCTGCTACTCTCCCTGGCCCTAGCGATGCCCACCATGGCCATCATGCTGGTCATGGACTTCACCGACCTGGGACACCACTTCCTCATGGAGTGGGGCAATCTCATAATGTTCGCCCTGGCCACGCCGGTGCAGTTCATTGCCGGATACCAGTTCTACATCGGAGCCTACAAGGCGATGCGCAACCGCACGGCGAACATGGACACGCTCATCGCGGTCGGCACGTCCGCCGCCTACTTCTACAGCGTGGCGGTGATGTTCGCTCCCGGGCTGGTTACCCTCGATCACGTCTATTTCGATAGCTCGGCCATGATCATCGCGCTCATCCTCTTCGGAAAATATCTGGAGGCCAAGGCCAAAGGGAGCACCTCGGAGGCCATAAAGCGCCTGATGGGGCTGCAGGCCAAGACCGCCCGGGTGGTCCGCGATGGCCAGGAAGTAGAGATGTCCGTGGACGACCTGGACGTGGGGGACGTATTGATCGTACGACCTGGGGAGAAGATACCTACCGATGGTGTGGTAGTGGACGGCCGTTCGTCCGTCGACGAGAGCATCATAACCGGGGAAAGCCTGCCGGTGTCCAAAGAGGATGGCTCGGAGGTCATCGGAGCTACCATCAATGGTAGCGGCCTTCTGCGGATCAGGGCCACCAAGGTGGGGAAGGACACCGCCCTGGCGCAGATCGTGAAATTGGTGGAGGATGCCCAGGTGGCCAAGGCCCCCATTCAAAGGCTGGCG
>Ga0209098_1003192_pt1 | contig 13870 bp, 9 predicted proteins | sample AD_JPNHW1_MetaG_FD_184429 | JGI IMG/M metagenome (GOLD analysis project Ga0209098, IMG submission 184429) | Active sludge microbial communities of municipal wastewater-treating anaerobic digesters from Japan - AD_JPNHW1_MetaG (SPAdes) (version 2) | ecosystem: Engineered > Bioreactor > Anaerobic >... | reverse complement strand
ATGGGTATTGTCATCAGAATTGAGGATTCCATAAACAATGGTAACGTCCTTATAGGGAGCATTCGATTCAAAATCCTTACTACATGCGATAAAAGTAGCACAAATGGCGAGCAAAACAGCGTAAAAAACAGTTCTTTTTTTCATTGATAATTTTTCTAATAAAAAACGTGGCAAAGGTACATATTTTTTTTTTAGATTAAATTATTTATTGTAAATTTGCCGCCGTTCAAGTATATTTTTGTAAAAAAGCATACTTGATTGGTAATCAAACTTTTATATCAATTAAGGCTCATTTAAAATAACAAAAAAAAATAAAGAATAGAACAATGAGAAAAGATTACAAACTAATCAACAACATTATGGGATGGCTCATCGGCATTTTTGCCTCTGCCATATACATAATGACGGCAGAACCGACTGCTTCGTGGTGGGATTGTGGGGAGTATATTTCCACTGCATACAAATTATTAGTGGGTCACCCGCCCGGAGCCCCCACTTTCCAATTGTTGGGACGCGTAGCAAGTATGTTTGCCGGCGGTGACGTAACTAAAGTTGCATTCTGTATCAACTGCATGTCCGCAATTTGCAGTGGATTAACGATTATGTTTTTGTTCTGGACTATTACCATGTTAGGCAGAAAATTAGTGGAAAAATCCGGTGAAATGACAACCGGAAAAATGCTTGCCGTATTCGGTTCCGCCTTAGTAGGATCTTTAACATACACATTTACAGACACTTTCTGGTTCTCAGCAGTAGAAGGTGAAGTTTATGCGATGTCCTCATTTTTTACAGCATTGGTATTCTGGTGCATCTTAAAATGGGACTTTGAATACGACCACCCCAAAGCTAACGCCAACCCCAATCGCTGGATCATTCTGATTGCTTACTTGATCGGTCTGTCGGTGGGAGTTCACTTGCTGAACTTGTTGACCATTCCTGCCGTTGTACTCATCGTCTATTTCAAACTATCGAAAAAAGCTACCGTATGGGGCGTTGTACAAACCATCGCCATCTTATCACTATTTGCTGCCGTCGTTTTCCCGGTAAAAGGCATGATTGCAATTTGGCTCTTAGTGACTATCCCATTGACGATTGTATGCATCAAGAAAGGGACTTTTTCCTCAAAAGCAGAATGGGGAATCCTCATTGCCTTAATCGGCTCGTTCCTCTTGTTGGCAGTTATTCTCTTCCTCATTATCCCGGGCATCGTCAGCTGGGCGGGAAAATTTGAGATATTCTTCGTTAATTCTATCGGACTGCCCTTCAATTCCGGCACTATGATTTTCTTTTTATTCCTTGCCGGATTAGTGACATGGGGATTGTGGTATGGGTATAAAAAAATGAAACCCAATTTCCTAACTGCAATATTTTCCTTCATTTTCATCTTAATTGGCTACTCCACTTTTTTCATTTTGGTCATTCGTTCCAATGCAGACCCGACCATTGATGAGAATAATCCCGAAAATGCCGTTTCCCTTTTGTCATATTTGAACCGTGAGCAATACGGCGACTTCCCCGTACTTTATGGCAAGACTTACAATTCAAGACCTACCGACTACAAAGATGGAAATCCCACTTACGTTCAAGATGAAAAATCAGGAAAATATATTGTTTGTGATGCCCGCAAAAAAACCATACCGATCTATGGCGGCGACCAATCAAGATTTATGCCGAGAATGTATGATTCCGAAAAAAGAGATAATTATATTAAATGGCTCTACGAAAACGAACCTGCGAAATTAAACAAGAAAATGAGCAGTTCCAAGCTTCCGGAGTACGAAGAGAATATAGAATTTATGCACACTTACCAATTCTACTACATGTATTTTCGCTATTTTATGTGGAATTTCTCAGGCAGACAAAACGATATTCAGGGAAGCGGCGGCGAATTAAATGGCAACTGGATTACCGGTATCTCCTCCTTAGATAAGATTTTCCTCGGTGAACAAGCTGATATTCCGTCACATGATAATAAAGGAAATAACAAATATTTCATGTTACCGCTTATTTTAGGACTTATTGGAGCCTTCTTTTACGCCCGTCGAGACGGGAAAAACTCATTTATCGTTTTGCTCCTTTTCTTAATGACCGGCTTAGCCATTGCTTTCTATCTGAATATGCCGACTTTCCAACCTCGCGAACGTGACTACGCATTTGCGGCATCTTTCTATGCTTTTTCCATTTGGATAGGATTCGGGGTGTACGCAATTTATTCTCTTTTTGAAAAAATCAAAAACAAAACAGTTCAAATTGTCGCTCCTGTCCTCATCACTCTCATTTGCATTGGCTTGGTACCCGGCATTATGGCAAGCGAAAACTGGGACGACCACAACAGAGCCAATCGTTATACTGCTTTAGCAGCCGCCAAGAATTACTTGGATTCCTGCGCACCGAACGCCATTATCTTCACAATGGGAGATAATGACACCTTCCCATTGTGGTATGCTCAAGAAGTGGAAGGCTACCGCACCGACGTGCGTGTCTGCAACTTGAGCCTGCTCAGTGCCGGCTGGTACGTAGATCAAATGAAACGAAAAGCCTATCAATCCGAACCACTTCCCATTTCGATGACATGGGAACAATACAAAGACGGAACCAGAAATGGAGTCATCTTTGCCGATGGAAACGATCAATTTGTTGACCTTAAAACCGTTATGGAAATCATTAAAAAACCTGAATTTAATGGAGTTTCATTACTAAATTGCAGTAGCAATTCCGGTTATAGCGGACAATATGTCGGACAAGACATTCCTTCCAGTTTCTCCCTCCCCGTTGATAAACAAAAAGTATTGTCAACCCACACCGTTGGGGCAAAAGATGCCGATAAGATTGTGGACAGAATTGAATGGAACACCAAAGATTTCTTCGTTCCACGCTCATTCTTAATCATGATGGACATCTTGGCAAACAATAACTGGGAACGCCCCATTTACTTCGCTTCAACGATGGGACCTGACGGCTACTTCGGGTTAGAAGAGTATTTCCAATTAGAAGGATTAGCCTATCGCTTGATCCCTATCAAAACTCAAGGAGCACGCGGAAGAATTGATTCCGACATCTTATATCATAATGTGATGGAAGTATTTGATGACCACACACGTATCGATAAAGTCAATCAACCCAACGCCACTCAAAAAGCACCCTATCCTTATGCTTGGGGCGGAATTAACGATCCACGCGTATACAACTCTGAAGATAATCTCCGTATCTGTCTCTTTATTAATACGATACATTATCAGTTGGCAGAACAGCTTTTTAGAGAAAATAAACTCGATAGCGCACAAAAAGTAATCGAACATTTTGAAAAAATCCTCCCTGATAACCTAATTCCTTCCAAATTGAACAGTATGCCCGGGTTTACCAATTACAAAATACAAATGATCAACATTTATGACAGAATAAACCCGCAAAAAGCAAAAGTTCTTCGTGACAAGATGCTGAAACATATTCAAAACGAACTTCAATTTTTTGAACAAACCGACCTGAAAACCAGACAAATTCACTACACCGAAATTGAAGACATCTTCTTTGAATATCTGCCTGCACTCACCACCTACAACAAGAATCTCCCCAAATTGGAACTGAAAGCCGCCGGAACAATCCTCCTGACAAACAGCGAAAGCAAATTAGAAAAATCCTCGAACGAATTGAAGGAATTAATGATGTATCGCTCACAAATACAGCAACAAAAAGCTGAACCCGGTCAAGAACAAATAGTTTATAACGAAATGATGAAAAACGAAAATATGATTCAAACAAAGATTCGAGACATCTATCAAACTATTTCGCTTATGCAGACAGATGCCGGCATCTTTAAATCATCCGGAAATAATCAACTTGCGACCAAAGCAATTGAAATATTCGAAAAATATCGAAAAAAAATCGCCCCCTATATTAGTCCGGACGCTTTTCAATAAAGAATTATTGCCCTATCTTAAAGCGCAGTGAATAACTTCACTGCGCTTTTTTTCTATAAAAATCTACAAAAAAACAAAAAAAAATATCTACCCCACCGTACAAGATGAAAAAACATCAAAATAATTACAATTCGCTCATATACAATATGATATGAATAGATTTGAAAGCAAAAAAGTCGATAATCGCGCCATATCGCACTTCTGTGAAGGCAAAATGTCAAAGCCAATATTGAAACTATCTCAATCAGTGTAAAATAAAGAAAAAAAAATTGACTTTTTTTAACATTATAAGCAAAAAGTAATGTATATTTGCACACCCACTTTATAAAACCAAAAAAATGAAAAAAATTACCCTTTTTCTAATCGCCATCATCATCGGATTGGGTGGATTTGCGCAGCAATCAAGCTTTTCCGAAGATAATATCCCCAACGAATTACAAAAAATAGCAACTTTCAAAAACAAAGGAAAAATCATCCAATTGAAGGAAAATTACCAAATTCCTGCGAATATATTTTTTGAAAAATACTATTCATTCTTTGGATTAAAGTCTGCTCAGGAAATGGTGCTAAAAGAAGAAATCACCCATTTGAATGGCAATAAGAGTTACCGTTTCGGGCAAGAATGCAATGGTGTTCCGGTTGCCGGTGCCACCATCATCTTACACGAAAAAAACGGAGTAGTAACATATCTTAACGGTTTGTTTATAAGCAACTTATCACTACCTACAACCCCATTTTTCACTTCAGATGCAGCCATTGCTTTGGCACTTGAAACTGTACCGGCAACCACTTACGCTTGGCAAATTTCAGAATTGGAACAAGACATAAAAAATACTACCAAAGATATCAACGCCACCTACTACCCCACTCCAAAATTACTGTTTTTTGACCAAAATTACTCCAATAATGCCAAGAACTACCGCTTAACCTACGAAATCGAAGTTTTCTCCATAGAACCTCTTAATCGTCAAATACTTTATATTGACGCACTTACAGGCGAGATTGTAAAAAACATAAAAAAAAACCAAAACGCTAATGTAGAAGTTCAAGCCAAAACACGCTACAACGGCATACAAACCATTACAGTTGATTCAGTATCCCCCACTCAATTTGTGTTAAGAGAAAATTCGCGCGGCACCGGTAACGGAATTCTAACCCGCTCTCTCAATAATGCCGGTTCATTATACGAAACACCCATTGACGAAGCGGTTGATGTTGTTGAAAGTGATAATTTTTTTGACACGGACAGTGTTGCCAATAACGCCCATTTCGGCGCAGAAAAAACTTACGACTATTACTTCGAAAAATTCGGACGAAACAGCATTAACGCCCACGGACAACAATTGGTAAGTTACGTTCATTTGGGACAAAATGTGGAAAACGCAATGTGGAGTCAGGATGCCATGTTCTACGGAGACGGTGCCAACGGCTATCCGTTCACTTTCCTTTCCGTTTGCGGTCACGAAATTACTCACGGTCTAACCGAAAATACTGCCAACTTAGTCTATGAATACGAGTCGGGTGCACTCAATGAATCGTTTAGCGACATGTTCGGTGCCATGATTGCCTACTATGCCAGCGATACATTGAAATGGACCATTGGAGACGAAATCAATCAGCCCTTCCGCGATATGTCAAACCCGAATGCTTACCAAAACCCCGATACCTACTTGGGAACATATTGGGTAACCGGAGCTGACGACAACGGCGGCGTTCATAACAACAGCGGCGTTGCCAATTATTGGTTCTATCTACTCTGCGAAGGCGGACAAGGAGTGAACGACATAGGCAATTCCTACAGCGTCACACCCATTGGTACAGAAAAAGCCGAAACGATCGCTTATACGCTGCTGACTACCCAATTGGTAGAAACCTCTGATTATCAAAACACCTACGAACTTTCCCTGATAGTTGCCGAAGATTTATACGGTGAATGTTCACCCGAAGTCATTTCTGTAGCAGAAGCATGGTACGCAGTAGGAATCGGCTACCGTTTTTCGGACACCAATATTTACGTAACCGACATCTTGTCACCCGCCACCGATTGCGCTCTTTCCAACGCAGAAGAAGTACATCTGGAATTTACGTATAACAGCTGCGACATGCCGCTACCCGCCGGTACAGAAATCTTCATCAAAGCAATATTAGACCAAACTACCGAAATTTATGATACCATTACCTTGGTAAATAATGTACAACCGGCTGAAATTGTTGAACTTACTCTATCAACCCCCATCGATGTTTCTGCTATAGGCGCACACAGATTAGATGCTTTTATCAAGACCAATCTTACCAATGACTATACGGACAGCCTGATAAATTACCAATTCAATAACTTGCTGCAACAAAATGAAGACGTGAAATTGATAGCCATTACTTCCCCTGAATCCTCGTGTCATTTAGATGACCACACTGCCATTACTGTTTCTTTTACTTTTGATATTTGCGACAGTATTGAAGCCGGCACACCCATCCCATTAGCCTATCTGTTTATTGGTAGCATCGATACGGTAAGAGAAAATTTTATCCTGCCCACGACCGTAAGAAGTGGCGACGTTTTGAGTTACACGTTTCAGCAAACTGGCGATTTTACACAAAGAGCGAGAAACACCGTTCGGGTAATTGCCGAAAACCCGGGCGACCCCAACAGTAGTAACAACACCGCAACCAAAATCATTATTCGCCCCACATTTCTGAACACCGTATCACAGTTTACATTCAACGAAAGCGATGCTACCAATTATTATTACTTGGAAAGTGAAGATTATGCCACTGTCAGCGTCGGGTCCCTGAGTGGTTATCCCAATGGTAAATTATTGAAAATGAGCGGTGGAAATGCAATGGATTATTATTCTGAAATCGAGTTCCCGCAGAACGACGACCTCTGGAGCGTGAATGATAAGATGAATGCGCGTGCCACTTTCTGCGCTGACGCTACCAACTATGCACAACTTGCCGTGCAATTTGACCTCAAACAAACCTCCGGAAAAGAGACCTACGAACAACTGCTTGGCGGTGATGCTCCTGCCGACTATGACTTCTTAAATACCAGCATGATGCGCGTTCTCGTAGATGGGACCCCTGTCGGAAATACCTTTACTCCCGCTACCGCCGGTAACGACCCCTTCACTACCCGCGCCGTCAACCTTTGCGATTACATCGGAGCTGTCCACAGCATCACTTTTGAATCCAAATGCATGTCAGGCGACTTGTACATGTACGTTTTAGACCACGTTTACATTGACAATATCGCTATCTTAGAAACCGATCATATCGACCTCTACAACAACCCAACCATAACATTGTCAGTGTACCCTAATCCCGCCACCTCAACACTTTCTGTAGAACTATCTGATAACGAAACCTCGCGCCCCATTGAATACCTTCTTTTAGACATCTATGGCAAAGAGATAATGAAAGGAATGATGAATAATGGACAAAATACCATCAATATCAGCAACTTATCAAACGGAATCTATTTATTGAAAGTTGTTTCAGACCGTAGCTTGATTGGAACCGGCAAAATCATCAAAGAATAATTGTAAAAGATGTATATCGATACCGCCAAAATCGTAAAAAATAAAAATCTGAAAATCTACAAACGGATACCGAAATTTTTATTTCGCTGGTTGGCGTGCATCATACATCAAGATGAAATAAACGATTTTCTATCCAAACATGGCAACGAAGATCCCATTCCGTTTGCCGAATCCACGATGGATTTCTTTGACGCAAAACTTCAGGTTATCAACGAGGAAAACATTCCAAAAACCGGACGATATATTGTCGTTTCCAACCACCCGTTAGGGGGCTTGGACGGCGTGGGCTATATCAGCTTAATGGGGAAATATCGCTCCGACATCAAATTCCCTGTCAATGACTTACTTATGAATTTAACGCCCATGCATGGGGTTTTCATTCCCATCAACAAGCATGGCAAACAAAACACGAATGCCATTCGCGACCTCAACGCCACTTTTGCTTCGGATGATTTAATATTGTACTTTCCCGCCGGGTTGTGTTCTCGAAAACAAAAAGGCAAAATTTGCGACTTGGAATGGAAACAAACCATTATTTCAAAAGCCAAAGAATACGAAAGAGACATTATCCCCGCATATTTCGACGGAAAAAACAGCAATCGCTTTTACAGAATTGCGAATATCAGAAAATTTTTAGGCATTAAATTTAATATTGAAATGCTGCTTCTCCCCGATGAGATGTTCCGCCAAAAAGAAAAAATATTATCTATAACATTCGGGAAACCAATATCTTATAAAACATTTACCACAGAAAAGACAAATAAAGAATGGGCTGCTTGGCTTAAAGAACAAACGTACGCTTTACAACTCGATAAAAATAACTAAAAATGGAAAATATTATTGACCCTGTTTCCAAAGACCTGCTTATATCTGAACTCACAGAGGAAAGATTTGTGAGAAAGACCAATGCCATTAATAATGACATTTACATCATTGACGCGAACAATGCGCCCAATGTTATGCAAGAAATCGGCAGACTACGCGAATATACCTTTCGCACAGCCGGCGGCGGTACCGGAAAATCTACCGATATTGACGAATACGACCTGGGAGAAGCTCCTTTTCAACAACTTATCGTTTGGAATGACGAAGATAAAGAGATTGTCAGTGCTTACCGCTTTATTTTAGGAAAAGATGTTGCCTTGGACGAAAAAGGTTATCCTCATACTCCCTCTTCTAAGTTATTCAAGTTTTCCAATCGATTTATCCAAAATGAATGGCAAGCCACCATTGAATTAGGACGTAGCTTCGTACAACCTAAATATCAAGCTACCAACAATATGCGATTAGGACTTTTCTCTTTGGATAATTTGTGGGACGGACTCGGAACACTGATTGTAGATTACCCCGATATGCAATATTTTTTCGGAAAAATGACCATGTACAACAGCTATAACCGCGTGGCTCGCAATTGGATACTCAACTTTTTAAACAAATATTTTAAAGGAAATCCAAAATTGATGACCCCTTATCACCCTACTCAAAAAGTATCCGGCAACAAAGCCTTTAAATCACTGTTTACCGGTGGCTCTTTTGCTGAGGATTTCAAGATATTAAATAAAAATATTCGCGACATAAAGACTACCATTCCACCACTGATCAAAGCATATATGAGTTTATCCGCCACAATGCAGTATTTCGGAGCATCTGCCAACGAAGAGTTCGGCGAAGTGGAAGAAATTGCTATTCTGCTGAAAATCCAAGACATGTATGAAAAGAAAATCAACAGACACGTCAAATCTTATCACAAACGCAAATGAAAATCAAACAAGTCAAGTTTTTGCAATGTGTAGTCGATTGGACAAAATGCCCTACCGGTGCACTCCCCGAATATGCCTTTATCGGACGCTCCAACGTAGGGAAATCCTCACTGATCAATATGCTGGCAAACAATTCTTCATTAGCCAAAATATCTGGAAAACCCGGTAAAACTCAGACTATCAACCACTTCTTAGTCGATAACAATTGGTATTTGGTCGATTTGCCGGGCTATGGATACGCAAGTATCGCCAAATCAACCCGCGAAAAATGGATTACCATGATAGACGAATACTTCACCAATCGTCCCAACTTACAACTCGTTTTTGTGCTGATAGATTCCCGACTTTCGCCGCAAACCATCGATATCGATTTCATCAATAAATTAGGAAGTAATGGGATTCCTTTCTCAATCATTTTTACGAAAACAGACAAAATATCTGCCAAACAAACTGAAGAAAACAGGACACTTTTTTGCAATAAATTGCTGGAAACGTGGGAAGAATTGCCCTCACTTTTTATTTCATCTGCCATAAACGGAAAAGGCAGAGAAGAGATTTGTGAATACATTGACCAAATCAATCAAGTTTATTATCAAGAACATAGAATATAAATATGAAAAAAATTATCTTTGTTGCATTAGCATTCTTGTTGGGAATTACCGCTTGTCAAACCGAGAAAAAAGTCACGCAAGATACGTCCAACGCTGACGCGCCCTTGCAAGGGACAAGATGGGAATTAACCAATATTAATTGTGCTCCTATCGACAAATCACCGGAAGTTCCTTTTATTATTTTCAACAACGATGGCGGCTTTAGCGGAAACTTAGGGTGTAACAGCTTCTTTGGCACCTATTTTGCCGACAGTAAAAAAATTGAAATTAAGTATAGCGGTTCAACAAAGAAACTCTGCTCTGAAATGACCTTAGAGAAAGAGTTTAGTAAAGCTCTAAAAAATGACATGAACAACTACATCATTGTCCAAAACATTTTAATCATTAAAATTAAAGAACAAGAAGTTTTACGTTTTAAAGCAACACCCAATATTTCGGAATAGTATGACCCCAATAGAATATATTCAACTCAGTTTGTCAGAAGACATCGGCAACGGCGACCACTCTTCCTTGGCATGCATAGATAAAATGCAACAAGGCAATATGCAATTAATTGTAAAACAAGAAGGTATAATTGCCGGAATAGAAGTTGCCAAAACAGTAATCGAATGTGTGGACAAGCATATCTGCATGCAGACCTTCAAACGTGATGGCGACTTCGTAAAAAAAGGCGATATTGCCTTCACACTTACCGGCTCTGCACAAAGTATGCTCACGGCTGAAAGGACGATTTTAAATTATATGCAACGAATGAGTGGCATTGCGACCTCCGCCCATCATTACGTGAAGATGGTGGAAGGAACCTCGGTCACTATTTTAGATACCCGCAAAACAACTCCCAACATGCGCTGGTTTGAAAAACAAGCTGTTACCATCGGCGGAGCCCAAAACCACCGCTTCGGACTGTTCGATATGATTATGCTGAAAGACAACCATATCGACTTTGCAGGCGGCATCGAACAAGCCATCGACAAAACGACCAATTATCTGAAAGAGAAACAATTATCCCTTAAAATTGAAATTGAAACCCGAAATTTGGAAGATGTCAAACGTGTGCTTCAACACGGGGGCGTTCACCGCATTATGTTAGATAATTTTACCCCCGCTCAAATCAAAGAAGCGTTAATACTCATTAAGGGACAATATGAAACCGAAGCATCCGGCGGAATTACCGAAAAAACATTGCGCGAATATGCAGAAACCGGCGTCGATTTTATATCAGTCGGTGCCCTTACTCACCATATCCAAAGTATTGACATGAGTCTCAAATTTTATAAAAATATCTCATGCTAACGTAAAAAAATGGCTTAAAATTTTAATGGTTATCGTCGGCAGCCTCGCGGCTCTTATCATTATCTTTTCCCTTCTCATCTCACCAATTGCCCATTGGTACATCGAAAAAAACAGCAAAGAACTCTGCGGCAGAATCGTTAAAATGGACGACCTGATCATCAACATTTTTAAAGGAACTGTCGATATTGAAAAATTCACCGCACTGGAACAAAACGACAAAGACCAATTCATCATCTTTAATCGTCTGAAAGTCAATCTTGAACTCTGGAAATTATTGTCCCAACAACTTAAATTCACCGAAATTACTTTGGACAATCCCAATGTCATCATCATCCAAAATGACGACCGCTTTAACTTTACGGATATTATCGGACATTTCAGCTCCGATGAAGAAGATGACGGAGAAGAAAGCACTTGGTCATTTGATTTACAAAACATTACATTAATGAATGGGTCCGTTCTCTATCGTGATGCCATGGGAAACAGCCGCTTCAATATGAAAGAATTGGCACTATAAATCCCACGTATCTATTTCACCAACGAAAAAACCGATGTCGGCATCAATCTAAAATTCGCCGACGGGGGCGATTTGTCCCTGAAATTACTCTATGCCATGGAAACAAACATGTACAACTTAAAAGTAAAAATGAACCGGTTTTCATTGACAGATATTACACCTTACTTCAAACAATATTTGAATATCAATAAGCTCACCACCAATTTGAATATCAGCGGGAATATGAACCATATCTTGGATATTACAGGAAACGGAACGATCCAACTCGACCATATTGCAGCTACCAATTTGGAAAATCAACCATTAGCAGAGGTTAAACAAATCAAAATCGACATTGATAGCGTAAACGTAAAAAACAATGTGTACCATTTCAAAGATATTACCACAACCGGACTTCGCTTTGCTTACGATGTTTATCAAGACAAGAATACTTTTAGTAATTTATTGATTGACAATCAATCAAACGAGGTCCCCGATACCACCACTCCTTTTGATTTCAAAATTGAAAAATTCCTTGTTACCGAATCAAACATAATCTATAATGACCATACATTACGGCAACCCATCTCCATCGCCGTCAGCCAAATAAAATTGGATATCAACAATTTTACGACAGACCAACCTATGGACATCAAATTAGCAGCTGTTGTGGGGAAATCCGGACAACTCAATGCGCATTGGAACGGATCTTTAAGCAATTTCCATAATCAAAAAATAGATATTTTCTTACGTAATATCCAAATTCAAGATGTGTCACCCTATTGCGCTCAATATTTGGCATATCCCATCAAGGATGGCGTGCTGTCTTTTGTTAGCAATAATACCATTGACAATGATTTTATCAAGAGCAACAACAAAATTGACATCTATAATTGTCAAATTGACAAAAAAATAAAAACGCTCCCATGTGAATACAACATTCCGTTGCGCACCGCAGTATATATTCTGACCGACAGAAAAGGAAAAATCACACTCGACCTGTCCGTTTCCGGCGACATCAACTCCCCCGCGTTTTCTTACCGAAAAATCATTTTCAAAACACTCGGAATTTTGATTGTTAAAGTAGTAGCCGCTCCTTTCGATTTTATTGTCAAAGCGATTGGCGGTGAACCCGATATTTTTGACGATATTGAATATCCTATCCATCCATAGGGACTTGGAAGCGAATCTTATGACCGCTACAACAAAATTGCCGATGCCTTAAAAGCGAAACCCGAACTCGTTTTGACGATGCAACAATCTATCAATAAAGAAGAAAATATGGAAAAATACGCCATTTTCAATACAAAAAAGAGCTTCTACCAACAACGCTACAACAAACAAACACTCGAAATAGCTGACTATGATATGATTGCCAACATCAAAAACAATGATGAAGAATTTGTTTCCTCCTTGGATAATTCTCTGAAAGATAGCATGATTTCTGGAAATATCGCCGAAAAATGTCTGTCATTATATGAGCCGGCTTTCTTGGAAGAACAAATCATGAACAATCTAACCAGACGTATATCAATGATTATCAATCAATTTGCAACACAGGGAATCCCACGCACACGTTTGGAAATTTTGCCGTTAGGAGAAAAGATAACCCCAAAAGGGAAAACGGTTCTCTCTTTTGGAATCAATCCTGACTAAAATGACGCATTGTAATCTGCTCAATGCTAATTAATTAATCAATAATTTCTATCATTTACCGGACAGCAATCATTCGCAAAAAAAAAGCGATTCCCCGAAAAAACGAGGAATCGCCATATAAGAAAATAAAACGGTTATTGAATAATATTCATTTCGTTTAACAGATAACCGGCGCCGGCAAATTTGTCGATAATAAATAATATGTAACGGGCATCTACATTGATACAGCGTTGCAATTTGGTATCGTAAGCGATATTACTGCTCAAGGCTTCGATGTTGCCGTCGAAAGCGCAACCGATTAATTCGCCGTTGGCATTCAAGACAGGACTACCGGAATTACCGCCGGTAATGTCGTTATTGGTGAGGAAGCAAACCGGCAATGAACCGTCTTTGGCTGCATATCTGCCAAAATCTTTATCGATTATCAGTTGTTTTAATTTAGGATCAACATCAAATTCGGGATCACCGGGTTTCTCTTTTTCCAAGATACCTTGTGCGGTTGTAAAATGGCGATATTGAACACCGTCCACCGGGAAATAATCAACTACTGTACCATAAGTACAACGCATAGTGGAATTTGCATCCGGGTACATAGCTT
>Ga0209098_1003190_pt1 | contig 13873 bp, 11 predicted proteins | sample AD_JPNHW1_MetaG_FD_184429 | JGI IMG/M metagenome (GOLD analysis project Ga0209098, IMG submission 184429) | Active sludge microbial communities of municipal wastewater-treating anaerobic digesters from Japan - AD_JPNHW1_MetaG (SPAdes) (version 2) | ecosystem: Engineered > Bioreactor > Anaerobic... | reverse complement strand
TGCCGGGTCAGTGGGGCCGTCTTGGGTTCGAATCGCTTCGCGAAGGAGATACGAAAGTGCCCTGCGGAAGGAAGAGAAAACTCAAGAAGATAGCGACGCACAAGCGAAAGAAGAAGAGAAGAAGAAATCGGCACAAGACCCGATAACGGCGTTGCGATCTTCGGATCGGGAATGGCCGCTTCCCTCGAGGGAGGCGGCCGTTTCTTTTTTTTCGCTTGTGTCCTCGGCCAAGGAGAGGCTAGGATAGCGCAGAATGGCGCGGGATATCGACGTTTACCAGCTCGTACGGGCCTTTGCCAGCAGAAACCATCTCACTTCCGTCGACTATGCGGTCTTCGCCCGGTCCATCCAGCGCCAGGCCTCGCAGTCGGACCAATCCGATCATCTCTACCGCGACCTCAGCATTAACCCCGACGCCGTCCTCATCCCGAAGCTCTACAAGCTGGCCAAAGAGAGGCGCCTCGCCATCGAGACGATAGGCGGGGAGGTCTCGGCCATCGTACTCCCCGAACACTACGCCGATGTCTTCTTTTCCGAATACAAGCGGATGGAGGATACCCCCGAGCTGCCCTTCCCCGATGAGGACAGCCTCAAGATCACCGTCCCCCCGGAATGGATCCAGGCCATCAGTCTCGAGGCCGACCTCGCCCATGTCTCCGACCGCGAGGCCGAATCGAACGTTCCCCTCTTCCGCCTTCTTTTTACGGGAGGCGTGAAGCCCATCGTCGTGCCCCAGAGCTTTGTTCCCGACAAGCTCCTCGAGCTCTCGGTGCTCAAGCTCAGGCACTACCTCCGCCAGGGAGCCAACAAGGAATTCATCCTCAACAAGCTCCTCTATGCCTTCCCGAACAAGGAACAGGCCGTCAAGGACTCCTTCTCTGCCATCCAGACCAAGCCCTTCGAGGCCATCGAAGCGTTGAGGTCTTCCTCTTCGGATATCGTCTATCCCTTCTGGGCCTATCTCACCACCCACGTAAAGCACGACCTCGAGAAAAAGACCGACAAGACTGCCGAGGATTATTCCGCCTACCAGGCCGCCCTCCTCTGCGAGTTCTATTCCGGCTACTATAAAGGAAAGGTCAAGAAACTCCTTGACATGCAGGCCGCTTGCCATGCCCTCGATCAGGAGATCAGGAAGGCCCCCTTCAACTTTGGCCTCGATGACATTTCGGCCTTCCGCGACAGCCAGGGCAAGCCCCTCCTTGGCCGCCTCACCAGGGAAGAGATCGAAGCCTATCTCAAGGAAAAGACGACGAAATCGGAGGAGGGCGTCCTCCCCGAGCTCTTTGTCGTGACCACCGGTCAGGGCCGCAGGGTCTATATCGCCAAGGAAAGGCTCTTTCCCCTCGTCTTCCGTCTCCTCTCCGACGCCCGCTCGGATTGCCGGGGCAAGCTCGTGGGCCAGTGGAGCCGCTTCCTTGAGGACTTCAAGTCGATCGCGGCCATGGATGACGACGAAGCCTTCAGGCGGGAACTTGGCGCCCATGTGGAGTCACGCTTTCCCCTCCTCGACGCCATCATAAAGGACAGGCTCCTTCCCCTCGTCTTCGACGAGCTCGTGGCCAGGAACAGCGCTCCTCCCGACATAGCCCGCCTTTTTTACAAGGGCGAACTCATCCCCATAGACGAGCTCCTCGACCTCGACCGCAAGTCCCTCAATGCCGACGCGAGGATGCTCCTGCCCTTCTGGTATTCCGTCCCCATCCTCTCCGCCCTCTTCCGCCTCTTCCACCGTCTCTCCCGCCCCCGGACGGGCGACAAGGAGCAGCAGCGCGCTCAGCCCCAGAAGGCGCCGACCAACGAGGGTCAGACCCTCAAGGAAAGGCGGGCCGCCTTCATCAGCGCCGCGACGGCGGTCGAGGGAGAGCTCCTGCCCTCGGGCTACAGCCTCGACGAGTACCTGCGGGAGCTCGAGGAACGCTGGAACTATATTCTCACGCCCAAGGCCAAGGCTGACCTCAAGGAAGACGTCGACAGCCTGGTCCGCGACTACCTCCGCTCCATCCTCAAGAGCCTCCCGCCCCAGGGCTTCACGACCGACAGGGTCAAGAGCCTCGCTGCCACCCTGGCCGACACTCCCGCCCTCCTCAAGATCAAGAACCATGGCGCCCTGGAGCTCTACGTCCAGCTCTACATGGTGAAGCTCCTCAAGAAAGGCTAGTTTTTCTCGTCCTTTTTCCCCGTCCCGACTTGCAGGCCTCTTCGAAAGCTTTAGCCTGGCCTGCGATACCGGCGCGGTCCTCCGGCTTCGGGGGCCGGCTTCGAGGCCAGATCCTGACGAAACGTAAGCCGCCTTGGCTTGGGGTCAGACCCCGGCGCAGATGCCTCCGCCGTCGTTTGGGGTCAGACCCCGGCGAGTTTGCCCGTGCTGCGGGGTGGGGTGCGTTTCAATAAGCAAAATGCCTTTTCGAAATTTCGGCTTTCCATATTGCGGAAAGCCTCGCTCATGCTATAATGTCAGCCAAGATACACGTCATTCCTGCGGAGGAAATCCCGTGCCATATACCATCCTTGTCATCAATCCCGGCTCCACGTCGACCAAGATCGGTGTCTTCGAGGACCAGAAGGAGCTCTTCACCGAGGGCATCTCCCATTCCGCGGAGGAGCTTGCGCCTTTCCCGAACGTGGCTTCCCAGTATGACTTCCGCCGCGAGCGGATCCTTTCCCTCCTCAAGGCCAGGAACTTCGACCTCAAGAAGGTTTCCGCCATCGTAGGTCGCGGCGGCCTCTTGAGGCCCATTCCCGGCGGTGTCTATGCAGTCTCCGAGGCCATGAAGGCCGACCTCCTCTCCGCCAAATACGGCGAGCACGCTTCCAACCTGGGCGGCCTTATCGCTTCGTCCATGGCCGCCGAGCTCAAGATCCCCGCCTACATCGCCGACCCCGTGGTCGTCGACGAGCTCTCCGATGTGGCCCGCGTCGTCGGCCACAAGCTCTTCACCCACGTCTCGATCTTCCACGCCCTCAACCAGAAGGCCGTGGCCCGCCGCTGGTGCCACGAAAACGGGAAGAAGTACGAGGACGTAAACCTCATCGTCGCCCACATGGGCGGCGGCGTCTCCGTGGGCCTCCACGAGAAGGGCAGGGTGGTGGATGTCAACAACGCCCTGAACGGCGACGGCCCCTTCAGCCCCGAGCGCTCCGGCACCCTCCCGGCCCTCCAGCTCGCCAAGCTCTGTTTCTCGGGCAAGTACAGCGAGGCCGAGGTGGCCAAGATGATCACCGGCAAGGGCGGCCTCGTCTCCCTCATGGGCTCGAACGACATGCGCGTGACCGAGAAGGCCGCCAAGGAAGGCAACCGCGAGGCTGCCCTCTATTATCAGGCGTTCATTTACCAGGTGGGCAAGGCGATCGGCGGCATGGCCGCGGCCGCAAAGGGCAAGGTCGACGCCATCCTTCTCACGGGCGGCATCGCCTACGGCAAGGACGTCGTCCAAGGCATTACCGAAATGTGCGGCTTCATGGCCCCCGTCATCGCCTATCCCGGCGAGGGCGAGCTCGAGGCCCTGGCCCTGGCGGGCATGCGCGCCCTCTCGGGCGAGGCCAAGGTCCAGAACTACTAGGAGATAGCTATGCAGAAGATCAGCGATATCATCGAGGCGGCGAAGGCGGCCGGACCGCGCCGGATTGCCGTGGCCGCGGCCCAGGAGCACTCCGCCCTCGAGGCGGCCGTCGACGCCTACGAACACGGCCTCGCGGAGCCCATCCTCGTCGGCGACCCCGACGCCATCAAGGCCCTCGCGAAGGAGCTCAAGCTCGACATCTCCCGCTTCGAGATCGTCGTCGAGAAGGAGCCCGCCAAGGCCGCCGCCAAGGCCGTCGAGCTCGTGAAGCTCGGCAAGGCCGACATGCTCATGAAGGGCATCGTGGATACTGCGGTCATCCTCAAGGCCGCCCTCAACAAGGAGACGGGCATCAACTCCGGCCGCCTCGCGAGCCACGTGGCCATCTTCGAGACCGCCCACTACCACAAGCTCCTCATGGTGACGGACGCGGCCATCAACATCGCGCCCGACCTCCCCGCCAAGCTCGACATCATCGCCAACGCGGTGACCGCCTGCCGCGCCCTCGGCGTGGACAAGCCCAAGGTCGCCATGCTCTGCGCCATCGAGAAGGTCAACTACGACAAGATGCCCTGCACCGCCGAGGCGGCCGTCATCACGCAGATGAACCGCCGCGGCCAGGTCAAGAACTGCATCGTGGACGGCCCCCTCGCCCTCGACAACGCGGTGAGCGCGGAGAGCGCGAAGATCAAGAAGATCCAGTCCGAGGTCGCCGGCGACGTCGACATCCTCGTGACGCCGGACATCGAGGCGGGCAACGTGCTCTACAAGAGCCTCATCGACCTGGGCGGCGCGAAGGGCGCCGGCATCGTCATGGGAGCCGCCAAGCCCATCGTCCTCACGAGCCGCGCGGACACGGCGGAGACGAAGCTCGCCTCCATAGCCTTCGCATCCCTCGTGAGCAGGGCGACCGCGTAGGAACAGCAAGGACTCAGGCGCCGCGCGCCCGCCCGGCTCGCCGGCAGCGGACACGCGGCGCATCCAGATAGATACCAGAGCTAAGGAGCGTACATATGGCCAACAAGGGAAAGCCCGTTGTCGATCGCGAACGCTGCAAGGGCTGCCTTCTCTGCGTCCGCGCCTGCCCCGTCAAGGTCCTTGGCGTGGACAGCGAAGCCAATTCGTGGGGCTACTACCCCTCCCGCGTCGTCGAAGCCGACAAGTGCATTGCCTGCGGCAATTGCTACACCGTCTGCCCGGACGTCGCCATCACCGTCTACAAGCTGTAAGGAGGAGCTGCAATGGCTGAAGAAAAAAGGCTCATGAAGGGCAACGAGGCCATCGGCGAGGCGGCACTCCGCGCCGGCTGCAAGGCCTATTTCGGTTACCCCATCACCCCCCAGAGCGAGCTCACCGCCTACATGGCGAAGGGCATGATCGACCGCAAGCGGACCTTCATCCAGGCCGAGAGCGAGACCTCCGCCATCAACATGGTCTACGGAGCGGCGGCCACCGGCGCCCGCGCCATGACGAGCTCCTCGAGCCCGGGCGTTTCCCTCAAGCAGGAGGGCATGTCCTACGCCTGCGGCGCGGACCTTCCCCTCGTCATCGTCAACATGCAGCGCTCGGGCCCCGGCCTCGGCGGCATATCGCCCTCCCAGGGCGACTACTTCCAGTCCACCCGCGGCGGCGGACACGGCGACTACTACCACATCGTCCTCGCGCCCAAGAGTGTCCAGGAAGCGGCCGACCTCACCTACGAGGCCTTCGACCTCGCGGAGAAGTGGCGCATGCCCGTCATGGTCCTCGGCGACGGCATGATCGGCCAGATGATGGAAGGCGTGACCTTCAAGCCCGATCGCGACCTCGCATCGCTCCCGAAGATGGAGTGGGCCGTCGGCAACCAGTACAAGACCCACCGCGAGATCCACCATGTGACCTCCCTCAACCTCGATCCGGCCAGCTTCGAGAAGGACATCAACAAGCGCTACGAGCGCTATGAGGAGATCAAGAAGTCCGAGATCCGCTACGAGGAAGTCAACCTCGACAAGGCGGAGCTCATCTTCGTGGCCTACGGCACCTCGAGCCGCACCTGCCTCGGCGCCCTCGAAGCCGCCAAGGCCCAGGGCATCGAGATTGGCCTCTTCAGGCCGATCACCCTCTGGCCCTTCCCCTACGCCCGGCTCGCCGAGCTTGCGAAGAAGGGGAAGAGGTTCCTCACGGTCGAGATGAGCAAGGGCCAGATGGTCGAGGATGTCCGCCTCGCCGTCAACGGCGCCGTGCCCGTCGACTTCTACGGCCGCTGCGGCGGCGTTGTCCCGAGCGAAGAGGAAATCCTCGCCGAGGCCAAGCGCCTGCTGGGCCGCAAGTAAGGGCTCGTCCCAAGGAGAAAGAACATGGAACTTATCTACGGCCATCCGAAGAGCCTCAAGCCCATACAGTCCAAGTATTGCCCCGGCTGCGGCCATGGAGTCATCCATCGCCTCATCTGCGAGGTGATCGACGAGATGGGCCTCCAGGAGCGCTCCATCATCACCAACCCCGTCGGCTGCTCGATCTGGGCCGACCTCTATTTCGACTTTGACTCCGTCCAGCCGCCCCACGGCCGCACGCCCGCTGCCGCCACCGGCGTCAAGCGCATGCTGCCCGACCACCTCGTCGTCTGCTACCAGGGCGACGGCGACCTCGCGGCCATCGGCACCGCGGAGATCATCCACGCGGCCAACCGCGGCGAGCACTTCACGACCATCTTCGTGAACAACGCGATCTACGGCATGACGGGCGGCCAGATGGCGCCCACCACCCTCGTCGGCCAGAAGGCGGCCACGGCCCCCTACGGCCGCGACCCCGGCGAGTCCGGCATGGGCTATCCCATCAAGGTCTGCGAGCTCCTCTCCGAGCTCGGCGGCACCAAGTACCTCGCCCGCGGCGCGGTCAACAACGCGGCCAACGTGCGCAAGACCAAGCAGTACATCAAGAAGGCCTTCGAGGCCCAGATGCGCGGCGAGGGCTTCACCATGGTCGAGATCCTCTCCCAGTGCCCGACCAACTGGTCCCTCAAGCCCGGCGAGTCCGTCGAGTGGCTCGAGCAGAACATGATCCCCTTCTATCCGCTCGGGGAGATCAAGAACACCCTGGAGGCTGCAAAATGACCGAAAAGACATTCATGGCCGGCTTCGGCGGCCAGGGCGTCGTTTCCATGGGCGAGCTCTGGGTCTACTTCGCGATGAAGGAGGGCCTCGAGGTCACCTTCTTCCCCTTCTACGGCGCCGAGAAGCGCGGCGGCATCGCCCGCGCCTCCGTCATCGCCTCCTCGAAGGAGATCGCGAGCCCCCTCGTCACCTGCCCGGATTCGGCCATCGCGATGAACGAGGACTCCCTCGCCCTCTGCGAGAACATGCTCAAGAAGGACGGCGTCCTCATCGTCAACTCCAACCTCGTGAAGTCCGCGCCCAAGCGCAAGGACGTCAAGGTCGTCAAGGTCCCCTGCAACGAGATCGCCGAGAAGATCGGCGACGTCAAGTTCGCGAACATGGTCATGCTCGGCGCCCTCTCCAAGGTGACGGGCTCGGTCAAGCTCGCCAACCCCGAGGCCGTGCTCAAGAGCTTCTTCTCCCCCTCGAAGCACAAGTTCATCCCGATGAACATATCTGCCATTGAGGCCGGCAGGGCCGCGGTATAGATTGATGCGGGCCTGCCGCGGGCGCGCCGCAGTCTAGAGCGCCCCGGCGCCGTCCGGCCGCCGGGCAATCCGGCGGCTGCCACGGATTCCAAGGAAACCACGGCCGGCGGACCGGGAAGTCCTCCCTTCGGGGGACTTCCCGATTACGCAGGTCGCACAGCGTATCCGGAGCTGCCCAGAAAAGGGCAGCTCCGTCTTTTTAAAGGCGTGCTATACTTTGCCGCGGTCATGAAGCAAGCGGCGCGCATCCTCGCCATAGTGTTCGGCCTCGCCTTCCTCGGCGCGACCCTCCTCAATGCCGACCTCATAGGGCGGAGCCGGAAGGCCCTCGCAAGCGGCGTCTTCAAGGACCAGTCGACCCTCGTGGCGCGGCGTTACGAGCTCGTCGTCGTCATGCCCGAGACCGACGACTCCTTCTTTTCGGGCCTCCTCTCGGGCATCATGGACAGGGCCGCAGCCGCCGACGCGGCGGTCCAGGTCTTCCGCTACCCGGCCTCCTCGGCCGACGATGCCGAGCGCTACTTCGACATAGCCCTCAGGTCAAAGGCCGACGGCCTCATCATGTACACGCCGCGCAACGACCCGGTGGCCCGCCGCCTCGAGGCGGCCGCGAGGGCGGGCGTCGTGATGATCCCCGTCGGCACCGACGCGCCTGCGGGTGGACTCCCGCGCTTCATCGGTTCGTCCTCCCTCCTCCAGGGTTTCGAGGGAGGCCGCCTCATCTGCGGCAAGCTGGGCTCCTCGGCCCGCATCGGCATCATCCTCCCGGCCAGCCGCGAGGGCGACCCCAGGGACGAGCCCATCTACAAGGGCGTGGCCTCGGCCATCATGTCCTTCCCCGGCGCGAGGATAGCCGCCCTTATCCGCGGCGGCCAGGGTCTCCTCTCGGGCGAGGAATCGGCCGCCTCCATCCTCCGCGCCAATCCCGGCATCAACGCCCTCTTCTGCACGAGCGCCCGGGACACGATAGGAGCCGCCCAGGTCGTGGTCGACCTCAACAAGGTGGGCAAGGTCGTGATCGTAGGCGCCGACGAGACGCCGGAGATCGACCGCTACATCGAGAAGGGCGTCATCCAGGCGAGCATCGTGCGCGACTCGAGGAGGGTGGGGCAGGAAGCCGTCCTCGCCTTCATGGACATCAAGGCCGGGAGGCCCGCGCGCGATTCCATCGAGGTCGGCTTCTCCCTGCGCTCCGCGCGGAGCGCGACCAGGTGATCCTCGGAACCATCCGCGGCCGGATCATCGCCAACTCGGCGGTCGTCCTCGTCGTCATGGCGGTGGCCTGCCTCTACACCGGCCTCGCCTCGAGCGAGCTCGCGCGGAGCGTGGAGCTCCTCTTCAGGAACAACCTCGTCATGGAGGAGCTCTCGAAGACCCTCGACAGCACCGAGGCGAGCCTCTCCTCCTACCTCATGACCAAGAGCTCGGACTCGCTCAAGGACTATATCAGGGAGTCGACGAGGCTCGCCGAGAGCGCGCGGAAGCTCAACCGCAGCATCAAGGACGACGAGGTCCTCCTCCTCCAGCGGGACATCTCGGGCCTCGTCGTCGACTACCTGTCGGACGCCGAGGCCTGCGTGGCGGCGAAGCGCGGCCGGGACATACCCGCCTACACCCAGCGTTTCCAGGAGTCCGAGCGCACGGCCGAGCTCATCCGCTTCCTCACCTCGCGGCTCGAGGGCCTCTTCCTGGCCGATTCGGTCGTCGCCTTCTCCTCCTTCGACCGGCAGATCGGGCGGGTGATCGCGACCAACGCGGCCCTGGTCATAGCGGCTGCCCTCATGGGCCTCATGCTCCTCGTGCGCTTCTCCTACACCCTCACGGGGCCCCTCTCCCGCCTGGCCGAGGCCGCGCGCGCCATAGGCCGCGGCGAGTACGACCACGAGCTCCCGGCCCTGGACTCCGCGGACGAGGTCGGCACGATGGCCGCCGCCTTCTCGAGCATGCAGGAGAGCGTGAAGCGCGCCTTCGCCGAGCTCAAGTCCAAGTCCGAGGTCGAGAAGCGCCTCATGGAGGAGCGGATGCGCGGCCTCGACATGGAGCACAAGCTCAAGGACGCCGAGCTCCTCGCCCTCCAGACGCAGATCAACCCGCATTTCCTCTTCAATACCCTCCAGGCGGGCATGCAGCTCTCCATGGTCGAGGGCGCCGACCGCACGACGGACTTCCTCGAGAAGCTCGCGGGCTTCATCCGCTACGCCCTCAAGCCGCCTTCGCGCTCCGTCCTCGTCTCCGACGAGATCGAGTGCGTCGCGCGGTACATCTGGCTCCTCAAGCTGCGCTTCGGCGAGCGCTTCGACTTCAGCCTCGAGGCAGACGACGCTGTCCTCGGCGTCGAGACCCCGGCCCTCCTCCTCCAGCCCCTCGTGGAGAACTCGGTGGGACATGGCCTCAAGGACCGCGAGGGCGGCGGCCGGGTCGAGGTGAGCGCCCGCGTCTCGGAGGACGGGCTTTCCGCCCTGCTCACGGTCGCGGACACGGGAGTCGGCATGGAGGCTTCCGAAGTCGAGCGCCTCCTCCGCGAGGGGGACGACGACGAGGACCTCGCGGACCGGGGCATAGGGCTCCGCAACGTCATACGACGGGTGAAGCTCGCCACGCGGGGACGGGGCGCGGTGGAGCTCGAGAGCCGGCCCGGCGAGGGCACGACGGTGAGGATCAGGCTGCCCATGGAGACGCATCGATGAAGCGCATACTGGTGGTGGACGACGAGCGTCCCGTGGTCGAGGGCATCTCCCTCATCGTGCGAAGGGAGCTCGCCCCCGAATTCGAGGTGGCGGGCTCCGCTTCCTCGGGTCGGGAAGCCCTCGAGCGGGCCCTGGCCCTCGCGCCGGACATCGTCCTCATGGACGTGCGGATGCCGGGCATCTCCGGCCTCGAGGCCATCCGCGAGATCAGGGCACGCGGCTCCGAGGCGGTCTTCATCCTCGTGACGGCCTACGAGCGCTTCGACATTGCCCGCGAGGCCGTGGGCCTCGGCGTCCTCGACTACCTCCTCAAGCCGGTCTCGAGGGACAAGCTCGCCCTCGCGCTGCGCGCCGCCGCGGCCTTCCTCGACCGCCGCCGCGAGCTGGAGCAAAAGGAGATCGAGCATCGCGAGGCCGCGGACCGGCTCAACGCCTTCGTCGAGGCCTCCTTCCTCCAGGGCATAGTCCTCGGCGAGAAGCGGGAAGGAGACCTCGCGCTCTACCGCCAGGCCCTCCGCCTCGACGAGGACTGCGCCATCGCCGTGGCCGTGGCCTTCGCGCCAGACCAGTCCGCGGGCCGCTCCGCGGCCGCCCTGCATGCGCGGTTCCGGGAGACCCTCCGCTACAAGACGAGGTCCCTGGCCGGCCCCCTCTTCGACGGCCGCTGCCTCGTCCTCCTGCCCTTCCACGGGGGGCGCGGCGAGGCCGGCCTCGCTGCGGACGCCGTCAGCCGCGGTGACGCCGTCAGCCGCGGTGACGCCGTCAGCCGCGGCGAAGCCGTCCGCGGGGATTTCCTCGCCGTGCTCCGGGCATCCTACGCGGAGGAGCTTTCGAGCGGCGCCCTTCGCCTGGGCTTCGGCACTGCCCGCCGCCTCGAGGAGGCCGGCCTCTCCTGGAACGAGGCGGTCTCCGACCTCTTCTCCCCGGGCGGCCCGGCCGCGACGCGATATGCGGAACCAGGAGAAGGCGCCCAGGGGCGGCCCTTCGAGGCCGACGAACGCTTCCTCGAGGAGGCCCTGTCCGGGACTCCCGAACGCGCGGGCCTGGCCCTCGAAGCCCTCCTCGGAGAGCTCCGCGACGGGCAGGCAGCCGGCTCTCCATCGGGGCATGCAGGCCTCTATCGCGCGGCGGCCCTCCTCGGCGCCGTCCTGCGCGCCCTCGCTCGGCGTGGCCTCCTCGAGGCGGCCGAGGCCGCGGCCATGCTCGACATGGAGGATCTTCGCGCCGCCTGGGAAGCCGGCGAGTTCGAGGCGGCCGCCCGCGCCCGCCTTGGCCGCATCTCCGCGGTCATGGGCCGCGCGCCACGCTGGTCCCAGCCCGTCGCTCGGGCCATGGCCTTCATCAGGGAAAACTACGGGAAGCAGATCAGCCTCGAGCTGGCCGCGGATTCCGTCGGCCTCTCTCCCAACAGGCTGTCCCGCCTCCTCGTGGAGGAATCCGGGCGCGGCTTCTCCGACCTCCTCATCGAGTACAGGATCGAGAAGGCCAAGGAGCTCCTCAGGGAGCCGGGCGCCTCGATAAAGCAGGTGAGCGTGGCCTGCGGCTACCCCGACCCCAACTACTTCTCGCGGCTATTCAAGAAGGTCACCGGAAGCACCCCCTCGTCCTTCCCCAACGGCTCATCGGAGGCGCATGATGAAAAATGAGATGAAGGCCGTGGCTCGGCGGGCTGGAATGCCCGCGGCGGCCAAGGCCTACGCGAGGCGAGGCTTCGCCGTCGCGGCCGTCCTTCTCGTCCTCCTCTCCTCCTCCTGCGACGCGCGCAGGAAGCGCCATGACCCGAACCACGTTCCGGTCATCGGTTTTTCGCTGGACAGCCTCGTGGTGGAGCGCTGGCAGCGCGACATCGACACCTTCAGCAAGGCCGCCAAGGACCTCGGCGCCGACTTCATCCTCAGGGTCGCCGACCAGGATCCCTCCGTCCAGGAGGAGCAGATCCGCGAGCTCGTCGACCTCGGCATCGACGTGCTCGTCGTGGTTCCCAACGATGCGGACAGGCTGTCCGGCACCGTGAGCGCCGTGAGGGCCAAGGGCATCCCGGTCCTGAGTTACGACCGCCTGGTCCGCAAGGCGGGCGTCGACCTCTATGTCTCCTTCGACAACGTGATGGTCGGGAGCCTCATGGCCGAGGCCGCCACGAGGGCCGTGCCGACGGGCGGCTACATCATCATCAACGGGGCCAGGAGCGACAACAACGCGGCCCTGATAAACCAGGGCATCCATTCCGTGATCGACCCCCTCGTCGAGGCGGGCAAGATCCACATCATCGCCGAGATCTGGCCCCTGACCTGGGACAGCGACGAGGTGAGGTCCGAGCTCGAGGCCGTCCTCGCCGACGAACGCGGCGTCGATGCCGTCATCGCCGGCAACGACATGCTCGCGGAAGCGGCCATCAACGTCCTCATCGAGAACGGCCTCATGGCCAAGGTCGCCGTGACGGGCCAGGACGCCGAGCTCGCGGCTTGCCAGCGCATCGCCGAGGGCACCCAGCTCGCCACGGTCTACAAGCCCATAGACCGACTCGCCCTCAAGGCCGCGGGCTTTGCCGTGATGCTCGCCAAGGGAGAGCCCGTCGGGACGGATGCCACTATCGACGACGGTCTTGCCAAGGTGCCCTATGCCCGCCTCGACCCCATCCTCGTGACCAGGGATCTCCTCGAGTCCACCGTGATAAAGGACGGCTTCCACAGCTACGAGGACGTCTACCGCAACGTCCGCCGCTGAGCCCGAGGCCTTCCGATCTGGATTTTCCCTCCTGCCTCCGCCTCCGCAAAGTGCTAGCCTGCACCTGGCCTTCCCGTCCCGCCGGCCGCGAGTGCGGGAACTCGCCCCATCTTTCCTGCTGACCGATCCGGGAAACGGCTCAAATACTGTACTCCATGAGGAGCGCCCTGCCGCCGCGCTTTGGACGCGTGCAAAGGCAGGGATAGCCAGTTTTCCCGAGGGGGTATACATGAAACGTGTAGTAGCTCTCATTTCCGCGCTGCTGTTCTGCATGGTCATCGGCGCGACCGCCTTCGCCCAGACCCAGGTGGGCATCGTCCTTCCGACCAAGGACGAGCCCCGCTGGATCCAGGACCAGACCAGGTTCCTCGATGCCCTCAAGACCGCGGGCATCACCGCCAAGGTCCTCTTCTCCCAGGGCGACTCCGCCAAGGAGAAGGCCAATGTCGAAGCCCTGATCGCCGAAGGCATCAAGGTCCTCATCATCTGCCCGCAGGACGGCGCCGCCGCCGCCGCCGCCGCCGATGCCGCCAACAAGGCGGGCGTGAAGGTCATCTCCTATGACCGCCTCATCCGCGGGACCGCTTCCGTCGACTACTACGTGACCTTCGACTCCTTCCAGGTCGGAGCCGCCTGGGGCACCTATCTCGTGGGCAAGGTTCCCGCCGGAGCCAAGGGCCAGAACCTCTACCTCTATGCCGGCGCCGCCTCCGACAACAACGCCTTCATCTTCTTCCAGGGCGCCTGGTCAGTCCTCCAGCCCAAGATCGCCGACGGCACCTTCATCGTCCGCAACTCCGACAAGGCCGTTGCCCTCATGAAGAAGGCCACCCTCACCCGCGACGAGCAGGCTTCCATCATCGGCCAGGTCACCACGAACTGGAACTTCGCCGACGCGAAGAACAAGGCCGAGGCCAACCTCACCGCCGCGACCGCCGCCATGAAGGGCACCGTGTACATCTGCGCCCCGAACGACGGCACCGCCCGCTCCATCGCGGACGCCTTCCGCGCCGACAAGGCCGTCAAGACCTACTACATCACCGGCCAGGACGCCGAGATCGCGTCCATCCAGTACATCATCGACGGCAAGCAGTCGATGACCGTCCTCAAGGACGTCCGCACCCTCGTGTCCGACGCCATCGCCGCCGCCGTCGCCTACATCAAGGGACAGGTTCCCCCGAAGACCGCGACCTACAACAACGGCGTCGTCGACGTCCCCGCGAAGCCGACCGCCATCGTCACCGTCACCAAGGACAACGTGAAGGCAGCCATCGTCG
>Ga0209098_1003188_pt1 | contig 13875 bp, 10 predicted proteins | sample AD_JPNHW1_MetaG_FD_184429 | JGI IMG/M metagenome (GOLD analysis project Ga0209098, IMG submission 184429) | Active sludge microbial communities of municipal wastewater-treating anaerobic digesters from Japan - AD_JPNHW1_MetaG (SPAdes) (version 2) | ecosystem: Engineered > Bioreactor > Anaerobic... | reverse complement strand
AATGACGAACGTCATCCCCAGCGAAATGATCCCTACGCCCGCGTTGTTACGCAGGATATTGATCCAGTTCTTTCCCCACGCGGTAAACCAGTCGCCGACGCTGGGGTAGTTAAAACCCAAAGCGAAGGTTTGCAGCACCACCATCACCAGCAGCGCGCATGTGGTGGAAAAGAGCGGCTTGGTGCGCCAGCTTTCGCGCAGCCAGCGGAGGAAATTGGTCTTCTTCTGAGCCTGTTCCATATCAGTCGTTCCCCCTTCAGGATGAATCGGAAAAAACGGAAGCCAGTCCGCGCGGAAGCCCTCAGCAGCCCGTCGCCAGGCGCATCATTTCGTGCTCCGTCATGCGCTCGCCGCTGACCGTATCGCGTACCTCGCCGTGGAACATCACCAGCGCGCGGTCGCACACCCGCATAATCTCCTGCGCTTCGCTGCTCAGCACGATCACCGCCACGCCCCTGTCGGCCAGTTTGCGAATAATCTCATAGATTTCTTCCTTGGCGCCCACGTCCACGCCCTGCGTGGGGTTATCCAGAATCAGCACCTTCGGGTCGGCACTGAGCCATTTCGCCAGCACCACTTTCTGCTGGTTGCCGCCGGACAGGCTGGTGATGGGGTCCGCGGGTTTCCCCAGTTTGATGCTCAGCGCCTTGCGTTGCCGGTCAAACTCCGCACGCTGCTTCCGGTGGTCAATCAGCCCGTGCCGAACCAGCCGGGGCCAGGTCACAATCGACCCGTTTTCCAGAATCGACATATCCTTTACGATGCCGTTTTCCTTGCGATTCCGGGGCACATAGCCCAAACCCAGTTCCACCGCCTGCCCCGTAGAATGCACGTGCACCGATTTGCCCATCACAGCAATGTCGCCTTCATCGTTCTGATCCGCACCGAACACCGTGCGGAACAGTTCGCTGCGCCCGTCCCCCAGCAGGCCGGTCACGCCCAGCACTTCTCCCGCGTAGGCCGTCAGGCTTACATGGCGGAAAAACGGCTCCCGCGTCAGGTTGGTCAGGCGCAGACGCTCCTCCCCGCGGTTGCATACCCGGCACGCCAGGTTGGAAAGCACCTCATGCCCCACCATGTGGCGGGCAAGCTCCCCAACGCTTGTTTCCTTCACAGCGCCTTCCGCCACCATGACCCCGTCGCGCAGTACGGTATAGCGATCACAAATTTCCATCACTTCACGCAGTTTGTGCGAGATAAACACAATCCCCACGTCCTGCTCCCGAAGGGTGCGCAGCATGGCGAACACGCGCTCTATCTCCGGGTCGGTCAGCGATGTGGTGGGTTCGTCCATGATAATCAGCTTCGCCTTCATCAGCAGCGCGCGGCTGATCTCCACAATCTGCTTATAACTGGCGTCCAGTGTTCCCACCATCGTCCGGGGATCGATCGTAAGACCCATCCGGTCGAAAACCGCGCGGGTTTCGGCCACCATCCGGGCATGGTCCAGCAGGCCGCTTTTCTTTTTCAGTTCCCGGCCGATAAACATGTTTTCATAAATGGGCAGGTCGTTGATCAGGTTCAGTTCCTGATGAATAAACGCGATGCCCGCGTCCAGCGACTGCGTGGGCGTCTGGAAGTTCTGTGCCGTGCCGTCCAGCAGAATGCTTCCCTCATCGGCGGGCAGCACGCCGCCCAGTATGTTCATCAGCGTGGATTTACCCGCTCCGTTCTCCCCCAGCAGCGCGCAGATTTCGCCGCCCTCCAGGTGAAAGTTCACGGATTTCAGCACCCGGTTGGCGCCGAAGGATTTACTGATTCCCTGCATCTCCAGCTTCATGCAGCCGTTCACATCCGTTCCGGTCAAATTACAGCGGTTCTTCGCTGCAGGCAGGCGGTTCGCTTTGCGCCAATTTCCGCCACGGCTATTGTCAGCGCGTCGCGAACCGCTCGCGGCAGGATACGTGCGATGGTCAGAATGCTGGCCCGCAGTATGCTGACCATCGCACGCGTAACGCCCCAAACACAGGAACAGGTTGGGAAGGGCACAGGCCCCTCCCAACCGCAGGTATCGAAAGTCGATTAATAAACGGTGTTGTTGGGGTCGATGTACTGCGCGCAGTTGTCGCGATCTACAATCGTGGTGGGGATCACTTTCACGGCGTCCACTTTATCACCCTTGAGTACGCTCACGGCCATATCCACGGCGTCGCGAACCATCATCGGGCTGTACAGCGCGGAGCAGATCCAGATGTTCTGGTTCTCGGGCATCATCTTGAAGTATTCCTGCATTCCGCCGCCGCCGGTGATTACTTTAATATCCGTGCGGCCCGCGTCGGAAATCGCCTGCAGGCAGCCGATGGAGGTTTCGTCGTCCAGACTGTACACCGCGTCGATCTGCGGGTTGGCGGCCAGGATGTCGGTAAAGTCTTTCAGGCCGTCTTCACGGGTGAACTTGGTGGCGTATTCGACGATCTTCATGTCGGGCGCGATCTGGGCCATGGTGTCTTTAAAGCCCTTCATGCGCAGGTCGGACACGGAGCCGCTGGTGGGAACGGGCAACGCAACGACGGTGCCGGTGGTGCCGATCTTGCTTACGATGTACTTGGCACTTTCCACGCCCATGCCCTCGTTATCGCCGGTGACACGGTACACGCCCGTGGCATTGATGGCGATATCGAAGTTGACGACGGTGATGCCGCTGTCAATCGCGGCCTGGATGGGCACTTCCATGCCTTCCCACTGCGGGAACGCCACGATGGCCTGCGCTCCCCAGGTTTTCAGGTCGTCCAGCTGGCTGGTCATTTCCTCTGCGTTGTTGGAGGTGTACAGTTTGTACTCCACAGTGTCCGCCAGTTCCTTGCAGCGGGCTTCGGCATTGTACGCAACGCCGGCAACCCAGCCGTGAGTGACCGCCGGGGCGAGAATGCCGATTTTGATCTTGGCGGTTTCTGCGGACGCGGACAGGCTTACGATGCCCAGGCAGAGCGTCAGCGCGAGTACGACGGCCAGAATCTTTTTCATGTTGAATTCCTCCGTTTTGTTTGTAAGGTGCTCCCCCGCACACGCGGGAGGCGTTGTTGACGCAGGAGGACACCAAATACCGCATGGTACCCCGCGGGATTCGATGTTCCTTTTGCTGATGCAAGAATAGCATACGGTTTTACATCTGTCAACGGAAACGCATTCTTTTACATAAGTTTTCATTACTTAAAATATGCGCTAATACGTTTTGATACAACGCTGTTTTGCTTCACATTATCCTTGTTTAATGTAAATGTTTCACATCGAATTACATTCTTTACATCCCGTCGTTTCCCGTGTTATAATTCACACAAGAGCAGATTATCTCCGTTCGCAAGGGAGGGCATTTCATCCATGAAGAAGAAAAGCGCGGAGCCGACCATTACCGAGGTGGCGGCGCGCGCGGGCGTTTCGATCGCCACTGTGTCCAGAGTGTTAAACGACAAGGGCAACGTGAAACCCTCCACCGTGGAGCTGGTCAGCGCCGCAATGGACGAACTGGGCTATGTGCGCGAGGAACCCTCCGCCGCGCACAACGGGCTGATCGTGGTGGTGCTTCCCAACCTGGACAACCCGTTTTACGCAAAAATCGTGAAAGGGATTCAGGTATCCGCTAAAAACCGCGGACTGGAAACCCTGGTTTACACCGAAGGCAACGTAGACGACCGCAGCCAGCGCCTCATCCGCCTGCTGGGCATGATTAACGCGGGCGGCTGCATCCTGCTGTCGCCGGTTAACGACGAGGCGGTGCTGGCGGCCATCGACCATGCCGCGCCGGTCGTGCAGTGCGCCGAGTATAACGAGCGCAGCCCGCTCCCCTATGTAAGCGTGGATGATTTTGCCGCCGCCCGCAACGCCGTGCATACCCTTTTGCAGCGGGGCCGTCGCCGCGTGGCGCTGATCAACGGCCCGGACAAGTTTAAATACGCCCGCCAACGTTATCTGGGGTATGCCGAAGCGCTGCGTGAAGCGGGTATCCCGGTTGATCCCTCGCTGATCTTCAAGGTAACGGAAATGGGTTTTGACAGTTCCTTTGCCGTAGCGAGGCAACTGCTGACCGCTGGCGTGCGCCCCGACGCGATCCTCGCCACCAGCGACATGTTCGCCGCCGCCGTAGTGAAGGCCGCCAGCACCGAAGGCGTGCAGATTCCCGCGGATTGCTCGCTGATCGGCTTTGATAACACGTATATTTCCATGGTCAGCCATCCCAGCGTTACGGCGGTCAACATGCCGCAGTTTCAGCTGGGGTATATGGTCTGCGAAATTCTGGCGGACCGGATGCTTAACCCGACGGGCGAAGCCCGGCATGTTCTGCTGGAAACCGAGCTGGTTTTGCGGGACTCCATTTAGCGGAGCTCCGTTACGCCGTATCACGCGCCGGGACAGCGCGGGGCGGCACTTTTCCCAACAAACAGAAAGGCCGGGCTCTCTCCCCGGCAACAAGAGGTGTTACGAATGAAACTGGGTTTTGTAAGCGCAATCCTTGCCGACTGGACATTTGAAGAAATGATCGACACAGCGGCTACGATGGGGTACCGCTGTGTGGAGGTGGCTTGCTGGCCGGTGGGCCGGTCCGAACGCCGGTACGCGGGCGTGAGCCACATCGACGTGGACAGCCTGACGGATGAAAAGGCTGCCTATCTGCTGAATTACTGCCGTCAGCGGAACGTGGAGATCAGCGCCCTCGCCTATTATCCCAACCCCATGGACGCCGATCCCGCAAAGCGCGCCGTTGTGCTGGATCACCTGAAAAGAGTGATTGCCGCCAGCGCGAAGCTGGGCGTCAATCTGGTCACTACCTTTATCGGACGCGACCAGCATAAAACCGTGGAAGAAAATTTGGAACTGGCAAAGCAGATCTGGCCCCCGATTCTGCGGCTGGCTGAAGAGAAGGGCGTAAAGATCGCTGTTGAGAATTGCCCCATGCTGTTTGACGGCGATCAGTGGCCCGGCGGGCAAAACCTGATGACAACGCCCGCCGTGTGGCGCCGGGTGTTTGAGGCGCTTCCCTCCCCCAACCTGGGCCTTAATTACGACCCCTCCCACTTTGTATGGCAGATGATGGATTACTGCAAACCTTTGTATGAGTTCCGCGAGAAAATTTACCACGTGCATTTTAAAGACATCAAGCTTTATCCCGACAAGCTGGCGCAGGTCGGCACCATGGGCTATCCGCTGGAGTATATGAGCCCCAAGCTTCCGGGGTTGGGCGACGTGGACTGGGGCCGGTATGTGTCGGCTTTAACAGACATCGGTTATGAAGGCTTCGCCTGCATCGAGGTGGAAGACCGCGCCTTCGAGGGGACGCGCGAGCGGGTGCTGGATTCGCTTCGTCTCACCAAGCGGTACATGGAACAGTTCGTGATCTGAAAAAGAATGGATACAAGGAACAGCGCCACGGGGATAATACCCCCGCGGCGTCGTTTTATATTGTGGGAACATTACAGAGCCATGTCGTCCCGGCCGCGTGCGGTAGCCCCTTTGCGAGGGTTTGCGCGGAAGAAGAAATGCTTGCCGATTTCCGTCGCCAGAATGTACAGCCCGGCGATACCCAGCAGCGCCATCATCATCGGGAAGGGCACCGGCACGATGTTTAATACCTTTTCCAGCGGCAGGTAGGGAATCAGCATCGTCAGCAGCCCAACTCCGAGGGTGGAGAACAGAAGCAGCGGCGCCGGTCTGCTTTTGAAAAACGGCTTTCGGGTGCGCATTACCAGCAGGGTCAGCAGTTCGGTAATGATCGAAAGGATGAACCAGCTGCTCTGAAACATTTCCTGCGGGGTATGAAAGCCCAGCAGCAGCACGGCAAAGGTGAGGTAATCAAACACCGAGCTGATCAGCCCGAAAACGATCATAAATTTCTGGATATAGCGCGTGTTCCATCTTCTGGGCCTTTGCATGTCCTCCGCGTCCACCGCGTCGGTTGCGATGGTCACAGCCGGGAAGTCCGTAAGGAAGTTAATCATCAGTATCTGTTTGGGCAGCAGCGGCAGAAACGGCATGAACAGCGACGCGCCCGCCATGCTGAACATATTGCCAAAGTTGGCGCTGGTGGTAATCAGGATATATTTGAGCGTATTGGCGAAGGTTGTGCGTCCCAGCTCAATCCCACGCCGAAGCACGTCCAGACCGCTGTCCATCAGCACGAAATCAGCGGCCTCTTTGGCCACGTCCACGGCGGTATTCACGGAGATGCTCACATCCGCCGCGTGCAGCGCGGGCGCGTCGTTGATGCCGTCGCCCATGTAGCCCACCACATGGCTCTTCTTTTTCAGCGCCAGAATAATACGTTCCTTCTGGTTGGGGTCCACCTCGGCGAACAGGTTGGTGTTTTCGATTTTTTTCCACAACGCTTCGTCGGTCATTTTACCCATTTCCGCGCCGGTCAGCACGCCCGTTACCGTCAGTCCAACCGTTTGGGCGATATGTTCCGCCACCAGCCGGTTGTCCCCGGTAATGATGCGCAGACTTACGCCCAGTTTTGCCAGCGCCGCAATCGTCTGGTTCACGTCCGCCTTGGGCGGGTCGAAGAACAGCAGAAATCCGGCGAATGTCATGCCCGCCTCGTCGGACCGCTCATACTTCTCCTGCTTCACCACCGTTTTGCGCGCGATGCCCAGCACGCGCATGCCCTGTGCGCTCCACGCGGCAAAACGCGCCTGCAGCGATTTGGTCTGCGCCGTGTCGAGAGCCAACGTCGCGCCGTCCGCGTCAACCGTGTCGCAGACCTCCAGCACGCTACTGAGCGCGCCTTTGGTAACCATCGTGCATTGTCCGCCGTCCTCCACGACGATGCTCAGGCGTTTGCGGATAAAATCGTAGGGGATTTCGTCCACTTTCCGCGTGCTGCCGATCTCCGATTTGCCGCGGCTGATTATCGCCGCGTCCAGCGCGTTGGGCAGCCCCGTTTGCATCGAGGCATTCAGGTACGCCAGGCGGTAGATTGCGTCGGCCTCGTTGCCCGCGGTGTCCACGGCGCCGTCCAGCCGCACGACGCCCTCGGTCAGGGTGCCTGTCTTATCCGTGCAGAGAATATCCATACTGCCGAAATTTTCTATCGAAGTCAGCCTGCGCACGATCACGCCCGCTTTGGCCATCATACGCGACCCTTTGGAGAGCGTGATACTGATAATCGCGGGCAACAGCTGCGGCGTAATGCCCACAGCCAGCGCGACCGAGAACAGCAGCGCGTCGATCGCCGGTTTGTGGTACATCACGTTGATCGCAAACACCGCCAGCGTAAGCACCAGCATGATTTCCGTAAGCAGATAGCCGAAGCGCCGCACGCCGCGCTCAAACTCCGTCTCAGGCGGCCGCAGGGTCAGTTTCTGGGCGATTTTCCCAAACTCCGTGCCTTCGCCCGTTTGCGTTATCAGGATTGTCGCGGTTCCGCTTCGCACGCTGGTCCCCATCCAGACGCAGTTGGTACGATCCTGCAGTTCCGCATCCTCCGCCACGGCTTCCGGGTTTTTCTCCACCGGAAAAGATTCGCCTGTCAGAATGGACTGGTTCACGAAGAAATCATTGCCGGCCAGCACCCGCCCGTCCGCGGGGATCAGGCTGCCCGCCGCCAGCGTCACCACGTCGCCCGGCACGATCTCGCTGGAAAACACCTCGGTCGGTTTTCCGTTCCGCAGGACCGTAGACTTGATCTGTACCCGCGACCGCAGTTCTTCCACCGCATTGCTTGCGCTGTACTCCTGAAAAAAGCTCAGCAGGGCGCTTCCGAAAATGATGGCCAGAATAATCAGCGAGTCGTACAGGCTGCCGGTTGCCGCCGAGATGCAGGTGGCGATAATCAGGATAATGATGATCGGGTTCTTAAACTGCCCCAGAAACAGCAGCAGCGGCCCGGTCCTTTTTTTCGCTTTAATCGCGTTTTTGCCATACTCCTTCAGCCGCTTCCCGGCCTCGTCCGCCGTCAGGCCGCCAGCCTCGGTTCCGTACGCCCGCAGTGCGTCCTCCGCCGACAGATGCCAGTACCGGATCCCCTCCGTTTTTTGCACAGGCCATCGCCCCTTTCCAGAATAGGCTTCGTACTCTGCTGCGCGGCCGTGAAACAGTCGCTATTCTCTTATTCGGGGGCGGCGCTCCGCTTCCCTTTCGCCTTGTCCGCATAATTCATCAGCGCAATATCCGCATGCCGGCCAGAAAAAATAAACGGGACAGGCCCCGGTCGTTCCTTGACCGTATCGGAAGTTATGTCTATAATGTGGAACCAGAGAAGAAAACGTTTTACCCCGCACAGACGGCCGACCGGACAAAAGGAGGTTTTTCTATGCAGCTTTTGCTGGTGGACGATGAATTTTTCGTTCGTGAGCGAATCCAAAAACAGATCGACTGGAAAGCGCTTGGGATTGACGCCGTGCGCACTGCGGAAAACGGTTTAGAAGCGCTGGACGTCGCCCGTGATTTTAAACCGGATATTCTGCTGACCGACGTTCGCATGCCACAGCTGGACGGTATCAAACTGGCCGAGGAAATCAGCTGTCAGTACATTGAATGTAAAACGATTTTTATCAGCGGCTATTCGGATGTCCCCTACCTGCGCAGCGCCATCCGCCTGCACGTGGTGAACTACATCGAAAAACCGATCGACATGGAGGAACTTTCCGCATCCATCCGTAACGCGGTGGCGGAGATTAACAGCAACCGTCTCGCGCAATGCGGGCGGCTTCACATCGAGCAGAAAAACCGGATGGAACAGCTTGTATCCCTCGCCAAAGGGCTTACCCAGGAGGAGACGGCGGAAGCCTCCGCCGCGTTGTTCACCCAGTTGTTCGGCGCCGCGCGCTGTGACTGCTACGCCACAGCGATCACGCAGATTCTGGGCTTTTCGGAACAGACCCACGTAACGGAGGAGGATGTGCAGGGCTACCTGGCGCAATCTTTTGTGGACCCGGAGGTGCAGTGCATCGGCTTTCTGCGGCAGGACCGAATTGTGATGCAGTTAATGTGCCGCTCCCCGGAGGAGCGCCGCAAGGATCGCCTGAAACCGTACTTCCGTCGGCTGATCAGCCTCCTGTCTCTTAACGGGCTGACCGGTTTCAGCGTCGTAGGGCGGTTTGTGAAACAGCCCGGCCAGCTGCATGATTCCTACCAGAGTGCGCTGCTGTGCCTTCCCCGGTGCTTTTTTAAAGAACCGGGCTGTCTGTACCTGTATCGGGAGAACGTCGGTAACGCCTTTGACATGGACAGCGTTTCCCTTTCAGAATATTCGCATGCTTTAAAGAAGGAGAACGACAAATCCGTAATATTCCTGCTCAGCAATCTGACCGCACAGCTGAAAACACACGACGAAACCTCGCCCTTTCAGGTCGTTCGTTTTTACTACTCCATTCTGGTTTTGCTGTATCATGCCGCCCAGAAAGAGAGCATCCTGCTGTCCGACCGTTTTGCGGACGAATATCAGGTGCTGGATTACATCAATCAGTTTCATTTTCTGGACGAGCTGCACGAGTTTACCGTGCAGATGATCCAGCGGTATTATGAAGCAATCAATAACAGCCTGACGGAGAACACCATTGTGAACCGGATTCTTGGCTATCTGGAGCAGAATTATGAAAACCCGGACCTGAGCGTTACGATGATCTCGGAACATCTCAAGCTTTCCTCCACCTATGTGTGCCACCTTTTCAAGAGCACCATGGGCACAACACTTGGCACGCACCTGACACAGCTGAGGATTGACAAAGCGCTGGAGCTGATGGAATCCGGTAATTACAAAGTGAAAGAAGTCGCCCGGCAGGTGGGATACCGCAGCGGCAACTATTTTTCGTACAAATTCAAAAAACGGATGGGCTATTCGCCCAGCGGAGAAAAGGACGAGGCGTAATGACCAGCATCCTGCGCAAAGGTTATCGCTCTTTCCGGGAAAAAACCCGCAATTGCCGCCTCGGCACCAAAATGAGCGCGCTGATCTTCGGTTCGGTGCTGATTCCGCTTTGCATCGCAATGCTTTTATTCAATGTGTTCACCGGCGACAGCCTGGCGCGGCAGGCGCGCGCCAATGCCCAGAACGCCTTTTCTCAGCTGTACGATATTTTCTCCAGCCGGTTTGATATCGTAAAGCAGGATACGCTGCTTTTACAGCAGGATACCAACATCCGCGCGCTGCTGCAACAGCAGATGACTGGGAAAGACATCCTTCAGCTGGTGCAGAACAAGGCGCTGATGAATACCACGTTTGACTATATCCAGAACCGCAACATCTGGGATATGCGTATCCGCGTATACCTTCCGCCCGAAAAAAGCCTGCTGATCGACAACGAGCGATTCTATTCCGCCGCCACTGTGGATTTGCAGCCCTGGTATCAAAACCTGGTCGCCCAGCCTTATAAAAACGGCTGGATTTATACCGCCGACGGCGCAGGCACGGAAGCGGACGCCGGGATGTTCGCCTATACGGTTCGTGTCTGCAACCCGCTGCGTTTTTTGGACACAGCGGCGGTGATCCGGTTTGATTTTTCCATGGAGAAAGTACTGCATACCATGACGCAGTCCCTTCCGCTGGTCAGCGGCGCAACGGTGTACCTCCTGTCCGACGACGGGCAGATCATATTGCAGTCCGCCTATGGCGACAGCACCTTCCAGCCTTCGCCGCCCACATGGAGCATCCCCATCGATCAGCCGCAGTGGACCGATTATCAGGCGGGCGGCCAGCAGTACTATCTGCAGCAGCAGCGGTTCCGTTATAATCCGTGGTGCCTGATGATGGCGCTGCCCAACACCAGCGGCATCCGGTTATTATACCGCAATTCACAGTGGAGCTTTATCCTGCTGATGACGTTCATCGGCGGAATCGGTATCCTTGCTTTTTCCCTGCTGTTCTCCCAACGGATTGTGAAGCGCCTCACGCTGGTCACCAACGGCATGAGCAACCTCAAGGACGGCGTGCTGCAAAGCCTGCCGGCTCCGACCACGCACGACGAAATCGGTATCCTGATCGAAAGCTACAACTACCTCACGGAAGAGCTGAACATGCTCAACTCCGCGCGCGCAATGGCGGATTCCAACCAGAAGCACGCGGAGATGATCGCGCTGCAGGCGCAGATTAACCCGCATTTCCTTTACAACACGCTGGAAATGATCAACTATTTTGCCATGATGGGCGACGCCAAGCAGGTAGAGCGTATCGTGATGCTGCTGTCGCGTTTCTACAAGCGCTGCCTCAACCAGGGGGAAGAGTATTCCACCCTGTCACAGGAGCTGGAACTGACACAGGCTTACATGAGCATACAGGAGATCCGTTACAGCGGAAAAATCCGTTTCGTTCAGGAGGTCGCTCCGGAACTGATGCATTGCAACATTCCGCACATCGTGCTGCAGCCCATCGTGGAAAATGCGATTCACCACGGCATTATGAATAATCCCGATCAGGAAGGAACCATCACCATCCGGGGAGAAAAGAAGGGCGATCTTCTTCTGCTGACCGTTTCGGACGACGGCGCCGGGATGACCGAGGAACGGCTGCACCAGCTGAACGACGGTCTGGACCTGCAATACAGCATGACCGAAGTTGGCAGCCACTTTGGCCTGCGCAATATTCACGAACGGCTGATGAACCTGTACGGCGAGCAGTACGGGCTGACCTTCCAAAGTTCGTTGGGCGTAGGCACCACGATTACCATTACCATTCCCCTGTGCAGCGACTGATAAGCCGCCCGCAGGCAGGCAAAGCGAACGGGCCGACACACCCGATCCGGTGCGTCGGCCCGTTCGCTTTGTGAAGCTTTGATCAGAAACGGAATTCTTCCGCGGGAGTGGTCGGCGGGAACGCTTCCAGCACAGCGGTGCCCTTTTCCAGATAGAACACTTCAAAGATGGGGTTGTCCGGGCTCTTGTACAGGCCCTTTACGCCGGGCATCGCTTCCATTACGCGGGTTTTGGCTTCCAGCGCAGTGTCAAACACCACATGCCCGCTTACGCGCACATACTGGGAATAGTTGGGCTTGCAGAAGATCACTTCGGCGTAGGGCGTTTCCTTCAGTTGACGGTACACCTTTTTGGTGTTGTTGGTGCAAAACCAGAACTTGCCGTCCTCGTAGAAAGCGAAGCCGAAAGGGCGAACACGCGGCTGGTTGTCTTCCGTAGAGGCAAAGAAGCCTACTTTGCCAACGCTGTCAATCAGATCCAGAACCTTTTTCATGCGATAACCTCCTGATGTTTCTAGTTGTTCCGATAATCTCATCATAATCAGTCTGTCACATCGTTGCTCTGCGAATCTCTGCTTTCCGATACGATTTTTTGCTTTGTACGATGCGGACGAAATTCGTACGTTTTTGCCATGACAAAATATCCATGCGAATCGCAGTAATTTTGAGAACAGCCCGACGCATCCGCCCTATATAATAAAATCATCCGAAAACGGAACAATCGTTCAAAACTGTCAAAGGGGGACTCATCGTGATTGGAAACGCTCCCGCGCCGATCCAACCCGGCAGCAACCGCGGCCTCAGGCATATTTACAACAACAGGTTTCTGTATTTAATGCTGATCCCGGCCATCGTCTATATCGTCGTTTTTTCCTATCTGCCCATGGCCGGCATCGTGATCGCGTTCAAGAAGTTCAATTATGTGAAGGGTATTTTCGGCAGTGACTGGGTGGGTCTGAACAACTTCAAGTTTCTGTTCAGCTCCAACAAGCTCTGGTTCCTCACCCGTAACACGCTGCTTTACAACCTGGCCTTCATTTTCCTGGGTATCTTCGTGCAGGTCGCCTTCGCCGTAATGATCAACGAAGTGCGTATTCGCCGCTACAAGCGCGTGTTCCAGTCCTTCATCTTTTTACCGTACTTCATCTCGTGGGTCGTGGTCGCCGCAATGGTGCAGGCTACGCTCGGATATGAATACGGCATGGTCAACCGCCTGTTGGAAGCGCTGGGGATGCAGCGCCTCAACCTGTATGAAAGCGCCAATCCATGGCCCGTGTTGCTTGTGCTGATCTACCTGTGGAAATCCACAGGGTACGGTTCCATCGTCTATATGGCTTCCATCACCGGCATCAGCCAGGAACTGTATGAGGCGGCAGCCATCGACGGTGCGAACCTGTGGCAGCGGATTCGCCACGTAACCCTGCCGGGGCTGAAACCGACGATCATCATCATGTTTCTGCTGGCTTTGGGGCAGGTGTTCCGCGGTGATTTCGGGCTGTTCTATCAGATGGTGGGCAACAACGCGCTTCTGCTTCCCAAAACCGATATTCTGGATCTGTACGTATACCGCGCGCTGGCGTCCACCAGCGATCTGGGCATGGCGAGCGCAGCCGGTTTCTACCAGTCCCTGCTCTGTTTTATCACCATTATGACGGTGAACGGCATCATTAAAAAAGTACAGCCCGAATACTCGCTGTTTTAGGAGGGAGACCGTATCATGGATATGTCTGCAAAACCGATGCGCACGGGGACGAAGATCCACGAGCCGGATCGTATCGCCTTCAATATCATTTCCTACACGCTGATCACCCTTTTCGGGCTGATGTGCGTTCTGCCCTTCGTACTGGTGCTGGTCACCTCCTTTACCACGGAAACGTCACTGATGAAGAACGGCTACACTTTCTTTATACCGGAAGTTTCCACGCAGGCGTACGACCTGGCTTTCCGCAATCCGCAAAAAATCCTTTGGGCATATCGGAATACGGTATGCGCAACGCTGATCGGCACCGTATGCTCGGTGCTGCTCTCCTCCATGACGGGCTATGTGTTGCAGCGCCCCGATTTTAAACCCCGCAACAAATTTTCGCTGTTCTTCTTCTTTACAACGCTGTTTAACGGCGGCCTGGTGCCATGGTACGTGCTCTGTTCCCGGTACCTGGGGTTCAAAAATAATTTTCTGGCGTTGTTGCTGCCGCTGATGTTTTCGGTGTGGTACATGATCATCGCCAAGAACTACATGAAGGGCATCCCTTATGAA
>Ga0209098_1003183_pt1 | contig 13886 bp, 12 predicted proteins | sample AD_JPNHW1_MetaG_FD_184429 | JGI IMG/M metagenome (GOLD analysis project Ga0209098, IMG submission 184429) | Active sludge microbial communities of municipal wastewater-treating anaerobic digesters from Japan - AD_JPNHW1_MetaG (SPAdes) (version 2) | ecosystem: Engineered > Bioreactor > Anaerobic... | reverse complement strand
GGCAAAACCTGAACTTATAGCTATCCCGAGAGAACTCGCAGACATAATCCAGATGCTTCCTATTGAAGAATTCGCCTGTTTTGTCAAACTGTTTATTTTTGTTGCCGATCAGAAAAAGAATTTTGGATATCTTGGCAACAATCTTAAGAAAAAAATAGGGCTTGACACCTTCTCACCTGAGAAATTTGATGAACTGATAGAAAATCTGGAAGCTTACGGTCTGATAAATGTTGAACAGGTTTCAGACAATCAGAAAACCTTTATTCTTTATATTCCTTTTGATGAAAACACAATGGTAATTTCAGAAATGCAGAAGCAGGAAAAACCTCAGAATTCTCAACAGAAAACCGCTAAAAAGAAAACAACATCAAAAGAATCTGAAAAAGCTGAGAAAAAAGTTGAAACTGAAAATCCGGAAAACGATGAGATTCCAGGAAAAATGAAAAGCGGAATGGAAGATGAGGAACTGTATAAATCTTATAGAACTTTTGTAAATCTTGAAATTGACAAGGCAAAAATGAGAGTGGGCCGTTCCAACTTTGACAAAATATATATGGAAGCTGTTAAATATATTGACAAAAAGTATGGATTCAAAGTGCTTTCGGATTCAGAGAAATTTAAAGAGCATCTGACAAGTTACTATATTTCCGCTTTTGACATCAAATCTTTTGAAGAATGGAAAAAATCTAAAGGATAACAGGGAGTTCTGACTATGCTTGATAACAGGATGCTATTAAAATCTCTTAATGATATAGATGTCAAACTTATGCTCTGTAAAACCAATTTTGAATGGGAGCTTCTGGCAAAAAAATACGAAAAAGCAAGTGACGAAGTTAACAAATTTTTTAAAGGAAAAAAAATCCCGGATGATATCAAAACTGCTCTGGATACCGCAAGAGCTTCACTTGTCAGAAAAAAAGGAGAGCTGCCTCCTGACGATCTATCTAATTTCTTTAAGTAATTACGGTACATTACGATAAGTAATTTTTCATCAAAAATAATTTCTTTGACAAACAAAGTAAGATAAGTATAAACCGTTTCTGTCAATCGGGGGCGCTTAGCTCAGCTGGGAGAGCATCGGCCTTACAAGCCGGTGGTCGCAGGTTCGAACCCTGCAGCGCCTACCATTTTGATTTTTCCCAATTGAAGCGCGGTCGTAGTTAAGTCGGTTATAACGCCGGCCTGTCACGTCGGAGGCCGCCGGTTCGAGTCCGGTCGACCGCGCCATTTTTTCAATTTCATCTTTTTGATTATTTCAATTTTTCAGATAACATCTTGCAGTTTATTTTTATTCAGGAGATTTAAATGGACAGGCCGAAGGGTTCGCTTATCAGCTATATGAGCGGCCTTGTAAAGACCAATGGCGGAATAAACTGTGCTCAGGGAATACCGGGGTTCAACCCGCCGAAAGAGCTTATTGAAGCTCTTATCAACAGTTCAAAGACAAATATCCACCAGTATGCACATGGTAACGGTTTGATTGAGCTTCGCAAACTGATATGCGAAGGGTTTGTGAAAAGAAATGACTTCGATCCAAGCAACATTATGATAACCAACGGTGCAACTGAAGCTATTTCACTGATCTATCTTTATTTAAGGCTTAAAATCACATCAGGCTTTACCGTTCTTTCATTTGACCCGGTTTATGAAAGCTATTCGAATCTTCCTAAAATATATGGTGATACATTTATTTCTTTCAGCCCGCTGATTGATGGCAGTTTTGACTTTGAAGAACTGGAAAAAACTATAAAAGAACAGAGCGTTAATCTTATAATTCTATGTTCACCAGGCAATCCTCTGGGGAAAATATGGAAAAAGAACGATATTCTCAAATTACACGAAATATGCAGTAAAAACGGTGTGTTTCTAGTATTCGATTTTGTTTATAGTGACATTTATTTTTATGACCGGCCTTATATTCCGTATGAACTTATTGATGAACAGACTTTTTTTGTCTCCGCTTTTTCAAAAATGCTTTCAATTACCGGATGGAGAATAGGCTATCTCGTCTGTTCAAAGAAAAATACTGAAGATCTTAGCAGAATCCACGACTATACCGGGCTGTGCGCTCCTTCAATCTTGCAGACAGCAGTAGCAGAATATCTAAATGATAATAATTTCGGAGCAGAGTATCTGAACAATTTAAGAAATTTGGTTAAAAAATCTTTTAATATAATGTCGGAATCCATAAACGAAGCAGGATTTGTAACTCCAGCTATTGACGGCGGATATTTTATCTGGACAAGAATTCCGGAAAAATTTGATAACGGTTTTGATTTTGCACTTGATCTGTATGAAAAAAAGAAAGTCAGTACAGTTCCGGGAATTCATTTCAGCTCTATTGGTAAAAAATTTATCAGAGTGAGTATCGCCAGAAATTCGGATGAGATCTCAGATGCTGCTGAAAGAATTAAAGATTTTGTGTTAAGTTAATGATTTTTCTCTTTTATTCTGTAAAGAGTGAATATCGATTTTTTTTCAATTTTCTCCATTTTTTCAAGCACTTTTTTCATTAAGTCAATGTCACATTCCTCTTTTTTAATTGGCCAGCTCCTGCAAAAAAGAACTGTAAAAAATTCATCATCGGCCAGAAAATAATCCTGATTGAGAATACAGCGGTCTTCTTTATTTCTGCAATTTCCAAGATCATATCCAGTAAAAAAATCGAGCGACTCTATTTTCAAATCAAGATGCGAAGATGCGGCAGCATATTTTGCAATATGCGGAGTCGGTGTTCCAATTGTCGATCCCGGAGCAACCATCTCAGCTTTTTTTAATAATGCATTGATATCATTATAGTAATTCCAATCAGCCGAGCGATGGAACAATCCGCTTACAGACAATACTATAAAAATTGCAGCAAAAGAAATCCTGAAAGCTGAATTTTGAGGAATCACAGAGCATATAACTATTAGAGAAAATATCATTACAGGAAGCATGTAATATTCGAATTTCTTTGGGAAAAATATAAAAAATACAATAAATACAATATTTGAAATCAACGAAAATCTTATAATAAACTGTGTTCTGAACTTTATAAATGCAATAACTGAAGAAATGATGACTGTCAAGGCTGAAACTATCACAGCGGTCCACAAAAAAGCGGGCGTTGACGAGTTGAATCCCGCAAGAGATGCAAGGTATAAGAATGGATAATAAATTGAAACGGAATTCCATTTTATAAGGTCATTTGACAGTTCGAAAAAAAGATCGTAATTATGAGGAATAAATGTCTGAACAATAAGCGGTAAAGAGAAAACAACTAGCATTATAAACCAATTGGCACTGTTTTTAAATTCTTTTTTCTCCAGAAATAAAAGGAGAAACACCGGTATGAACCCGATAGCAGTTTCTTTAAACCATATTGAGACAGAAAGGAAAAAAGCCGAGAGAAGTATGTTTTCTATTTTATCTGCTCTTTCTGAAAAAAAATATGCGGATACAAGAACAAAAAAAAGAAAGGGAGTTTCCGCCTGACCTACAATGCTGTAATTAATTGACCCGGGAAGAACTGTCCAGATGATTGCTGTAAAAAGCGATATCTTTGCTGTCTGTCCGCTTTTTGTCATCAGAAGATAAATCATGACCGGAATTCCGGATGAGATAAGAATTGTGACTGTCCTGACAGCGGCAACCTGTTCGAATCCCGCCATTATAAATAAAGCCCCGAGCCAGTTAAAAAGCGGCGGAAAGAAAAAAAGATCTCCGGAATTATAAATATTCAGCCATCCTCCGTTAAGCGCAATGTTATGAGCACACATTGAATAGGCAATCTCATCATAAGTAAACGGCGTAAAACTTTGAAGGATGATTCTGACCATGATGGAGATCATGAATATTATTAATGGGATAGATATATCAATGCTTGTTGTAGTGAACCTAGAAAAGGATCTCAATCTTACTTTCTTCCCGCTTCTTGTTCAACCAGCTCTGGAACGCTTTTTCCATATTCTGCTGATAGTAGACATTCAACAGTCTTCCCCTCAGTTCGCTATATGGAGGAGGATCTTTCAATTCCACTTTCATCAATTTCACAATATGCCAGCCGTAACGGCTTTTAAAAGGTTTGCTGATCTCGCCCTCTTTCATTTCTTTGAGTTTTGTCGAGAATTCAGGCACCATCTGGTTCAATGGAAAAGTTCCGAGCATTCCGCCTTTATCGGCTGAACCATCTTCAGAATACGATTTTGCAGCATCTTCAAAAGACACTTTACCTTCAACTATCTGATTGTAAATGGAAGAGATCTTTTTATAGACTGCACCATCTTCCGCATTCTCAGCAGCTGATTTCAAAATTATATGCGATGCTGTGTAATTATCCTCTTTCTTAAACTGATTATCATAAATAGATTTGAGAATGGTTTCATCAACATCAACTGTAGTGACAGTAATGTGCCGCTTAAGATTGAGAAGTTCCAACTGGCTGCGAAGGACCGTATTTTTATATACATTCCACTCCAAACCCTGCTTTTCAATTTCTGCTTTCAGCTGTTCAAGTGATATCTGATTCTGCAGAGCGACATTTTCGGCAGCTCTGTCTATTTCCTCATCACCGATCTCCATTTTGAGCACCTGAAGTTCCTGTTTGACCAGTTCATCACTGACAGCTTTCTCAATAAGATCAGCTTTTCTTTCCATGATAACTTCAGAAGAAACTGCACCCGGATTTTCAGGGTTAAGGTTCTTTTTCAGATCGAAAAGAGTAATTATCTTTCCGTTGACCTTCAATGCTATCCGGTTAAGCAGTTTTTCTTCCGCCGATATAAAATTGAATGAAATTAACAGAAATATCAGGATAATGAGCGATTTCTTCATTAAAAATTACTGTTTCTTGGGAGCAGGCTCGGGTTTATTTTCATTTGCCTGTGGTTTGTTTTTTAACATCTGCTGAAGCTGTTCGATCTTTTTAGGATCCATTTGAGGTCTCGGAGCCTGTCTTTTGTCCAATTTATCAGAAGAGTCCTGAACATCGGCAGGAATACCGAGATCTATTGCTGCAACAGCTTCTTTGTTAAGTTTAAAATTCATTTCCTTTTTGATGTTCTCTATAGCAGTTTCAAAACTTGTTTTTCTTTTTTCTGTCTTAAGTGTCTGCTCTATGCTTTTCTTAACATCATCAAATGTTTTTTCTACCTTTTCTTTTTTTGCTGTGAGCTTGATTATATGGTAACCGAATTCTGTTTCAACAAGTTCACTCATATCGCCAATTTCTTTCAAGTTGAATGCGGCATCACTGAATGCCTTAACCATTTTTCCGCCTTCTTCGGTTTTTTCAAAAAACCCGAGGTCTCCGCCTCTTCTCTTAGAACCTTCATCATCACTGTATTTCTTAACAAGTTCAGGAAAAGTCTTCGGGTCTTTAATGCCGGCTTTAGCTTCTTTAAGAACTTTATCAGCTATTTTTTTAGCTTCTGCTTTTGTTCTTTTTTCATCAACTTTTATAAGGATGTGGCTTGCTTTAACTTTTTCAGGCTGATTAAAACTCGCCTTGTTCTCCTCATAATATTTTTTCATTTCATCTTCAGGAACAGTAAGGCTGTTTTCAATATCAGTTTTCATTTTTGTGCCGCTGTAAAATCTTGCTACTGTTGATTTTACCTTTGAAAGAACTGAAGGATCTTTAAGCGCGCCTTCTTTTACAGCCTTTCTTGCAATAAGCTCGCCTTCTATTATTTTTGTTACAAGTTCTTCCTTTTTTTCAGGTGTGTTATAACGGCTTTTCAGATAAGGATTGAGCTCATCAATGTATGATTTCAAATACTTGTCAGTAATCTTAATTCCATCAAATTCAGCAATGACCTTTCCGTCATCCTGCGGAAAAAGATCAACCGATGAACTCGAATTTTTACAATTACATGAAACGGCAGCAATAAAAACGGCTACTACTACAGCGATCAACTTCTTCATCTCTAACTCTCCTCAATTATTAAAGTTTAAAACAGAAAACTAAACGAAACCAATAAACAATCCAAAGTGGTTATTTAATCCAACTTATTTTCAATGTCAAGAAATGGGAGGGTATCGTATCAGAACTTATTTTGATGAACTGCTTCCTGATGATACTATTATTATATTTTTTCTTTTCTTTTTCTGTTCTTCGGCTTTTATTTTATTTTCGCACTCTTTACACATTATCATACCTTTGGCATCTTTGTTGGGAATATATGAAGCCCGTCTGAAACTTTCACAAATATCGCAAACAAATTCATAGACATATTTGTCAAGTTTGGCATTGAACACCTTTTTCACTTCACCTTTTTTTCTGTTCAGATGCATAACTTTCAAACATTCGTCGCAGTAATATTTTCTGTGCCCGTCAGCCACAAATGAAACATAGTGATCTTTGCCGCATTTGGCGCAAATCACCTTTGTAGATGTTATTGTAGATTTTGCTTTGTTCAATTTTCCATACCTCGGTTTTATAAAGATCTGCGGGCATCATACCGATTTTATTCATTTCATCAAGAGGTTTAAATAATTTTCGATTTGACTCTTTATCAAAGTGTTGTAAAATTCCTACTGATATTTTTAATATGGAGGTTTTTTTGAAATTTTTTATGCCTGTATTTATTCTTATTTTTCTTTTTTCAGGTTGCGGCAATATTGTTACAAACACAAAAAAGCCTGTTATTACAGACAATGAAACCGAAAATGATGAAGATGTTCAGACTGACAGCGATTTTTTCTGTTGCAGATAACGATAATGAATCTCCCGACATGACCACAGATGAATCTTCTGACAGCATTAGCGATGATGACACTGTTATTACGGATGAGATTAATGATACTGATGAAAATACTACTGATATTGAAATTTCTGACGATGACTCTGCTAAAGATTCGCGAATAGATTTTACGGGTCCTGATTTTTCAGGGTCTACCATTCTCATTCTAAATGGATCGCCTGACGGAGAAATATCGGTAAGTTCAGGTGCTTTTGAGAATGCCGTTCCTCAACTAAAGACTGCGGACTCCCACAGATCTGTTTCCGGAATGCTCAGAAATGACCTGCGTCCGCCATTGCCTGAAAATTTGGAAACACCACACATTGTTAATTCCAAGATCAGAAAATCTATGATTCCACCTTCAAAATTTGTAAAAGGAGATACTGACATCATATATGTTTATGATTTCGGATCAGGAAACTCCACTGCTGTTCAATCTACTCTCCAGTATGTCGGAACACATATTGAGATATGGAAAGCTGACAATGTAAGCCTTTCTGCAACTGACATTGCAAGTATCGGCGCTGAATTTGATTCAGAAATTTACGATCTTGTCACAACAAATTTCTATTCTGAATCAGACATTGATGGCAATGGTAAGATTTCAATAATACTGGCGAATCTCGGCGGTTTTGCAGCAGGTTATTTCAACCCGGCAGATTATTACACGAAAGAAGAATACAGCGAATCCAACTTCAGAGATCTTATCTATATCGAGTCAGGCATGGGAAATGATGAGATATTCAGCACTATGGCTCATGAATTTCAGCATCTGGTGCATTCTAACAAAAATATTCTGATCGAAGGTGACTGGAACAGCGGTGAACTTTACTACCGCTACATTGATGAAGGTCTTGCTATGGCAGCTCAGCATATGTATGGCGGAGCGCTGGCTGAAATGATCTATGTAATCAATGATTCCGGATATAATCAGTCTATCGGCGAAGGCAATTCCTTTATTTACTGGGATTATGATGACGATATGAAAGTCTACTCCGACTATGCAATGGCGTATGTCTTTATCCAGTATCTGAGAATAAGGGCAGGCAATGACACAACGATCTACAAAGAGATAATCAATTGCACTACCAATGACTACAAATGTGTAGAAAACGCAATAAAATCAAGGATCGACCCTTCATACACATTTACGGATTTTCTTGTTGATTTCAGGATAGCCATGCTGCTTCAGGATAAGTCAGGACCTTACGGATTTGATGGTGAAAACGGATTCGAATTCTCAATGCCTTATTACAGTGGAACATCCGTTTCATTGCGTGGCGGCGGCGGCATTTATATAAATTCTGACGGCAGTTTTACAAAACCGTCAAATTCAGGAGCTGGGATAATTTTTGTTGGAATTAATAAGTAATTCTAGGGTATTTGCATGAGAAACAGATTTTTATGTCACAACGGAAATGTTGAAGTAAGGCGTTTCAAAGGTCAGAGCAGCAACATTTTTATTGTGATCTATCAAAATGAAAAAAAGTCTTTTCTTGTTGACTGCGGTCTGCCGACAGATATTCCGGAATTACTGAAATATATAAAATCGGAACATATTCCGCCGGTTGAAAGAGTTGTCTGCACTCACTTTCATGTAGACCACTGTTCAGGCTGGATAGAATTGAAAAAGATATTTGAGAATGCCGAGATTTATTTTCATAGAGAAGCGGAAAAGATCGTAAGCGGCGTGGAACGGATGGAAATGCCGGCGCTGACCGACTTTACTCAGATAATGATACCCGCTATGAAAGAAAGCAGATATGTCCCGTCATTTAAAGAAGTTATGACCAACCTTTATCTGGGAACTTCCATGAGAAGCCGATTCCCGATGGACAAGGTACGGTTCTTTGATTCTGAAGAAGAAGTTCTGCCAGGATTTGCAACAATTTTCACCCCGGGGCACAGACCTGAAGAAACAAGCTTTTATGAACCGGAATCGGGGCTTTTTATATCAGGTGATTTTATTATTGTTATGAACGGCAAGATACTTGTAAACACTTATGTTTTCAGTTCTCAGTCACAAAAGGAAAGTCTTGAAAAAGTAAAAAAACTGGATAACCTGATGACACTGCTTCCCGGACATGGGGACTGTCTTGATTTTAATGAGCTGATTCTTAAATATAAACCAAAATAATTATCCAACATTTATCTTGCATTTGGGATTCACTTAATTATGGTATAGTCGTTGTTGGGATGTGTGAAAATTTTTCCGGAGGAATTATATGAACATTCAAAATCTTATGCAGCAGGCACAGAAAATGCAGAAGAAAATGGCTACGCTTGATGCCGAATTTAAAAATGAGATTTTTAAAACAGAAACCGGAGGCGGAGCTGTGAATGTGACGATGAACGGTGATATGAAACTCGTTGATGTCAGTATTTCCAAAGAACTTGTGAAATCAGAAGATCTTGAAATGCTTACAGATTTATTTATAGCGGCAGTAAACCAGAGCATTGACACCGTTAAAAAGGAAAAAGAAGCGAGACTTTCAAAAGTTGTTGGCAAGATCGGCGGAATGCCGGGTCTTTTCTGAGGTGATATGTTACAGGTTGAAGTTAGACAGCTGGTAGAGGAATTCAAAAAACTTCCGGGAATTTCATTTAAAAACGCACAGAAACTGGCATATTCCGTTTTGAATGAACCGGCACTCAAGAATGTTTTAAAAAATATCGTTTCGATAACGGAAAAAATAGAAGTTTGCGAATATTGCGGATTTTTCAGAACCCATTCATCAAAATGCGTTAACTGTTCTGAAAAAAGTGATGAAATCTGCGTAGTTGCAACTTATAGCGATATGCTTGCGATAGAAAGGACCTGTTGTTTTTCCGGTTCATATCATATTCTGGGAGGACTTATCGCCCCTCTTGAAAATACTCTGCCGGAAGATCTGCTGGTCGAACAGCTGAAAAAAAGAGCGGAGACAAATCCCGGCGTTGAAATACTGCTCGCTCTTCCTTTTTCTATTGAAGGTGACGCTACTTCGCTTTACATCAGGGATGTTCTTGATGGATTGAATGTTAAATTATCCCGAATTGCCAGAGGACTGCCGGCAGGTTGTGCTCCGGATGTGCTTGACAGAAGGACTGTTCTTGAAGCTTTCAGCGGGAAGACATATATTAACTGATTTTTCTGATACGGAGGGTTTTTATGGTTAAGAAAGTTATGAAATGTATCGACGGAAACACTGCGGCAACCCATTCCAGCTATGCGCTGACTGAAGTAGCTGCAATCTATCCAATCACACCGAGCTCAAACATGGGCGAAATGGCTGATGAGTGGAGCGCTTACGGAAAAAAGAATATTTTCGGCGAGAAAGTCATTGTTGCTGAACTTCAGTCTGAAGGCGGCGCAAGCGGCGCTGTTCACGGATCTTTGAGTGCCGGTGCATTGACAACAACTTATACTGCTTCCCAGGGTCTTCTTTTAATGATTCCGAACCTTTATAAAATGGCGGGAGAACTTCTTCCCGCTGTTCTTCATGTCAGTGCAAGAACAGTTGCAGCACATGCCCTTTCAATATTCGGCGACCACAGTGATGTCATGGCATGCCGTCAGACAGGCGTAGGATTGATATCAAGCTGTTCGGTTCAGGAATCGATGGATCTAGGTCTTGCAACCCACATTGCTGCAATCCGTTCAAGCCTTCCTTTTATTCATTTCTTTGACGGTTTCAGAACAAGTCACGAAATTTCAAAAGTCGAAATGATTGATTATGAAGATATTAAAAAAATCACTCCCTACGAAGAAATAGCCGCTTTCAAAGAGAATGCAATGCGTCCTGAAAAACCGGTTCTCAAGGGAACTGCTCAGAATCCTGACATTTTCTTTCAGGCAAAAGAAGCCGCAAATCAGTATTATGACAGAGCTCCGATGATAGTTCAGGAAGCTTTTGACAGAGTTTACAGCATCACAGGAAGAAAATATCATCTTTTCGATTATATCGGACATCCCGAAGCAGAAAGAGTAATAATTGCAATGGGTAGCGGATGTGACACAATTGAAGAGACAATAAATCATCTTATGGCAAAAGGGGAAAAGGTCGGCCTTTTGAAAGTAAGACTTTACAGACCTTTCAGTGCAGAGCATTTTATGATGGCGCTTCCGGCATCAGTAAAGACCGTGGCAGTTCTCGACAGAACAAAAGAGCCCGGCAGCGAAGGCGAACCGCTTTACAAAGATGTTGCAACTCTTCTTTACGAGAGAAAAGAGACAATTAAAGTAATTGCAGGCCGTTACGGACTTTCTTCAAAAGAGTTCACCCCAGGCATGGTAAAAGCGATATACGACAACATGAAAGCCCGCGAACCGAAGAATTTCTTCACAGTCGGCATCAACGACGATGTAACTTTCACTTCACTTGGATATGAACCTCTTGACACAGTTCCGGAGGGTACAGTTCAGTGCAAACTTTACGGTCTGGGTTCAGACGGTACGGTCGGTGCATCAAAGAACGCCATCAAGATCATTGGTGAAGAGACTGATATGTATGCTCAGGGTTATTTCTCATACGATTCAAAGAAATCCGGCGGCATTACTGTCAGTCATCTGAGATTCGGTAAAGAGAAGATTCAGTCTCCTTATCTTATCACTGATGCTGATTATATTGCATGCCACAATCAGGCTTATGTTTATCAGTATGATCTTGCAAAAGGTCTGAAGAACAGTGGCGTATTTGTTCTCAACACAGTCTGGAACGCAAAAGAGACCGAGGAAAATCTTCCTGCAAATCTTAAAAAAGAGATCGCAAAAAGAAACGCAAAAGTCTACATCATTGATGCAGTCAAGATCGCTGACGGACTTGGTCTGGGACAGCGTATCAACATGATAATGCTCACTGTTTTCTTCAAGCTTGCAAAAGTTATTCCTTTTGAAGATGCTGTGAAATCGCTTAAATATGCAAATGAAAAATCATACGGCAAAAAAGGCAAAAAAGTTGTTGATATGAACAATTCCGCAATTGATGCAGCCGCAGCCGAACTCAGCGAAATCAAGTATGATGCTGAAAAGTGGCTCAACGCAGAAGTTAAGAATTTTGACATCAAAAAAGTACATGAATCCTATGCCGATGAAGCAGAACAGATTATGGTTGAGAACATAATTGATCCTATTTTGAGACAAAATGGCGATGATCTTCCTGTCAGCGCTTTTGCTTATGAAGATCGCGGAATGCTTCCGGGTCCTGACGGCTCATTCCCGACTGCAACATGCAGATTTGAGAAACGCGGTGTCGCTATAAAACTTCCGAAATGGATCGCAGAAAACTGCATTCAGTGCAACAAGTGTTCTTATGTCTGTCCTCATGCGGCAATCAGGCCGGTTCTTGTTTCCAAAGAAGAGCTCGAAAGTGCTCCGAAGTCGTTCAACACAATAAAAGCTGTCGGCAAGGGACTTGAAACCCTTTCTTACAGAATGCAGCTTTATCCGATGGACTGTCAGGGTTGCGGAAACTGCGCTGATATCTGTCCGGCTCCGAAAAACAAAGCGCTTGAAATGGTTTTCTTCAATGAAATAGTTGAAACCGAAGCTCATAACAACGACTTCTCAATTCATGTTGCAGTCAAAAATGAGCTTATGCCGAAAAATACCGTTAAAGGCAGTCAGTTCCAGCAACCGCTTTTTGAGTTCAGCGGTGCATGTGCAGGTTGCGGTGAAACTCCTTATGTCAAACTTATTACTCAGCTTTTCGGCGAAAGAATGTTTATTTCCAACGCTACAGGATGCTCATCAATTTACGGTGGAACAGCTCCTACGATTCCTTACTGCAAAAACAAAGAAGGGCACGGTCCGACATGGGCGAACAGCCTTTTTGAAGACAATGCTGAATACGGATACGGAATGTCGCTTGCAATTCATCAGAAAAGAGAAAGAATTGAAATGCTTATGAATCAGGTTCTTGCAAAAGACTGTAAATGCGGTGATGATGTAAGCACCGAACTTAAAGCGGCTTTTAAAGACTGGATAGCAAATAAAAACGATGCAGACAAAACAAAAGAAATAGCGCCGAAACTTATGTCGCTTCTTGCTAATGAGCCTGTTGAATGTGAAACTCTCGATCAGATCTTCGAACTGAGTGACTACCTTATCAAAAAATCTGTCTGGATACTCGGCGGTGACGGATGGGCTTATGACATCGGTTACGGCGGTCTTGACCATGTTCTTGCAAGCGGAGAGAACATCAATGTGCTTGTACTTGATACAGAAGTCTATTCGAATACCGGCGGTCAGGCATCAAAGTCTTCCCAGTTCGGTCAGATAGCAAAATTCGCTGCAAGCGGAAAGAAAATGAGAAAGAAAGATCTCGGAATGATTTCAATGACTTATGGCTACATTTATGTTGCATCAGTTGCAATGGGAGCAGATCACAACCAGCTTCTTAAAGCAATGCTTGAAGCTGAAGCTTATGACGGCCCGTCAATAATCATAGCTTATGCACCTTGTATCAACCACGGTATCGATATGTCGCACAGTCAGAATGAAGAAAAGCTTGCCGTTGAGACAGGCTACTGGCCGCTTTACAGGTTCAACCCGGATCTTAAAAAAGAAGGAAAAAACCCGTTCCAGCTTGACAGCAAAGAACCGACAAAAGATCCTCAGGAAATCATCAATAACGAAGTGCGCTTTAAAGCTCTCGATAAGCAGTTCCCGGAAGAAGCAGCAAGACTCCAGGCATTGCTGAAAGAAGATCTCAAATCCCGTTACGAAAGACTCAAGAAGTTCGCTGACAACATAATTCTTTAATATTATTCATATTTGGGGGCGAAAAATCTTTCACCCCTACTTTTCTTTAATCATCATCTATAGTTGTATCGAGAATCATATAGACCGGAATGTGGTCTGAAACTGTTGTGTTGAGGGTTGTGTAATTATCCATTGTATAGTCAACTACACCGGAAGAGATATATTCTGTTGTAAAATCAGTTGAATAGAACATGTTGTCATATGATGATGAAAGTCCTGAATCTCCGATCGTGGTAAGTGTTGTTGGAGCTATCATATTGATAATATTATCAGTTCCAGTCAGAGTAAAATAAGTTGGATCGTATGGAAGATTGAAATCTCCGGCAATTATAACATCACTGTCGGTTCCGTTCTGAGTCTGAAAATAGTTGTAGACATCAATAAGTTTCTGCACTTCAGCTCGCCGCTCACTGATACTG
>Ga0209098_1003182_pt1 | contig 13889 bp, 13 predicted proteins | sample AD_JPNHW1_MetaG_FD_184429 | JGI IMG/M metagenome (GOLD analysis project Ga0209098, IMG submission 184429) | Active sludge microbial communities of municipal wastewater-treating anaerobic digesters from Japan - AD_JPNHW1_MetaG (SPAdes) (version 2) | ecosystem: Engineered > Bioreactor > Anaerobic... | reverse complement strand
TTTTTAGGTTAATAATACTTACAAAGTAAAAGGATTTTGGTCCTAAAAGCAAATTTTTTGTAAAATATTTAAAAATTTTTTCTTTCATAACGTAACCATTGCTGATTCAATTACGTATAAAAATTTTAATTATAAACATTTTATCTTTTTACAAAAACGCAACCCCGTTTTCATAATATAAAGTCCAATAAAACAACCATCCTGAAGGTGGTTGTTTTTTTTTGATTTTTTTTAGCCTGTACGCCTTATATTTTTTTAAATTTGCCCGACCAAATAAAAACAAAATGGGCATCAATAAAGTATTTCAATTTTTTGTTCCAAAAGAAAAAAAATTCTTCCCCCTGTTCGAAAGTGTAGCCGACAACCTGGAAAAAGGAGCTGTACTGCTCAACAAACTGCTTTTGCTTGTTGAAAACGAAGAAGAAAAACTGTCGCTGGTTGCGCAGATTAAACAATGTGAAAGTGCAGGAGATGACCTGACACATAAAATTTTTGATGAGTTGAACAAAACTTTCATCACGCCGTTCGACCGCGAAGACATACAGGAGTTAACCTCCTCGCTGGATGATGTGTTGGACTTTATTAATTCCTGTGCAAAAAAAATGGAGTTATATCAAATTCATTCGCTGCCAAAAAATACCATTGAGATTTCGGAATACATTGTGCAGGCAGCTCGCGAGCTGAAAACAGCTATCGGCGAACTGTCAAACCTCAAGCACCCCGAAGTAATCAAAAAAACCTGCATCCGGCTGAACGAAATAGAAAACCTGGTGGACGACCTTTATTACATGAGTATTTCACACCTCTTCGAAAACGAAAAAGACCCCATAGAGCTAATAAAAAAGGACGCCATCATCAGTTCCCTGGAAAAAGCCACCGACAAAGCCGAAGACGTGGCAGATGTGCTGAAATCCATTATTGTGAAAGTGGCATAGTACACCATTCTTTTTATGACCACCATTGTTATTATCACCATCGTTATAGCTGTGCTCTATGACTTTCTAAACGGCATGAACGATGCCGGCAACTCCATAGCCACCATTGTGGGAACTAATGTATTGCCGCCAAAAATCGCTGTTCTCTGGGCTGCTTTTTTCAATTTTGTGGCTTTTGGCATTTTTTACGGCTCTCCCGTGGCCCACAAAATAGGCACCGGAATCATTATGCCTGGCACACTGGAAAAAGACACAGTTTTTATTCTTTGTTCCTTGCTGGGCGCGGGCACCTGGGTATTGATATGCGCCCGAAACGGTATCCCGAACAGCGTATCACACGCCCTCATCGGCGGCCTCATTGGGCCCGCCCTGATTAAATTCGGACCCTCCGCAGTAAATATCCACAACGTACTCACCATAGTATTGTTCATAGCGCTGGCTCCCTTATTCGGGTTTATCATAGGATATTTTTTTATGAACCTCACCCTCCTGATCTGGGGCAAAAAACCTCCCTTAAAAACCGACAGGTATTTCAGGGTGCTACAGCTCTTGTCATCGGCAGCTTTCAGTATAGGCCACGGCGGCAACGACGCCCAAAAAACCATGGGCATTATTTTCATGCTGTTGCTGGCTACCGGCGACCCGCAATATACCAGCAACCCTGATCATATTCCTTTTTGGGTGGCACTCACCTGCTATACTTCCATTGCGTTGGGAACACTGCTGGGCTCCGGAAAAATTGTAAAAACCCTCGGCAAAGGATTGTGCCACCTGAAGCCCATCGGAGGATTTTGTGCGGAAACAGCCGGAGCGCTTACCTTGTTCGGAGTTACCCTTGCAGGCATCCCGGTCAGCACCACACACACCATCACCGGGGCCATCATGGGCGTGGGAGTTACCAAAAGAGCCAGCAGCGTGAAATGGAAACTCGCCGCCAATATTGTGGTGGCCTGGGGGCTCACCATCCCTGCATCGATGTTTTTTTCGGCCGCCATTTATTATGTGCTGAAGTTGTTTTTATAGAAAAATTCCACGAGCCAGCAGCGTGAAATGGAAACTCGCCGCCAATATTGTGGTGGCCTGGGGGCTCACCATCCCTGCATCGATGTTTTTTTCGGCCGCCATTTATTATGTGCTGAAGTTGTTTTTATAGAAAAAATCCACTGTATCCATAACCTCTGGCACATTCTGTCGTATAAAAGAAAAAATATTTCATGGATGTTATCCTTGACATAGTTCCCAAACAGTTGATTGACTTTTTGCTGGTTACCGTATTTTCGCTGCTGATAGGCTTATCACAGCGAAAATTACACCCCGTCAGCGAAGATGAACGGCTTTTTGGCACCGACCGCACCTTTACATTTATCGGGATTCTCGGATATATTTTGTTTATTATTGACCCCAGGAACCTGTTTCTGTATATGGGCGGAGGATTAGTTCTGCTGGTGCTGCTGGCCGTTAACTATTATCATAAAATCACTGTGTTTAAAGATTTCGGATTAACCAGCATCATCATTGCTTTTATCACCTATTGCCTGGCGCCCCTGGTAATTACCCAACCCGCGTGGCTCTACCTCCTTGTAGTGGTTACGGTACTGATTTTCACCGAGCTCAAAGAAACCTTCACCACCTTTTCGCACCAGATCGAAAAAGAAGAATTCATTACCCTGGCCAAGTTTCTCATTATTGCAGGCATTGTACTTCCAATATTCCCCAATAAGCCAATTGTGCCGTTTCTGGAAATAACCCCTTACAAAATCTGGTTTGCCGTAGTGGTTATCTCAACGGTTTCATATGTAAGCTACCTGCTGAAAAAATATGTATTTAAAAAATCAGGTATCCTGATTTCCGGAATTTTGGGCGGCCTTTACAGCAGCACAGCCACCACGCTGATACTATCAAAAAAAAGCAGGGAAGCCGGCGTAATGAAAAACAATTATGCCTCGGCCATCATTTTTGCCACCGCCATGATGTACCTGCGTATCGCAATTCTGATGCTGATTTTCAATGCTACGCTATTTAGAAATAGTTTTGTTTTTCTGCTGATTATGTTCCTGCTGACGATTGTCATCGGCGCCTTAGTATATTTTTATCAGCATAAAGAGGAAGAAAGTGCCGCCATTACCTCCATCAAGGATAAAAACCCACTGGAGTTCAAGGTAGCGTTGCTGTTTATGGTGCTTTTTGTGGCTTTTACCTTTATTACTTATTACGCCGTAGCCTACTTCGGAAACATGGGGCTGAATGTAATCTCAATCATAGTGGGAGTTACTGATATCGACCCGTTTTTGATTTCCATTTTCCAGGGTAAAATAAACACCTCTATCGACGTACTCTCGCGAGTTACCTTTCAAGCTATCATCAGCAACAACATCCTCAAGTTAATCTATTCACTCATCTTTGCCGACAGGCATATCCGCATGCCCATACTTATAGCTTTCCTCGTGATAATTGTGGCCAACATTCTGCTGCTGTTTTTTATCTGACACGCAACAAACTATTATTCTTTAGCAATAAGTTTGTTAAATTATGCATAGTGTATTAATTTAGCCATAAATTTACTTGTAGTATTAAGTTTCTTGAAGCCATGGAATTTGAAGAACAATATGCGCGCATTCCTGTACCATCCAAAAAACAAAGTACGCTAAGGCATTTGTGCCTGGTTTCGCTGTTTTTCAGTGGCAGTATGACACTGTTTTCCTTTGGCGGATTCTTCTTTTCGGGATGGTTGAGCGATTATATTCAAACATTCTGGCAAGGGTATTACGGTTTCGGAAAAAGTTATTTATTGCTTTTTTTTCTGGGGATGTTTATCCTGTTTGGTAGTTCTTTTACCGGCACACTGCTCATGTTCCGGATGAAACGCCCGGGATTTTGGATTTACCTCGCGGCCAATGTAATCATGCTCTTTCTCTCTTTTTTTGTAGTCATGACATTTTTTAATGCCATCTTCATTTTAGGCAGCGTGGTGTTCATTGTTCTTTACAGCTTACAATATAAATACCTGAAAAAATAATCCATGGAAACATCCCCCCGGGCATCAACCGGTAAACCCCGCTTTTTTCTAATCCTTTTGTGTGCCTTATCGGGATTCTCCAATCTGCTGTCGTTGTTCGTTACACTGATGGTATTGATAAATGGCAAAGCTGCCTGGTTTGCTGATTCGGTGCCGGTTATGGATATTATGGCCGAAGAATTACGCCATGGCTCCGTAGTCTTTTGTTTTATAAAAGCAGGAGTGCATTTACTATGTCTTTTTGCATTGGTATTGCTGGCAAGCGGCCTGCGAAAAGGCCTGATATGGTATGTGCTGTGCCAGTTGCTTTTGCTGGCCCTACCCTGGATGTTTCTTCAATCGCTGGGTGTCTCCTACCTGATAATGACAAGCGCTATTTCAATGGTCTTTGCCCTGTTTTTTATCATGCTGTTTACGCTGGCCTTGCCAAAAAAAACAGAAAAAATACCGGAACCTTCGTCCTGAAAAATAATACTTTGCACCCCACGATTGCAGCCGCTCGTAACAATTTAAACTGATATTATTTCAGAAAAAGACAGGCATCGCCATAACTTAAAAAACGGTAGTCACTTTGGAGTGCATGCTCATATACCTTTTTCCAGTCGTCACCGAGCATGGCCGACACCAATAGCAACAAGGTGCTGCGGGGCTGGTGAAAGTTGGTAACCATGCCATCGGTAATTTTAAACTGGTACCCCGGTAAAATAATGATGCTGGTTGAAAAAGAAACCTGTTCCAGACCTGAATTTTCCATGAAGCTGAACAGGTCATTCAGCACAAAATCCCTGGAGAGGGTATTCAGCGCGCTATTGTAAGGTTCCCATTGCGTCAGTGCTTGGGGCAGGCGGCCGCTGAGATACCTTTTTGCTGCAATTAAAAACAAACTTTCCAACGACCGTACGGTGGTAGTCCCAACAGCTATCAGCGGGCCTTTGGCCGACAGCAAATCGGTAAGCAGTTTCTTTGATACCACTACCTGTTCGGCATGCATCACATGCTGTTCGATGCTGTCTGACTGCACCGGTCTGAATGTTCCCGCACCCACATGCAGCGTCGTATAAGTAGTGGCAATGTTTTTCTCTGATAATTTTTGCAGCACCGCCGGTGTAAAATGCAGTCCGGCCGTGGGGGCGGCCACAGAGCCGTCGTTGCGGGCATACACCGTCTGGTAGCGTTCGTTATCACTCTGTTCGGCAGGCCGGTTAATATAGGGGGGAAGCGGCACACTGCCTGCGGTTTCTACCACTTCAGAAAACATTATCTGTTCAGGCAGCCAACTGAATTGCACCAAAAAGGTTTCGTTTTCGCGGCCACATAATGCTGCCCACAATTGATAAGCGCTATGGCCCTCCCCTACCTGCATATAAAGTTTTTCACCTTTCCATTTTTTTGCATTTCCCACCAGGCATTTCCAGGTACAAGTTCCGGTTTGCTGCATAGCCAGTTGCACATCACTAACCGGCGATAACGGCTCCAGGCAAAATATTTCAATTTTTGCCCCGGTTTCTTTTCTGAATTTCATACGGGCATGGATTACGCGCGTATTATTGCCCACCAGCAGCGTATCCTGCGCCAGCAGGTCGGGCAGGTCATAAAAATGTTTGTCGGCAATCACTCCGTTTTTGAAGCACAGCAGTTTCGATGTGTCTCGCACCGGCAAAGGATATAAGGCTATTCTTTCATCGGGTAAGGGGTAATCGTATTCTGAAATATTTATGGAAGGAAAGTGCTGCATACTGGTTTATGTGGTGCAAAAATAAGGTTTTTCACGCTTGCCATCATCAACGTGCCCCCATTTGCCATCACCTACACGGGTTTACTAATTGGAACGGCCATAAAGCCCGTGGGGCTACTTGTAAAAGCCCATTTTTTTTATATATTCCATCACTTTTGCCGGTAACAGACTGCTGACATCCTGTCCCCGCCTGATAGCTTCCCTGATGGCCGTTGATGAGACATCTAACAGCGGCGCATCAATCCAGCTAACAGCAGGATGATGCCGAAACCGGCCTCCCTCCGACCCGCCACGGGGATAGACCAACAGGCGGTATTGGCCGATGATGTCTTCAAATTTTTTCCATTTGTCAAAGCCATCCAGGTTGTCAGAACCCATGATGATGCAGAAATTTGTTCCGGGGTATTTTTCCTTTAGCGCCTTCAGGGTGTTAATAGTGTAAGAAGGTTGCGGAAGCCCGAACTCTATATTACAGGCGCGCAGCCTCGTATTATATTTTATGGCCAGCCGCACCATCTCATAGCGGTAATCATCGTCGAGCAAGGTGGCGGCGCTTTTAAACGGGCTTTGCGGAGAGACGACGAACCACACCTCCTGCAGTCCGGCCTTTTTCAGCAAATGACGGGCTATAGACAGATGCCCCTTGTGTATGGGATTAAAAGACCCGAAGTACAGGCCAATGACTTTTGGGGTGGTGTTCATGGCTGTCAAATATAGTTTTGTGATTCGGCCCAGAAGGCTTGTCTGCTGGGCAATTCCTTTGATGGCAACAAAAATCCTGCCTTCAGATTAGTCTTCATTATTTTTTATTTTTTGCGCACCTTTTTTCCATTTGTCTTTGCTGATAATCTCACCGGTTTCGGTATAATGTTTCCATTTGCCTTCTTTGGTTCCGCTTTTATAGCGCCCTGCAATTTTTATCACACCGCTGTCGTAATAAAATTCTGCGGTGCCGTCGGGTTGTCCCTCGCTGAAATTCAGCATCGCCTTGCGGTTGCCGTTTTCATAAAACTCGCGGTAAACGCCCGATACTTTGTCTTCCTCAAAGGTAAGCTCCACGCGGGTAGTTTGCTTTTCGTTGTCGTAATAAAAAAACGCCACTCCGTCGGCCAGGCCCTCCTTATAGGTTATGGCACTCTGTATCTGACCATCTTCATAATAGGTACGCCAGAGGCCGTCGATTTTTCCGTTCACCACACGTCCTTCCGCTTTTATCGTGGTACTGTCGGCATGATAAAGGCGCAACCCGCCGTCTTTGGCTAAAAGTTTCGGGTCAGGGACAATTTTATAGTCGCCGGAATCTATCTCATAAAAATATATTTCTTCGGCAGCAGCTTCAATGTTTTCGAGTTCGCTGTCATAACCGGCCTCTTCATCAAAATCGGCGTATAGCTTAGTTTTGAACATACGGTCTTCGGAAGTAAACTGCAGGCCGACACGGGTAAAGGCCAGTATCAGGTCTTTGTTGTCGCGTATGCCCTGACGCTTGTCGTTTTTGCTGTAATAATACAAATGGGAGTACACTTTGGGCATTTGTACAAAGGCGGAGATGTTGGATTTGGCCTCGAAATTATCGATGAAATCCATAAAATCCTTGTTGTGCGACAATGTCTTGCCCACGGTATAATCATCAATAAAATCCATCAGGCACGAAGGCGAATTACTCAGCACCACATAATCCTCCATAAAAATATAATACGGCTTGTCGAATGTGCTGAACAGTTTGCCAAACAAAAGTTTTAGAAACCATCCATATTCCAGGTATTTTATTGTATAGTTTTTGTATTCGGTGTCATCAAACTTCAGCAGGCCCAGGGTGCGTTTGCGGACATTCTTAGTGATTTTTTCCATACTTTTTTGGGCCTGGGCGATATCCGACGAATGAAGTATGGCTATGGCATCGGTTTCGCGCGCATTGGGGGAAGGTTGCAGTTTTACAAAACTTATCTCATTGCCTATCCAGTCGAAAAAATCTTCCTGAAGATCTACCTTGAGGATTTTCTCCACTTTTTTAATGATTTTTTCATAATCCTGCGCCCTGGTGGTATCTTCCGAGGAAAAAACCCGGGTTAGTTTCTGAAAAAAATCTCCGGAATTGTTAAAACTCATCGAAACATAGATGGCGGCTTTGTCGGAGATAATCTCGTAAGCCTTCCACTTGCCGGGCGACACATCAGCCAGCGCCTTGAAATATGAGGGCAGGCTGTCGTTAACGCTGGTATAACCTTCCCACTGAAGTTTCTCGTTGTCGAAGGTAACATTGAAAGCCGAAAACCTCAGGTTGGTGCTGAGCGGCCTGATAAGGCCTGAAGGGTCGGCCATATAACAGCGCAGAAATTCATCGAGCTGGCTGAAGTTGAAATAAAAATTAAAAAGTTTGTTGCCCTTGATTTCGGTGGACACAAAACGCACATCAGGATTTTTGGTCCAGAAATCAGCGCCGGCCTGCGAAATTGATTTTTCCACGAGACCCGGGGTATAACTGCATATCATGATGTTTTCAATAAAACATATAGAGAGCAGCTCCCTGGTTTTTACATCGGTAAGTTCGATAATTTCTTTGCCATCAAAGTCTCTTTTGCCCATTTCAAAATCGTAGTAGCCCACAATATCTTTGATATAGTTTTTCAAAAAAGTAATTTTTGTAGCTTTTTTCAGATCCACGGCAAAAATAAAATCGTAATCTGTGAGCGAAATCATGTGTGCCGAAATGACCATCTGCCTGTTAGAAAAAAGCATATTCAGGGTTTTGTTACCATTAATCAGGGAGTCGAGCGACAAGGCGCTCTCATTGATATTTGCAAACTTGGGACTACCCTGGAGGTGTTTCCACATCTTACTCTCATTGAGTGTGTTCCATGCTTCGGTAAGGTCGGAAGTTTCGATGATATAAATGGCGTCTTCAGGTATTACCGACAGGGCATTGCGTTTGCCCGAATCGCCAAAATAAAAGTAAGCCGCCACTCCGCCAACAAGTAGGATGAGGGGAATGAGTATCCATAACAAAACTTTTACGATTTTTTTTCCTGTTGCCATAGCTTGTGGGTTTAAATCAAACAAACCTTCATAATTTTTAGCAAATATACACAAACTGGATATAAAACGATGAATTTATGAAGGTTCACGAGTTCGCCAATTGGCGGATTGCGGTTGTGGGAGCGAGCCTGCCTTGCCGGTAGGCAGGTAACAAAAAAATCCAAAGTTTTATAGAAGAATATAGTAAAAAGCTATATTATGTAAGCTCCAAAATGTATATAGTTATGAACGGATTTATTGGTTAATTATTTTTTCGATGCTTTGCCACAGGCGGGTAGCTGTTTTATCCCACGAAAAATCGTTGCAGCGGTTCCTGCCTTTGTCGATAAGCTGTTGGCGCAGCGGCTCATCAGTGGCTAATTGTGTCATGGCCCGCGCGATGGAATCCGGATCCTGCGGGTTGGCCAGCAGGGCAGCCCCACCAGCCACCTCAGGCATGGAAGTAACATCCGAGGTAATCACTGGTACCCCGCAACGGAAGGCTTCCAGAATGGGAATGCCAAAGCCCTCGAAATAAGAAACGTAAGTAAGCGCCAGGGCTGATCCAATTAAATCGTTGAGAGCCTCCGAACCGATGCGGCCGGTAAAAAGAATGTCATTTTTATGGCTCAGGTTGTCTAGTGTGGCATCCATGTCGGGAGTCCACCACATCCGTGCACCCACCATCAGCAACTTGATGTCGCAGGGATGATGTTTGCGAAACATATCATAGGCCAAAAAAAGGTTTTTGATGTTTTTGCGGGGCAGCAAAGCGCCGATATACACAAAATAATCACAGCCCCCTGCATAGTGCTTTTTGATAATGTTTTTCTGTTCTGCTGCGATGGGGGCAAATTTCTCATTCACACCGTTATATACCACGTCGATACGGTCTTCGGCTATGCCATAAGTAGCAAGGATATCCTGTTTTGAAAATTCCGAAACGGTGGCAATACGGGTGGCTTTACGGGCAAAACGCGGGAAAAAATACCGGTAATACCGGCTGATAATCCATGGCAGGTCTTGGGGATAATGTTCGAAATTCAAATCGTGCATCACCAGCAACTGCGGCTTACGGCACCTAAGCGATCCGTAGCCGTCGGGCGAAAGAAACAGGCCGGCCTGGATTTTTTTTAGCACCCGCGGCACCGAAAACTCAAACCACAAAAAAAACAACAAGGGATGGCGCGCCTGCAGGCCCACCACCAAGGGAATTACATTGTCGGAAAAAATAAATTTTTTATGGTAAGGCCGGTCAAAAATAAAATAAAACGTATGCTCCGGGTGCTCATTCACTATACGTTTGAGCGTTTCAAAGGTAAACCACCCGATGCCTTCGAGCCTGTTGTCGAGCAACAAACGGGTATTAACAGCAATATTCACGTTGGCCCCGATTAATTGTCAATATTGTATTCCTTTATCTTTCGGTAAAGAGTACGTTCGGAGATGCCCAGCTCCCTGGCTGCGTTTTTGCGTTTGCCGTGATATTTGTCAAGGGCTTTTTTTATCATTTCTATCTCACGGTCCTGCAAAGAGAGTGATTCCTCATACACATCAGGATACTGTATCGGCTCGGCAATATATGTTTCCGGCTTGTCGATCTTCACGGCGGATACATGAGTGTTTACCGTTTCAAAATCCTGCTGATAATTCTGCAAAAACTGATTCTTGATATCCTGTGTATTCACCGAAACATTGCCATCCTTAAGGATATCGGCCACCAGATGTTTCAAGTCAGTGATATCTTTACGCATTTCAAATAACACCCTGTAAAGCAGGTCACGTTCGGAGAGTTCGGCTTTGTCGCCCGGCTGACGCAACAATACCGGTAGTTTGCTATCGCCGGCATGGGGCAGGTATCCCGACAAGGTTGCGGCATTGATATTATGTTGTTTTTCGATAATGGAAATCTGTTCGGCTATATTTTTCAATTGCCTGATGTTCCCCGGCCAGCGGTAAGCGGTCATCAGGACACGGGCTTCCTCATCGAGGACCAGCGGTGGCATTTTGTATTTTTCGGCAAAGTCGGTGGTAAACTTGCGAAACAGCAACAGGATGTCGTCTTTGCGTTCGCGCAACGGCGGGATAGTGATAGGCACCGAGTTCAGTCGGTAATACAGGTCTTCCCTGAACTTGTTCTGGTGTATGGCTTCGGTAATGTTGACGTTAGTGGCAGCTATCACGCGCACGTCGGTTTTCAGCACTTTGGAGGAGCCCACCTTGATAAATTCTCCCGATTCGAGCACCCTGAGCAGGCGTGCTTGGGTGGGCAGGGGCATATCGGCAATCTCATCGAGAAAAATGGTGCCGCCGTTTACCACTTCAAAATATCCTTTACGGGCTTCGTAGGCTCCTGTAAACGATCCTTTTTCGTGACCGAAGAGTTCGGAATCAATGGTGCCTTCGGGTATGGCGCCGCAGTTAACTGCAATGTAAGGCCCGTGTTTCCGGGCGCTAAGCTGGTGAATAATCTGAGGAAAAAACTCTTTCCCTGCGCCGCTCTCGCCGGTTATCAGCACACTTAGGTCGGTAGGGGCCACCTGCCGGGCTACGTCGATAGCCAGGTTGAGCTGTGGTGAATTTCCAATAATTCCATAACGTTGTTTAATTGCCTGAATATCCATATTACTCTAAATATATAGGGTGCAAAGTTAATTGTTTTTTTTGTAGCCGCCAAGTTTTTATGCCAAAATGGCAGTTTGACAACCGATGGGCCTGTGGTGGTCAGCTTGGAGGCATCAAGATGCTAATAATAATACAGTGGTAATAGACGTAGTTGGTAATTTTCCAATACCGAACCGATAACTAAGGCTCCCAATACGGTGGCTGAGGCTCTTGAATCTACCGGGCCTGAGCAAAAAAAAACCGGTTTCTGACGAAACCGGTTTTTTTCAGTAATAACCCAATTTTACATCATGCCGCCCATGCCGCCCATACCGGGATTCATCATGGGAGCAGCGGGGGTTTCTTCTTTTATGTCGCAGATCACACATTCGGTGGTCAGGAACATGCCTGCGATAGATGCTGCGTTTTCGAGGGCCACGCGAGTTACTTTAGTGGGGTCGATAACGCCTGATTTGTAAAGATTTTCAAAAGTTTCGGTCAGCGCGTTAAAACCATAGTCGCCTTTGCCTTCTTTCACTTTCTGAACAATAACCGAGCCTTCCAGTCCAGCATTGGCCACTATCTGACGCAGAGGTTCTTCCAAGGCCCTTTTGATGATGGCAATGCCGATTTCTTCGTCATCATTGGCGCCTTTGAGTTTTGAAAGGCCCTCGATGGTGCGGATATAAGCTATACCACCGCCTGGCACTATGCCTTCTTCCACAGCGGCACGGGTAGCGTTCAGTGCATCGTCGTAACGGTCTTTCTTTTCTTTCATTTCCACTTCGCTGGCAGCACCCACCTGGATAACAGCCACACCGCCCGATAATTTGGCCAGGCGTTCCTGGAGCTTTTCGCGGTCGTAATCAGAGGTGGTATTTTCGATCTGTGTCTTTATTTGAGCTACGCGTGCTTTAATCTGTTCGTGGCTTCCTTTGCCGCTGACGATGGTTGTATTGTCTTTGTCAACCACTACTTTTTCGGCTTGTCCGAGGTACGAAAGTTCAGCGTCTTCGAGTTTGTAGCCGGTTTCTTCCGAAATCAGCGTACCGCCGGTAAGTATGGCAATGTCTTCGAGCATGGCTTTTCTTCTGTCGCCGAATCCCGGAGCTTTAACGGCAGCTATTTTCAGTGAGCCGCGCAATTTGTTAACCACCAGGGTGGCCAAAGCTTCGGCTTCCACATCTTCGGAAATGATGAGCAGCGGACGTCCGGTCTGTACTTCTTTTTCCAGAATAGGCAGAAAATCTTTCATCACCGAAATTTTCTTGTCGTAGATCAGGATATAGGGATTTTCAAACACGGTTTCCATCTTATCGGTGTCGGTAACAAAGTAAGGAGAAATATATCCTCTGTCGAACTGCATACCTTCAACAACTTTTACAACGGTTTCGGTGCCTTTGGCTTCTTCAATGGTAATTACACCTTCTTTTTTCACCTTGGCCATAGCTTCGGCTATCAGTTTTCCTATGGAACTTTCATTATTTGCAGAAATGGTAGCTACTTGTTCAATCATTTCATAACTGTCGCCAACTGATTTTGATTGTTTTTTCAGATTTTCAATAACCGCCTGAACGGCTTTGTCGATACCGCGTTTCAGATCCATGGGGTTAGCTCCGGCGGTAACATTTTTGAGCCCGGTGGTAATGATGGCCTGCGCGAGCACGGTGGCGGTGGTGGTGCCGTCGCCGGCGAGGTCGGCCGTTTTGGAAGCCACTTCTTTCACCAGCTGTGCACCCATGTTTTCCACGCCGTCTTTCAGTTCAATTTCTTTAGCAACGGTAACACCGTCTTTAGTAATCTGCGGGGCGCCGTATTTTTTGTCAAGGATGACATTTCGGCCTTTGGGGCCAAGAGTGATTTTTACCGCATTTGATAATTCATCTACTCCTTTTTTTAAAGCTTCGCGGGCTTTGATATCGAAAATTATTTCTTTTGCCATTTTATTAATGTATTAAATTGTTTTACTTAAATTTGAATTACAGAACCATGTATATATCGTCTTCTCTCATGATGAGGAATGTTTTTCCATCTATCACCACTTCGGTTCCTGAGTATTTGCCATAGAGTACCACATCGCCTTCCTTAACGGTCATGGGTTCGTCTTTTTTGCCTTTACCTACAGCTACTATGGTGCCTTTCTGGGGTTTTTCCTTTGCAGTGTCAGGAATAATAATTCCGCCGGCTGTTTTTTCTTCAGCGGCTGCCGGTTCAACAAGTACCCGGTCTTTCATGGGGGTTCCAAATTTTTTTGACATAGTGTTATGATTTTTGTGTGTTAAAATGTTTTAATATTTTTAGTTGAGTGCTTAGCGATTGTCACATTTTGTGCCAATGCAGAAAACAAACTGTTTAGAGACAATTTTACAGTTTCTCTGGTAAAAAATAAAAAAAATGTCAGAATATTAATGACATTCTGACATTTTAAAAAAATAAAAAAATCTTATTGGTTTTGGGGAGCCGCTGGTGCATTGGGGTTTTCGGGAGCAGGGGTATAATCCACTGCCTGGTTATTTTCAACCTGTTCCCTTAATTCGGATTCTATGCCTGCCTCTTTGTTGGCGCGGGGTATCACAAAAACGGA
>Ga0209098_1003181_pt1 | contig 13889 bp, 6 predicted proteins | sample AD_JPNHW1_MetaG_FD_184429 | JGI IMG/M metagenome (GOLD analysis project Ga0209098, IMG submission 184429) | Active sludge microbial communities of municipal wastewater-treating anaerobic digesters from Japan - AD_JPNHW1_MetaG (SPAdes) (version 2) | ecosystem: Engineered > Bioreactor > Anaerobic >... | reverse complement strand
AACCGGCATCGGCCTCGGACAGTCCTTCCCGGCGCAAAACAAGATAGAGGACCAGCCCCGTCACGGCGAGGACGATCACTCCGAGCACTTCCTCGGCGTGCAGCAGTGTTTTCGGCAGCGGCACGAAAAGGGCCGCCAGGCCGACAAACAAGGCCAACTAGATGCCGTCAAAGAAGCGTTCGACGACGACCGAGGGAATCACCGTCACAAAGCGCACCTCCAGCCGGCGGGCAACCAGCCAGAGGCGAACCAGCTCCCCGGCGCGCAAGGGCAGGATCTCGTTGGTGAAAAGACCGGCATAGATCGCCCGGGTGCTCTCCAGGGCGGAGATGCGGCCGAGCGGATGGAGCAGATAGCTCCAGCGGAGGCCCTGTGAATAATAGCTGAGAATATCAAAAAAAACCGCCAGCGGAATCCATCTCCAGCTCATCCCGGAGATGGAATGGAGTATGGCGCGCGGGTGCAGGTCATGGAACACCCACACCAGGCAAGCCAGGGCGAAGAGATAGCCGAAAAGCGTGCGCCAGCGGCGCTTTTGCGGCGACGTCGTATGGTCGGCGGGTATCATGTCAGCCGGGCCAAAAGTTCCGGGAGCCTCCGGCTGCCGTAGAGCCAGGCAGCCGGATCCCGCATCCTATTTGATTTCAGCGATGGCGTTGATCGCGATCGCATGACGGGCCAGGTCGAGGACGTTCTGATAGATGACATAGCGCGGCTCCCACGAGGATGCATATTTGGCCTTGAAGGCCTTTAATCCGCGAAAGCTGAAGAGAAAATTCATGTGCTGAAAAAAGTAATGGATGGCGCGCTCCTCCCGGGTCGGGTTCTCACCCAGCTGGAAGCCGGACATTGGCGCCATGCCCAGATTGAAGGTCTGATAGCCCTCCTCGCGGAGATGGAAGAAGAGCTTGACGAAGAGAAAGTCCATCAGACCGTTCGGCGCCTGCGCGCGCCGGCGCATCAGATCGATGGTCGATTCGCCCTTTTTGTAGGAGGGGGTGATATTGACGAATCCCTGCACCCGGTCCTGCGGATCAAGCGCCACCATCAGGGAAGTCGAGCGCACATAGTCGGGATCGAACCGGCCGAGGGTGAATCCGCGCTCGCGCCGCCCCTCGATTTTGAGCCAGTCGTCCGAGACCTCCTGAACCTGCCGCAGCAGCTGATCCGGGATCGGCGGCGGAATCCTTTCGCTGCGCAGCCCCTCGCTCTCGAGCCTGTTGATGGTATGGCGCAGGGTCTTGCTCTCATGCCCGGTCAGGCTAAAGCTGGTCAGGTCGACGATCGCATCATCCCCGATTTTCAGCTTCTTGAATCCCAGATTCTCATAAAGCGGCAGAAAATCAGGCAGGGTTTGATGGAAGGCGATCCCCCAGTCGTTCTCGTCGCATTCGTCCCGGAACAGACGAATGGCGGTCTCGATCTCCTCCTCCGGACCGACCGGGTCAGCAAGAACGACGGCAAAATTCCTGCCGACGCGATACGCCAGGAAAGCAGAGCCGGAAGGGGTGAAGAAATAGGATTTATCCGGCCACAGCTTGAAATAATCCAGGGCGTGACGTCCGTATTGTTCTACGATAGCTGTGGCGCGCGTCCGCTCGAGCGGATGGGTGCGGTAGATGTAGACGACCGGACGAAACAGGGTATAAAGGGTGTAGAGCAGCGAGATCGAGCTGATAAAATAGAGGGAATCGAGAAAACGATCCGCGTGTCCGGTCAGGGGCACGAGGCGCGGGTCGCCGATAAAGGCGAGAAAGCGGAAGGTCTCGCGAATCGCCGGGCCGATCGGGAAATTGACCCCGAAGTGATGCGGCTCGATGAACCAGAATCCGGCGATACCATAGAGGACCGAAGCCAGGCAGGCCAGACTCAGCCGCAGCAGGCTGCGCCGCCAGTCGGGGCTGCTGCTCCGCACAGTAAAATAGGAGCGGGAGAGCAGCAGAATCACCAGGAGGAGAAGCGAGAGGGCCGCGGCTTCGTAATCCAGCCCCTTGGTCAGGTGAAAGAGGATGGAGAGGAGCGAAAGCACGAGCAGCAGGCGGTAGGCCCGTATTTTGCGTTTGAAGATATTGACCGAAGAGACGATCAGCGCCAGTCCGACCGCAATGGTCAGAAACCGGGAGAGATGGATGAACTCCAGGGGAAAGAGATCGAGAAGGATCCGGCGCCGGGCGGGGAGCACCGGGGTCATGACCGAGTAGAGATTGACCACGCCGCTGCCCAGGCTCAGCAGGGTCAAGGTCCAGATGGAAAGCAGTTTTCTGCGCATGCGCATCATCCCGGGTCAGACGCCTGCGCCGGCCGTCTGCCTGCAAGACGGGAAATTTTTCCGAGGCCGCCCTGTTATAAAGAATGCATCTTGCGCCCGCCGCTCAACCGGGCGGATCCATCAGGGCGTAGTGACTATCCGCGGACCTGGTCTTGTCCCTCAGTTTAACGGGCCGTACCGCCAGCTGTTCCTGGCCGGATAGAGAAACTCCTCTGCGGGGTGACTGTGATGCTAACTCCATGGGGCTGACATGTTCGACAAACTAAAGCAGCGCGCACAGCACCTCAAGGCCGAGACCTATGCCTTGTACCTGGCGGCGCGTCACCCGCAAACGCCGTGGTATGCGCGGCTGCTCGCCGCTGCCGTGGCCGCCTATCTTTTCAGTCCGATCGATCTCATTCCCGATTTCATTCCGGTGCTGGGCTATCTGGATGATCTCATCCTGGTCCCCCTGGGCATTGCCCTGGCCATCCGGCTGATCCCGGCGCCGGTCATGGCCGAGTGCCGGAGCCGGGCGCGCGAGAGCATGGGAGCGGACAAACCCCGCAGCGGCGCCGTTATGGTCACGATCGTCGCGATCTGGCTGCTGGCCGGTGCGCTCCTGGGCAAATGGCTTTACGGACTCTTGTCCCGCTGAGCTTCAGCCGGGGCGGCGCCGGCCTTAGCGCAGCAGCAGCAGCTTGCGTTCGGCATGCCACTCCTCCGCCGCGAGCCGGCAGATGTAAGTGCCGCTGGGCGCGCCGGTCGCGTCCCAGCGCACCGCATGGCGGCCGGCGTCGAGGGGGCGCGCAAGCAGGGTTGCCACGATCTGGCCGCGGAGATTATGGATGGTCAGGCGCACCCGAGCCGGATGCGGCAAGGTAAACTCGATTCGAGTCGCCGTGTTGAAGGGATTGGGATAATTCTGCGCCAGGGCGAATTGTTGCGGCAGGGGGACCGGCCGGCCGGCGATGAAGGTGGGGCCAGCGGCCCCGGCGGCTTCCGCCGCTGTCGCCAGCATCAGCCGCGCGCCGGTCTGCAGCATCTCCCGCGAGAGTTTTTCGGAGGTATCGGTGGTCCGGTGGTAATAGGGATCGAGTCCGCCCCAGATATCCTCCGCGGTTCCTTCGGTGATATCCAGGGCTTCATATCCCGCTGCGCCGAAGGGGCCATAGTCGCTGGCTCCGGTGGAGTCCACTACCGTCACCAGTCTCGCCGCGATGCCATAGCGGGCATTATAGACCAGGGCGGAATCGACCAGCGGGCTGCGGGTCAGATAACTGCCAATGACCAGCCGGGCCGGATCGCCGGTCAAGGGATAGCCGATCATGTCGCCGTTGACCGCGGCGAGGATCCCGCGCTTTTCCGCGAGCGCCTGCCGCACATAATGGGTGCTCCCGAACATGCCCAGCTCTTCACCCGAGACCAGCACGAACTTGAGGGTCACCGCAAAGTCGCAGGCGCGGCACAGGCGTGCCGCTTCGAGGACCGCGCTGGTGCCGGAGCCGTTGTCGTTGGCGCCCGGCGCCATGTGCTCGCGGTCGTCGCTGTAGGAATCATAGTGGGCCACCAGCACCACCTCCTGGTCCGGCGCCGCGACGCCGCGCCGGAGGGCAATAATGTTGCGGGAGGTGTGGATCATGCTCTCGGGCAGAAGGGCGGTGCGGGAACTCCAGGCCTGGCCCTCCGCCTTGATCAAGAGGACGTTTTGTGAGCCACAAGCGGCGAGTGCGCCTCCGGGTAGCTGGAGAATGCGGCGCAGATTGGGACCCCAGCCGAGGTTGAGCAGGGAGAGCTCCTCCTGCCAGCTCCAGCCGCCATCGCTGGTGGTATAGATCTCTCCGCGGTTGGTGACGATCCGGCCGTGCTGTGCATCGTTCATGATCAGATCGCGCACGGTAAGGTCGGCGGGCAGGTTGGTATCGATCTTGACCCAGTGCTTGCCGTGATCGCTGGTGCGGGCAAAAAAAGCGTCCGCTCCCGCCACCCATCCCTCCTCCGCTGAGATAAAAAAGAGGGCGTAAAACCAGGAAGCGCTGTTCTGCATCATCGCCTGCCAGCTGCGGCCGCCATCGTTCGAGAAATAGAGCGCGCCCGAGGAACCGCAGCACCAGACATGATCGGCATCGACTGCATGGAGGCGCACCAGGGTGGCCGTGCTGCCGAGGCTGACCGGAGTCCAGGCTTCGGCGCTCGCCTCTTTGCGCAGGAGTGTCCCGCCCGAGCCGCAGGCGAGCACGGCACCCGATGGCAGGGCGGCGACGTCATACAGGGTGGCTGAACCGGACAAGCCCACGGAACGCCAGGTGGTGCCGCCGTCCCGGGTGTGCCGTACTACGGCGCCGGAGCCGCAAACCCACGCCTCGGTACCAGAGAGCAGGGCGATCCCTTGCAGCGGCGAACCGTCGACCCGGGTCAGCAGCCGCCAGGTGGCGCCGCCATCGTCGCTGCGGACGACGTTGCCGCCGGTATCGACCGCCCATAGGGTATCCGCGCCGCTGGCGGCGATGTCGGCGAAGGTGTTGATGCCGGTGGCATACCAGTCCGATTCGGGTTCATAGCCCAGCGCCCGCAGGCGCATGAGCAGGTATGCGGCGGCCTGATCGCGCTGCGGGGTATATTCATAGCGCGTGCCAAAATTCTCCAGATCGTGGATGCTGCGCATCATCGAGTCGCCGGAGACGGCGTTCACCATCGCCTGAATGGCGGCGAAGTCGGTTGCCGGCCGGGCGAAGAAGCGCGCAGTGGAAGCGGGTCTGGCGGAGTCGGCCGCCGGCCGGCCGAAGAAGCGCGCAGTGGCGGTGGGCCTGGCGGAGACAGCCGGCCAGCGCTGCGCCGGCCGCGGCGGCTGGCCCCATATCGTGCCGGCAAGGAGCAGCATCCAGAGGATGCAAACGGTTTTGCACTCCATGAAGCGCATTTCAGGGTGCCGCACGGGCCTGATGCGCAGATTTCGCATCACGTGGATGTACACTGTTCTGCGATCCATGACCGCCTCCCCTCCTGGTTAAACGGGCCCGTTCAGGGTTTGCGGGCCTGTACCTCCAGCTGACCCTTCAGGGCTTTCTGGAAAAACTCGCCACCGTTGCTGAGATCATAATTCCAGTTCTTGAGCAGGGAGGGGCCCCATTCCGGATCAAAAACCCAGACCACCCAGCTGCAGCCCTTGCCCTCGAGAAAGCTGATGATCTCGCTGCCGTAATGGCCCGGATTATCTCCCTTGAGGGTGGGATTTTCAAAATAGCCGAACTCGGTCGCCACGACCGGATATTGTCCGGCAGCGAAGCCGAAATCCTCTTCCCATTTGGGCGGCCACGGCTCGGAGCGCTTGAAGGGATAGGGATGGGTGGTATAGCCGATATTTTCGGCGGCGATCGGCTCCTCGCGCAGCGGCGTCAGGTCATAGGCCCAGTCGAAACCGGCGACCAGGGGGATGGTCTCGCGATCGTGGGCGCGGATTATGGTGATCATCGTCTCGTTCAGCTTTTTCCAGTCGGCCCAGGAGCATGGCCCGAGCTGGCCGCGATAGGTGGTGGGCTCATTGAAAAGCTCGTAAAAGGCAACGGTATTGTTGCCGGCGAAGTGGCGCGAGATCGTGCGCCAGAACTCGTAGCTCTCCGCCTTGGTGGTGATGTACATCGGGTTCTGAAAAACCTCGGTCTGGAGATTGCCGATGGAGTGCCAGTCGATCATCACGTACATCCCGAGATCGGTGCACCACTCGACCGCTTCATCGAGGAGCTGAAGATACTTCTCCGGGGTGCGTTCGCGCCAGGCGATAGGATGGACCGGGATGCGGACGAGATTGGGGCCCATGGCTTTCACTTTTTCAAAATGGGCCTTGTTCCAGTGGCCCTGACGCTCGATCTTGTCGGGATCGGAGATGGCCATGCCGCGAAAAAGGACCGTTTGCCCCTGGGGATCGACGAAATGGTTCCCCTGCACCCGGATCAGAGGCAGAACCTTGAGCTTGGGATTGACCCGGGGCGGCTGCCACGGGGCGTCCTGATACCAGGGACGGGCTTCCTGGGCGAAAGCGAGGGCGGCAAACAACAGAGCAAGGATCAGGCAGATGGCACATTTAAGGCTTCGCATCGGTTTCGGCTCCATGGTTAGAGGTTCATTTACCGAAAAATAGCCAATCAGGGGATAGAATACAAGCAATTTTCACCTTCGTGCCGGTAATTTAGCTTGACCGCGGCGCGCAATACCCCTATATTTTAGCACGGCGCCGCAGCGGCAGGCAGGATGCCGGGCGCTGTGATCTGAACCGGAAACGATGGGAACGGGGTGGGAAGGAGTATCATGGCTGCATATCAACCAAATCGGGGCCTGGGGGGGCTGTTGGCGATCGTGCTGGTCCTGCTGAGCGCGGGGATGAGCACGGGCGCCGGCCTCGCCATCAACGAATTCATGGCCTCCAACGTCCTCGCCTGGGCCAATCCGGAGGATGCGTACGAGGACTGGATCGAAATCTATAATCCCTACAGCACGCCCGTCGATCTCGCCGGCTATTACCTGACCGATAACCCCGAGGGGACCACGCCCTGGCGGATTCCCTCCGGCCAGCCCGCCCGGACCGTCATCCCGGCCCGCTCCTTCCGTCTCCTTTATGCCGACGCCTTACCGGAGATGGGTGCCGACCATCTCGGTTTCAAGCTGGACAAGGACCACGAACACATCGCCCTGCTGGATCCCGACGGCCAAACCCTCGTCGACAGCCTCTCCTACACCAGCCAGTTCCGCGATATCTCGTACAGCCGCTATCCGGACGGCGGCTCCGCCTGGTTCTACACCAGCAACATTACCCCGGGGGCTGCCAATAAACCGGGGTATGCCGCCTGGGCAGCGCCACCAACGATCGCCCCGGCCGCGGGTTTTTATGCGGACCATATCGAGATCACCCTGCAGCCGGCCCGGACCGGCGACCGCATCCACTATACCCTGGACGGCAGCGAGCCCTCGGAGCGCTCGCCCCTCTATGCCCAACCCTTCGCCGTCACCCGGTCCGCGATCCTTCGCGCGCGGACGATCAATCCCGGCCAACTGCCCAGCACGATCGCCAGCCGCGCCTTTTTTATCGGCAAGGAGCACGCGCTGCCGGTGCTCGCCCTGATGACCGATCCGGCCAACCTCTATGACCCGGCCACCGGCATCTACGTCAACGATTTCGACGGCCGTGCCTGGGAACGCTTTGCGGAACTGGAATTCTTCCAGGAAAAAGCCCTGCAGTTCCATCAGGCCTGCGGCATCCGCATCCAGGGCAACACCGGCCCGAAAGACTATCAGAAAAAATCCTTCCGCACCTATTTCCGCTCGGGTTATGGCGAGGCGGCCCTGGACTATCCCCTCTACCAGCAGGACTCCGTCCGCACCTTCACCCGCCTGGTGCTGCGCTCCGGCTACGATGACAGCATGGAACCGAGCTCCGATGGCAAGAACGCCGGCGGCACGTTGCTGCGCGATCCCCTCGTCACCGAACTCTGGCGTCGCAGCGGCGGCCTCACGCCGGCCAGCCGTTTCGCCGTGCTCTACCTCAACCAATCTTTCCATGGCATCTATGATCTCAAGCAAAGCATCGATGAGACCTTCGTCATGGACCACCTCGGCTACAGCGACCTCGATCTCATGCGCACCCGCTGGGACTCCACTGAACTGGTCTATGGCTCCAGAGAGGAGTGGAAAAAGCTGGTCGCCTTTTTCGAAAACAACAGCTTCAGCAGCGACGCGAGCGTCACCGCGGCTGCGCGCTACCTCGATCTGGACGAGTACATCACCCTGCAGGCCCTGATGCACGGGACGCAATACAAGAGCTGGGGTTATGGGGTATTCATGTTCCGCAACAAGGTCCCATCCGCGCGCTGGCGCTGGACCATCTGGGATGCCGACCGCGCCTGGAATGAGCTGACCTGGAACGGATTTACCAGCCAGTACGGCGCCCTGAGCATCGAGCTGGATAATCTCATCACCAAGAAATTGCTGCAAAACCCGGCCTTCAAGGTTCGCTACATCAGCCGCCTCTGCGACCTGTTCAATACCGTTTTTCTCCCCGCCACGGTGACGGGGATCATCGACTCTCTGGCCGCCGGGATCGCTGCCGACATCCCGGCCGAGGTAGCAAAATGGGACAACACCGCGGCGCAGTGGCAGGAGAATGTCGCCGCGATGAAAGAGTTTGCGCAGCTGCGCCCCGCCATCGTCCGCCAGCAGGTGCAGGAGTACTTCAAGCTGGCGGGTCCGGCGGATCTGAGCGTGGCGATCGCAGCGGGCCGCGGCCGCATCCGGGTCAATACCATCATCGCGGACTCCTCGCCCTGGAGCGGCCGCTATTTTCAAAACATCCCGGTGACGATCACGGCCCTGCCGGATCCGGGCTACCGCTTCGCCGGCTGGTCGGATCCCGCCCTGCAGCAGGAGGCCACCATTACCCTGAAGATGGCCGGTGACGTCAGCGTGGCCGCGCGTTTCGCACCGGTCAACGCCGTCAATGCCGAGCTGATCGCGCCGTCGCTCCTGCCCGCCGGCCAGAGCCTGCCGGTGGTGGTGCGCATCCGCGATGCCAACTGGGCGATCGATCCCGTCGAGCAGACGCCCATCGCAATCGGCTGCAGCGGCGCCCGCAGCGATACCACCATCCAGATCAAGCGCGGCGCCGGCACCGCCTGGCTCCCGGTCAACAGCAGCGCGGAGTTCCTCCTCTCCGCAGGCAACAGCCGTGTCCCGGAAACGCAAAAAAGGGTGCAGATTTCCGTAGCGCCACTGCAGCGCTATTCCGGCACCCTCGCTGCCGGAGAGACCGTCTGGGATGCCAGCGCCATTCGCCTGGTAACCGGCGACCTGACCATTCCGGCCGGCAGCCGCCTGGTGGTCAAGCCGGGCACCTGGGTGGTGGTGCAAAAGTACCGGAACTTTTACATCCAGGGCGAGATGACCGTGGAGGGGAACGCCAACGATCCCGTGGTCATCACCTCGGAACGCAGGGAAGAATCCTGGGGGGGCATGGAGTTCACCCGGGGCAAGGCGCGCTTCGCCTGGTGCTTCATCCTCAACGGTGGCGGCGACGCCTCCAAAGGCAATCCGACCAGCGACGGCTGGCACACCGGCCACCAGCACCTCTTCTTCGGTAAGGATAAGACCGAGTTCACCTTCGATAACTGCTTCTTTCTCTATTCGCCGGGCAAGGTCTTCGGCGCGCAGGAAAGCAAGGTGAGCGTAACCAACTCGGTCACCGCTTTCGTCTGGCACGGTGGCGAGTTCCATCACACCCTCCTCTCCTATCGGGAGAGCCATCTCCTCAATCTGCCCAACGATGACCATATCTATACGGAGGACATCGACACCGATGGCTTCCATATAGATTACGTCCACCCCGATTATCCACAGTACTCGGTCATCGACCATTGCTGGTTCGTCACCGGCAAAGACGATGCCATTGATCATCACGCCGCGCGCCTGCGGGTCAGCAACTGCTGGCTCGAGGATTTCATTCATGAGGGTGTCGCCGCATCCGGCGGCGACACCGTGCGCATCTTCAACACCCTGGCGCTCGGCAATGACCAGGGCTTTGAAGCCGGCTGGACCGACAGCGGCGTCTCCCGCGGGCCGGTGGTCCTGATCGACCATTGCGCCGCGATCGGCAACAACGTCGGGCTGCGCATCGGCGACAGCTACACCTGGACCTACAAGGATTTCATGCGCGTCACCAATACGGTGTTGTACAACAACAAGGACAACATCTGGAATTACCTCCTCAGCACCAAGGCCCCTCTGGCCGGAGCGCTCGAGATCTCCTCGTCCATGACCAATGATGCGGAGTATGACCGTTCACCCGGCTGCATCACCGGCATCCCGCAGTTCGACGCGCTCTATTACCTGCTGCCCGGATCCCCCGGAAGCGGCATGGGAAGCGGCGGCACCATGATGGGGCGGGCCGACTCGACGGTACTGACGATCGGCGCGGTGGCCATCAGCGAGATCATGCACAAGACCCCGGCCGACCGCGATGCCAACGACTGGATCGAGCTTTACAATCCCAACTCCCAGCCGCAAGACCTCTCCGGCTGGAAGCTGAGTGATGACAACGCCGGCCATACTTTCCGGATTCCGCAGGGCACGGTGATCCCGGCCCATGGATACCGGGTGCTCTGCGCCGACACCGCCGCATTCAGGAAATACTACCCCGGCGTGGGCCCGTACTGCGGCAATATCTCCTTCGGATTTGGCAGCGCCGACCAGGTCCGGCTCTACACCGCCTGGGGCGGACGCGTCGACAGCGTCGCCTATACCAGCAGCGACCCCTGGCCGGGACAGACCGACGGGGAGGGCTACAGCCTCGAGCTGATCGATCCGGCCGCTAGCCACCTCCAGGCGGCCAACTGGGCGCGGTCGGCGGCCTATGGCGGCTCGCCGGGGCGGGCGAACCGGACCACCGGGATCGGCACCACTCCCGAGCCGGCGATGCCGCTGCAACTGGCGCTCCGGCAGAACTATCCCAATCCCTTCAATGCGGTGACGCAGATCGTTTACACCATACCGCAGCCCGGCCGGGTCGATCTGGCCGTCTACAATCTCCGCGGCCAGCAGGTGCGCGAGGTGGTGCGTCAGGTGATCCCGCAGGCCGGTGAGTATCGCGCAGTTCTCCAGGCCGGCGATCTGGCGAGCGGGCTCTACTTCTATCGGCTCGAATTCAGCGGCAGTGCCGGCATGCGCGAGACGCTGACGCGCAAGCTGGTGTTGGTGAAATAAAAGGAGGGCAGATAATCGCCGGACTTTTTACTGGGCAAACCCGGCATAAAATATTTGGCTGTTTTGCCGTAATTTTGATAATTTTCTTGCTATTTCAATAATCTTTTGTAAAATTGAAGTTATAAAACAATTTCCTGGGGCCGTCGTCGGGTGGAATGATGGAGGGGCAATTTGAAAGCTCATAGAGGATGCTGCAGGCATCTTTTTATGGGCTTTTTTTTTAATACCACCAGGCATACTGTAGTCCGGTCGCGCTCCGCGCGGGCGCGTGGATTGAAACTTGATCCACATCGAGGCACCGGCATAGCCGAAGTTCGACAGTTGCAGAAAGATAAAAATAGGGATTAAACCCAATTTTACAATAAGATAGACATACTCTTCCAAATGCAGTCGTGTTACTACAGAATCAGACTTACTCTATTTTCTTAATGAGAGATGAGCAACGAACCATGGACAAATAATCGTCCTCTGGGGCAAACGACGCGTAGGCAAAACAGAGATGGTAAAGCAGTCTGTTCAGAAGAAGCCGCACATAATTTTATCGGCGTGAGCACCTGCAGCCGCGAGCAGTTCCCCAGCAGTGCAGCTTTCCAGTTATGCAGTCGTAGGCAACATGCCCGCCTATTGGCTGCGATTTGAAAAAGCACAGGAGATCTGACAGAACCTCAGCGGGAGCGTTTTGGCAATAGAGCCGTTCCTCTACGATGAAATAGGATTCATCTCTGCCGTTTTGGTTTTTCTTCATCTTCCCCCACTGAAGCTTGCTGCAGACGGGCCAATTGATAATGTTTTGGCCGATTTCCACAACAAATAGCCCATTTATCTGGGAGGCCTTTAAGAATAAATGTAGCCTACATCCAAGCTCATTTTAGCGGGTGTACTTGTCTGGAAGGAACGCTATGCCCTTTTCAGTGTTTCCGCGTTTGCCGATGCTAGGCAGTGCCGTGCGCAAGTTAATGGGGTGGCACAATGATGGAGGGGGGAAATGATCCGCTAACGCTAAGAAGCGGAAAGAACAGGAACTAACGGCAACGTGTTATGCGAAAAAATGGCACGAGCAGCACTTCAGCCTGCAAATAGCTCGCCGCAATCAGGAGAGGCGCACGCGCATGTCAAGATAAGAAACACCCAAGACCGATAAAAGTAACACTTTCTTGATAGAATCGGCGAGCCGATTAGCTTGAATGTAGGAGATGAATAAGTTGAAGATGGGAAATTCATCCAAAACTCAATTCTATGCTCACACCAAAGAAGGTGCTGACGAATCCGAATGGCAGCTCTTGAATGAACATCTGATCCGCGTGGCAGACTATGCCGCCGCTTTCGGGCGCGATGCCGGCGTGTCAGAACTGGCAAAGATGGCGGGTCGGGTTCACGACCTGGGGAAGTACTCCATAGAATTTCAGGCGCGGCTGAGAGGATCAAAAGTTAAAGTAGACCATGCTACCGCAGGCGCGAAAGAATTAACCCGAATTTTCAAAGGAACGCCTCAGGAAGCGCTTGCCACCTTGCTGGCATATTGTGTCAGCGGGCATCATACGGGGTTGCTGAATTATGGTGATTCAAGCGACCTTCCTGGCGATGGCACACTGACAGCTCGTTTGAAGACCGATGTATGCGATTACAGTGCCTACAAAACCGAATTGAATGTCCAGGCGTTGGCGTTTCCACATCGTTTACCCATCCGCCCGTTGAAAGGTCACTTAGGGTTCTCCCTCTCGCTCCTGACGCGCATGATTTACTCGACATTGGTGGACGCGGATTTTCAGGAAACCGAAGAGTTCATGCAGGGCAAAAAACCACGCGGCGAACATGAAGACATCCCCACCTTGTGCAGTAAGTTGAACACACACCTGCAAAAGTTCAAGAACCCGACGAACAACATCAACCGCAAGCGCACCGAGACGTTGCATGCTTGCGTAGCAAAATCGGCAGAGAAACCAGGCTTTTTCCAAATGACGGTCCCCACTGGTGGAGGTAAAACGCTGGCTTCGATGGCGTTTGCTCTGAATCACGCCTGCACCCACGGCTTGAAGCGCATTATCTATGTCATCCCCTTTACCACCATCATCGAGCAGAACGCGGGCGTGTTCAAAGAGATTTTGGGGGAAGTAAATGTGCTGGAGCATCACTCCAACTTTGATTGGGAGAGGAAGCGCGAGTCGGGCGAACAAGCCGATGACCGCACGCACAGCGTTTATGCCAAACTCAAACTGGCAGCGGAGAATTGGGATATTCCGATCGTGGTCACGACCAACGTGCAGTTTTTCGAGTCGCTGTTTGCTAATAAATCGTCGCGCTGCCGCAAATTGCATAACATTGCTAAAAGCGTCCTTATTTTTGATGAAGCTCAAATGTTCCCGCGTGATTTCATGTACCCTGCCATGAGCGCGATCTGGGAACTGGTGACGAATTACGGCACGAGCGTAGTCTTTTGTACGGCGACGCAGCCTAAGCTGGAACAGTTCCTGCCTGAAGAGACGCAAATCACTGAACTGGCGCCCGACCCGCAAAGTCTATTCGATTTCTACAAACGGGTAGAAGTGAAATACCTGGCGGAGAAACTGCCCGATAACGACTTGATTGCACGGCTGAACGCTCACGAACAGGTCTTGTGCATCGTTAACACGCGCAAGCATGCCAGCGGGCTGTTCGGAATGCTGACAGGCGAAGGCAACTTTCACCTTTCGACGCTGATGTGTCCCGCACATCGTCGGGAAAGGTTGGCAGAGATTCGCGACAGGCTTGAAAGCGGTCGGATGTGCCGCGTCATCTCCACGTCGGTGATGGAGGCAGGTATTGACGTAGACTTCCCCATTGGCTACCGCGCCGTGGCTGGGCTGGATTCGATCAATCAGGCAGCAGGGCGTGTCAACCGCGAGATGAAGCACAGCAT
>Ga0209098_1003180_pt1 | contig 13889 bp, 10 predicted proteins | sample AD_JPNHW1_MetaG_FD_184429 | JGI IMG/M metagenome (GOLD analysis project Ga0209098, IMG submission 184429) | Active sludge microbial communities of municipal wastewater-treating anaerobic digesters from Japan - AD_JPNHW1_MetaG (SPAdes) (version 2) | ecosystem: Engineered > Bioreactor > Anaerobic... | reverse complement strand
AGGTCAGGATTGGGTCGGTTGTGTGAGCTCGTCGGATGGAGAAGCTGCCGTTCGACGTGACTTCTAGTTGAACGGCAGGTGACTGGCACATTGCTGCCCGAGTCAGGCGATACCCCCATCGTCAGCAAAGGCCGACGACCTGCCTGATGTCTTTGGCAACAGACAACAATTCGGCCAATGCTGACATTCAGCGTGTGAGCGGACTTGGTCGGTAATGCGGCAGTAAGCCGTCGTTCTATTTTCTCATTCGCTCGCAGCCGACTGCGATGGCGCGCTTGGGCCGAAGGGGCGCCCCAAGCGTACCGTGCAGCAAGCCAGCCTAATTCGCGCCGCCGCCCATGGTCTTGTAAAAGGTCACCTGATTGGCCAGGCCGGCCAGACGGACAGAAATCAGATTTTGTTGCGCCGCATACTCGGCACGTTGCGAATCAAGAACTGCCAGATAGCTATCCACCCCTTTGTCGAAGCGCGCTCGTGACAAGCGATGGCTGGCCGAAGTTGCTTCGACCAGTGCTTGCTGCGCCGCCAGCTGCTCTTGCAAGGGAGCGTTCTGGACCAGCGTGTCGGCAACTTCGCGGAAGGCTGTCTGGATGGCCTTTTCATACTGCGCCAAGGTAATTTGCTGCTGCACCTTGGCGGCATCGAGATTGGCCCTGATCCGCCCGGCATCGAAAATGGGCAGCGAGATCTGCGGCACGAAGCGCCAGGCCGACGAGCCGGAACCGAACAACTCGGAAAGCTGGTTGCTGGCCGAGCCGCCGCTGGCCGTCAGCGTAATGCTCGGAAAGAAGGCAGCGCGGGCGGCGCCGATGTTGGCATTGGCCGCCTGCAACTGGCGCTCGGCCTGCAGCACATCGGGACGGCGCTGCAGAAGTTCGGACGGCAAGCCGCCCGGAATACCGGCAACACCGGCCACGCTGGCCAGCGAATTGACCTGCATGATCTCGACCGGCAGATCGCCCCCGGCCAGCAGCACCAGCGCATTGCGATCCTGCGCCAGTTGGCCGGTGTAGCGCGCCACATCGGCGCGGGCCGTCTCGACGCTGGTTTGCGCCTGATGCAGGTCGAGCGCCGAAGCGCTGCCCAACTCAAAACGCCGCTTGGTCAGTTCATACGTTGCCTGCTGGCTACGTTGGGTCTCGCTGGCCAACTGCAGCCGTTCGCTGTCGGCGGCCAGCGTCAGGTAGGCCGTCGCCACCTCGCCAACCAAGCTGATCTGCGCGCTGCGCTGCGCTTCTTCGGTGGCCATGAACTGATACAGCACCTGATCCTTCAGGCTGCGAATACGCCCGAAGAAATCCAGCTCATAGGAGGCGAAGCCGAGGTTGGCGCTGTACTCGTGCGACACCGTCGCCTGCCCCGTGCCCGACAGGCTGGCCGGAACGCGTTGTGCGGTACCGCTGCCGCTGGCGTTGATGCTGGGGAACAAGTCGGCGCGCTGGATCTGGTATTGGGCGCGGGCTTTTTCAATATTGAGCCCGGCGACACGCAGGTCGCGGTTGTTCAGCAGCGTCAGCGCGATCAACTGGCGCAGCTTGGGGTCGGTAAAGTACTGCTCCCAACCGATGTCCGCCGGCAAGGCGGCGGCCGGCGCCACCGAACCGGCCGGCCATTCGGCCGGGACCGGCGCGGCCGGGGTGAGGTAGTCGGGTGCCAGTGTGGCGCAGCCGCTGGCCAGGAGGGCTGCGACGACGGCAGCGAGAATAGTCCGGGGCATATCAGTGCTCCTCATGGGAAATCGGTTCCGTCTTGCCGGTGAAAAAACGGCGCACCGCGACGAAGAACAGCGGGACAAACAGCACGGCGAGGACGGTCGCCGTCAACATGCCGCCGATCACGCCGATACCGATCGCGTTCTGGGCGCCGGAACCGGCACCATTCGAAATGGCCAGCGGCAAGACGCCGAGAATGAAGGCCAGCGAGGTCATGATGATCGGCCGCAGGCGCAGGCGAACGGCTTCCAGCGTCGCATCGATCAGCGCCTTGCCTTGTTCCATCTGCTCCTTGGCGAACTCGATGATCAGGATGGCGTTCTTGGTCGATAGCCCGATGATCATCAGCAAGCCGACCTGGAAGTAGACGTCGTTCGACAAGCCGGCAAGCCAGGCGGCACCCAGCGAACCAACGACGCCGAGCGGCACCACCAGCATCACCGCGAAGGGGATCGACCAGCTTTCATAAAGCGCCGCCAGGCAAAGGAAGACGACCAACAAGGAAATGGCGTACAGGGCCGGCGCTTGCGAGCCCGACATGCGCTCCTGGTAGGACAGCCCGGTCCATTCATAGCCGATGCCGGCCGGCAGCTTGGCCGCCATCGCTTCCATCTGCGCCATGGCTTCGCCGGTACTGCGCCCCGGCGCCGCATCGCCCATGATTTCGGCCGAGGCCAACCCGTTGTAGCGCTCCAGGCGCGGCGAGCCATAGGACCAGTGAGCCGAGGCGAAGGCCGAGAACGGCACCATGTCGCCGGCGCTATTCCGGATGAACCACTTGTTGAAGTCTTCCGGCTGCATCCGGGCCGACGCATCGCCCTGCAGGAAGACCCGCTTGACGCGGCCCTTGTCGATGAAGTCATTGACGTAGGAACTCCCCCAGGCGGTCTGCAGGGTGCTGTTGATGTCGCCCTGGCTCAGGCCCAACGCACCGGCCTTGGCCAGATCGATGTCGAGCTGGTATTCCGGCGTGTCTTCCTGGCCGTTGGGGCGCACGGCGATCAAGGCGGGGTTTTGCGCCGCCATGCCCAGCAACTGGTTGCGGGCTTCCATCAGCTTCTCGTGACCCAGTCCGCCACGGTCCTGCAGTTGAAAGTCGAAACCGGTCGCGTTGCCGAGTTCGACCACGGCTGGCGGCGCGAAGGCAAAGGCCATCGCATCGCGGAAGGTCGAGAAATAGCCCATGGCCCGACCGGCCACTGCCGCCACCTTGAGGTCCGGCCGCTTGCGCTCGCTCCAGTCCTTCAGGCTGGCAAAGGCTATGGCGTTGTTCTGGCCGCTCCCGCCAAAGCTGAAACCGATCACGGTAAACACCGAGTCGACGGCATCCTTCTGGTCTTCCAGGAAGTGATGCTCGACTCGCTCAATGACCTCCAGCGTCCGCTCGGCGGTCGAGCCAGCCGGCAGCGTCACCTGGGCCATCAGGAAGCCCTGGTCTTCGTCCGGCAGGAAGGCGGTGGGCAGACGCATGAACAAGGCGCCCATGCCGACAATGATCAGGCCGTAGATCAGCAGGTAGCGCTTGCTGCGCCCGAGCATCCGATGAATCATCGACTGGCTGCCGCTGTTGGTGCGATCGAAGCCGCGATTGAACCAGCCGAAGAAGCCGCCCAGCAGGCCGCCTTCGCCGGCGGCATGGCCTTTTTCAACCGGCTTGAGCAAGGTGGCGCACAAGGCCGGGGTGAGGATCAGCGCGACGATGACGGAGAGCACCATGGCGGAAACCAGGGTGATCGAGAACTGGCGATAAATGACGCCGGTCGAGCCGCCGAAGAAAGCCATCGGCACGAAAACGGCGGACAGGACGAGGGCGATGCCGATCAGCGCGCCGGTGATCTGGCCCATCGACTTCCGCGTCGCCTCCTTGGGCGACAAACCTTCCTCGGTCATCACCCGTTCGACGTTTTCGACGACGACGATGGCGTCATCGACCAGCAAGCCGATGGCCAGCACGACCCCGAACAGGGTCAGGGTGTTGATCGAATAGCCGGCCGCGGCGAGGACGCCGAAGGTGCCGAGCAGCACGACCGGGACGGCGATGGTCGGGATCAACGTCGCACGGAAGTTCTGCAGGAAGAGATACATCACCAGGAAGACCAGGATGATGGCCTCGACCAGCGTCTTGACCACTTCTTCGATCGAAATCCTGACGAAAGGCGTGGTGTCGTAAGCCACCACGGGCTTCATGCCGGCCGGGAAGAAGGGCGACAGGTCCTTCATCTTGGCGTTGACCGCCTCGGCCGTCGCCAGTGCATTGGCGCCGGTCGCCAGCTTGATGGCGAGACCGGTGGCCGGCTTGCCGTTGTAGCGCGAAATCACGTCGTAGCTTTCGCCACCCAGTTCGATCCGGGCGACGTCGCGCAAACGCACCGTGGCACCGTTGGTGGTTGTGCGCAGGATGATGTCGCCGAATTGCTCGGGCGTTTGCAGGCGGCTCTGCGCCGTCACCGTGGCGTTGAGTTGCTGCCCCTTGAGCAAAGGCATACCGCCCAGTTGCCCGGCCGAGACCTGGGCATTCTGCGCCGTGATGGCATCGCTGACATCGCTGGTCGTCAGGCGATAGTTTTGCAGCTTGGCCGGGTCAAGCCAGATGCGCATGGCGTACTTGCTGCCGAAGAGCTGGGTTTCGCCAACCCCGTTGATACGGGCGACGACGTCCTGCACGTTGGAGGCGACATAATCGCCGAGATCGATGTCGGTCATGCTGCCGTCTTCGGAGACGAAACCGAGAATCATCAGGTAGTTGGAGGTCGCCTTGGCAACCTGCACCCCTTGCCGCTGCACTTCCTGCGGCAGCATCGGCGTAGCCAGGGCCAGCTTGTTCTGGACCTGGACCTGGGCGATGTCCGGGTTGGTACCGGTGTCGAAGGTCAGGGTGATGGTGACGGTTCCCGCCGAGTCGCTGGCCGAGGACATGTAGGCCAGGTGGTCGATCCCCTTCATCTTCTGTTCGATGACCTGGGTCACGGTGTCCTCGACCGTCTTGGCCGAGGCGCCGGGATAAGTGGCGCTGATTGAAACAGCCGGCGGTGCGATTGGCGGATACTGGGAAACCGGCAGTGTGCGGATGGCGAGCACGCCGGCCAGCATGATCACGATGGCGATCACCCAGGCAAAAATGGGCCGATCAATAAAAAAACGCGACATGAAATGGCCTCCTTATTGCGGCTTGCCGGCGGCAGGCGCGGCGGCCTTGTCGGCCGAGAGCGCCGGAACGGGGTTAACCGGCATGCCCGGACCGATCTTTTGCAAGCCATCGACAATCAACTTGTCGCCTGCCTTGAGGCCCTCGCTGACCAGCCACTTGTCGCCAACGGTGCGGCGCGTCTTGAGCACGCGCAATTCGACCTTGTTTTCGGCACCAACGACCAGCGCGGTCGGATTGCCCTTGGTGTCGCGGGTCACGCCTTGCTGCGGCACCAGGATGGCCCGATCCTCGCCGCCCTCTTCGAGCACGGCCCGGACATACATGCCGGGAAGCAGATCTCCCTTGGGATTCGGGAAGACGGCGCGGAGCGTGATGCTGCCGGTGCTTTGATCGACCGTGACATCGGAAAACTGCAGCTTGCCCGCTTCGGGATAGACACTGCCGTCTTCGAGCATCAGCTTGACCGACGCCTGGTTGGCCCCGGCCGCCTTGAGCTGGCCGCTGGCCAGATCGCGCTTGAGACGCAGCAGTTCGGCACTGGACTGGGTCACATCGACATAAATCGTATCGAGTTGCTGCACGGTCGCCAGTGCGGCGGACTGCCCGGCCGTCACCAAGGCGCCAGGCGTGACGCTGGAGCGCCCGATCCGCCCCGAAATCGGCGCGGCAACGCGGGTGTAATCGAGATTGATGCGCGCCGTTTCAACCGCAGCCTTGGCGGATGCGACATCGGCTTGCGCCTGCTTGAGGGCGGCCTGGCTGTCGTCGTTGTCTTGCTGGCTGACCGCCTTGATGGCGACCAGCTCTTCGTAACGGGAAGCCTTGTTGCGCGTGCTGATCAAGCTGGCTTCGGCCTTGGCCAGGCTGGCCCGGGCGCTGTCGTAGGTGGCCTGGTAGGTCGCCGGATCGATCTGGTAGAGCGCTTGCCCGGCCTTGACATCGGCGCCTTCGACAAACAAGCGCTTCTGGATGATGCCGCCTACCTGAGGACGAACTTCGGATACCTGGAAAGCGGAGGTTCTGCCCGACAACTCCGTAGTCAAGGTGACTGCTTGTGCCTGGATTTCGACAATGCCGACATCTGGTATCGCGGCAACAGATTCCGTGCTGGCCTGCTGCCCGCAACCACTCAACATCAAGCCACTACATACCAACGCAGCACCCATCTGGAGTTGCCACTTAGTTCCACTTGCCATATCCAACCTCGTTCTACGGGTAATGAAAATTTAGAAAGGCATCAAACAAAATAGAATGAGCGCTCAATCTAATCTAGAATGATCATTCTAAATTAAAATTCGTAAAATCGCCAAGACCTAAATTTGTTGCTGACCAGATGGCACTATCAGCGCAAGATCAATAATGAAACTGCCTGCCAGGCAAACAGGAGAATTTGCAATGACTACCCACGTAGCTCCCAAGAGCGAACAACCGCGAGCAGAACTCCGGAAAGCCCAAGTACTTGACGCCGCGACGGAGTGCTTTCGGGGACAAGGCTTTCACAACACGAGCATGGCGCAGATTTCAAAAGCGGCCAGCATGAGCGTGGGTCACATCTATCATTATTTCGAGAACAAAGAAGCGATCATTTCAGCCATTGTCGACCGAGAACTGCAATATCTACTGACCGTTTGTCAGCGCATCAGAGAGAAGAGTGCCGGCGGGGACTTGTTACACGCAGCTACTGATGCGCAGTTCGTCATTCAAGAAACCTTAAATAATCACGATGCTCCCTTGATGCTCGAAATCATTGCGGAGGCAGCACGAAATCCATCCGTTGCCCAGATCGTCCAAGCGGCAGACAAAAAGGCAACTGGGTTTTTCATTGAATTGATTGAGGATGGATTGCGCGATCGCGGCATAATCTTGCAGGATAAAGTCATTGATGGCCCTCTTGAAGTCATCAATGCCGTATGCGAGGGTTTCACAATCCGCCTAATTCGGAACCCTCAGATGGACCTTGTTGCAGTCATCAATTCTTTGCAGCGGACGATGGGGTTCATCATTGAGGAATTGATCGCGAACTCACCAGCGGCATCCAAGTAAAGATGGACATTTCACGAGGACTAAAAAGGCGTTGTTCAACGGCAGATATTTAGTTCATAACAGCCATTCACAGTCGTCCGAGTCAATTTCCGCTTTGGCCGAAATCCAGACGGATGAACGCTTACAATGTTCTATACATGGCCGGAAGCTCAGCAGTCCTCCGCTCTCACCAATCCCGGTTTGGGCGACAAAACCTGGCGTTGGGTTGAACTGGCAATAGCGATTCCCTTATTCCTAATTCATGTAAGACTGAAAGAGGAGGATTCAACACTGGATCGGCATCTACTGTTTGGACAATTACGGGATGCGCTAGAGGTGATTAACCAAAAAAACGATAGCCAAGAAATAATTGGTATGTCATTGCTTAGTCCCGGCTATATGAACGGAAGTGACGATTTTCAACTTGGGAAAGTCAGCGAAATCTGGCGTGACAAGACATCAACGATGCACAAATATGTTCTAGATAGCGGTCAATCGATGACTTTTGATTTGTTTCAAAGGACAGTTAGTGAGCCAGAAATGGAACTGATGCTATCGTTTTAGTTCTCGATTCAGTTGTGATTGTCTAATCGGGAAGGTGTAGAAAGTGTTCTGATCTGCTGGCCGGATTGGTTCATTTGACCCTACCGTATTCATCCTTCGCCGACTCGCTCACATGCTTGTCGAGAAACGGCAACGGTTTGTCGAGATCAGCTTCGGTCATGTTCTTGGCGCTTGCGTTGTACTGCCACGTTCTAAAGCGTTCCATCAATCGTTTGTTCTGCAATTCGAGTTCGCGGTTCTCAGCCATCAACCGTGCGATGCGACGTGCACCGACGGCGAGGCTTGATGGCATGGGCGATGTGTCCTTCGGCTGTACACGCAGATGCCCTTTCTTGGCCTGAAACGCACGCAGGATTTCTTCACGCTGGTTGAGGCCTTGGCGTGACGGCTCGTAGCCGAGCACCTTGACGGCTGCTTTGCGCACGCCGTCCCAATTGATCGTCTCTTTCGGCCAGTCGCGGATGATGGTGACGATTGCCTCGATGTCGCGGGCGGTAAAGACCTTGTTACGTGCCATAGTGGTTCTCCAGCAACGCAGTAGTTGTATCCAATGGCAGCGCGCGGTTTTCTCGATAGGCGGCGAGGAGGTATTCAACGGCGTCGGTTTCGAGCATCTGCCGCTCTACCGATTCGAGAACTTTTTGCTGGAGTACGCGGTGCAGGTGGGTGTTGGCCGTACCATTTAGCCGAATCTGCGCGCCATCGGGAGTGGCAGGGCTTTCAAGCAGGTCGATCAGTTCCTCGACGCGCTCGCGGTACGCGGTCTGATAGTCAAGCCAGAACTTTGTCCCAGGATCGCCGCGTTCGTGTGCCTCCCGCGACATGCCCTGCTGAACGATGATTTTTTCGAGCAGCTTCTTCAACCGCTCAAGGCGTTCCTGGTCATCATTGCCAATCCCCTTGATGCAGACATGGCTGGTGCAGTTAAGGCAATCCCGGCTATAAGGACAGGGCTTTAGCAGCCAATCATGCTCGCAGCCACCCCAAATCGTGGCAATCGTCGCGCTGCGGTAGTGCATGTCGATGCCGGCGCAACTGAGCGGACGTAGCCGTACCGACCAGTGCTTGGTCTGGATTTCCTCGGTGCTTTGCCCGGCCACTACGGGCAGGTCGAACACTGCATTCCGCCCATCTGCCTGTTGCGTTGCGCGACGGGCACGTTCAGCATATTCCCCGGCCGGGACATGGTTATAGGTGTCACCCTGCCACTGTGCCGTACGCCCGGCTAAGGCGTTGATAGCTTCCCTAGATTGAAAGTGCTCACCAGTGCTTTCATGGCTAAAGGTATCGATCAGGTGGCGAATCTGATGGGACTTGAGGTGTACCGGCTCGCCGTTGTCATTTGTGACTCGGTGACGCACGAAGAAGCCGCAGGTGGATTCGGTCCCGCGGATATAGTAGGCAAGCGTTTCCAAACTAGGCATCCAAAGTCCAAGTGGGTTTGTTTGGAGTTTCGCGAGCTGGTAAGGATGCATGCAGAACAGTGCTTCGCTGTACTTGAGCTTCTTGTCCTTGGCACCCTTTACATACGGAAAGCCTTGAGGCAGCCGGTCGAGTACTGAGTGCCATAGGCTGCTCAGCGAGTACGCGCCATCGGCGGTGTCGAGGTTCCTGCTCCGCAGAGCACTAATCTTATTAGCAGTTTCGGACGAGTGTGCTTTTGAACCTAAAGCGCTTAAAGTCTGCGCTTTTGATAGTGGTTGGTTTTCCGGTAAGTCTGGGAAGCCTGGGTAGCGATAGAAACGCAAACGCTCGTCGTTCGGATTGTTTCTCCGAATAGCCAACTGCTCCTCGCAATACTTCGCGAATCGCCGAGGTTCGTCTGTAATTGCAACGATTCGGTTGTATGCTTCTATGGCATAGGGTGCCATGGGTTCGGAGAACCAACTTGGGCGAGTCGGGTCCTTTGGATTCTTAAAGCTCCGCCAGCGTAAGCCCCACTGCAATTTTCCTTCGCTGTCTTTCTCGCTAAATAAAGCGCCGATGCGTGCTTCAAATAGCTCACCACCACGTTTGCTGCCGGCCTGGATCAAAACTCCACAGCTAGTAACAAAAACGTCAATGACATTATCTGGCAGCGTCGGTTCCGTGATCTGGGCGAACACGGAGTTCATTGCTATAAGTGCACGCTCGTCGGGCAACTGCTTGGCGCGATGCCTCTCTGCCTCGTCAGTAAGCGTTAACCGGAAGTATGAGGGGCACTCAATCGGATTGGAGAATGATCCGACTGCGTTTCTTGTAAGACCTTTGGATTGCAGTTCTGTCGCGATTCGTGCAATACATTGACCGTATTGATATTTGGTATCGTTGCCTGTGTATACCTCGGTAATTATCGTTGCAACGCGGTTGAGGGTATGGAGAGTGATCTCGGTTGGATTTCCGTTGGCACCCTCATCATCAAGAACCATCTCGATAATCCGCAACACAGCCAGCTCTCTTTGGCGATTGCTTAGACTTGGACGACTACTCTGAGCATGGCTAAGGAAGGCCCTGGCGAAATCAATGAACTGAGGATGCAGCATTTGGTCGGGACCGTTAACTTTGGGGCGCCCCTTCTTTAGCGTTCTGTGCGTTCCGAATACCCCAACGTTAGGCCAACTCCAATGCTCCCACGCGCATCCGAAGGTCAACCCAGTGAATAGCAGTTTTCCTTCTTCGATATACGAGAGCAATGCCTTCTCAGCAATACTCTGTCCTGAACCAGTAAGAACCAATACGTCGGCCGATGTCGTTATGTTTGGAAGAATTTGTTTCATTTTTGCTTTCTTCCATGCGGGCGTTGCGCGACGTGCTCCGCAAGCTCCCTTCGCCGCTCCTCGCATCTGAGTATCACCGCAGCGACGGAAAGGATGAGCATGTCGGCAGCCTCGATGGTGGCGCGTTCCCTGACAGGGTCTAGGACGGTGATGAACTCATCCCGTTCGGCCAGCAATTCCTCCAGCAAGGCGGTATGCGGGCCGTCGACCCAGGGTTGGAAGTGGTTGCAGCCGTTATAGCAACAGCGCGGAATTTGTCCCATTCCGCAGCCGCGCTTGATGGCGCAGGTCGCCCCGGCCTCAGCATTGGCGACCAGCAGGCGGGATTGCTCTGGGTCGTTTCCAGCGATAGCATCAGCTTCACTGTCGACTACTTGGACCTTGAAATAGCTAGCCAGCCGCTGCATCTGCGGCAGGGTGGCCTTGCTCCAGTGGGACGCTCGATCTGCTGAATTCTTACTGTAGTTGATCAGCGGGTGAATGGAATCGTGGTCGAGGTTAAACGCTCGTACGGGAGGCGGTATTCCCACACGATACATATTGGACTCTAGAGTGTAGCGGAGGCGCGTCGTGAACATTTTGATCGGCGCTCCGTCGCGGTTCCTAACGCCGGCCGCTTCGACGGTGCTTTTGAAAGAATTCTGTAGTGTGGAACTAAACTGTTCCCATGTATCTGACGAGGCGTCTTGTCGCAGAAGTGTTATCGCATCACCATGCTGCCCCCTGTCGAACAGCAATTTGCATTCCTCTAGTGATTTCTGCAAGCGGATCCAGCCAGGAAACATTGGCAGTTCCTCCAGCAACGTCTTGAGGTCGCGCGGCTGAAGGGTCAGGCCGGCTTCAGCCAGCATGCGTTCGAAGCGAATGGAAGTTTCCGCGCGCAGGGCCAACAACAGATTCCAGTCGTCGTACGCCAGGGGCACGGCGCGAAAGTGTTCGCGCCATTTGCGCTTTCCTTTGGCGCGCGGTATGTGCAGCAAATACAATCGTTTCGGCGCGATGTCGCCGTATAGCGGGTCTTCAATGTGGGTGTCGTCGAGGTCCTTCCACTTCAGCCTTATTAGCTGCTCCGGCCGCCGACCAGTGTAGTCCAATAGGACATACTGAGCGTACCAAGCAGTGCTGATCTCGCCGCGCTCGTAAGCGCGCAGTGCTCCGATTCTAAGCGCGTTCTGCTCCTCGGGTTCCAGTGGCCCTCCGTTTGGATCGCGTCGATTGACGCGGGCATATTTTTCTGCTGACTTTAGCTTCCAGCCCTTTATTGCCTGTAGCGCGGAATCGCTAATGCCAGGAAATCCAAGTGCATGCCATTTGCAAAGATATGGGCGTATCTTTACCATGCCGCCATTATCGTTCCCATCTCGGTCAAGAATGAATTGCCTGAAGCCGACTAAGACATGCGGCTCAATCAAATCGAGTTTAGGTGGAAATTTTTCGATCATTTCACCTAGGATATGTCGGATGATTTCTGCAGTCATCCCGCTTTTGTTTTCAGCGTACCAAGCAAGTGTGCGGATAGCCCCTTCCAGAAGAGTGGGATATGGGCGCAGGATATTCCTCAGCGTAACGGGACGTATGGTCATCTTCGATGAGAGTTTCCATTCATCACCATTCAGGTCAAATTTGTGACCTTTCATTGATGTGCGCCACTCCGGTTGATATGTGGACGAACGATTGCCATCCGCCGATGTGTGACCCCCGAGTTGATCAGGTGCGCTGTCAAGCACGCTCTTTCCTTTCGTTTTTGATTTTCCTCAGCTCTTGATCGCGCTTTTCGGCCATATCGAGTTGCAGCTTGTAGGCTTGCTCCTGGATATCCGCTAGGTTGTAGCGCTGCCCCATGGTGCTGTGCGGTGCCCAGCCAGCGAGAACCCGCCGCCATGCTTCAGCCTCTTTGTAACTGATGTCAGGCTGGTTGCGAACGCCGTTACTGAAGTTCCGATGCCAGAAGTGCCGCAGATCGTGAGAGCTGATTTCTAGAGACGCATCGACACGACGTATTGCGACAAAGATGTCAGTGACCGCTTGCAGGGACAGCATCTGTCCTTGTGTTGGTCCGCTCTTGTGCGTCACAAAAAGGTAGGAATGCCTACTTGCGTTAGGAATGTGCTTGCGCACATGCACTAAATAATGACGAATTGCCTCAAGCGTTTCCTCCGACAGCGGTATCTCGCGTGGCCTCGTTTTAACCTTAGCCTGCCTCCTGCGGGTGTCTTGCCTAGAGTCCGCTCGGCGAACGATCCTAAGCCGTCCATTGTCCCAATCGATGTCTTCTGCGCGAGCATTGAGCAGTTCACCTCGGCGATCTCCCGTCACGATTAGCATTCGGATGATCAGGAAATTTCTAATTTGGAGATTAGGGTCGCCCCACGGATTCTCAGGTGATCCAGGGGTGATTATTTCCCTTAGACGCGAATACTGATTCTTGGTGAGACCCCGTGCCGCGTCATCATCACCAGCTTTTGACGCCCCGGTAGTGCCTCGGGCACGGATACCAGTGTCAAGTGCGGCGACTGCACGGGCAGTGTCTGCCGAATAGGCCTTGCTTCCAAGAAGCGTTTCACACAGCCACTTCAGGTATGTCGCAATGCGCTGCAGGTAGAGGTTGTGAGTGCCCGGTGCCACCTGGACATCTGGTGGGCTGTAGCCCCGTTTTAGGCTGACGACCTTGCTCAGTTTTACGCCACACTTTTTCTTGCGACAGGCATCGCTGATGCCATCCATTTCCCCGGTAGTCAGGAATTCTTGCCGCTGAATGCGCTCCACCAAGTTAATCCGACTTTGATCGCAATACTCGCTAAGAACCTTAATCGCAGTAAGGAACTGCTCTTGGGTCGAAGTGCTTTTTCTCGCGCCGCGCAATTTGGTTGTGTTGAACAGAGTCGGGTAGAAAAGCGGCATCCCATGGTCATCAAGGAGCATAGCCCAGCGCTCGCCATGGGGGTCAATTTCAAGTTTCAGGTGGTAAGTCATGAAATATTTAACGTCTTAAACTAAGCCGTGGCTTCAGTGTTGTTCGTTGCCCTGATAACGTCAAGTGAATTTTTCGTAATTACGGTTAAAAAGTGTTAATCTTGGAGCGGTAATTACACTCATAACGACTTGTAGTGCTTAACCGATCTTATTACACCGGCGGTTTCTCGCTGCAGGCCCTGGCGGGCGGGGCGCAATCGGTGCTCTCCATCGACTCGTCGGGTCCGGCACTGGCCCAGGCGCGGGCCAATCTAGCACTCAATCCGCAGTTGCCGGCGGAGCGTGCGGAGTGGTTGGAGGCTGACGTTTTTCAAGCCCTGCGCGATTTTCGCAAGGCCGGCCGGAGCTTCGACCTGATTGTGCTCGATCCGCCCAAATTCGCTCCCTCGGCCGCCCATGCCGACCGCGCGGCGCGGGCCTACAAGGACATCAACCTGCTCGGCTTCCGCTTGCTCAAACCCGGTGGCCTGTTGATGACCTACTCGTGCTCGGGCGGCATCGGACTGGAACTGTTCCAGAAGATCGTCGCCGGCGCAGCGCTGGATGCCGGGCGCGAAGCGCGCATTGTCCGTCGCCTGTCCGGCACGGCCGATCATCCGGTGGCTTTGAACTTTCCGGAAGGTGAATATCTCAAAGGCCTGCTCGTTCAGGTCGATTAGGCGTCGTTTGCCTGTCATCGAGGACGGTTAACCTTACCTTTCCATGCGTAGCTGG
>Ga0209098_1003177_pt1 | contig 13896 bp, 12 predicted proteins | sample AD_JPNHW1_MetaG_FD_184429 | JGI IMG/M metagenome (GOLD analysis project Ga0209098, IMG submission 184429) | Active sludge microbial communities of municipal wastewater-treating anaerobic digesters from Japan - AD_JPNHW1_MetaG (SPAdes) (version 2) | ecosystem: Engineered > Bioreactor > Anaerobic... | reverse complement strand
GACGCCGTACAATCAACTTCCTTGCGTTATAGCGAGCGAAGCGAGCGTTTGGGGCGGAGGGCCGCCGCCGCAATCAACGAGGTACTACAGTAAACGAATGCGGCGGCGTGACCCGAGCCCATGGGCCATGGGCGAAACGCACGTCGTCGAAGACGACGCCGTACAATCAACTTCCTTGCGTTATAGCGAGCGAAGCGAGCGTTTGGGGTAGGCGAGCCGCCGCCGCCATCAACGAGATCCTGCAGTAAGGAGATACCATGAAGAGACTCGTACCGATCATCGCCCTGCTCATAGCCTTCTGCGCCTTCGTCGGCGCCCAGGACATCAAGGCAGTCACCGAGGATGGCAGGAGCGTGCTCCTCCACGACAACGGCACCTGGGGCTACGTCGACGCTCCGCAGGCCTCCGTCTCCCCCGCCCGGACCTTCACGGCTCCCGATACGGCCATCAGCAAGGCCTCGAGCCGCAAGGCCAAGATAGCCGTCTTCTACGATCCCACCCTGTGGACCGTCGAGAAGCTCACGGGCGAGGCCGCTGAATTCCAGTTCCAGCTCGGCGACAACGAGGTCTATGCGCGCCTCATCGCCGAGGCGGAGACCTTCGATCTTTCCACGGTGCGCGCGGGCATCATCGCGAACGCCAAGAAGGCCGCCAAGTCCTTCGAAGTGACCGAGGAAGGCAGCGCCGTCGTGAACGGCGTCCAGGTCCAGACCCTCAAGGCCAAGGTCAGGATGCAGGGCATCGACGTCACCTTCTACTGGTACTACTGGTCGGGCCCGAAGGGGACGGTCCAGCTCTACGGCTATGCCTCGCCGGCCGATTTCGACGCGAACTTCAAGGCCATCCAGGACCTCATGAACGGCCTCACCCTGTAATCAGCCGGGTGCGCGGGCCGGGCCGGCGATGCCCGGCCCGGATTCTCGCCCGGCAAAGTGGTTTCGCACAACTACCCTGTCCAGGAAGATAGCCGCGGAGGCACGGAGGCACAGAGAAGGAGCACAGAGGGTAGCCACAGCGCGATCAATGCAGGAACAAGGGTATTTATGGCGAATCAAGCTCATTCCTCATCGATGCGCCTATCCCTCCGTGTTTCCGTATCTCTGTAGTTCGTTTTCCTTGCTGGACGGCCTCTTTCCAGGATCTAGCGCCGCCCTATCCTGAGGTCGTCCAGGCCAAGCTCCCCTGATTCGGAGAGGAAGACGCAGAACTCGGCGCTCGCGGTCGATCGCGGATCGAGCTCGAGGTCGAGGCTGTCCCGGGTCCAGTCGAAGCTGCCCGAGTAGCTCCGGACCTGGAAACGCCGCCTGCCCTCCCGGTCCGTCAGGATGAGACCCACGAAGGCGTTGTCGAACTGGGCCCCCTCCTGCCTGATGTCCTTTCCCCGGACCGCCCAGGAGATCGAGACCTTGCCAGCCTTGACCGCGAGCGGAAGCTTCACGCAGCGCCAGACCGTCGTGTCGGCGTTTCCCGAAAGGCAGAGGCAGGCTTTGCCCTCGAAGGGGGAACGGCTGTCGAGGAAGACTTTGCCGAGGCCGCCCTTGCCGCTGTTCGTGGCGCCGCACTCGAGGGCGAAGGCCGGGCCCGGCGCCGCAGCGAGAGCCTCGAAGCCCGTCGCGAATTCCATCACCGGCTCAGGACTCCGCGGCGCGGCGGCCGCGAGCTCCCTTGCCTGGGCAGAAAGCCTTTGGAGGAGGACGGGGCCGAAGCTCGCGAAGTCGGGGTAGGCCGGGGAGCCGGACGCGGCCCCGGCGGCCCCTCCCTGGTCCGCGGTCCCGCCCTGGCCGGGGCCTGCGGCCCTGGCGGCCTCGTAGTCGGCGAGGAGGGAATAGACCGCGCGGATCGGGTAGAAACCGTTGGCTTCCTCCCCGGCAAGGGCGGCGTCGGCGCCGGCCTCGTCGAGGAAGCCGAGGAGGACCTGTCCCCGGATGGTGCAGGCCCTGAGGACGAGCTCGTTGAGGAAGATCCCGACGTTGGGGTAGGCCTGCTCCCGCATCTGCCGCCTGACCGGGGCAAAGATCGCCTCGAGGCCCTGGCGCGCCGCTGCAGGGACCTTGTCGCCTATCGCGGGATTGACGAAGCTGTGGCCGAATTCGTGGAGGGCGAGGGCCGCGAGCCCGGCCGGGGCCGCCTCCTCGGCGTCGCGGACCACCTGGTAGACGTGGCGGACCCTTGTCCCGCCCTCCTCGCGGTCTATGGTGATGCCATAGCCTCCGCCCGGGAAGAGGGCGGGCGCGAGGACGTAGTGGAAGCGGTACTGGCCCTTGGCCCCGTAGTACGAGAGGAGCCATTCGACCACCCTGTCCGCCTCGAGCCCGGCGGAGGCCCTGTCGAGGAGGCCGTCATAGTAGGGCCGATGGCTTGCCCAGAACCCGTCGAAGGACGAGGCGGCCGCCGCGGCCCTGAGGCTCGACACGAGGTTGCCGAGATTGGCGCTGCCGAGCCCCCTCTTCCTGAGGTAGGCCGAATAGCCTCCTTCGGGAAGCTCCATCGCGAGGCCCTCGGTCGTCGAGAGGACGAGGGCGGGCGGGGCATCGTAGTCGAAGCCGATCCTGCCGAGGGCCTCGACGTTGCGGATGGCCCCGCCCGCCCGCTCCGGGCCGAGGAGGGCCTTGAGTTCCCCGACATAGCCCGAAGCCGGGCCGCCGCGATTCGCATGCCCCCTCGTCCACGAGCTGTTGAGGAGGACGCCCGAGAGGAGCTCGACGCGCGGATCGACCTCGATGCTGATCGAGGGGCCGAGCCGCCGTTCGAGGGGCCGGGAGCGGAGGAGTCCCGGGTCGACGGCCGCGAAGGGCCTCGTGCAGGACGCAAGGACTATGGCGGACAGGGATGCCGCGAGTAAGGCGCGTCTCTTCATGGTTGTGCCTGGCCTTGCCGCGAAGGCCTATCCCTTACCAGGGCCTGCGGAAATCGCCGAAGCTGAGGGTGAAGCCCAAGGTCGGGCTGTGGTCGGAGAGGTCCGAGAAGAACCTCCCGGGGATAAGGTTGCCCATCATCGAGTAGCCCAGGGTCGCCGAGAGGTGCATCCAGGACGTGAAGCCGATGCCGAGTTCCGCATAGGGCTCGGCGTAGCAGATGGCGTAGCCCCTGTCGCCGGTCGTCCCTCCCCAGCTGCCGACTCCCCCGAGGCCGAGGCGGCAATCGAGGTCGAGGTGGGCGTTCCTCGTGCCGATGACCCTGGAGCCGAGGATGACGCCGCCCACGCCGCCCGCGAGGTGGGGCGCGCTGCCGTCATAGTCGTAGCTCACGAGGTTCGTGTCGAAGAAGCCCATGCCGAAACCGCCGATGACCATGCCTTCGTCGGTCACGCCATAGCCGTAGCCGCCCATGAACTCGAGGTCGTAGGGCATGGCTGCGCCGCCGAGGAAGCGGGGATTCCAGGCGGGCTTGACGACCTGGAAGAGGAGGCCGCCGGCGCCTTCGGCTGCCAGCGGGAGGCTGGGGACGAGGAGGGTGACAAAGAGCAGGGAGAGCATGAGTATTCGCTTCATGACAAGGATTATATCGAGGCTGGGGGGTCGGAATCAGGGGGAAGGCGAATAACTTGCGCGAGGAGGAGGCAGGCTCCGTGCGGCTCTTTTTCCGTGACGGTGCTGTCGCGACATTGCCGCCGGCCCCGTCCCCGGGGCGAGGAGGGGCCTCAAGTATCCCGGTCGGTCAGTAGTAGTATGAGCCGAAGGTGATCGTGAAACCGAGGGTCGGCGTCCTCGAGAAGAGGCTATCGAAGAAGGCTCCGGGGAAGCAGTTCCCGATCACCTGGTAGCCGAGGGTCACGGCGGCGTGGAGCCAGGGGAAGATGCCGAAGCCGAGCTCGAGGTTGGGCTCGATGTAGGCGATCATGTAGGCCGGGCTGGGCCAGGGCGAGGAGGCCGTGGCATCCCCTGAATAGCAGGCGCCGAGGCCGAGGCGCAGCCCTGCGTCGAGGTGCATCCAGTCCTTGCCGATGACCCTGTCCCCCACGACGAGGCCGACGACGCCTCCCAGGGCTCCCGACGATGCGGTATCGGCGCTGAAGAGCCGGGGATCGACGAAGGCGAGGCCGAATTTCCCCTCGATGAAGCCATCATTGTCGACCGTATAGTTGTACCAGCCGACATAACCCTGGTTCCAGGCCGTACTCCCGAGGGCGATAGGGCCAAGCGAAGGAGCCCAGCCGGGCTCGGACAGGCCGAAGAGGGGGCCAGCAGCACCGCCGCCTGCGAAGGCGAGGCCGGAGAGGGAAAGCATGATGCTGGCAACAAGGGCGATTCGCTTCATTGGGGTGGGGCATCCTCCGAACGGCAGTATAGCGCAACAGCCGCAAAAAACTCTAGCTCCTTGCGGCGTTGGCCTCTTTCGCGCCATAATGCCTGAAGCCAATCCATGCAATGGAGGACGCAGTCACATGCGACGCAGCATTCTCGCTTTTTTCCTTCTCGTATTCGGCCTTGCCGGCTTTGCGGACCTCTCCGCCCAGGCTGTCCAGGCCAAGCCCGACGCCCTCCTCCTCTACAGGCAGGGAAGGGACCTCGAGACCGCAGGCAAGACCGCGGATGCCCAGGCCAAGTATGCCGAATCCGTCACTGTCTGCGACCAGGAGATTGCCGCCGATCCCCGCCGCATCGATGCCTACGTCGTCAAGTGCTGGAGCCTCTTCCGTCTCGGGAAGTACCAGGACGTCGTGAACGCCGGCAATATCGCCCTCAAGGTCCAGTACGACGCGAGGATCTCCGAGATCATGGGCGAGGCCTATTTCTTCCTCGGCCAGAATGACCTCGCCCTCCGTTCCTTCCAGAAGTACTTCGAAACCGCTTCCGAGGACGCCGACCGCCTGCCCACGGCCTATTTCTATGTCGGGGAGACCTATTTCCGCATGAAGAAGTACTCCCATGCCGACATCGCCTATTCGACGGCCGTCCACCGCGAGCCCAACATGGCCCGGTGGTGGTACAGGCTCGGCCTCACCTGCGAGAACCTCGGCGAGTGGGCCAGGGCCAACGATGCCTACGGCAAGGCCCTCGCCTTGAGCCCCTCCATGGCCGACGCCCTCTCAGGCCGCGACCGCGTGAAGGGCAAGCTTTCCGCCCCCGCCGCGACCGCGGCGCCGGCCCCGGCTCCCGCCGCCCCCGCGGCCGCGCCTGCGACCACCACTCCCTGAGGAAGGTCGAGGGAGGGGGACTCTCGGGTTCTTGCCCGCCTAATTCACGGTCCTGTTACGAATAAGGCCACGGCGCGCAGCGCCCGTGGCCTTTTTTTTGACTCCGTTGCGCCATCTGGGTCGGCAAAGCCCGGCTTGGCCGGACTCTCGAACGGGGACAGTCCTTTAAAAAACGCCGTAAAGGCCGTCCCAGTCCGGAAGAAGAGCCTGCGGGCGAGCGCCACCTCTCCTAGCGGGCGCCGCCCCAAGGCGCGGCCTCATGTGACCTTAACCCGGCTGAACTTCCCGAAAACCATGCAGCGCGGCGGGTGGCAAGGGAAAACGCAGGGGCTGAGCGCAGCGAAGCTCCCCTGCGCTTTCCCTTGCCAGGCCCCGCCCTGTTAGGCTGTTCGAAAGGACTGGCTTAAGGCCCGGGAAGCCGTCCTTTGCCCGCGCCCTCCTTTGACAGCCGCCCTCCCGTAGTCTAGGATTCCCCCATGAAGCGCAGCACCTCCATCGCGGCCATAGTCGCCGCGCTTTTTTTGACCCTCGCGGCCAGCTCCCCCGCCGCCGAGCCCCTCCTCGTGAGCTCCTCCCTCAACCAGGAGCTCGCGAAGATCTTCCCTGAGCTCAGCCAGGGCTACATAGACTTCAACGGCAACGGCAAGGCCGACTCCACGGGCGACCTCAACGAGGTCGTGCCCGAGTCGAGGGTGAAGGACGGCCAGCTCCAGTCCCAGGAGATCCTCGACTTCGTCGTGGCCAACTGGCGCTTCATCCCCCTCGCCAAGCTCAAGGCTGTCCAGCAGGCGGTCAAGGGCACCACGGGAGCATTGGGCGAGCTCATCGCCATCGACTTCTCCACCTCCCTCGCCGACGCGATCAGCCAGCGCGAGGCGATGGGCGATCTCCTCTACCTGACGCCCTCCGCCTACAAGGAGGCGATGGCGCGCATCGAGGCCATCGTCTCCGCCATGTCCGAGGCCTACAAGAAGGAAGGGGCCAAGGCCGAGGCGGATTTCGTCACGGCCCGCGATTCCCTCTTCGCCATGATCGAGAAGGGCTATCCCCTTCCGGACGACCTCCCCGCGGACGAGCGCTCGACGCTCTCGACCGCCATGGTCTCGACCATCCTCAAGGAACGCGCCTCCAACCCCGCCCGCACGCGGTCGGCCATCCGGACCCTCGGCCAGCTCAAGTCCGGCGAGGCGGCCTCCTACCTCCTCGGCCTCGCCGACGGCTCCGACTACCAGATCGAGGCCATGAAGGCCCTCGGCCTCATAGGCTACAAGCCGGCGCTGCCCGTCCTCATCAAGCAGCTCAAGGGCGCCAAGGACGTCGAGGCGAGGAAGGCCGCCCTTCTCGCGATAGGCGGCATCGGGGGCAGCGAGGGACTCGACGCCATCCTCGACCTCGTCAAGGCCGCGAACCGTCCCACCCTGCCCAAGGACCTCCTCCAGGCCGGCGCCCAGGCCCTGTCGGGCATCGCGCTCAAGGGCACGACCGACGCGCGCGTCCAGGCCATGCTCCGGGAGCTCGCGGCGGAGTCCGACCCCGTCGTGCGCAAGGCCGCCCTCGCGGGACTCGGCGCCTTCCCCGCCGCGGCCGACGCCCTCCTCGCGGCCCTCGGCTCGGAGAAGGACCCCCTCGTGCGCGCCCAGGCCGTGGCGGCCCTGAACCGCATGAAGAACGACGCGACCGTGCCGACCTTCATGAAGGTCCTCCGCGAGAAGGACCTCGACCCGGCCCTCAAGGTGGCCACGATAGAGGCCATCGGCGACAACGCGGCCGGCGCCCAGGCCATCCCCGTCCTCGTCGAGAACCTCGCCGACCGCGAAGAGACGGTGCGCGCCGCCGCCTCCGCGGCCCTCCGCAAGCTCTACCAGGCCGCGGCGGCGAACCAGCCCGTCGTGTCCTCGGCCCTCACGAGGAGCCTGCTCGCGAGCCAGGATCCCGCCTTCCTCGCGGACGGCACGGCCCTCCTCGCCCTCTTCGCCGACCCGACCACGGTGCCGGCCCTCCTCACCCTCCTCCAGAACCCCCTGCCGGAAGTGAAGCGGAACGTGACCTGGGCCTTCTACCGCATCAGGAGCTCCGCGAACCCCCGCGTGATGGACGAGCTCCAGAAGCTCATCACGAACGAGAACGAGGCCATCTCCGTCCGCGTCAACGCGGTGCGCGCGGTCGGCGCCATCGGCTTCGACAGCCCGACCCTCAACCTCTGGCAGACCCTCGTGACGACGGCCCAGATGCGCGGCGACAAGTACGCGACCCTGCGCTTCTTCGCCGTCCGCTCCCTCGGCCAGATAGGCGCGGGGAGGCCGCAGGCCATCGCGGCCCTCGCGCGCATCGCGTTGCGCGAAACCGATATCGACCTCCGCAAGGAGGCCGTCGTCGCCCTGCGTAACCTCGCCGCCTCCGACCCGGCCGCCGAGGAGGCACTCGTCCAGTCTTGGTCCCAGGCCGGGGACGCGGAGCTCAAGGTCCTCGTCCTCGAGGCCCTTGCGGACATGGGCTCGGCCAGGCCTTCCTCCCTCGCCGGCGACTTCCTCGCCTCCTCCGGGTCGGCCGCGCCCAGCCTGGCCCAGAAACGCCGCGTCATCACCGCCCTCTCCGAGCATCCCGACGAGGAGTCCGCCATGGTCATCCTCGACGCCGCGAAGGACGCCCAGGTCTCGGATTTCGCCGAGGCCATCCTCGAGGGCTATCCGGCCTCCTTCATGTCCGGCCTCGTGGAGCGAAGGCTCCGCACCGAGGCGGACAAGAACGTGGTGGCGGTGCTAAACGCCCTGCGGCAGGGGCTGGCGGACTAGCGCCGCATATCGCGAGCCACAACCTGGAACGAGGTAGCATATGGGAAAAAGCGCAGCCTACAGCGAGGAGTTCCTCGGGACGCTCGGGCGGTCCCGCCGGGAGATGGACCGCCTGCTCACCGCCTTCGTGCGGGTCCTCGGCAGCGAGTCCCTGACGGAGGCGCAGAAGCTGGAATGCCGCGACCGCGTCGTGGCGATCGGCCAGGAGAGCAGCGCTTTCTTCTCCTCGATCAAGCTCGAGTCCATCGATGCGCTCAATGTCCGCGATGTCGAGTCGAGGATCCTGGCCAACCTCAAGGCGACCCATGCGGGGATCGAGTCCTTCATGAAGGATGCGGCACGGAAGGGCATCGCCGAGCCCGAGGCCAACGCCCTCTTCTCGCCCCAGGAAGTCGTGCAGATGCTCGGCGCGGCGCGGTTCCAGGGCGCCTACGCGATGACGAAGGACAAGGTCGAGAACCTTCTCGCCATCAAGAAATTCTGCCTGAGGCTCTCCGAAAGCATCACGGCTGAAGAGCGGAAGAAGGAGTCGGAGCTCGAGAAGGAGCTCCTCAGGCTCAAGGAGAAGACCTTCCTCGAGGTGCTGCGCGATTCGGACGCGTCCAACGCCGAGTACTTCCTGAAGAGCATGACCATCGTCCGCAAGTTCATCGGCGAGGGGAAGGCCGTCCGGATCTGCGACGCGGACGCCGACACCGGCAACCTCGACGAGATCCTCTTCTTCGTCCGAGGCGAGAGCTCCATCGAGTTGCGCTACAAGTGCAATGGTCTCTGGCTCTCGATAATCGCCGCGAAAGGCGCGAGGAAGGACGGCGTCGGCCATTCGGTGAAGGGCTTCATCGAGAAGGGCGTCTATCGCGTCGAGTACCGTTTCGACGTGACCCTGCCCTCCGGGGCCCTGGAACAGAAGGAAAGACTTCTCGGCCTCGATTACCTCTGGTCCCTCTTCGACCGGACCTACCTCGAGACCAAGGGGCGCTACGACGACGGCCAGCGCAGGCAGGAGGCCGCCGCGAAGGCCGCCGTCGACAAGGCGATAGACGACATACTGTTCTAGGCGGCGCGTGGCGCCGCACCGCGCCGTGCCTCGCCGCGGCAGCGGCCGGCGCTCAGTCTCCCGCCGGCCCGGCTGCGGCCAAGGTCGCGCGCATGGCGTCCTTTGGGTCGCCCTTCCGCTTCGCGAGCCGGGCCATGTCGGCCACGAAGCGCGGCAGGTCGCCCGCGCAGATCCTGTCGAGGTAGTCCTCGTAGAGGCGGGGCTCGCCCTCGTAGAGACGGTAGAGGTCGAGCCAGGCGTTGTTGATCCTCTCCATGGGAAAGTCCCTGTAGCCCTCGAGCTTGAGGCCCGGAGCGACGGCGTCGCGGTATTTCGTGGCGCGGGCCGCGATGATAGCCGCCTTGCGCGAGCGTTTCCCGTCGGCGGGCAGGTCGAGGCGATACACGGCCTCGAGCTCGGCGGCCGTGCCCGCGAGGAAGGCCGCGAAGGTCTCGGCCTCGGCCCGAGACTCGCGGGCCTCCGCAAGCTCCTCCTCGCCGCGGGGCCCGAGCGAGGCGAGCCAGGCCTCGGCCCCGCGCCTCCCCACGAAGGTCGCGACCTCCTCGTTGAAGTCTCCCGTGTCCTTCGAGAAGGCCGTGGCGTGGGTCATCTCGTGGATGACGAGGTCGGCGAGATCTGCGTCGCCGTAGGATTCCATGAAGGAGTAGAGGGGGTCGCGGAACCAGCCCAGGGTGCTGAAGGCGTCGACGCCGCGCACGAGGACGTCGTAGCCCTCCTTCCTGAGCCGCGCCGCCTCCCTGTCGGCGTCCTTCGGGTCGAAGAAGCCCTGGTAGGGGAGGCGTCCGACGACGGGGTAGTTCCAGAGGTAGCGGTCGAAGGAGAGCTCGGCGCAGGCCTGGACCACCGTGGCCAGTCGGTCCGAGTCGAGCTCGACGAGGCTCGTGTAGTTCCTCGTGTCCCTGAGGCCGAGGCTGCCGATGGCGAAGGCGCGTATCGCCTCGACGCGCTCGAGGAGGTCGCGCTGGCCGTCGGGCAGCTTCGGGTCGGCGAGGAGTCCCTTGACGGGTCGGGCCCTGGCCTGCAGGGCGAGGAAGGCCGAGGCTTCCTTGGTGACGTAGCAGCCCGGGAGGAGGGCGGTCGCGGCGAGGGACAGGGCCGCGATGGCGAGGATCTTTGCGCGCACGCCCCGACTCTAGCGCGCGGCGGCCAGGGTCGTAAAGCGGCCACCGGCTTGCCGGCGACCTCCCCTCTTCCCTATACTGCGCGGACCATGGAACGAGAGCTTGCCGTAATCGATCCCGCTTTCTTCGCCGGCCTCGGCGCGCCGACGCGCTTCTACCTCATCCGCCACGGCCAGAGCGAGGCCAATGCCCGCCGGGTCGTCCAGGGCCTCAGGGACTTCCGCCTCGACGACTCGGGGCGGGCCCAGGCCGCCGCCCTCGGGGCCTGGCTCCGGGACAAGGGCATCGAGACGATACGCTCGTCCCCCCTCGTCCGGGCGAAGGAGACGGCCGAGATCCTCGCCCGGGAGCTCCGGCTTCCTTCTCCCGCCGTGCTCGACGAGTTGTGCGAAATCGATGCGGGCCGCTTCTCGGGCCTGAGCCTCGAGGAGGCGAAGCTCCGCTTCCCGGAGGACTACGCGGCCTTCGAGCGGCTCTCCTGGGAGGGCGTCCCCGACGCCGAGCGGGCCGAGGCGGTCTACGCGCGTGCCGTGGCCGTCTGGACCCGCCTGCGCGACGCCGCCCTCGCGGGCGAGCGTCGCCTCGCCTGCGTGACCCACGGAGGCCTCCTCCAGTGGCTCGTCCGCGTCACCTTCGGCACGAGGACCTGGATGCCCCTCCTCCCCACGGGGAACTGCGGCGTCTTCGAGCTCTTCGTGGAGCCCGTCGGCGGCGGCGCCAAGCTCTACTGGGAACGGATCAACTTCCAGGTCCCGAGCCCTGTTTCGCCCATCGCGCCGGTGTTCTGAGGTCGGGAAGGCCGCCTACGCGGTCATCAAGGCCTCGAGCGTCATGATGGCGGTGGACTGAGCCTGTCGGGCCGCGGCCCTCGGCCACCATCGGGCGCGCTTCCCGGGCCGCGACCGCCGTCGTGGCCGTCGTGGCCGGCGTGGCCGGCGTGGCCGGCGCGGCCGCGATCTAGAGGAAGCGGCCCGAATCCTCTTCGACGGGACCATAGATGGCCTCGCGGCCCAGGAGGGCTGCCCAGTAGCGGTCGCCGAAGGACCAATGCCACCACTCGGGCGGGTAGTTCACGAAGCCTGCCGGCTCGAGGCAGCTCGCCAAGAGGTCGCGGTACTCCCTCGCCTCGGCCCCGATGCCCGAGGCGGAGAACCAGGTACGCCCATCGGTTTCCTCGGGCTCGTCGTTGAAGCGCGTGCCGAGGAAGAGCTCCCTGCCGTCCCTCGCCAGGCTGAGGTCGACGGCCCCGCCCGTCGGATGGCCCGCGACCTCGATCGGCGCGACATACTGCGAGACGAGGCGCCTGAGCTCGGCCGGGGACAGGGCCGGGTGGAGGGAGGCGTAGCTCCGGTATACATCGTCGTAGGACAGCCGCTGGCGTTCGGGCGGGCGGTAACCTTCCTTGACGAGGAAGGCGAAGCCCGCGGGCAGCCGCTGGCTGGCCGCGGAGAGCCTTTCGAGTACTCCCTTGCGCAGGTAGCAGAAGCGCTCGGAGCGGCTCGCGATCTCGCTCCTCGATTCGTCGAGGAGGAGGGCCGGCTCCGAGCGCAGCGATACGAGGGCTTCACCGTTGTCGCATACCCTTGGCAGGCCTCCCTCGAGGTCCTCGAGGTCCGCGAGAAGGAGCTCCCTGCGTCCGGCCGGCGAGCCGCTCATGCGATCCCTGGCTCCGCCGCGCCGGTACCAGGCTCCGGGCGAGGGGCCATGCCTTCCTGTTCGGGACCTGGCCCCGCGCCTGGGATGGCCAGTGCGGCCCAGAGGGGCTCGGTCCCGGGGAAGGGCGCCACGATGTCGAGGGTCTCGCGGGTCCTCGGCTGGGTGAGGACGATGCGGTAGGAGTGGAGCATGAGGAGGCCGTTCCTGTTGGTGCGCCTCGCCCCGTACTTGATGTCGCCGCGGATCGGCAGGCCCTCGGCCGCGAGCTGGGCGCGGATCTGGTGGTGCTTGCCCGTGATGAGCTTCACCTCGAGGAACCAGTAGCGCTCCGAGGCGCCGGCAAGGCGGTACTCGAGGATTCCCCTCTCTCCCTTGGCTCCCTCGTCCTTGGCAGCGAGGCGGAAGGCCCTGACGACATTGCGCCGCTTGTCCCAGACGAGGCGGTGCTCGAAGCGTCCCTCATGGGGCTCGGGCTCATGCTCCACGCAGGCGATGTAGTACTTGTCGATATGCTTCCCGCGGAAATCCGCGTCGAGGGTCTCGAGGGCGCGGTGGGTCTTGGCGAAGACCACGGCCCCGCTCACCCGGCGGTCGATGCGGTTCGCGGCCTCGAGGAAGACCTCGCCCGCCGCCGTGCCGGCCTTGCGGGCCGCGAGCTCGGCCCGGAGAAGGTCCTGGAGGGATGGATCGCCCGTCTTCTCGGGCTGGACCGGAATGGCCCCGAGCTTGTCGGCGATGAGGATGTCCTCGTCCTCGTGGAGGATGCGGTACTGTTCCATGGCGCATCCTAGCACGGAGGGACAGGGTCCTCATATGGGGCGGCGAGGCTCCGCCCTGTCCCGCCCGGCGTTTGGCCCGATCCATGCTTCCCGGGATACCGCCCCGCATGAGCACTGTCCCCCGCGGCCTTGGCGTTCTTGCGCCGCCACCTTATGCTTTATGCATGGCCATCCAGGCTGTGTCCGGAGTCCCGAGCGCCTCTCCCGTCGCGGCGACGCTGAGGGTGGGGCCTGCCTTCGGCGCCATGGACCCGGCCCTCGCCCGCGTGCAGGCCGCGGCCAACGTACGCGGCCGGGAAGACGGCGGTTCCCGCGGCGAGGCGGGCGGCCAGGCCGCGGATGCGGGCCTCCGGGATGAGGCCGGAGAAGCGACGAAGCGGGGCCTCGAGCCCAACGGCTACGGCCAGCTCTCCACGCGGGAGCTCGAGCGGAGGCTCGCCGAGCTCCAGGCCGAGAAGGCGAGGGGCGAACGCAAGGACAGCGACCTCGCGAACATGAAGAGCCTCGAGACCGCCCGTGTCCTCGACCAGCTCCGCTCGCGGGACGCGCACGTGCGCAGCCACGAGGCCGCCCACATGGGCGCCGGCGGCCGCTACGTGCGCGGCGGGGCCTCCTTCAGCTACCAGACAGGCCCCGACGGCCGCCAGTACGCCGTGGGCGGCGAGGTGGGCATCGATACCTCGCCCATACCGGGCAAGCCGGCCGAGACCGCGGAAAAGATGCGCGTCGTCCGCGCCGCGGCCCTCGCGCCGAGCGACCCTTCGGCCGCCGACCTCTCCGTCGCGGCGGCCGCCGCCAACGCCGAGGCGGAGGCGCTGGCCGAGCTCGCGGCCACCCGCATGGAGGCGGCCGCGAAGAGTTATGCGACCGAGCATGATCGCGGGACGCGCCCTGCGCCCGCTGCGGCCGGAGAAGGCGCGGCCCGGACCTCGACCGAGGCGACGGCCGGCCAGGTTCCCGGCGCGCCGGGGCAGGGCGCCGCCGCCGGAGCTACCGTTGCGGCCGCAGGTACGGCCGGCGGCGGAGCCGAAGGCAAGGGGGCCTTCCCGGCTGCAGGGCCTGCCTCCCTGGCCGAGCCTCCGGCATATTACTGGCCGGGCGACCTCGTCGATCTCGTCGCCTAGGCCCGCCCATGGCGGGCATCAGCCCACGAGGAGGCCCTCGACCTGGGCCTCGAAGAGCCTGCGATAGGGCCCGTCCCGCTTCATGAGCTCGTCATGGCTCCCGTCCTCCACGATGCCGTCCTCGGTGAGGACGAGGATGCGTTCGGCGCGGCGGATCGTCGCGAGGCGGTGCGCGATGATGAGTGTCGTGCGTCCCTCGGCGAGCCGCTCGAGGGAATCGCGGATACCCG
>Ga0209098_1003173_pt1 | contig 13915 bp, 8 predicted proteins | sample AD_JPNHW1_MetaG_FD_184429 | JGI IMG/M metagenome (GOLD analysis project Ga0209098, IMG submission 184429) | Active sludge microbial communities of municipal wastewater-treating anaerobic digesters from Japan - AD_JPNHW1_MetaG (SPAdes) (version 2) | ecosystem: Engineered > Bioreactor > Anaerobic >... | reverse complement strand
AGAAGGCCGCAGAAAAAGCGCCGTTGCTATGACAGCACGCTGCTTCATACCACCGGACAACTCGTGCGGATATCGCGTCATCACCTCGGCAGGAAGCCCAACATAGCCCAAGTACTCCTTTATTAGCGCCTCGGCCTCAGGCTTCTGCATGGTTTTGTGCACATTGAGCGTCTCCATCATCTGCTTCCCGATAGTATAGACAGGGGTAAGGCAGTTCATGGCCCCCTGGAAAACCATCGCTATCTTCTGCCAGCGGATATCTTTTCGCACTTCCTTCTCAGACAGGGGGAGAATATCCCTGCCTTCTACCAGAATCTTACCAGATACATAGCGTCCCGGGGGCGAGGGCATGCGCAGAATCGAAGAGCCCAGGCTCGTCTTGCCGCAGCCTGATTCGCCCACAAGGCCAAGCGTTTCGCCTCCTATCAGCGTAAGGTCTATGCCATCGATAGCCCGCACAGCACCCTTGGAGGTAAAGTAATGCATCTGCAAGTTCTGAACGTCCAGTAGTTTTTCCATACATTCACCTCGTCTGGAGCTTTGGGTGGAGAATCTTGTCCATCGAAAAGCCGATAAACGCAAACGTCATACCCATAATTGCAATGAGCAAACCAGGCGGCACAATCCACCACCAAAGACCTTTGAGCACCGCGGCGCCTTGCATCGCGTCGTGCAGAATCTGCCCCCAGGTGACGATCGTAGCGTCGCCGAGCCCCAAAAGGCTTACCGAGGACTCGTAGACAATCGCGCTCGGCACCGAAAGCGCCATGGACGCAAAACTGTACGGTATAAGCAGCGGCACCATGTGTCTAAAGATTATACGCCCGTTTTTGGCGCCGAGCGCCTTGGCGGCTTCGATATAGGTTTCCTCCTTGATCTGTAAAGCCATGGATCGCACCGTCATCACTGAGCCCGTCCAGAAAAACAGTACCATGACCAGGATCAGCATGTAGATGTTAGGTTTGAACACCGCTGATATGACAATCAGCACCGGCAACACCGGTATGGAATTCACAATCTGGAAGATAAACATCATGATTGAGTCCACCCTGCCGCCGAAATAGGCCGTGATAATGCCGTACAACACACCAATGACGACCGACACCACCGAGGTCAAAAAACCTATGAGAAGCGCCCATTTCATGCCGGCAATAAGCCCCGAAGCAAGATCCCGCTTGGAATCGTCCGTACCCAGGAGCCCGGACACCGATCCTGTCACCACTACGTAAGGATCTTTTATATCCATATTTGCAGGATCTATTATCATGGCTTGTGCAATGAGTTTGTACGTCCCTTTTAGCGGTATAAATTGTCGCGCCATGCCTTGTTGTGCGGTATTAAACAGCAGATCCGTGGTGCGCAGGCTCGAACTGGAATACGCTTCCAGCGCCTCCTCGCTCTCGTAGTGTTTCACAAAGGCAAATGCCGCATTGCGTCCGTCATTATCCGCCGAAATGCGGATGTCCTGGTCCGCGAGCCCCTGTTCGAATCGTTGGAAAAGCTCAACCTTGATACCGTCTGGCCTTTCGATCGAAACGACGATGGGGATGTCCCCAGTGCCCGAGATGTGAAAGATTACATCGAGTGGGGCTTTGTCGGCTTCGTATTTGTAGTCGAGCGTGTAGGTTACCATTTTGGCCCCACCATCCAGGTCGACCTCTTCCCGGTTGGCCTTGGTAAGACGCTGTGTCACGGGTGCCTTCGTTTTGGAAAAGAAATTGGTCCACTCTGGAGGGGCGCTTGCGGGATTATCTTGCCAATAATTGATATCGCGCCAATTGCTGTTTACTTCTTTCCAAGGGAGAATAAGCGGCTCAAAAATGACGACCAAAACGCAAAGCGCGAGGAGGATAAGCCCAACGATGCCCGATTTTTCTTTACTGAATTCTCCCCAGAATTCTCCAAGCCTGGACTGTGTCGTATTGGTGCTCATGCCTTACCCCCCACTTTGATACGCGGATCCATAAAGCCGTACGTAAGGTCCAGTATGATAAGGCCAATCTGATAAATCCCTGTGGTGATAGTGAGATCGCCCATCAGCACCGGAATGTCGTTCTGCTGAACAGCAATCCAGTACAGGTTTCCGAGCCCTGGCCAGGAGAAGATGCCTTCAAAAATAATCGCGCCAGTAATGGACGCGAGGAGCGAGAGTATCGACATGGTCATAATAGGCGGTGCTGCCGTTCGCAAAGTGTGTCCAAAAAGTACCGAGTGTTCTGGTATGCCGCGTGCGCGCGCAGCCATTATGTAGTCGTCCTGCAGAACCCCGAGCACGATATTACGCACGTAATACGCCACTCCCCAGAAACCTATAAGAAGAAGGGTGAGCAAGGGCAGCGCCATATGCCACAGCAGATCTACAAAATACATAATTCCTTCAGGAGGCGGCACCGTGTGCATGCCGGCGGAAGGAAAGAGCTTAAGGTTGTAAACAAAGAACATGATGAGGATCATGGCGAGCCAGAATGTCGGCATGCCATACACGATCATGGTGATGACCGAGGTGATCCTGTCCATTGAACCACCTGGCTTTTGCGCTTTTTTCAAGCCCAGTGCTATGCCAATGATTATTTCAAAGACTGTCGCCGTCGTAAAAAGCAAAAGTGAACGTGGTAGCGCCTCTCCGACGATAGTGAGCACGTCGCGCTCTCCCCGCGCCGACTTGATAATCGTAGATTTTCCAAAGTTAAAGGTGAGCGAGTTCCAGGTCTGATACAGAATCCGTTCGGCCAGCGGACGGTCAAGTCGATAGAGTCTTGCGAGATCGATACGACGCTGCTCCTGAAAGCGCTGAATCGCAGCAGGAGGAACATTCTTAAGCCGGGATGACTCAGCCCGCACCTGCTCCTCGATTTCGGCCCGTATGGTTTTGTCGGTTACCGTATTAAAGAGTGCCGAAAGCACGAGAATTATGATTGCATAGGTAAAAATACCCTTTAGTATTCTCTTTAGGGCAAACCATTTGTACATATGACCACCTGTATTTCCCGACAGCTATCGAAATCTGAAGGACACAAAAACCCTTACAACTTGTCCAAAAGAATTCTTATTCTGAGATGATTTTGCTTTTGCTGAAAAATGCTGGCAAAAACCAAAAATCAAAAACAAAAAACCAAAAAGGGTGTGCCCGTAGAACCTGCATAAATGATTTCAAGCATTTCTTACTGGCACACCCACCATCAACACTAGATCAAAAACATCTAAACCCCATTAGAACCAGGCCGGTCAGAAAACCGCAAGCGACGTGGCCTGAACCGCAGGAGCCTCAGTGCTGAACACTGATTGAACAACGAGCGTATAAGCACCTGGAGAAAGCGCACTCAAATCCTTTGCAGGAATTGTCGCCTTGAACTTTCCTGCTGAGACATACTTTGCGCTATAAACCTTCTCGCTGTTGTCTGCCATGACAAGCGTCACCGTGACTTTTGCCTTGGCATCGGCTGCTTTGGCCGTATCGTCAGGATATGTTACCGCAGAAACCGCCACGTCTACAGAAGCATCTGCAGTCCGCTGAGCTGCTGCTGGCACATTTACGTCATCGATACGGGTGATGGTCGTCTTGAACAACTTCGGGAAGTAGTCGGACTTGTACGGGTAATCCCTGAACGCGGTGAGCTCGATGTAGTTATTGTTGTAGTCCACCTTGCTGATGAAGAACGGGCCATTGGAAATATACGCATTGCCATAGGTATCGATAAACTTGATGGCCGCATTGTACCGGGCAACTGCTTCGGCAGGGGTCATCCACTGCTTAATGCAATCTGGCACATATTTTTTGGCAACGAAATCCTGCAATTTGGCCTTGATGTCTGCGACGCATTTTGGGTTGATAACATCGACTTCAGTTGTAGAAGGATCACTTGCGAACGAATACTGTGTTCCGGACTTAGAGCCTTCTGCCACCATTTTGGCCAGAGCTTCGTAAATTTCGAAGGACACGATGGTTTGCCTTCCGGGGTTGCCTGCCTTTACACCGACAACGCCGTTGGCTGCCACTCTATCCTTGTCCATTGGCCAGTTGAAATCATAATATGTGGTAAAGGATCCACTCTTATTCAAGACGGTACCTTTGCTAATCGGCAAGTATGCCTGATACTGAGCGGCATAGCTTTCGTCATAGTACTTATCATTATCGCCGTCTTTGTTGGCCCACTCGTACGGGAACGCGGTGGCATACATGATATCCGCAAGGGTGATTGGTGCGCCAGAATGCCATTTACCGTAAATGTAGCGCTGGTCGTTCAATCTTGAATACGAAGTCAGGTTGTTGTTCTTAACGTAATCGTACTTGCCATCGCCGACATCTTTATACTCGATGCCAGACTCCCACTTCTTGGTCTTGGAGTTGTAGATTATGGCAACTGGGTCGACCTTAATAAGTCCCTCTGGCTTTCCACCTTCGCCTGCTTTTACCTTAGTCTCTACATTGGCAAGGCTGTAGGTGACACGCATTGGGGTGTCTTTGGCAGAGTTTGGAGACTCAAAAGTGGATGGATCGGAGCAGGCTTCTACAATTGCTGAAGAATACACATCGTTAAAGCCATCAACACCCACAGGGTCCCACGAGCTCATGAAAAGTCCGCCGCGCGCGGAGTACTGCGTTACGCGCAGGGTTTTCTGGCCATTGGCGTCCGGTTTTACGTCTGCAGAGCGGATGGACCAGTTGTTAAGTCCATCGCCAAGGCCGTAGAGCATTCTGCTGTTAAATCGCGCCTTGTTGGCAACATAGAACTGCGTTTGGCTTGCAATGTAGATTCTCACTGCTTCTTTAAGCGCCATCTCCTGGACTTTGACGTTGTCGTTCCAATACTCGTCGGCGGTGAGGAACCAGCCATTGTAGTTTTTCTGCGCAATGCGGTCGATTTCTTTGTTCTCGTAGTTCCAGAAGCCTTCCATCTGCCCGCCAGGCATGTAGCCATAGTACGGCGCATACATCTGGCTGATGGTTACGTCCCACCATGCACGGGTGGCACCGGCACCCCAGCCCTCGGTGTACATGGACCACTCCCAGTTGGCAGGATCGCTGTTGTAGGCAAGGTTACTGGCCTTGGACCTGTCATACTCGAGGCGTTCAACCTTTATGCCTGCTTTTTCAATCTGGTCCGCAATGTAACGGCCTTCCAAGAGGCGGCCCGTGGGATCGTCGACGCGGATTATGAATTTTACGGTGATGGGTTCGCCATTGTAGGTCCAGAACTGACCGGATTTGACCAGTTTGCCTTTGTTCTCCGGAAGATTCGCCGCAGCTTTAAGCGCTGCATCGATATCGGCCAGAGCCTTCTTCTCGTTGCCGCGTGCGCTCATCCCCAGTTTTGCCGGCACCAGATTGAATCGATAAGTACCAGGTTGTCCGGGAGTTTCTGCAGTGATCATTGGTTCGCCAGCGCCAAGAAGGATTTCGTCGACAATTTTCTTCCTGTCGATGAGCCAGTTCAGGGCATAGCGTACTTCCTGGATAGCGAGAGGATTGAATACCGTCTTGCCTGCCTTTGTCTGGAAGGTATAAGGGGCCTTGTTGGGTATAGGATTCAATAGCAGAGACCAAGTCCCGGACGGAACCGCATATGTTGAGAGTTTATCCAGGTCAGACTGCTGAATACCCTTGTAGGTCTTGGTATCCAAGCCTGTGAAGAAGACATCCGTCTTGCCTTCTGCGGTGTCCTTGATGGCAATAGTCTGATCCATCCTGACATCGTAAATGACTTTGTCTGCAATGGGGCCATTCTTTACCTGGGCAGCGACCCCAGAAAGAACAAGCATGACAAGCAACGATGCAATCAAGAGTTTCTTCATGCATACCTCCTTAACATGGTCTGCGTGTCTTCATTTTAGGAACACTTTTTTCAAAAAGTAAAGAGACAATTCTTTGTATGTTTGCTTAGTTTTCCAGATTTGCCCGACCCGCGGTCTTGCGAAACGGTCTTATCAAGTTCCGATTTTGCTTGTTCTATGAAGTAATCGAGTCTATAATAAATTTGCCTAACGAATAACAACATCATTTCCGTTGCTTTAAGGAGGTTTTCGATGAAGAAACTGGGTGCTCTTGCGCTCATGCTGGCTACATTGTTGGTGGTTGTGCCAGCAATGGTCTTCGCTCAAGACGGGGCAGGCGACGTCACTCTCACGATCTTGCATACCAATGACACGCATGCCCGAATCGTGGAGAGCAAAACCGAAGTTGGTCTCGCAAGGATTGCCACCGCCTTTAATCAGGCGTTGGCCCAGAATCCGAACACAATCCTCGTCGACGCCGGCGATACCTTCCATGGACTTCCCATTGCAAACATAGATCAAGGTGCCAGTGTGGTGGAGGTCATGAACCGAGTCGGTTACAGCCTTATGACGACCGGTAACCACGATTACAACTATGGCATGGACAGGCTCATGCAGCTTGAGAAGATGGCTAATTTCCAGATTCTGGCAGCGAATGTATACAAAGATGGCAAGCGAGTTTTTACGCCGTATGTGATCAAAAATATCGGTGGCGTGCGCGTTGCTTTCTTTGGTCTGGCAACGCCGGAAACCGCCTATAAGACGGATCCTAAGAATGTGCAGGGCATCTATTTCTCCGATCCGATCGTGGAAGCGAAAGCCGTGGTTTACGACTTAATTGGGCAATACGATGTGCTTGTGTGCCTGTCCCATATTGGTACGGACAAATCCTCGGATCCTACGTCGATTCAGATTGCAGAGGCGGTTCCTCAGATTGATGTCATGATCGATGGACATAGTCACACTTCCCTGGAAGATATTCAGAAAGAGAATAAGACTCGAACTCTCATTACAAGCACTGGCGCGTATGGATCTGGACTCGGTGTGGTAGACATCGTCGTTGGACCTGACAAGAAGATCAAATCCAAGAGTGCAAGGACAATCACGGTAGCGAATTCTCCCGACCTGCAGCCTGATCCTTATGTTTCCAAGATGATTCAGGATTTGTCCAAAGCGCAGGATTCGGTACTCATGCAGGTTGTTGGCAAGACCGCAGTCTATTTGGAAGGAAAGCGGGAGATTGTCCGCACGCAGCAGAGCAACCTTGGTACGCTGCTGGCCAACGCGATGCTCTATGCAACCGGTGCTGATATCGCTTTGATGAACGGTGGTGGAATCCGCGATTCTATCCCTGTGGGCGATATCACGCTCAAGCAGGTTTATACGGTGCAACCGTTTGGCAACTACATACAGACCGGCAAATTCAAAGGTTCGGAGCTTGATGCAATCCTGGAAAACGGTGTTGGCAAGTTGCCTGCAGCCGATGGCAGATTCCCACACATTGCTGGTTGGAGCTATACCCTCGATGCTTCCAAACCCGCTGGAGACCGGGTGTCGAACATCATGGTGAACGGCGAACCTGTGGATCCAGACAAGGAATACACGCTCGCGACGTTGAATTTCGAGTTTAACGGCGGCGATGGTTACACGATGCTTGTTGGACATGCAAAGAACGACTTCCCGTCGGATGCCGAAATTTTCGTCAAGTATCTTCAGTACCTCGGTACTGTAACGAACGAGAACATGGTGTATAAGAAATAGCCATACTCGCCAGCATTAATGACTGCTCTTGCCGCCTGAGCCCTTTGGGTCTTAAGCGGCAGGAGCAGTTTTTTTATGAGCTCGCACGTTGTAATTCGGCAGTTTGTCAGCCTGCAGAGAGAGAAAGCGTGGAGAGAGGGCGCGGCATCAGTGGCTATCAGTGGCCAGAGGGTGATGTACGCCAGATCTCCAACATGCGCAGGGCGCGGTCCGCCGTCCTAAACACAGGCACGCCGCGTTTTTCGAGTTCGAAACAGAGCGGATCGTAGAGTGGGCCAGTGTCCAAAGCCGCAACAAAGGGCTTGTCTGTCTCATGGAAGAACTCGCCGTAGCGTACCGCGGTCGAGTCTGGGCGCGTCACATCTTCACCATGCGAGTCAGGGCCGGCGGCGAGCGAGTTCATTCTGGCCGTATAGGGTACTATGCCGACAATGCCAAGATCCGTGCCCTCATCCTGCATGATGGCCTTGAAAGTGTTGACATAGGCGTCGTCACTGCCCATCGGTGTGATGTCGAGGGGATTGTGCACGTCGACAATGTCGGAAATATGCTCCTTGTCAAGGATTTCGGAGAGCTTGGCCTTGGTGGCTTCGCTCAGTGTGGCAAGCTTCATGCCGTGCAGATTGTCGGCAATCGCAACACACTCGAAGCCGGCGTTCGACACGGCGCCAAGCCTGTTGCCGCGCGCATTCTTGCCGTCAAGCAGCGAGAAAATCGTGACTGCGTCGTCAAAGTCCTGGAGCGTTTCGCAGACCACGGCGCCGGCTTTGGAAAAAAGCTCGCGCGTTACCGGGTAATCGCCTGCAATGCTCGCCGTGTGGCTTGCTGCTGCGCCGGCGCCTTCACTCGTTCTGCCCGCCCGGTAGAAAATGACTGTCCGCCCCGATGCTGAAATAGCTTGCGTCGCTTTGAGTGCCTTTTCGCCGTCCAGAGGTTTAAAACCCTCGACATAGACCGCAAAAACATGGATTTCCGGGTCGTCCTTGAGATAGTCGAGGTAATCGCCCACAGTGAGGTCCATTTGGTTGCCACAGGTGATGACGTATTTTGAGTTGATGTTGGGGTGTTTGTTGATTCTGCAGATGGAATAGGCGCCCGATTGGGAGATTATGGCGAGTGGGGCAACCTTGCCTTTAGGCATGGGAAGTTTGTACTCAGGGATAAAAAGCGTGTTGTACTTGCCCGGTACAGAGCGGATGCCGAGGCAGTTGCCACCGTTGATGAGCGGCCCACCGCCTTGTGCCCGCGCAGAGGCAAGTGCTTGGTTCATGGCTGAGACTATCGCCTCTGAGCCTTCTTTTTCTTCGAGTCCGCCGGGAATGACGATGACAGACCATGCCTTGTCGTACTGAGCCACCTCAGCTATGGTTTGAGGCGTGCTCGATGCCGGAATGCTCAAGACAAAGAGGTCGATTTTTTCTGGCAGGCTCGCGACATCAGGTACGCAGCGGCAGCCATCGATCATGGTGGCCCCAGGTTTTACGACATAGAGCCGCTCCGGGTTAAAGCCGTTGGCCAAAAGGTTGCGCAAGATGATTCTGCCGTTGTTGACGCCTTTTTCGGAAACGCCGATGACGGCAGCGCTCTCTGGCTTAAGAATATGGCTGATATTGGCAACAGGTCTTATGGCCTGTGCGGCGTTATAGAGGATTCCGTCCTGACGCTGGGAGAGACCCATCGAGGTAAAATCTTTGAGCGTTACAAGGCAGTCCAGCGCAAGGAGGCTGGCCGTAGGCGGGTTCCCGTCCGCGCCCTTGAGCGCCGGCCGGATAACCATCGGGTTAACCTCGAATTCCGAAATGCCGGCGGCGGCGAGCGCGTCGGCGGCACCAAGAAACTTCATTATTGTATCGGTCAGGGTTGAGAGCGGAATTTCGGGTTTTGTGTTGCGCAAACCGAGGGAGGTTATGCCTGCGACGACATTCTCCTTGAGTATGGCCTCAACAAGCGCGCGCGTCGCTGTTCGAGGTGAAAACGAGACGTTTGCAACGCCATTTTGGAATTTTCTGGAAAGAAACTCGGTAAAGATACCGCCCGGACCAAAACTCACCACAGGGCCAAAATCTGCGGTAAACCGATAGCCAAAGAGCATTTCGTGGCCAAATTTCGGCTCGTAACGCACAAATTCGTTCACGGTGTAGCCGTGCACAAGGCAATCCGTGAACTTGTCCTCCATTGCGCGAATGGCTTCCAGGATGGCTTTTCGGGTGTTTGGAACGATGACGACGCCGCCGCGCTCGGTCTTGTGAAGGATCTCCGGGCTGATGACTTTGACAACGACCCGGTCCTCCTCATTGTCTTGATTGTCGTGCGTCGTGAGCTTTTCGTACTCGGCTGCTGAATGGACAAAAACATGACTCGGTGCCTCGATGCCCATGATTTTGAGCAGCTCGAGCCCTTCGAGTTCGGTGAGCGTGGAGCGTCCTTGTGCAAGCGCAGGGGCGACAAGATGCCTAAATGATTCTGCCATCGCTTGTTGTGCCTCGCTCATGGAGGCGGCTGGCAAACTCGGTGTAAAAACAGGCTGAGCGCGGCCAGAACTCATTGTTGTGACCTTCCTTCGTTGAATGCTTTTCTGTTGGCGAGCACGACCGCTTCGCCTTTTTTTGCAAAACCCTCGTCTAGGGCGACTTCGAGCTCGTGCAGAGGAATTGGCATGAGCTCAGCAGCTGCGCCAAGCAGGACGATATTGCCAGCGTGCGCGTTGCCGGCTGCCTTGGCAATTTTGTCCGCATCGACAATTTTGTAGCGGGGCAGGCGCCGAATCTCTGCAAGGAGCGCGTCCACGTCGGGGTAATTCGGTATGTTTTTGATTGGCTCCGAGGCAGTGACCACAACGCCCCGCTCGACATTAAGCCAGGGGATATAGCGGAGCGCTTCCAGAGGCTCAAAGGCGAGAATAAGGTCGGCAGTCCCTTTTGGCACGGTCGGGCTATAGAGAGGCCCATCGGAGATGCGCAAGTTGGCCAAAACCTCGCCGCCGCGCTGCGACATACCGTGAACCTCGGACTGCTTGACCTGAAAACCAGCTTTCATAGCGGCCCTGGCGATAATCACCGAAACGGAGAGGCCACCCTGACCGCCCACACCTGCCAGAATTATGTTGTAGTTCATGCCTTCCTCGCTTTTTTGAGATATTCCAGACACTCGCGCTCCATGATGATGACCGAGACTCCGTCGTAGGCCAGTTCCTCGCGTATGACGGCGGCGTTCTGACTCTGGTTTTTTTTGAGCGAAGCAAGCTCGCGAATGTGGTTCGGTTCGACGCCGAGCCCCGCAAGAAGGGCAGGGAGCTTTGATGTCGGCGAGATTGTCGGCTGGGCACCGGTCATGCCCGTGGTGCTGTTATCCATAATGATAAGCGTGAAAGGTGTTTTGTGAGACACCGCGTCGAGCAGGTTCGTCATGCCAGAATGGTAAAAGGTTGAATCTCCAACAACGCCGATGGCCTTCTTTTGCCCAACTGTCGAAGCGCCGCGGGCCATGCCAACGGACGCGCCCATGTCGATGCAGGATTCCACTGCCTCGTAAGGAGGAAGAGATGCGAGGGTATAGCAACCAATATCTGAGGCTACGTAATAGTCGGTCTCGCCTGCAAGGGCCTCTTTGAGGGCCGAAATCGAATCGGCGTGCGGGCAGCCCTGGCAGAACTGAGGCGGACGGCCTGGAATTTTGATGGCGGGAGGAGGCAACTGAGGCAAGGGCGCAAGGCCCAGGGCTGAGCGTACCGTGTCGGAAGAAAGCTCACCGTCAAGGGGGATTTCTCCGGACATTTTGCCTGCGACAGGGATTGGCGCGCCGAACACGCCACGCACTTCGCGCTCCACAAAGGGATAGCCCTCTTCGATAACAAGAAGGCGCTCGACGTGATTGGCAAGTGCCTGGATTTTGTCGTGCGCGATAGGGTAGCGCGTGATGCGCAGCAAGGAAGGCGCCTGGTCCATCGTGGTGCCACCGTCGTCAGGAGAGGACGCCTGGGACTGGGACGCTTTTGGCTTTTGCGCGTTCTGAGCGTTCTGAGCGTTCTGAGCGTTCTGAGCGTTCCAGTCTGCTTCGTTCTCCAGGTAGTAGGCAATCCCAAGGCCACAGGCTATGACGCCGAGCTTCTTGCTCCGCAGCTGTAGCGTGTTTGCTTGTTCCGCATCGCGACGGAAGGTTTGATTCTTTTCCAGGAGCACCTTCCAGCGAGCGCGCGCCATGGCCGGCATCAAAATCCACCCCTTCCTGTCGTCTGCCTTTGGCTTTGTCGCCGGCGCCCTGGCTTCGCGCGTCTGCACCATGGCGCGCGCGTGCGCGAGCCGCGTAGTCAGCCTCAAAAGCACCGGCACTTCGTGCTGCTCCGAGTACTCAAAGGCCAAGCGGGCCATGTCGTACGCTTCCTGCTGGTCCGACGGCTCAAAGCAGGGCACCCGCGCGAAGTCCGCGAGCACGCGCGAGTCCTGCTCGTCCTGGCTCGAGTGCATAAAAGGGTCGTCCGCGACGACCACCACGAGTCCCCCGTTGATCCGCGCCAGCGCCGAATTTGTAAAAGGATCCATTGCGACGTTGAGCCCGACATGCTTCATGGAGACCATTGCGCGCCGACCGACAAACGATGCCCCGAGCGCAGATTCGTACGCGGTTTTTTCGTTGGTGCACCACTGCGCAACAATGGTGTCGCACAACGTCTTTGGCACGCCTGCCTCAAAAAGTTTATTTTTGTGTGCCTCCAGATTGTCCTGCAAATATTCCATTATCTCCGTGGATGGCGTCCCTGGATACGCAAACGCCCCAATAACACCGGCGTCGAATGCCCCTTGTGCGATCGCCTCATCGCCGGAAAGCACCATTTCTGCCATGTCTCAAGCTCCTTTTTACTTCGTCGCTACCTGCATTGTCGCTGTTTGCGGCGCCACGCGGCGCACTACCAACGTGCCGTGTCGCCACCCGAAGCGCCGCGCGGCTCGCTACCTGTGCCGCCAGCGCTGCCAAAACCTAAAAATACAGCTCGTACTCCTGCGGCACCGGCGCGTTGTAAACATATTCCGCTTCCTTGTCCTTGCGCTCGATCCACTGTTCGATCAATTCCGGAGGGAAAACTCCATCCAAGTACGCGTGGTCCTTCTTGAGCCCCGCCAGTACGTGGTAAAGCCCCGTGGGGAAGGTGTTCTCTTCCGTCGCTTTTTCCGTGGCGTAGCCGAGCTTCACAGGGTCCAATTTCCGCTGGATCCCGTCCAGCCCCGCCAGCACCATCGCGGCTAAAAAGTAATACACGTTGGCCGTTGCATCGCCGGTGCGGAATTCGATTCGCGCCTCGCCCTTGCCAAGATAGCCCGGAATGCGAACTGCTGCCGCCCTCGAACCTTGCGCAAACGTTGCACTGACCGGCGCTTCGTAGCCCGGCACCAGGCGCCGATACGAATTCGTCGATGGATTGGAAAACGCCAGAAGCGAGCCCGACAGCGCGTGTGTCAGAATTCCCGCCGTGTAGCCCAGTCCTTCTTCCGAAAGTCCGTACAGTACCTCGCCCGGGAAGATCGATTTGTCATCCTTGACCAGGAATTGATGCACATGCATGCCGCTACCCGCGATTTTGTACATCGGTTTGGGCATAAACGTGACGTGCAGGCCCAGGTCCGCCGCCTCGTTCTGTAAAATCCACTTGGCGAGCGTCACGGTGTCGCCGCCACGCACCATGGACACAAAATCGAGTTCGATTTCGAGCTGGGACGAGCCCACTTCGTGATGGTGATATTTTACGGGGATTCCTGCATCGATCATTGTTTTGACGGCGCGGTTGCGCAGAAGCTGGTATTTATCCGCAGGGGAAGTTGCGTGATATCCACGCGAGAGCCCGGGACGCGGTTTGTCGTTAGAATTCTCGCCGATTCCTTCGGAATTCTCCACAAAATAGTACGAATGGTCCACCGTGGTGGAGTAGCGCACGTCATCGAAGACGTAGAATTCGAGCTCGACCAGCACTTTGGCGTCCTCAGCCACGCCGCTTTCTTTAAGGCGCTTGGCCGCATTTGCAACGACGGTGCGCGGATACTGCGTGAACGGTTCGCCGTCGGTGGTGTGAACATCGCAAAACGCATGGAGAATGCGGAAATCTTCTTTTTCTTCCACAAAGGCGGTGGAAAGGTCTGGCACAGCGACCATGTCGGAGGCGTGGACGCTCGCGTAGCCGAAGTTCGACGCATCGAATCCGACGCCCTTCTTGAGCACTTTCTCGGTGACGTAGCTTTTTGGCAAGCTGACAGAATGCAAATGCCCGTCGATATCCACAACGAGCAGCGACAGGTAGTCGTAGTTTTCCAGTTCATGGTTCCATGCGGATAGTTTCATAGGCGCTCCTGAGGGCGGAAATTCGCTCGACGAAGATTCACTCGACAAAAATCCG
>Ga0209098_1003170_pt1 | contig 13921 bp, 8 predicted proteins | sample AD_JPNHW1_MetaG_FD_184429 | JGI IMG/M metagenome (GOLD analysis project Ga0209098, IMG submission 184429) | Active sludge microbial communities of municipal wastewater-treating anaerobic digesters from Japan - AD_JPNHW1_MetaG (SPAdes) (version 2) | ecosystem: Engineered > Bioreactor > Anaerobic >... | reverse complement strand
CTCCTTGCCGCGGTCCCGGTGGTGGGCCGGATCACGAACCTCCGGAAGCAGGGCGAACCGTTCGCACGCGGCGGAGACACCGGGATGCGTTGGCGCGTGGAGTTCGCCCTCGACGGCACCCCGCGCTCGGCCGAGATCTTCATCCTCGCGCTCGACGCTGCTCGGCCGGACACAGTCCTCACCATCTCCTGCTGGGGCGATGAGCCCCAGGCCGCGGCGGCCGGCACCATCGTCGGCACGCTGGCGACAACCCGCGGAGTGAGTCCGGCCCGCAAGGCCGGTTTGTGGCGCATCGGCATCGGCGCGGGCCTCCTGCTGCTCGGTCTGCTGGCCACCGCGATCGGCTACGCGGCAGCCGATTCTCGCCGCGGCTACTCGGGATCGGCACAGGAATACACCGTGTTCGTCGGCCTGCTTGGCGTCGGCGTGTTCCTGATCGCCCAAGGACTGTGGAAACTCATCTCCGGCCGCGCCTGAGCACAGCCGGCTCAGCCGTGGTCAGTCAGTCGAGTGTCGAGTAGACGAGCGACGAGAGCCTGACGACCGAGCGAACTCTCATATCTGCGTTCTGGCGGGAGCGGATCACCGGAAGTTCGGCACTCGTCCCTCGACGCACGTCCCTCGTCTTCAGGATTTCGGTTCAGCTCGCCGCGGAGAGGATCGCGTCGGCCTTCGCCAGGCCGGCGTACATGTCGGTCACGATCGCCGGCAAATCCGACTGCGATATACCGAGCTCATCCCATACGTCGGCGATCGAGGACTCCGGCTTGTAGCCGGTTCCGTGATCCACGCCGTGATGGTTGCACACGTAATCGGCCAGGTAGACCAGCTGCGCGGCGGGGCAATCGCCCTCGAGCGGCCTGTGGTGCTCGCTCACCGCCTGCGTTAGGAGGGTCGGCATCCGCCAGACCTCGAGCAACCGCCCGCCCACATCCGCGTGATCCGTGCCCAGCGTCTCCCGCTCCACATCGCATAGAGGCCGGGCCGGCTGGCGCGCCTGGGTGAGGATACTGCCATAGCCGGCGCCGAGTGTGCGATCGAGCACCAGCATGCCGATGTCGTGCAGCAGGCCGGCCGCGTAGGCCTCGGGGATGGGCGAGTGAAGGTTGAGGGCGCGCTGCTGAAGCGCGAGGACGGTCTGCGCCACCGCCAGACCGTGGCGCCAGAACAGCTTGTAGTTGAGGTGCAGGGGCTTGAACGCCCGCAGCAGCGAGAGGGCGAACACCACATCGCGCACGCCGTCGACACCCACACGCAACACAGCCTCGTCGATCGAGCGCACGCCCTGCCCTCGGAAGTAAACCGAGTTGGCCAGTCGCAGTACGCGCGCCGAGATTCCGGCGTCGAGCGCCATGACTTCGGCCAGCTGTTCGGCGGTGACCCACTCCTCGGAGAGGAGCCGGGACAGTCGCATCACCACCTCCGGCGCCGCGGGGAAGTCCAGGGTGTCGAGCCGCTTGACGTATTCTGATCCTGATGCCATTCGCGAATTTCTCCCTCAGCAGGTTTCACATGGAGGCCAGGACCGCCTCCGCGCGGCCGAGCTCGCCCTGCACCGAGGCGATGATCTCGTCGAGGTGCGATTTCTCCAGACCGAGCTCCGTCCACACCCGGTCGTCGCAGCCCTGGGGGAAATAGCCGCTGCCATGGTGGATGCCCTGGCGGTTGCACAGAAAGTCGGCGAGATGGACGAGCTGCGTGACCACCTTGCCGGAGACCCAGGGCTGGTGGTGATGGCGCACGGCATCGATGAGCAGAGGGGGGAAATGCCAGACTTCAAGCATGCGCCCGCCGGCCTGCGCGTGGTTGGTGCCGAGCATCTCATGCTCGACCTCCGCCAACGGCCGTGACGTTGTCCGCGCCGCATCGATCACCTCGCGATAGCGCACCCCGAGTAGCTGATCGAGCACGAGCATCCCGATGTCGTGCAACAAGCCGGCCGCATAGGTCTCGGGGAACGGCGTTCCCAGGCTCAAGGTCCGTGTCTGCAAAGCCTGCGCGGTGAACGCCACCGCCAGGGAGTGACGCCAGAAGGGCCGATAGTCGAAATGCGCCGGCCGCATCGCACCCACCATCGCCAGCGCAAACACGATGTCGCGCACGCCGTCGACTCCCACCCGCAACACCGCCTCGGGGATCGAGTCGACAGGAGTACTGCCACCCAGCGCCACCGAGTTGGCCAGGTGCAGCACACGCGCCGCCATGGCGGCATCCAGCGACATCGTCTCGCCGATCTCATCGGAGGTCACGCCATCCTGGGCCAACAGCTGGACCAGCCGCACGACGATAGCCGGCGGCGTTGGGAAATTCAGCGTCTCAAGCTGCTGCAGAACATCTGGTTGCACACTCATGGGGCGAGGATCGCGTTGGGATGTGCCAGCGCAGGCAGTTTCACCGCGCGCGGGGCGGTAGTAGAGATGGCAGCGCTGTTCGGAGGCGGGAGCATCCACCCGGTACATCGCCCGTTTGGCCCAAAGGATGAGGGCAAAATGCGGGCCATATCGTCATTCCGGCTCCCGCCAGAACAGGCCCCGCTCGATTCGAAGCGATAGCGGGTTCCACGCCCTCGATTGTCATGTTCAGCAAACGGGCACCAAGCCCCGTCCCTTTGTGCACATCTTCCAAACCCGATACCAATGCACTACCGTCCGTCGCACCTCGGCCTAGCTATCTCCGCCGGTCTGGCTCTGACGCTTGCCGCCTCCGCCATCGCACAGGTCACCTACGCCACCCCGTACTATTTCTCGACCCTCGCCGGCACCGCAGCCCACGGCAGCGCCGACGGCACCGGCACCGCCGCCCGTTTCTACCGTCCCTCCGGCATCGCGATCGATGCCGCGGGCAACGCCTACGTCACCGACGCCGGCAACAACACCATCCGCAAGATCACGCCCGCCGGCGTCGTCACCACCCTCGCCGGCACTCCCGGCACCAAAGGCAATGCCGACGGCCTCGGCGCCGCCGCCCGGTTCGACACGCCCTGGGCGATCACGACCGACCTCGCCGGCAACCTCTTCGTCCACGACACCGGCAACAACGCCATCCGCAAGGTCACCCCGCAGGGCGAGGTGACCACCGTCGTCGCCCCTGCCGACCGCGAAACCACCGAGGTCGATCTCCTGATCGCCGCCCAACGCGCGCCCGCCGGACTCGCCGGTGTGGACATACCAATGAAACGGAATGGATGGTACTTCTATACTGACTACCCTTATCCCGACCCCTACTACGTCGGTCCCGGCGCCGAGTACCGCCCCGGCTTCGACGACGAGTTCCAGCTGCCTCCGCCCACCCTCGCTGTTGACTCAGCCGGCAACGTTTACTCCGGCAACGATGCTGCCGTCTACAAGACCACCTCCGCCGGTCTCGTCTCGCTCCTCGCCGGCACCGTCCGTTTCTCCGGCAATGCGGACGGCATCGGTTCCGCCGCCCGCTTCGGATACTCGCTCAGTCTCACAACCGATCTCTCCGGCCAGGTATATGTCGCCGATCAGATCTTCTGTAAGATCCGCCGGGTTAGTCCAGCCGGAGAGGCGATTACCGTGGCCGGCAATAGCCGGGGATGGTCCCAGGACGGAGATCGCTACACCGCCAACTTCACCGAGCCTGCAGCAATCGCAGCCACCGCGTCCGGCAGTCTGCTGGTCGCCGACGACACCACCGTGCGACGCGTCGCGCCCGACGGGAGCGTGGTCACCATCGCCGGCTTGAGTTCGAGCAGTGCGATCGGCCGCACCGATGGCGCCGGCTCCGCCGCCCGGTTCGGCGACCACCTCGGCTGCACCCTCGCGCCGGACGGCTGCCTCTACGTGGCGGACTCCCGCAACCACACAATCCGGAAGGTCACGCCGGCCGGCGTCGTCTCCACCGTCGCGGGGCAACCCGGCGTGTCCGGCCGCACCGACGGCACCGGCGATGCAGCCCGTTTCTTCGGTCCACGCAACATCGCCGCCGACCGCCACGGCAACCTGTACGTCGCTGACGGTAACAACAACACCATCCGCAAAATCACCCCGGCCGGCGTCGTTTCAACTCTCGCCGGCCAACCGGGGATCGCAGGCAACACCGACGGTCCGGCCGCCGCAGCAACGTTCGAACTGCCCTACGACCTCGCCGTCGACAAAAACGGAAATGTATTCGTCATTTGCCTCGCCATTCCAGGCACGCGCACCCTGCGCTTGATTACGCCGGAAGGCACCGTCTCCACTCTCGACTGCGGCGTCCTGGGGCCGCTGGCCGGCGATTCCGCCGGCAACGTCTACGGAGTCCTCGGCGGCACAACCATCGTCAAGCTCAACCTCGGCGGCACCGCCACCGCCGTCCTCGACGTCTCGGCCACCTGGCCGAACCTCCGCGCGAGCAGCGAGGAGTCCGCTTCGGTCGGCCCGTTCGCCGTCGCCGCCAACGGCGACATCTACCTCACGCGCCCGAGCGGCTTCATCCGGCGCATCTCCGCCAGCGGTGGTGTCGCGACCTTGGCAGGCCGTTGGCGCATGGCCGACGACTCACCCTGGCCGACCATCAGCCCGGTCGATGGGCTGGGCGAATCCGTGCGTTTCGAGAACCCGGAGTCGATCGCCGTCGATTCCGCCGGCACCGTGTACCTCTGCGATGGCTCCACGATCCGCAAGGGTGTGCCCGCCGGCCCGGTGGCGATCACCGTCCAGCCGCAAAGCCAGTCCGCCACCGCCGGAACAAGCGTCCAGTTCTCCGTCACCGCCACCGCCGTGCCCGCGCCGACCTACCAGTGGCGGCGCAACGGCTCGCCGATCTCCGGCGCTACTACCGCAACGCTCAGCCTGCCATCCGTCACAGCCGCCAACGCCGGCGAGTACACCGTTGTTGTCACCAACGACCTCGGCTCCGCCACCAGCGCCGCCGCCACTCTCACCGTCACCGCCGCCCCGACCACGCCCTCGAAGCCATCCTCCGGCAGCGGCGGTGGCGGCGCCCTCGGACTCGGCTTCGCCGCCGCACTCGCGGTTCTCCTTGCCGCACGTCGCCGCACAAACTGACACCTCCTGATGGCGGGTTTCGCCGGTTCGATTGTCTCTTGTCGTAGCCATGTCCTCCTGTCCGCCCTTGCCCGCTCGCTCCACTCCGCCCCTGATGGGCGGCGTGTCGACGGCGGTCGTTCCTCCGCCTCAGCACGACTCCATGTCGGACCAGCCCCAGCGCCCCGGCGGCTTCGCCGAACTCTACCGAGCGACCCTCCTGCCGCTCCGCCGCTTCCTCGCGCGCATGCTGACCGACCACTCCGAAGCGCAGGACGTCGCCCACGACGCCTACCTGCGCGTCCTGCCGCAGATCGACGGCAACTCCGCCCGCAATCCCGAGGCCCTGCTCTACGTCACCGCGCGCCGCCTCGCCCTCAACCGCCTCAAACGCCGCCAACGTTCGCCCATCGACGCAGCGGCCTCGCCCGAGATCGAGTCGGCCGATCCCGAATCGGACACCGCACGTCAGGCCATCCTCCGCCAGGAACTCGAGCTCATCGAACACGCCATCGCCGACCTGCCCGCCGGCTGCCGCTCCGTCCTGCTCCTCCGTCACCACGAACAACTCTCCCACCGCCAGATCGCCGACCGCCTCGGCATAGCCGTGAGTACCGTCGAAAAACAACACGCCCGCGCGCTGCGCCTGCTCCGCGCCTCCCTCGATTCCGCCACCGCCAACGAACAGGTGCGCCCATGACTTCCCCTCACGCCCTTCCCCATCCCTCCGACGAGGATACCGCCGCCCTCTGGGCCGCGAAGCTCGAGGCCGGCCCGCTCTCCGCCACCGACCTCCACGCCTTCGACACTTGGCTCGCCGGCGCCCCCAGCCGCCGCGAACTCGTCGCCGAATACTGCGAGTTTGCCGCCGATGTCGGCCGTCTGATCCCCGTGCTCGCCGCCGAAGGCCGCTTGCCAACCGAGCCTGAGTGCCCGGGTGCCGCCCACAAACGCAGTCGTTTCACCGCGTTCGCCCTCGGCGGACTCGTCGCCGCGGCGGCGGCTGTCGCCGTGTTCCTGGCCGTCCGCCCAACCAGCAGCAAAGACCCCGCGCCGCAGCAAATCGCCACCGCCGCCGCCCAACGCCACTCGCTCACGCTCGCCGACGGTTCTCACATCGACCTCTCGGCGCGCACCCAAGTCACCATCGCGCTCACCGCCGATGCCCGCCGCGTGCAGCTCGCCACCGGCACCGCCTACTTCGATGTCGCCAAGAACCGGCAGCGCCCGTTCACCGTCGAGACGCCTGCCGGTACGGTGCTCGTCACCGGCACGAAGTTCGCCGTCCATGCCGAGCCCGGCGCCGGACTGGAAGTGATCGTCGCCGAAGGCCAGGTACGCGTCAGCGCCACTTCGACCGAGCCGGTCTCGCTCGCCGCCGGACAACGGCTCACCGCCACCGGTCCCGCGCTCCGCGTCGAGTCGCTCGCGCCCGCCGCCCTCGCCGATGCGCTCGCCTGGCGCGAGGGCATGATCGTCTTCGCCGACACTCCGCTCGACGAAGCCCTTGCGCGCTTCGCTCAGTACCACGAGACGCCGATCGCCGTTTCACCGGCGGCGTCCGCCCTGCGCCTCGGCGGGCGCTACAGCCTCGCCGACCTCGACGGCTTCCTCGCCGCACTCGAAGAAATCCTGCCGGTCCAAGTGACCCGCCCGTCAGGCCAGCCAACGCAGGTTGAGCTGCGCGCCCGCAACTGACCTGAACCGCCGCCTCGATCATGCGTTCACTCCCATTCGCCCGCGCGATGCTCGCCGGCCTGCTCGGCTGCGCCCTCGCCGTCGTGGCCGCCGCCAAGCCCATCGCTCTCGACATCCCCGCACAGCCGCTCAGCGACGCCCTCCTCGCCTTCTCGCAGCAAGCCGCAACCGAGGTGCTGTTCTCCGCCGATACCGTCCGCGACATCCGATCCACGACCGTGCTCGGTTCCTACGAACCCGCCGCCGCGCTCAGCCTGCTCCTACGCGACACCGGCTTCACCGCCAGCCGCCGCAACCGCGGGCAGTATGTCATAGCCTCGCTCGCCACCGCCACCGGCACCGTACGGGGCCGGCTTGTCGGTCCCGACGGCGCACCGCTCGCCGGCATTGAGGTCGAGCTGCCCTCCGCCCACGCGACGACCACGACCAACGACACCGGCCGGTTTCTCCTCCGCGGCATCCCGCCCGGCACGCATCGGCTCGCCGCCCACGGCGCCAACCTCCGCCCGCTGCACTTGTCCGGCCTGCTCGTCGCGGCCGGCCGCACACTCACGCTCGAGACACAGGTGCTGCAAGCCGGTGCCGAGGAGATCACCCAGCTCGATCCCTTTGTCGTCACCGCTCAGTCCGAACGGCTCGGCCCCATCGCCCGCGGCGCCGCCCTCCTCGCCCCGCGCACCGCCGCCGGCAACCTCGACATCCCCCGCTCCGAGAACGGCGTGCTCGCCTACCGCATCTACAACCGCGAACTCATCGAGCGCAGCGGTGTCGTGAATCTGAACACATTCCTCCAGCGCGAGCTCCTCGACAGCGACGCCGCCACCCGCCCACCCGAGCAGGACGGCTCCCAGTCCGCCTTCACCACCGCCAGCACCAACCTCAACCTCCGCAGCTTCGGCACCGACGCCACCGTCGTCCTCCTCAACGGCCGCCGCCTGCCCGAGTCGCCACCGGCGCCGGGCACCTCCGCCCTAGGCGCGCCGGACCTCAACTTCATCCCCCTCAGCCTCGTGCAGCAGGTCGAGGTGCTTCCCGTCTCCGCCTCAGCGCTCTACAGCGGCAACGCCGTCGGCGGCGTCGTCAACATCGTCCTCCGCCCCGACCTCGACACCACCGAGATCTCGACCACCTACACCAACGCGCTCGGCGGCAGCAGCGCCCCGCAGTCGACCCTCTCGCTCCAGCACGGCCGCACCCTGCTCAACGGGAAACTCCACGTCCGCTTCAACGCCAACTTCTCCCGCTCAGACCCGCCGACAAAGGCAGACCGCGGCCTCGACCGCCCGCTCGCCACCGGCGCCACCGACTCCGATCCCCTCTACGGCGCCACTCCGAACGTCCGCACCGCCGACGGCTTGCCGCTCTTCGGCACCGGTACCGCCGCCGTCACCTCCGTCGCGCCCGGCGCCGACGGCACTGGCGGGCTCGCCGCTCTCGCGGGCCGCGAGGGCGTGCGCAACAACACCCTCTTCGCCCCGCCCGGTGCCGGCCTCGTCGCCTCGCCCCTCAGCGCTCTGTATCCGTTCGGCAGGCGCGAGGAACGCGCCGCCTACCTTGCGGCCGCCACCTACGACGTGTTCCCCGCGCTCCAGCTCGGGCTCGACCTCATCCACTCGGGCACCGTGGTGCACCGCGGCTACGACCTCTTCACCGCCGACCTCGACCTCGCCGCCGCCTCACCGCTGAACCCGTTCGGCCGCGACGTGCGCGTCTCCGTGGCCGACTTCGCCCCGGAGCTCGGCCGCGACTACAGCGAGGCCCGGCTCGACTTCAACGCCGTCGTCCTCGCCGCGCTGCTCCGCCTGCCGGGCGAATGGCGCCTCGCCTTCGACGGCCAATATACCAACAGCGTCACCAAGTTCCGCGGCCTGGTCGGCGCCGACTCCACGCGCTGGCAGTCGCTCGTCGACCGCGGCCTCTACAACCCGCTGCGCGACACCCAGCGATTCGCACCGCCCGAGTCGTTTTACGACGAGGTGATCGTCTATCGCGGCAGCCGCGGCCGTTTCGCCAAGCTCGCCGACTACGAGACTTTCGACGGCTCGCTGCGCCTCACCAATCAGGGCCTGCATCTGCCCACCGGGCTGGGCACGGCAGTCGTAGGAACCGATTTCCGCCGCAACACCCTCGCCGGCCACACCGACACCGCCACCTACGGCGACGGCACCGCCGCCGAGGATCCCGTCGCATGGACCGGCCGCACGCTCGACCGCTACAGTTTCTTCGGCGAACTGCAGGCGCCGCTGCTTCCGGCGCGCTGGCTGCCGCGCTGGATCCGCGGCGTGGAGACCGACTTCGGCCTGCGCTATGTCGCCGCCGACACCTCAGCCGAGGCCAACTTCGCCCCGGCCGGCGGCGTGAAGATCGACTTCGCGCGCGGATTCGCACTGCGCGGCAGCGTCGCCACCTCCAACCGTTTCCCCACGCCCTACATGGGCCGCCGCGCCGATGCGCCCGACGACCCCACACCCGGCAGCGGCCCCGTCGAGTATCCCACCGTCCGCGACCCGCTCCGTGGCGAGGGATACCCCGTGCCGGTGCGCGAGGCGGCCAACGCGGCCCTGCGCCCCGAATCGGCCGTCACACGCACCTTCGGCGCCGTGGCCGAGACGGGCGAGGTGCACCGCTTCCGCGCCTCGCTCGACTGGGTGACCACCGAGAAGACCAACGAGCAGATCTTCCTCGACGCGCAGACCGCGGCCGACCTGGAGAGCTACTGGCCCGCCCGGATCACCCGCGCCCCGCTCGCCGCCGGCGACACGCACACCGTCGGCCGGATCACCGGCATCACCACCGGCGTGGTGAACGTCTCGTGGCGCCGCTCCGAGAACCTGAACCTCACCCTCGACTACGCTTGGAGCCACTGCGGCGGCGGCACACTCGAGCTCTTCGGCCGCTGGATCGGCTACCAGCTCTACGAGCGCCGCGTGCTGCCCAACACCGAGATCGTCGACGAGTTGAACGCGCCCGACGGCACCGCCGCCGGCCTGCTCCGCGACCGCGCGGCCTTCGGCGCCTCGTGGTCGAACCGCACCGTCGCCTACGGACTCGAAGGTCGATACTTCGGCCCACGGACGCTGCCCCTCGCCGAGCGTCCCGCCCAGGGCTCCGACCGCGTGTCGCCGTTCTGGCAGTTCGACACCTATGTGCAATGCGAGCTCGCGCGCCTGTTTCCCCGCCTGCTCGGCAAACAGCGAGGCCTGCGGGCGCAGTTGCGCGTCGATAACCTCTTCAACTCCGGTTTCCCGCACTACGCCGCCGATCCCTCCGGCGCCGGAATCCAGTGCTACGGCGACTGGCGCGGCCGCACCTACTCGCTCTCCCTCACCGCCACGTTCTGAAGCCACGGCGCGGCTGTCGCCGAAGCTTGTCGACACCGAGGCGGACTCCGGCGGCACCGTTCTACCGAACGGCAGAGTGCCCGCGGAACAACCGGAACTCCGACAGTGCGACCCAAGCGCAGTCTTCCAGCATGCAAGGGGTGTTTCGCCCGCGGCATGGTCCGACCGCCGCGCCTCCGGAGAACAAAACGCCCGCCACCGCGATCCGCGGGGCGGGCGCTCGCAAAACGCGTCGGGCTCAGCGGCGCTTCGCCGCCGGCTTCTTCCGCGTAGCGGATTTCGCAGCCGCCGGGAGCTGCTTCGCACGCTGCGCGCGCAGGAGCTCGCGCCGCAGCCAGTCCAGCGCCACGTTGATCGCGCGGGCACGCACCGCGGCAAGCGAGCCGTCGTAGTCGAGCCGCTTCGCCCACACTCCCTCGGGCGTGTGCAGCCCCACATAGGCCGTCCCGGCAGCCCTGCTCGCACCGTGGCCTGCGCTGCAGGTCAGGCTCAACGCATAGTCGGCCACGAAATTCTCCGCCGCACCGGTGGCCATCGCCTCCGCCACCTCCGGGCTGATCGCGCCATGCTGGCTGAACAGGCACTCCGGGATGTCGAGCATGATGACCTTCCCTCCGTTGCGGTAGCAGACCACGCCGCCATGGAAATACTTCGACGCCCCCGGCAGGTCGGTGAACAGGTTGGCCATCTGGCCGCCGCTGCCCGACTCCGCCACAGCCAGCACCTTCGCCTCATCGCGGAGCAGTTCCCCCACGACCTCGGCCAGCGAAGCCTCGCCCACGGCGAACACATCCTCACCCAGCAGCGCCCGGCATTCCTCGGCCAGCTTCCGCGCCTGCTTCTCGACCGCCGGGTTCTTCGCCCAGCCCAGCCGCAGATCGACCGACCAGGGATGCGCGCAGTACGCCACTTCGACATCGGGGTGCTTCGCGAGCAACGGCTGCAGGCGATGCTCCAGCGCCGACTCGCCGACACCGACCGTGCGCAGCTGGACATAGGGCTCGGTGCGCCCGACAAACTTGCCCCGAATCAGCCGCGGCAACACCTGATGACGCCACATCGGCTCCAGCTCGTGCGGCGGGCCGGGCATCATCACGATCACCTTGCCGTCTTTCTCGATCCACAATCCCGGGGCAGTGCCAAACGGGTTCTGCAACACGACGGAACCCGCGGGGCGCCAGGCCTGCTTGAGATTGTTGGCCGTCATCTTCCGACCGAGCTTGGCGAACCGCGCCGCGATCGCCTTCTCGATCTTCTTGTCGAAAACCAGCTTCCGGCCGAGCACCTCCGCGATCGCCTCGCGCGTGAGGTCGTCGCTCGTCGGCCCGAGCCCGCCCGTGGTGATGACCACGTCGGAGCGCGCCAGGCTGCGTGCGAACAGGTTGGCGACGGTCTCGGCGTCGTCGGGAATCACGACATTGAGTGAGAGCTCGACGCCGCGGCGGGCGAGCTGTTCGCCGATGAAGGTCAGGTGGCCGTTGGGCGTGCGGCCGAGCAGCAGCTCGTTGCCGAGCGTGAGGAGTTCGAAACGTTTCGATGCAGCGGATGTCGCGGGGGCGGTTTTCGTGGGCATTGGGAAGCGGTTCGTCGACCGTAGGGCTTCTCTGGAAAAACGCCAGCCCCGCGGAAAACCGCCCTCAATCCGCTGTCGACCGGCCCGCGGACACCCGCCACAGTCGCCCCGTTCACGCACGCCCGTGGCGCCGCTCGACACGATTCTCCTGTGGCGCTGCTCGCGAGAGCAGCGTCCGCGCAACGTTTCCCGTCATCCCTAACCGCTCCGCCCTCCGTCGTCAGTCGTCTGTCCTCCGTCCTCTGCCGTCCTTCCTCCGCCCTCTCGCCTCTCGCCTTTCCCCTCTCGCCTCCCTCCGATGTCCGCCCCCGATCTCAAGGCCAAGGTCCGCGCGCTGCCCGACAAGCCCGGCGTCTACCTCATGAAGGACCGCCTCGGGCAGATCATCTACGTGGGCAAGGCCAAGAGCCTGAAGAAGCGCGTCTCCTCCTACTTCACCCGCTCCCGCGCCGCCACCGCCCAGCCCAAGATCCGCGCCCTCATCGACCTCATCCACGACCTCGACATCATCGAGGTCCGCTCCGAGCCCGAGGCGCTCCTCCTCGAGGGCAAGCTCATCAAGGAGTGGAAACCCAAGTACAACACCGACTTCGTCGACGACAAACGCTTCCTCCTCGTCCGCGTCGACCTCGCCTCCGAACTCCCCCGCTTCGCCCTCACCCGCCTCCGCAAGGCCGACACCGCCCGTTACTTCGGCCCCTTCCCCTTCAGCAGCTTCCTGCGCCGCACTCTCGCGCAGATGCGCAAACAGTTCGGCGTCCTCCTCGGCGACGCCCGCCCGCAGCCCACCGCCGACGCCCGCTGGCAACTCTACGACGACGTCCGCGCCGAACTCTACGGCCACCCCAACATCGTCACCGCGCAGGAATACCGCGCTCGCGTCGAGCAGGCGGTCACGTTCCTCGACGGCAAGTCCCACGAATGGCTCGAGCAGCTCCGCGCCGAGATGCAGACCGCCGCCGCCGAGCAGGAGTTCGAGAAGGCCGCCGAGCTGCGCGACTCCGTCTTCGCCCTCGAGGAGACCCTCCGCAAGGCCCGCCGATTCGAGCGCGCGCCCGACGTCCTCCACACCGATTCCGTCGCCCTCGAAGCGTTGCGAGAGACGCTGCACCTCCGCTCGCTCCCCGCACGCATGGAGTGCTTCGACATCTCCCACATCAGCGGCACCTTCGTCGTCGCCTCGATGGTCCACTTCCGCGACGGCCGGCCCGACAAAAACGAATACCGCCGCTTCCGCATCCGCACCTTCATCGGCAACGACGACTTCCGCGCGATGGAGGAGGTCGTCGGCCGCCGCTACCAACGCCTCGCCCACGAACGGAAGCCGCTGCCCGACCTCATCGTGATCGACGGCGGCCGCGGCCAAATCGCCGCCGCCATGAAGGCGTTCCTCGCGCTCGACCTCGCGCCGCCCGCGCTCATCGGCCTCGCGAAGAAACACGAGACCATCATCTTCGCCGACGAGCGCCCGCCGCTGAACCTCCCGCTCAACCACCCCGGCCTCAACCTCCTCCAGCGCCTGCGCGACGAGGCCCACCGTTTCGCCAATACCTACAACGCCGACCTGCGCTCGCAGAAGATCCGCGAGTCCGTTCTCGACGACTTCGACGGCCTCGGCGCCAAGCGCCGTGCCGCGATGCTCGAACACTTCGGCTCCATCGAGCGACTCCGCGCCGCGGCACCCGAAGCGCTCGCCGAGGTCGAAGGCATCGGTCCCAAGCTCGCCGCCGAGCTCCACGCCTTCCTGCATCCGCCCGAGCCGCCCGCCGCTCCGTAGCGATGTCCGTGAGGACATCGATCTTCCATCCTGACACACACTTTCCTCGTAGCGTTCCGCGTGAGCGCATCGATCCCCCGGCACTGCCATTTCCCGTTCCGTTCTTCCTCCCATCGGACCCGTTCGTCCTATACGACCTATTCCCTTCGGCACAGTCCGTCACCCGATCCCTTTCCGCCATGCGCCTCCGCCGCCTCGCCCTCCTCTCGCTCACCCTCGGTTCCGCCCTCTCCCTCGCCGCCGCGCTCCGCGCCGAGGTGAAGCTCGCCGCCGTCTTCACCGACCACGCCGTCCTCCAGCGCGAAGCCGTCGTGCCGATCTGGGGCACCGCCCGCCGCGGCGAGAAGATCACCGTCGCCTTCCGCGGTCAGTCCCTCGCCACCAAGGCCGACCGCGACGGTAACTGGCGCGTCAACCTCGCCCCGATGGCCGTCCAGCCCTACCCGGCCGACCTCGTCGTCGACGGCTCCAACACCATCACCCTCCACGACGTCGTCGTCGGCGATGTCTGGCTCTGCTCCGGCCAGTCCAACATGGAGTG
>Ga0209098_1003168_pt1 | contig 13929 bp, 19 predicted proteins | sample AD_JPNHW1_MetaG_FD_184429 | JGI IMG/M metagenome (GOLD analysis project Ga0209098, IMG submission 184429) | Active sludge microbial communities of municipal wastewater-treating anaerobic digesters from Japan - AD_JPNHW1_MetaG (SPAdes) (version 2) | ecosystem: Engineered > Bioreactor > Anaerobic... | reverse complement strand
CCGAACCCACCCTTTCAGGCCTTCACGATGCGGAAAGGGTGATCGAATTGGCGGCGCATTTCGAAGTGCCGGTCAGGCTGGTGATCAACAAATGGGACATCAATCCGGAAGCCTCGGAAAAAATTGAGCGGTTTTGCGCGGGGCAAAAGATTCCCGTGATCGGAAAAATACCCTTCGATCGCGCTGTTATTGAGTCCATCATCGCTGGAAGACCCGTTACGGAATACACAAATGGCGCTTTAAAAACCGAAATGATCCGGATCTGGGAGGCTGTAAAAGCTTAGGCTATGATCCGTCCCGTCGAAAGAGATCTGCATGTATTGAAATATTTTTCTTCCGTACGATATGACTCAAACAACAACGAAAGGGTTTTAGTATGATCAAGAAGGACGCTGTTTTTTTTGAAAAAATGGAGAACCCGACTGCGCAGGCTCGTATTCAGGGGCCCTGCGGGGATAGCATGGAATTTTTCTTAAAGATCGTACGCAATACAGTGCGGCAGGTTCGTTGTTTTACTTCCGGATGTGGGGCGTCTAAGGCTTGTGCGGTGGAGACTGCCAGAATGGCTCAGGGAGGGAGTCTTGCAAGGGCGCTACTCATTTCGCCCGGCAAGGTGATCCAAACGCTTAAAAATGTTCCGGAAGACCATTTGCATTGCGCCATCCTGTCCGTCAGCACCCTGCACCGCGCAATCGCTCTTTATTTGATGGGCAGCAAGAAAAAGATCAATATCCGAGGGTAGGGCGACTTTATGAACAAAGAAGCATTTTTTTGGATCCTCGGGAGTGGTTTACTGATGAGCGGCATCGCGCTCATCGGCAGCATTACATTTCTATTTAAACAAAAAACTTTTGAACGCATGATCCTGCCCCTGGTTGCGTTGGCTGCCGGCAGTCTCATCGGGGGTGCTTTTTTTCACATGATCCCTGCCGCGCTCTCCAGCCATCATCTGGACGAACTGCAAGTTGGTATTTGGATCGCCCTGGGATTCACTGTTTTCTTCGCATTGGAGCAATTTATTCACCATCACCATTGCCACCGGCAAAATGTGAACTGCCAAAAGCCTCTTGCGTATCTGATCTTGATCGGAGACGGGCTCCACAACTTTCTGGGCGGCCTGGCCGTCGCGGGGGCCTTTCTGGTGGATATCCGCCTTGGAGTCGCAACCTGGATTGCAGCGGCGGCCCATGAAGTTCCCCAAGAACTCGGTGATTTTGGGGCCCTGGTCCATAGCGGATGGAGCAAGAAAAAAGCCTTGCTGTGGAATTTCATCTCCGGTTTGATGTTCCCGGTCGGAGGGCTTATCACCTATGCGGTTTCATCCCAGATCAATACAGATTTCCTGATTGCATTTGCCGCAGGGAATTTCATTTACATCGGGGCTTCGGACCTGGTGCCGGAAGTCAACAAGGCTAGGACCTTATTGCGGAATATCGTTCATTTTACGGCATTTTCAGCCGGTCTCGTGCTGCTATTAGCAGTTCGCTTGTTTTTTAAACATTGATGCGAGGTATTTTCCCGTTCAAAAGGAAAGGAATTTATTCATGATAAAAACCATGAGCACCATTCATAAAAAAATAAAGCAGGAAGAACATCTCCACTGCCTTCTGTGTGGGCAAAACAACAGGCGAGGCCTCAAGTTAGATTTCCAGCCCACGGCTGACGGGGGTGTCGAAACTTCCTTAGAGTGCTCCAAAACCCTGCAAGGCTATAAAGATATCATACACGGCGGGGTCATTTCGGCTTTACTTGATAGTGTTATGACCAACTGCCTATTCGCGCACGGGATAAAAGCGTTAACCGCTGAGCTTAAGATCAGATTTTCATCACCCGTAAAAGCGAAAGGGACCATACGTTTAAAAGCTCTTATTGAAAAATCATTTGCTCATTTTTACATGCTGAAGGCAGAGCTTTGCCAGGGGGGCAGCGTCAAAGCCAAAGCAACGGGGAAATTTATTGCTCATCCTCAGGCTAGGCCCGCAGGAAAAGAAACTGCCGCGAAAAATATTGGTCGTGTTAAGCAAACGACCGCGAACGCAAGATGAAAAACAGAAAATCTTACTATTTTATTTGGCTGCCGGTTCGATTGCTCCTGGGGTCGATCTTTATCTATTCCGGCTTGAGCAAGCTCGCGGTCCCTGTGGCCGAAACCCAGGCGCTTTTTTATGAATACACGTTTCTTCCCGATTTTTTAGTCCCGTGGATTGCCCTCTTATTTCCGTGGGTGGAATTCTTCGTCGGTTCATTTTTGTTTTTTGGGCTCTTTACGCGGTTAGCCGCGTTAGCCCTGCTTGGTTTTACGTTCACTTTCGTAACTCTGTTGGGAGCGGAACGCCTTCTAGGAGGGCGCTTTCCGGGGGATTGCGGATGTTTTGCCGGAAGCTGGAAACTGCCGACGCCGGTGATTTTCCTGATGGATATTCTCAACTTCTTTTTGATCCTGATACTTGTCACGTTTAAAAAACATTTATGCAGCCTAGATGCCTTGATCTTATTTTTCGTCAAAGGAGTGCGTTTCAATGTTGTGGTGCGTTTCTTGACTGGGATTGTTTTAGCATCGTCTCTAGCCGGTATTGTTTTATTAGCCGGTATCTATCATGGGAAAGGCGATTGGGTCAAAAAAGTAACTGCCGAAAAGGCAAAGGTCCCATTCCTAAAGCAAATAGGTATCCCGAATGCTGCGGTGAAAATAATCGAGTTTACCGATTTTGAATGTCCGGCATGCGGTGTGGCTTACAAAGTGGTAAAGCAAATGGAAAGTCAATACGCCGGAAAAATCAATGTGACATTTAAGCACTATCCGTTGCATTACCATAAGTCTGCTATGTCGGCGCACCGGGCCGCGGAGTGCGCGAATTCGCAAGGAAAGTTCTGGCCTTTCCATGATCTTCTCTATCAGAGCCAGCGTGAATGGATCGGAAAAGACCCTGCTATTTTTTTAATTTACGCGCAGGCATTGGGTCTGGATGAACAGCGTTTCAATGCTTGTTTTAGCAGTCCCGAACCCGATCTTGCGATCCAAACAGAGATACAGGAGGCGCGGGAGAGGCAAGTTAACGCCACGCCGACTTTCTTTATTAATGGCGAGAGAGTGGTTGGAGGACGCGACCTGGAAACAAAAGGGAAGGAGATCATTGAAAAGGTTTCATAGAAAAAGCGTGCAAGCGAATGAAGACGAGGCGTTGAATAAGTATGAGTAAAAGCGGTTATCGGTATATCTACGGTCCTGTATCCTCCTGGAGATTGGGGAGGTCTTTAGGCGTTGATCCTATATCGGCAAAGGAAAAGATATGCACTTTCGATTGCGTTTATTGTCAACTTGGGAGAACGAAAATGTTCTCGATCGAAAGACGCGAGTTTGTCCGGATAAAGGATGTCGTTCATGAAATTCAAACGCTTCCATTGCCAGCCATTGACTACATTACATTTTCCGGAGCCGGAGAACCCACACTCGCAAAGAATCTGGGAGGCATGATCAAAGCGGTCAAGAAAATCAGAAAAGAAAAAGTAGCTGTGATCACGAATGCCTCGCTTATGAACAGAAGGGATGTCCAGCAAGACTTATCCCTGGCGGATTTTGTCCTCGCTAAACTGGACGCGGATTCTGAAGAATCGTTTCAAGCTATGAACAGGCCTATGCCCGGGATGAACTTTCGGACAGTGGTAGCGACCGTGAAAGGTTTCAGATCTTTTTATAAGGGTCGGTTCGCGTTGCAGATCATGTTTACCTCTTTGAACGAAAAAAGCGCAGGACATATCGCGCGACTAGCCAAAGAGATCGGCCCGGATGAGATTGAGATCAATACGCCTCTAAGGCCTTGCGGCGCAGAACCGCTCTCGGAGACAATTTTATGCGGGATCGAACATCAATTCCGGGATATTTGCGGCGGGGATATTTCCATCATCAATGTATACAGTGCCGAAAAAAAGAAGGTTTTGCCGATCAGCGGGCCTGACACTCTTCGTCGAAGAGGGAAAGTTTAAAAAGAATTTAACGCGGGGGAGGGATCAGAATGAAACTTTTTATCAAGATGCTGGCGTTTATTTGTGATGTGTGCCCTTTGTGTATCGCAGCTAGACATTTTCCGGATTCCAAATTTGCATTGGGAATGAAGCGATTGGAAAAATTCTGTCCTTTTTGCAGCGCTCACAGAAAGCTGGAACAGAAAGAGCGTTCTCCGGGAAAATAGCTCTCGGGAAGGAGATGAAAAATGACGACCTTTAAAATCCGGGAATATCCAGATCCTATTTTGAGGAAAAAATGTCGTCCATTGGAAGAAATTACTGATAAAGAACGGAATCTTTTTGAACAAATGCTTCTCATTATGAGGCGCTTTAAGGGAATCGGTTTGGCGGCTCCTCAAGTGGGGATTTCCAAGAGTCTGATTGTGGCAGATTTAGGAGATAAGCCCATATGTTTAGCGAATCCCGTGCTTCTGAAGATACAAGGATCAGAAACGGCAGAAGAATGCTGTTTAAGCATTCCAGGCGCCAAGGTTGTCGTGGACAGGCCAGCGGAAGTTATTGTGGGCGGATTAAATGAAAAGGGTAAATCTGTTGTGATTGAGTCTCGGGGTCTTTTAGCGAGAGTGTTCCAGCATGAACTGGATCATTTGGAAGGGAAATTGATTATCGATTATTTGCATCCCGAAGAGCATTCGAATATTTAGGGATAACGGAGGTTTTTAAAATGGAAGAAAAGGACCACCAGCAGGAACTAGAGATTCAGGAAGAACGAATTAAGTACCGGATGAAGTCCATCAAAAAAACATTCGTTGTGATGAGCGGAAAAGGCGGTGTCGGAAAAACAACCGTTGCCGTGAATCTCGCTTATGCTCTCGCCCTGAAGGGGAAACAGGTCGGCATTCTGGATGTTGATATCCATGGACCTAATATCGCTAAAATGCTCGGGATTGAAGATAAGCTGGTCCAACAGTTCCGGGAACATTCCATCCAACCGGTGATGGTGAAAGAGAATCTGAAAGCGGTAAGTATTGCCCTTTTGGGGATGGATCCGTCCGAACCGATTATTTGGAGAGGTCCGGCTAAGGCGGGTGTCATCCGTCAATTTTTGTGTGATGTCGAGTGGGGAGAACTGGACTATCTGATTGTGGATTGCCCACCGGGTACCGGCGATGAGCCCTTAAGCGTATGCCAGCTCATCCCGGACCTGACCGGCGTGATCATTGTCACAACGCCCCAGGAAGTGGCCGTGCTGGATGCGAAAAAGAGTATTTCCTTTGCGAGGAAGATCCAGGTTCCTATCGCGGGGGTTATCGAGAACATGAGCGGACTTTGCTGCCCCCATTGTGCCAAAGAAATAAACCTGTTCAAGAAGGGAGGAGGACAAAAGCTAGCGCTTGAGCAAAAGGTCCCTTTTCTAGGGGCTATTCCTATGAATATTGATTTTGTAACCCACGGGGATACGGGGACGCCTTTCGTTTCACTGGACGGAGGCGATCCTTCGGCGCAAGCCTTTTCTGGGATTGTACATATCCTGGAAGCCAATGTAGAATCACGTTGTGAAAAGCATTGTTTCTAAAAATAAAAAAGGAGGAATCTCATGGAAACCACGCAGGATAACACGGTGTCTATGCCGAGAATTGGTGACAAGGCCCCCTCGTTCAAGGCCGTAACGACTCAGGGCGAAATTAATTTTCCGGAACAATTCGCAGGGAGCTGGGTCATATTGTTTAGCCATCCGGCAGATTTTACTCCGGTTTGTACGTCAGAGTTCATGACATTTGCCACACAGGAAAAACAATTCGCAGATGCGAATTGTAAATTAGTCGGCCTTTCGATCGACGGGTTGTATAGCCATATTGCGTGGCTTCGGACGATCAAGGAAAAGATCGAGTATAAAGGCATGAAGAACGTTGAAGTGAAGTTCCCCTTGATTGAAGACATCACCATGGCGGTCGCCAAGAGGTACGGAATGATCCAGCCCGGAGAGAGCTCGACTAAAGCAGTTCGAGCAGTATTTTTCATCGATCCGAAGGGCATCATCCGCGCTATTATTTATTATCCTCTGAGCCTGGGCCGGAATTTTGATGAGCTTTACAGGGTCATCGTTGCCTTGCAGACAGCGGATGCTTTTTCTGTGGCTTTGCCCGCAGATTGGCGCCCGGGAGATGATGTGATCGTTCCTCCCGCAGGTTCTTGCGGTGTGGCAAAGGACAGAGTGGAGGGCAAGGAAGATATGAAGTGTTATGACTGGTTTTTCTGCACAAAAAAGCTAGACAAGGACACCGTGATGAAAAATGTTCTAAAGAAAAAATAAAAAGGTGTCTTTTAAAAGCAATCGGAGCAACAAAAGGAGAAAACGCCATGGGAACCAAAGGAAGAGAGATCGTGGGAGTGAATATTAAGGAGCTGCTCAGCCTGATGAACAAAGCCTATGCTGACGAATGGCTCGCGTATTATCAGTATTGGGTCGGCGCTAAAGTAGCGGCGGGAAGAATGCGTGGGATTATTGCGAAAGAGCTCGAACAACACGCGGAAGAAGAGCATAAGCACGCCGGCATGCTTGTCGAGCGCATGATTCAACTCGGGGGGGCTCCTCTCCTGACACCGCAGGACATTTTGAAAGAAACGAACTGTGGTTATGACGCGCCAACGGACCCATCCACCAAACAACTGTTAGCTCAGAACATTAAGGGCGAACAGTGCGCGATCACGACTTACAAGAAACTCCTTGATTTCGTGAAGGGCAAAGACGACCTCACAGAGAAGATCGTTCTTGAGATCCTGGCAGACGAGGTAGAGCACGAAGAAGACCTTCAAGCCATGCTCGATGACATGAAAGCTCCGGTTAAATGAGCGTTGAGAAAGCAAAAGACCATTATCTTGGCCGGTCTGGCTCACGACGGATGAACTGTTGTGAATCTGTGGCGCATGCCTTCAAACACGCAGTTCCTCTTTCCGAAGAGGAGCTGCGTTCGTTTGAGGGATGTGGCGGAGGGAGAGCTCCGGAAGGCTACTGTGGCGCTTTTTATGCGGCCCGATATATTCTCGAACGCCATTTTCCTCAGCGCGCTCAAGAAAGTATGGAACAACTTCATGCCGTAGCAGGCTCTCTGAAATGCCGCGAGATCAAAGCTCTGAAAAAGCTGCCGTGTGTCGGCTGTGTTGAAAAAGCCGCCGAAGTGGTCGGTAAAAAATGACACACCATCATCACCCCTTGGAAGGCGCCGGGAAAGAAGGACGGATCATTGTTTCCATCGGCCTTAATTTCCTAATCGCTCTTGTTGAAGTGGTGGGTGGGGTGCTAGCCGGAAGTCTTTCTCTCGTTTCGGATGCTTTGCACAATTTTAGCGATGCCGTGTCCCTGATCATCAGCCTTATTGCCGTCAAGCTGGCCCAAAGGGAGCGCACCGAGGAAAGCACTTTCGGTTATAAGCGCACGGAGATCTTAGCTGCACTGCTGAACGCCTCAATCCTGATCGTTGTTTCTTTCTTTTTGTTCAAAGAAGCTATTAGTCGTTTATTTTCAGTGGCTCCGATCAACAGCACCTTGATGATTGTGGTTGCGGGCATTGGTTTAATAGCAAATCTCGCAGCAGTTTTCATTTTGCATAAAGATGCGCGCTCGGATATGAATATTAAATCCGCTTATCTCCACCTGTTTTTGGACACCCTCTCTTCTGCCGCCGTGATCGCCGGAGGTTTGTGTATCTATTTCTTTAAGATTTACTGGATAGATTCCTTGCTTACGATCCTGATCGGAGGCTATGTTTTAAAAGAAGGCTACGGACTTATTTGCGACAGCTTACATATTCTGATGCAGAAAACACCCAAAGGGATAGATCTTAAGGACATTCAGCGTGAGGTCCAGGAGATTGAAGGCATTCAGAATATTCACCATCTTCATGTCTGGGAAATCACAGATGGCGATATTCATCTTGAATGTCACATCAACTTGTCGGCTGATATAAAAATCAGTGAAAGTAATATCATAAAAAATAAACTAGAGAAATTGTTGCAAGAAAAATTCAGAGTCAATCACAGCACTTTTCAATTTGAATATAATTCTTGTCCCGGAATGGCGCTGATCAGATAAGCGCACCCATTGTTGCGTAACGGCTATAAAGGAAGCCTTGAAAATGAATGAACCCATCAAACCGTTACTGCGATACATTACCAATACATTAAGTTTTCTGGCGCTTTTCGGGATGATTTCGACAGGCTTGATTTTGAAATTCATTTTACCGCCAGGCAGCGGTCGAATGCGCGGGAAAGGGTTTGGCGGCGGCAAACCGGTTTTGACATGGCTAGGGCAAAGTCGCCATGAATGGGGCGACTGGCATTTCTACATATCGATCGCTTTTTTAGTATTAATGGCCATCCACATCATCCTTAATTGGAATTGGATCCGTGTAACTGCATGGGGAACACGGCAACATCCTCAGTCATGGTTAAGAAAATCGCTTAGCATCCTAATCGTTATCTTTATCCTCTGCGCGATTTTTGTCCCGTTTATGATCAAAGTGCAGGCTATCGGTTAAATTGATGTTTGGAATGAACCGAAAATCCAAAGAGGTTGTTGAGAGAAAATGAAAATACGATTGATCGCGGAAGGCTCAACAAAGCAGGAACGAAAAGCACTCCGCTGGGGTATTTCCTTTCTCGTCGGAGATGTTCTCTTTGATGCTTTTGGCCGGGAAGACATCTTTCGGACAAATGTCAGACGCCTCAAAATCGATCTCTCCCGGGTCAAACATGTAGTGATCTCGCATGAGGACTGGGACCACATTGCGGGGCTTGGTGATTTCCTCAAGCCCCATCCCAAAGCGCAAGTTCACATCTGCAAGAAAACCGGCAAAACCCTAAAGAGACTGATCCGGAGTAACCGCGGCTCATTAATCGAAGTCAGCAGACCCTGCCAAATAAGCCGGGGCATCTTTTCACTTGGACAGATGCGAGCCGACACAGGTCGCGGCATTATTTATGAACAGGCTCTGGTCGTGAAGTCACGAAAGGGTTTTTCAGTCATCACGGGCTGCGCCCACCCAGGGATTGTCCGGATAGTGAGGCAAGCTATCAAAATATTCGGCAAGAAGATCTACGCTATCTGTGGTGGCTTCCACATGAAGGACAATACGCAAAAAGATAATTTAAAGATCATCGCAGAACTTCAAGCCCTCGGTGTCAAAAAAGTCATTCCTCTCCACTGCTCAGGACCCTCAGCTATCCAAGTCTTTGGAAGGTTTTATGGAAAAAACTGCATCAAATTGCAAGAGGGGGATGCTTTTCAGCTTTGAAGTGAATCTGCACTATCGGCTTTGGTTTTTGCGGAGGAGGGGAAGATACCTACGGGCCCACCTTCAGGCAGGCCCGTAGGAGCTGAAAGCTGATTTTATTGCTTACTCGAACCTTTTTCGACTTCCTCTTTGGGGAGCTTTTTGAAACACATGAACCAGTCCTTACAGGTCACATCTCCTTTTCCTGATTGTTCCATGCGTTCTTTGGCGGTCCCGCAAGAACCCGCGGGAGGAACGATCACATCCTGACCTGGCTGCCAGTTGGCAGGGGTAGCGACCTTAAAGGCATCGGCGGTCTGCATGGCGATCAGGAGGCGCTTGATCTCGTCAAAGTTGCGGCCGTTGGAGAGCGGATAGTAAAGCATCGCACGAACTTTGCCCACGGGATCGATAAAAAATACCGCACGCACTGCTTTGGTATCGCTTGCGGTCGGCTGAAGCATCCCATACTTTTTTGCTACTTCCATCTTGAGATCCTCGATCAGAGGGAAAGTCACTTCCACATTCTTCATCCCGTTGAACTCGATCTTTTCTTTGATCGTCCGGAGCCACGCGATATGGCTGTAGGTGCTATCGATCGAAAGACCGACCAGCTGTGTGTTGAGCTTCTCGAACTCAGGCATCATGGTCGCAAACGTCATGAACTCGGTCGTGCAGACGGGCGTAAAATCTGCAGGGTGGCTGAAAAGAATGATCCATTTCCCCTTATAATCACCCGGGAAATTGATCGGGCCTTGGGTGGTCTGGGCCGTAAACGCCGGCGCATCATCCCCGATCAGCGGTAAATGACTTGCCGCTTTTACTTCTTCCCCGAACGCGGGTGTGATGACTAATGACAGCATAAATAACACCGTCAGAAGAGATCCGATTATTTTTCTGGTTTTCATGGGTACCCCCTTAGTTTGTTTGAAAGTTGAACATCTTGTTGGTTATTAGATAAAAAGATTCACGTTCCCGTTTTCAGCCTTATCGAGGTACATGGCCACGCCGCCTGTTTCGACCCCGTCGATGAGTTCTTCTTTCTTGATTCCCATGAGATCCATGGACATGGTGCACGCGACGAGGCGGACGCCTCCGGCCTGAGCGCTTGCGATCAGCTCCGGGAGGGAGGCGACGTTCTTTTGCTTCATGATCCCTTTGATCATCTGAAGGCCCATACCTCCCATATTCATTTTGGAGAGCGAGAGTTTTTCAGCTCCTCGTGGCATCATGAACCCAAACATGGCTTCGATAAAGTTCTTTTTCACGGGACCGGGGTTTTGCTTTCTTAGAGCGTTAAGTCCCCAGAATGTAAAAAACAGCGTAACCTCGCTTCCCATCGCGAGGGCGCCATTGGCGATCACAAAAGCAGCCACGACTTTGTCGAAATCCGAGCTAAAAACAACGATAGTTTTCTTTTTGGAGTAGTCGACCGAGGTGTTGGGGGAGGCGGCTGGTGCCCGTTTCACGATCGTTGCCTGATATTTTCCGGAAATAGGTTTTAGCTCCAGCAATTCGTGGCCGGTGCTTTTGCACCAAGCCTGAATGTCGCTTACAAATCCCGGGTCTGTGGCTGAGATACGGATCGCTTCTCCGTCCTGGACCTTCGAGATCTCGCTTTTGACTCTCAGAATCGGGCCGGGACACTGTAATCCGCAAGCATCCACTTCTTTTACGAGCGAAGCGGGAGAACCTTTTGACTCGGAGGGAAGTCCCTGAGCTCCGGTGTCGTCTTTCATTTCTTTGATCACGGGCTGACGCGGAGCAGTTCCCAGGCTTGCTTGATATGTGTCGTACCCTCCGGTCAAATTCCTGCATTTGAATCCGTTCTGAGAAAGAATACGGCAGGCAAGATATCCCCGGAGCCCCACCTTGCAGTAGGGGAGATACTCCTTACCTTTCGAGAGTTCGGACAGACGGTCTCTTAAAGTGTCCAGAGGGATATGGATGGCTCCCGGTATCATTCCCGTCACTATTTCTTCCGGTGTTCGTATGTCCAGGATCTGCTGACCTGCTTTTGGCGCCATCACATCTTCCGTGTGGCAGACGAGGACATCCTTTCGGAGGACATTCGCGGCCACAAAGCCGGCGTAATTGACCGGATCCTTGGCTGAACCGTAAGGCGGGGCGTACGAAAGTTCCATGTCTTCCAGGTCGTAAACCGTGAGATTGGCGCGAAGAGCTACCGCGATCACATCGATGCGTTTATCCACACCATCCAGTCCGACGGCCTGGGCTCCAAGGATCTTTCCGTTTTGCGGGTCAAAGATCAATTTTAAATTGATGGGGGAGGCGCCGGGGTAATAACTTGCGTGAGAAGCGGCGTGGATATAGATCTTTTCATAAGGGGTCTTCAGGCGCTTTAAATTTTTCTCATTGGTTCCCGTCATGCCGACCGTAAGTCCGAAGACTTTACAGATGGCCGTTCCCTGTGTTTTCTTGTAAGACGAGGGGCGTCCAAAAATATTATCTGCGGCGATGCGTCCCTGACGATTCGCGGGGCCGGCCAAGGGGATGAGTGACGGCTCGCCCGTAATAAAATCTTTAACTTCGACGGCATCGCCCACGGCGAAAATCAGAGGGTCGCTTGTATGCATGCCTGCATCCACAAGGATCCCTCCGCGTGTTCCGAGCTTAAGATCAGCCTCCCGTGCGAGTTTCACCTCGGGTTTGACGCCGATTGCGAGGATGGCAAGACCGCAGGCCACGGATTCGCCGGTGCTGAGATCCGCGTAAAGAATACTTTTCTCTTCGCGAAAGCCTTTGACCGAAGTCCCTAAGCGGAGATCGACGCCATGCAGCGAGAGTTCCTGATGGAGGGGGGCAGCCATTTCGGGGTCCACAGGGCCCATGACTTGGCCGGTGAGCTCTACCAGTGTGACCGCGACATTCCGTTCCCTCAAGGCTTCAGCCATTTCAAGGCCGATATAACCGCCGCCTACGATGATCGCCCGCTCCGGGTGATCTTGATCGACGATCTTCTTGATGGCGTCCATGTCCTCCAGGCTTCGCAAGGTCAGGACCTTTTTGGATTCCATGCCGGGAAGCGGCGGGCGAACAGGCTCGGCGCCGGGGCTCAGGATAAGAAAATCATAGGGTTCTTTTCGTTGGGTTCCGGTGCTCAATTCCCGGGTCAGAATGTGTTTTTGTGCACGATCGATCTTAATAACCTCAGTGCCTGTGCGTACATCAATCCGGAAATTCTTTCGCATGGACTCGGGGCTCTGAACGATCAGCCTGTTTCTGTCTGCAATGGCGCCTCCGATATGATAGGGAAGCCCGCAATTGGCAAAAGAGATGTAGTTGCCCCGCTCAAAAATAACGATGTCGGCATCTTCCGACAGCCTTCTCGCCCGTGCTGCGGCAGAAGCACCGCCCGCAACTCCGCCTACAATAAGAATACGCACAGCTAACCCTCCTTCGGACAACTTTTTTTAATGCAGTTTAGAACATCAAGGACTTTGGTGTTGGACAAGGAATAGTGACGAAAATTGCAATCAGCCTGGCTTGCGAGCACTCCGGCATTTTTTAAAAGAGCCAAGTGTTTCGAGACGACGGCTTGTTGGAGACCGAGTGTGGCGGCAAGTTCTCCGACGGAGCGTTTTCGGGACTTGAGCTGTTCGATAATGTGGAGACGGATCGGATGAGCGAGAACGCGAAGTGTTTTTGCGGCGCGCGCCAGAGTCTTTGGGCTAATGAATTCTTTTCTCATGTTGCAATATATCATTAATGGAATATACTAATCAAGGATTATTCAGTATTAGTCTTTAAAGAGGGGGTGTGCAATGCGAGTTGTCTTGGGGGCCGCCATTGGGGCTGTGATCGGATTCGGGGTAGGGTATTTTGGAAAATGTTCCTCAGGAATGTGTCCACTTACAAGCAACCCATGGATAAGTACTTTCGTGGGAGCGCTTTTCGGGTTCATGTTTATGATGGGAAGATAGAACCCTATAATGCAGAGAGTCGTACTGTTTTACGACAAAGGTTTTAATATGGCGACGAAAACGGAGGGCTTAACCCGTGAACGTATTTGAAAATATTCCTTTTAATGATGAGAAGATGGGCAACCGAAAAATTCTAGATGAAAAACACATTCTCATCATGCAAATAGCACTAAAACCTGGGCAGAAAGTGCCTCAGCATAACGCTAACTCAAATGTCCATTTATTGGTCCTCAAGGGAGAGTTGATGGTTGATCTTGCCGGTACGAAATGTCGGATTAAAGAAGGCGATTTGTTGCCGGTCGTTCATCGGACACTGATGACTATTGAAAATGTAGGTGCAGGGAACGCAACATTTTTAGTGCTGAAGACACCCAATCCCAGCGAAATGTCGGAAAATAAATAGCTAAATGTTGTTCGGATATTCGCGGAAAAGATGAATCGACATCCAGATTCTCTTAAGAGAAATTTACATAGCCACTTTGATAGCCACCATGTGTGGTTGCTTTACTAATCGTGATTGATTCGGGAGAAATATGACGCCAGATAAGAACGTGCAGAATAAAATGTGGGCTTTGGGACAAAACATTTTGATACTTTTGATCTTATTTATTCCGTTCAATGTCAGTTTCAGTTTACCGCTTATTGTAAGGTGTTTGGGAGCGCTGCTTGTCATTTCGGGAACGATGCTTTTTGTATTTGCTCGTAAAAGTTTGAAAAGAAACATGGTTGTCTCTCCGAAGCCTGTC
>Ga0209098_1003165_pt1 | contig 13936 bp, 9 predicted proteins | sample AD_JPNHW1_MetaG_FD_184429 | JGI IMG/M metagenome (GOLD analysis project Ga0209098, IMG submission 184429) | Active sludge microbial communities of municipal wastewater-treating anaerobic digesters from Japan - AD_JPNHW1_MetaG (SPAdes) (version 2) | ecosystem: Engineered > Bioreactor > Anaerobic >... | reverse complement strand
CGGCATCGGTAACTTCAGCACTGGCACAGATCAGGCGTAGCGCTTCAGCCATTCATCAAGCTCGGCAACCGTATGCAGGCAAGCGACAGGCCGGTGTTCCCGCAGATGATCATGCGGGTGGGCGCCATAGGTCACGGCCAAGGCATCCACGCCGGCATTGCTGGCCATCAGAAGGTCGTGCGAGGTATCGCCGATCATCAGCGTTGACGACTTCGCAGCACCGAACTCACTCATCAATTCGTCAAGCATTTGCGGATGCGGCTTCGAGTGACACTCATCGGCGCAACGCGATGCCTGGAACAGCGGCCGCAGCCCTGAGTGATCAAGGGCACGCTCCAATCCGAGGCGGCTTTTGCCCGTGGCAACCGCCAGGGTGTGACCACCCTCCAGCAGTCCCTTCAGCATGTCAGGAACGCCGTCGAACAAGGTCAATTCGTTGTCGCGTGACAAATAGTGAAAACGATAACGCTCGACCATGGCCTGATACCGCTCGGCAGGTAACTCGGGAACGGCATGACTCAACGCATCCACCAAGCCGAGTCCGATCACATGCCTCGCCCGGCCATCATCAGGCACCGGCAGATCAAGGTCGCGGCAAGCACACTGGATGGCGCGGACGATAGCCCCGGCCGAGTCAAGCAAAGTGCCATCCCAGTCAAAAACAAGTAGTTCATATTTCATCATGCCGTGAGTACCTGTTCGTAGTTGGCTGCCGAAAATTCGCGCTTCTGCCTGCCGTCGACGGCGGCGATGTAGTTGCCGATCCCGTCAGGCAATGGCGACACGCACTCCATCGGACCGGATGTCAGCGGATGACGAAAAGCCATACGCCACGCGTGCAGAGCCATGCGTTTCAGGCCATCGCGCTTCAAATCTTTATTTAACGAGAAATCACCATATTTCTCGTCACCCAGAATCGGAAAACCGAGGTGGGCGAGATGAACGCGAATCTGATGCGTCCGCCCCGTTTTCAGTTGTGCCTCGAGCAGACTCATCTCCGGCCATCGCGCCAGCAGGCGAAATACGGTATGCGATGCCTTGCCTTGCGCGTCGACGGAGACGCGCCGTTCACCGTTCTCGGTAAGGTATTTGAGCAAAGGCAGTTTCACATGCTGCGTATTGTTCATCCAGCGACCCTTGACCAGTACAAGGTAGCGCTTGTCCGCACCGGCGCCATGCTCACGAAACATGTCATGCAATGCAGTCAGCGCCAGGCGCTTCTTGCCGACGAGCAGAATGCCGGATGTCTCGCGGTCGAGCCGGTGTGCCAGTTCGAGAAACTTGGCCTGTGGGCGCTGGCGACGCAAAGCCTCGATCACCCCAAAGCTGACGCCGCTCCCGCCGTGAACTGCGATCCCCTCCGGTTTGTCGATAACCAGCATGGCCTCGTCCTCGAAGAGAATGGGCAGATCGACCCGCTGCTTGGCCGCCTCGTCAACTTCGCTCTTCGGCCTTTCGGCAATACGGATGGGCGGAATACGCAAATTGTCGCCGGCGCACAGCCGATAGGTGGCATCGACCCGCCGGCTATTCACCCGCACTTCACCACTACGCAAAATGCGGTAGATATGACTCTTGGGAACGCCCTTGCAGCGGCGGATCAGAAAATTATCCAGGCGCTGGCCTTGCTCCTCGTCGTCAATCACGACATGCGCGACTGAATTGTTACCTGCGCCATTCATTTTTCTAATATACTGCCCACGTTTTACGTCTCGATTTGTAAGAGATGCCGAACCGTCAGACCGTTCGCCCTCGCGCCACTGGCGCGACCGCCAAGCGGCAGGCTTTGCAGTCTCACCTGCGCCAATTGCTCAGGCCAGAACAACGTAAAACGACTGGTTAAGTTCACTCACCAAAAGTAGTGATGGTAATAGATAAGCCCACGGTAAGCACGCACGATCGCCTGTGGCAGGAATTTTCAGGTCGCGCATTTCAATAACAAACACGCGGCCGTTTGTTGATCAGCACCTTCCAATCGCCTTTGCCCTCATCACCTACATGAACGCAACCCGATAAAGAAAAGTCGCTGCCTGCCAAGGCGTTTCGTTGCAGCGTGCCAAAGTGCGCTGGAGCCCGAAAACAATGAAACGCATGCTCTTCAATGCGACACAGGCGGAAGAACTCCGTGTCGCCATTGTCGATGGTCAGAAACTCATCGATCTCGACATTGAATCCGCCGCCAAGGAACAACGCAAAAGCAACATCTACAAGGGTGTCATCACCCGGATCGAACCGTCCCTCGAAGCCTGCTTCGTCGACTACGGCGCTGATCGTCACGGCTTCCTGCCCTTCAAGGAGGTTTCCCGTGCCTATTTCCAGCCGGGCACCGAAGTGGGTCGCGCCAAGATCAACGAGGCACTGAAGGAAGGTCAGGAACTCATCGTCCAGGTCGACAAGGACGAGCGTGGCAACAAGGGCGCCGCCCTGACCACCTATGTTTCGCTGGCCGGCCGCTACCTGGTCCTGATGCCGAACAATCCGCGTGGCGGTGGCGTTTCCCGCCGCGTTGACGGTGACGAACGGGCCGAACTGCGGGAAGTCATGGATCAGCTCGAAGTACCCAACGGCATGAGCCTGATCGCCCGTACCGCTGCTATCGGTCGTCAGGCCGAAGAATTGCAATGGGACCTGAATTACCTGCTGCAATTGTGGACCGCCATTGAAGGTGCAGCCCAGCAGCAATCCGGCGCTTTCCTGATCTATCTCGAAGGCAGCCTGGTCATTCGCGCCATTCGTGACTACTTCCAGCCGGATATCGGTGAAATCCTCATCGATACCGACGAAGTCTTTGAACAGGCCCGCGCCTTCATGGGTACGGTCATGCCGGGCAACGTCAATCGCGTCAAGCGTTACCGCGACGACGTGCCGCTGTTCTCTCGCTTCCAGATCGAACACCAGATCGAGACTGCCTTCGCCCGCCAGGTCAACCTGCCGTCGGGTGGCGCCATCGTCATCGACCACACCGAAGCGCTGGTCGCCGTCGACGTCAACTCTGGTCGTGCCACCAAGGGTTCCGACATCGAGGAAACCGCGTTCAAGACCAACCTCGAAGCCGCAGAGGAACTGGCTCGCCAGTTGCGCCTGCGCGACTTGGGCGGCCTGATCGTGATTGACTTCATCGACATGGAGAACGCCAAGAATCAGCGCGAAGTCGAAAATCGCCTGCGCGATGCGCTGCGCTTCGACCGTGCCCGCGTCCAGATGGGCAAGATCAGCCGCTTCGGCCTGATGGAACTGTCGCGTCAGCGCCTGCGTCCGGCCCTGGCCGAAACCAGCTACATCCCCTGCCCGCGCTGCACTGGCACTGGCCACATCCGCTCCACCGAATCCGCTGCGCTGCACATCCTGCGCATCCTGGAAGAGGAAGCGATGAAGGAAAACACCGGTGCCGTGCATGTCCAGGTTCCGGTCGATGTCGCCACCTTCCTGCTCAACGAGAAGCGTCCGGATATCCAGGCGATCGAGTTGCGCCACAAGGTCACCATCCTTCTCATTCCGAACGTTCACCTCGAGACACCGGCACACACGATTACCCGCCTGCGTCACGACGATCTGAATCAAGACGATGTGCGTGAGCCTTCCTACAAGATGGTCGACATGCCAATCGAGGATGCGATCAAGCAGGCAACCCAGCAAGAAGCCGCCAAGCCCCGCCAGGAAGCCGCCATCAAGGGCGTCTCGCCGGAGCAGCCGGCCCCCATCATGCCGGAAAAGAGCGAAGCCCCCGCCCCAGCCACGGCCGTTGCCAAGCCGGAAGGCGGCCTGTTCTCGAAGATCTTCTCCTGGTTCCGTTCGGCACCGCAGCCGGTGGAACCGGTTGCTGCCCCCGAGCCGACCAAGAAGCCGCGCGAAGCACGTTCCGATAATCGCCGCGAGCGTGACGGTCGTCGCGGCGGCCGCAACGGCTCCCGCCGTGAGGAAGAACGCGGTGAGCGTCCCGAACGCAGCAAGGAACGCGGCAACCGCAACAACGAGCGCAATGCCGAAAAACCGGCGCTGGAAGATGCCGCAGCCAATACGGGCGAACGCCAGGAACGCCGCCCGCGTGGTGAGCGCAAGGAGCGCCGCGAACGCCAGCAACCGGAGGTGATTGAAACCAAACTGGCTGCGGTGACAACCGATACCTCAGCCGATACGACCTCGATTAACGGTAGCGAAGCACCCGATGCCAACAATGGTGGCGAAGAACAAGGCGCTCGCCGTCGTGGACGTCGCGGTGGACGTGGTCGTGGCGAACGTCGGAACGAGGCGGAAGCAGTTGGAATGCCGGAGGTAGCAGCCACTGCCGAAACCAGCGCCGAGCCGATCAATCAGGAACCGGTCGTAGTCGTCATTCCGGCCGCCGAACCGGCAGTCGTCGCTGAGGCAGCAGAGGTTGTAGCAGTGACCGAAATGGCTGTCGCCCCGGCGAGTGAAAATATCACTCCCGCTGTCGAAGCCGCAGTCGAACCTATCGTTGTTACACCGCCAGTGGTCGAGGTTGAGGCCGCCCCTATCGAGGTAGTCGAGGCCCCGGTCGTTACCGAACCAGCAGCACCTGTGGTGGAGCCGGTCAATATCGAGACTGCGCTCGCCGATAGTGGCCTGGTCTTGGTTCAGACGACAAGCAGCCCGGTCGTTGTGGCTCAGGCTGAACCGCCGGTCAAACTGGGACGCCCGCGCAAGCAGCAAATTGCCACCCAAGCGGACAGTGAAGCGCTGATCATGGTTGAAACCGGCAAGTAAGCGGTAAAGCAATCGTTAAAAAGGGGGCGCCGACCGGCGCCCCCTTTTTTGTGACCACTAGGCAAGTTTGCTCAAGTTCGCCGCAGCTTTTTCTTGATTTCTTCGATCAAGCCAAGGGAGGCGTCCTCGACCATGTCCAGAACCAGGTCGAAGCCATGCCCCAGGCCGTAGTAAGGATCGGGCACCTCGTCGTCGTCAAAGCTCCGGGCGTAATCCATGAACAGCTTGATTCTCTCTTGCTGCTCAGGGGTCGCCAGGCGACGCAGGTTATCGAGGTTGCTCTTGTCCATTGCAAGGATCAGATCAAAGTAATCCAAATCCTGGCGGGCCACTTTACGCGCCCTGAGTTGTGACAGGTTGTAGCCTCGTACGGCAGCGGCTCGTTGCGTCCGGGAATCAGGGGCCTCACCGACATGATAGCCGTGCGTTCCCGCAGAATCCACTTCAACTTTATCGCCCAAGTTATTGTTTTTTATGAAGCAACGAAGAACGCCCTCTGCTGTTGGAGAACGACAAATATTGCCCATACAGACTAGTAGCACGCGATAAGTCATTTTGTCTCATCTCCGTCAGGGTCGTGCCGGGCCGCACCGAATACCCGTTCCCTGAGCCGGAACAGTTCGTCGCGGGCCGCCGCCGCTTTTTCGAATTCCAGGTTTTTCGCACACTCGAGCATCAGCTTTTCAAGTCGCTTGATTTCCCTGGCTACTGTTTTTTCATCCATGGCATCGTATGCCGCCTGCTGTTGAGCTGCCTTCAGTTCAGTCTGGGCTGATGCAGAATCATAGACACCATCGATGATGTCCTTGATCTTCTTGGACACGCCACGGGGAATAATGCCGTGTTCCCGATTGAAGCTGATTTGTTTCTCACGCCGCCGGGCCGTTTCGGCCATGGCACGCTGCATGGATTGCGTAACTTTATCAGCATAGAGGATGGCTGTGCCATGGATGTGGCGCGCCGCGCGGCCCATGGTCTGGATTAGCGAACGCTCGGAACGCAGAAAGCCCTCTTTGTCGGCATCGAGGATCGCAACCAGCGACACCTCGGGAATATCCAGGCCTTCACGCAGCAAGTTGATGCCGACCAGCACATCGAACTCCCCAAGGCGAAGATCGCGAATGATCTCAACCCGCTCCACGGTATCGATATCTGAGTGCAGGTAACGCACCTTGATGCCATTATCGGCAAGAAAATCTGTCAGATCCTCGGCCATGCGTTTGGTCAGCGTCGTGACCAGAACCCGCTCGCCCACCGCCAGGCGCTTGCCGATCTCGACCAGGAGATCATCAACCTGTGTCGATGCCGGCCGAACGATGACCTCGGGGTCGATCAAGCCGGTCGGCCGGACCACCTGCTCGACCACCTGCCCGGCATGCTGCTGCTCGTAGTCAGCCGGCGTCGCGGAGACAAAAACCGTCTGCCGCAAGTGGGCTTCGAATTCGTTGAACTGGAGCGGCCGGTTATCCAGCGCCGAGGGCAGTCGGAAGCCATAGTCGACCAGATTCTCCTTGCGCGAGCGATCCCCTTTGTACATGCCCCCCACCTGGCCAATGGAGACATGCGATTCGTCAATGAACATCAGGGCATCAGGCGGCAGGTAGTCGATCAGCGTCGGCGGCGACTCTCCCGGCCGGCGCCCTGACAAATGCCGTGAGTAGTTTTCGATACCCTTGCAAAAGCCGATCTGGTCGAGCATTTCGAGATCGAACTTGGTCCGCTGCTCGATACGCTGTGCCTCGACCAGCTTGTTGTTGGCAGTGAACCACGCGATGCGTTCACCAAGCTCTTCCTTGATCGCCTCGATGGCCCGCAGAACGGTGGCGCGCGGCGTAACGTAGTGTGAAGCCGGGAAGACCGTGAAGCGCAGAGCCTTGTGGAGAAGGTGCCCGGTCAGCGGGTCGAAGAATTGCAGGCCGTCGATTTCATCGTCGAACAGCGAAACCCGGATAGCGTGCTCGGCATGCTCGGCGGGAAAGATGTCGATCACATCGCCACGCACCCGAAAAGTGCCGCGATGGAAATCCAGTTCGTTACGCTCGTACTGCATGTCCGACAAGCGCTTGATGATCGCCCGCTGATCGAGTTTATCGCCGACTCGCATGGTCAGGATCATGTTGTGATATTCGTCGCGATCACCGATACCGTAGATGCACGACACCGTGGCAACGATCACCACGTCGCGCCGCTCGATCAGGCTCTTGGTGGCTGACAGGCGCATCTGCTCGATGTGGTCGTTGATCGCGCTGTCCTTTTCGATGAACAGGTCGCGCGACGGCACATAGGCTTCTGGCTGGTAGTAGTCGTAGTACGAAACAAAATACTCGACGGCGTTTTCCGGGAAAAACTCCTTGAATTCCGAATACAACTGGGCGGCCAAGGTCTTGTTCGGGGCCAGTACCAGTGCCGGGCGTCCGGTACGGGCGATGACGTTGGCCATGGTGTAGGTCTTGCCCGACCCGGTCACGCCGAGCAGGGTCTGGAATGACAGGCCATCACCCACCCCCTCCACCAGCAAGCGGATCGCCTCGGGCTGATCGCCGGCAGGCGGGAATGGCTGATGCAGGCGGAAGGGGCTGCCTTCAAAGGTAACAACCGGCGTGGAGGTGTTTGTTTCGGTCATGCTAGAATTCTTCGGTTTTCTCTCGCGCAGCAGCGTGCTGCGTGATCATCGTTCGTATTATTCCACGGAGTCCTTATGTCCTCTTCGATCTTCGCTGCGGTGGAAATGGCACCGCGCGATCCTATCCTCGGCCTGAACGAAGCTTTCAATGCCGATGCGCGCACCACCAAGGTCAACCTGGGCGTTGGCGTGTATTTCGACGACAACGGCAAGATTCCGCTGCTGGCCGCCGTCAAGGCTGCCGAGGATACCCGTGTCAAGGCTGCCCTGCCGCGCGGTTATCAGCCGATCGAAGGCAACCCGGCTTACAACACCGCCGTCCAGCAACTGCTGCTCGGCAAGGATTCCGAACTACTGGCCAACGGCCAGGTCATTACCGCCCAGGCTCTCGGCGGCACCGGCGCCCTGAAGATCGGTGCCGATTACCTGAAGCGCCTGAACCCGAACGCCAAGGTGTACATCAGCGACCCATCCTGGGAAAACCACCGCGCCCTGTTCGAGTCGGCCGGTTTTGTGGTCGAGAATTATCCGTACTACGACGCCGCCACGCGTGGCGTAAACTTCGCTGGCATGATGGCTTGCCTGAAGGGCCTGGATGCCGGTTCGGTCATCGTCCTGCACGCCTGCTGCCACAACCCGACGGGTGCCGACCTGTCCGACGCCCAGTGGGCCGAAGTGGTTACCGTCTGCCAGGAACGCGGCCTGGTGCCCTTCCTCGACATGGCCTACCAGGGCTTTGCCGACGGTATCGAAGCCGATGCCGTTGCCGTTCGTGCCTTCTCCAAGTCCGGCCTGCAGTTCTTCGCCTCCAGCTCGTTCTCCAAGAACTTCTCGCTGTACGGCGAGCGCGTTGGCGCCCTGTCCATCGTCACAGCCTCCAAGGAAGAAGCTGGCCGCGTCATGTCGCAGGTCAAGCGCGTCATTCGCACCAACTATTCCAACCCGCCGACCCACGGCGGCGCCCTGGTTGCCGGCGTGCTGGCCTCGGCCGAACTGCGTGCCCAGTGGGAAGCCGAGCTGGCCGGCATGCGTGACCGCATCCGCGCCATGCGCAGCGGCCTGGTCGATGCCATCAAGGCCACCGGCTGTGCTCAGGACTTCTCCTTCGTTGCCCAGCAGCGCGGCATGTTCTCCTACACCGGCCTGAGCGCCGCCCAGGTCGAGCGCATGAAGGATGAATTCGGCATCTACGCCGTATCCACCGGCCGCATCTGCCTGGCTGCACTGAACACCAAGAACCTCGACTACGTTGCCAAGGCTATTGCAACAGTAACAGCCTGATCAAACAGCTGTCGGCTGTGTATCAACAAGGGCGGAACTGCGGTTCCGCCCTTTCTATTTGCGGCCGGCTGCGGTGAGGTCAGGCAAGACGCCGAAAATTCGCAGTGGAACTGTCATGCTATTGACCGAACTCTGCAGCGTGACAGTCATGCCACCCTCAACCTCGCCATCACGCCCAGCAGCAAACTGTCCTGTGGCACTCACCATGCCGGCATCCATGCGCAAATCCCTCGCTGTGACCTGCCGGGGTGAAATGTTCACTGTCGCAAGCAACCGATCAAACTTGGTTGCCCCGGCACGCACCTCAGAAACACCATGACGCCGCGCCGCCTCGCCCAGATCGACGCCATACAGCGTACCGCGAGTGATCTCGGCATTCAGGACAGCTTCCGCATTACGCCACAGCCCACCCCACTCCTGGCCGCTGGAACGTAACCTGAGCGTCCCGCCAAGATCCCCTTCCAGCTTGAGCGATGGCACAAAGGCAGCCGCCAACTTGCGCGTATCGATCCGGCTCAGGCTTGCATCGCCGGCCATGGCCAAGCCATTGCTCCAGTCGAGCAGCCAGTTGCCGCGCAGAATGCCCCCAAGGAATGTGGTGTCGATGTTCTGCACGAGGAGTTTGTCGGATTGCAGGACACCCTTTGCCTGCAGCGAGGCGAACGAAACTGTCGTGCCGGCCGGCTGCCAGGCCCGTCCCTCGATATTCAGGGCAATACCAAGCGGGCTAGGCTGCGCCTCGATCAACAAGCTGCGGTCAGCACTTTCGATTGTCGCCTTCTCCAGGCTGGCATCGGGCCGGAAAACCAGATCGCCGAATACATCCTGAAAGGCCACCCCCTCAGCCAGAATGACCTGTGACTGATCGACATGCACCCGGTCGACCAGGACAGAACCGCGAGACGTGGACTCTGCTTTGAAAAACGGCATGGCAACAAGTTGCCTTGCCAGCAGTCGGGCACCGGTGATGTCGATGCGAGAGATATGGACGGGAGAGCCCAGCAGCAGGGAGAACAGGGAGGCCACCCGCACTTCAGCAATGCGCCCCTCCCCGTCCTGGCCTATCGCAAGCCCGGTCAGCTTGAGATGCGGCGCTGGATAGAACGCAACACCCACCTCGCCCACCTTGACCGGGGCGCCGACGAAGCCTGTCGCAGCAGCCTCGATTGCTGGCTTGAAGCGATCATAAGGATAAAAAAGCGCCGTACCCAGCAGCAGGCAGAGCCCACCTGCCGCGCCAAGCATCCAGTGCCGACGGGTCAAGCGCCGGGGAGCGCGTTCGCTGACTACTGGCTCCGGGCTTGGTTGATAGGGCGGTGGCGCCACAGAAGGCTTGAATCCACTAACCACCCCGTTCCGTGTCGGCAGGATCGGTTTGCCAAATGATGAAAAATTGCTCACCACGCTCGGCGATGCCTTCGAGTCAAGGCCAGCACCCGTTTTGGGCCCAAATACCGAAAATTGCGACATCGGTTGTGAAACCTCCGGCCGCCCTTCCTGCCGGGCCCTCTTCCGGCTTTCCTCCCAAACCGAAGCTGCCTCCAGTGTCGGGGCGATGTACCCCCCCTCTTCCAGTTCACGCAAGGCTGCCACTACCAGCCGCGGATTGCCGATTTTCGCCGACAACTCTTCAACGCTCATCTTGCCGTCAACCTGCACTAAAACCATGCGCAAGTTGCGCTGTACAACGCGAGTACTTTGCCTGACTGCTTCATCCCCGATCGGAGTTTTTGCGTAGATGAGATTGGAGTCCATAACTGGATTTTATTGTTGTTGAAAAAGGACAATCGTCTTGACTGGCCTGGATTCTACTCCTATAATGCGCACCTCTGTTCCCCGATAGCTCAGTCGGTAGAGCGCCGGACTGTTAATCCGTAGGTCCCTGGTTCGAGCCCAGGTCGGGGAGCCAAAGAATCAAGCAAAAAGCCCAGCCACATTGGTTGGGCTTTTTGCTTTTGGGGCTTCGGTGGTTCAATCGTAGCCGCGAAGCAAACGATTTTCCGCCCAACCCCTCCCCGCACCAGAACTCCCACACCCTGCCATCAAGGGGTTGGCCATCGCGAATCCGGAAAGGTCCGCTCCGTGGAACAAATTCACGTGCGGAACGTGAAATAGTTCGCTGACAAGCCGGCTCCATTTCCTTAGCGTGGGAATCAACGAAACAACCAAGCACTCAAGGAGTGCGAAATGAGACCGACATTCGGCCGTTCAGCCCTCATGGCACTGGCCAGCAGCGCCAATACCGCCGCCGCCTATCTGGATGCCTGCGATGCAGGCGCACAGCATGTCCGTCTTGATCCCGGCTATTACCAGAGCTGCGGCGCTCTGCTTTATAAAATCTTCACGATGGTCGACGCCAAAGCAAACTTCCCGACCCTCATCGAACAATCGGCTGCAGCGCGGGATGTGGCCGAATCCGTGCAGATAGAACGACGCCTGGAAGTCAGCCTGGCGGGTTACTACCCGCAACTATCGGTATTGCTTCATCGCGTATCCGCCTGAGCGCAGCAGTGGCGCGCAGCCCGCGCAAGGCCGTAGATATTGCTTGTGGGGCAAGTTGAGCGAACTTTTTGTTTTTTGATCTCTCTACTTGCCTGGTAGTAGGGTGGCACTGATAATCGGCCTCCGAACTCCCTTCGCCCAACTGCATTTTCGAGCGTCCGCCATGCACAACGAAACACTCAGGCCAGAGAGCACTCCTGCCGGACAGACTGATTTCCGACCGGTCGTCAATTCGTCGACGGTGACTCACAGCGAGGGAACCCTGCTCGACAAATACGGGCGGCGCATCTCCTACGTGCGGCTCTCCATCACCGATCGTTGCGACTTCCGATGCACCTATTGCATGGCGGAGGAAATGACCTTCCTGCCCAGGCATGAAGTGATGAGCCTGGAGGAATGCCTGCGTGTCGCATCGGTCTTCGTCGGCCTGGGTGTCAACAAGTTACGTATCACGGGCGGGGAGCCCCTGGTCCGCAAAGATGTGATGTGGCTGATCGAGCGCCTTGGCGCCCTGCCCGGACTGGACAATCTGGTCCTGACCACCAACGGCTCGCAACTGGACCGTTTTGCCACGCCACTCCGGGCGGCGGGCGTCAAGCGCATCAATATCAGCCTGGATACCTTGCGCGCCGATCGGTTCCAGAGCATCACCCGGATTGGCGACTTGAACAAGGTATTGAGCGGCATTGACGCTGCCCGTGCGGCGGGTTTCAAGCGGACCAAGCTGAATACGGTCATGATGCGCGGCGTCAACGACGACGAATTCGTCGATCTGGTCAGCTTCGCCATCGACAACGAACTGGATATTTCATTCATCGAGGAAATGCCGCTCGGCGAAATTCACGGGCGTAGCAATACCTTCATTTCCTCGGAAGAAACCCGGGCCCTGCTCGCTCAGCGCTACGAATTGATCCCGTCAACCGAGAATTCAGGCGGGCCGGCACGTTACTGGCGCATTCCGGGCAGCGAATCCCGCATCGGCTTCATCTCCCCGCACAGCCACAATTTCTGCGATACCTGCAATCGGGTGCGCATAACTGCCAAGGGGGAACTTTACCCCTGCCTCGGGCAAAACGATGCCAGCAATCTGTTGCCGATCTTGCGTTCCGGCAACGACGATGCCGTACGCCAGGCCATTGTCGACAGCATGGGAATCAAGCCTTTCGGCCATGATTTCACCCAGCAGATGGACTCCCCGCACGTCGTTCGCTTCATGTCGATGACTGGCGGTTAAGCGCCGGGTCAGCCGCGAGCGTTTACGGGGAAACAGCCGCCGCACATCCCTGCCTCGCTCAGGGATAAACCTTGCACATTCCTATGCTGGTTACCGGATCGGTAACCATGCCCAGGATGGTGAAGAAAATCGAAAGCCCAACAAAAAAGGCGACCCAACGGGCCGCCTTCCTGTGACGCGCTACCAGATCCTTGCAGGGCTGGCAGAACTGCATGATCAACCGCTTACAGACCGCGCACCGCGCGCTTGCGCTCGATTTCGGTCAGGAAACGCTTGCGCAGACGAATCGACTTCGGCGTCAGTTCAACCAGTTCATCCTCGTCGATGAATTCGACGGCAGCTTCCAGGCTCAATTGAACCGGCGGCACGAGGCGAACGGCTTCGTCGGTACCCGAGGCACGCACGTTGGTCAGCTGCTTGCCCTTGATCGGGTTCACGACCAGGTCGTTCTCGCGGCTGTGGATGCCGATGATCATGCCTTCGTACAGCTTCTCACCCGGGCTGACGAACATGCGGCCGCGATCCTGCAGCTTCCACAGCGCGTAGGCGACGGCTTCGCCGTTGTCCTGCGAGATCAGCACGCCGTTGCGGCGCTCGGCGACGGTGCCTTCCTTGACCGGGGCGTATTCGTCGAAAACGTGGCTCATCAGGCCATTGCCGCGGGTCAGGTTCATGAACTCGCCCTGGAAACCGATCAGGCCGCGAGCCGGGATGCGGTACTCGATACGGACGCGACCACGGCCGTCCGGCACCATGTCGAGCATCTCGCCCTTGCGCAGGCCGAGTGCTTCCATGACGCCACCCTGGTGCTCTTCCTCGACGTCGACGGTCAGCTGCTCGTACGGCTCGCACTCGACGCCATTGATGGTCTTCTTGACGACACGCGGACGGCCGACAGCCAGCTCGTAGCCTTCGCGACGCATGTTCTCGAGCAGGATGCCGAGGTGCAGTTCGCCACGGCCGGCCACGTCGAACACGTCACCGTTCGGGGTGTCATGGACGCGCAGCGCCATGTTGGTCAGCAGTTCCTTGTGCAGGCGGTCGCGGATCTGGCGGCTGGTCACGAACTTGCCTTCGGTGCCGGCCAGCGGGCTGGTGTTGACCATGAACTGCATGGACAGGGTCGGCTCGTCGATCTTGAGCAGCGGCAGGGCTTCCGGCTGATCCGGGTCGGTCACCGTGCAACCGAGCACCAGGTCTTCGATACCGGTGATCTGGACGATGTCGCCGGCCAGGCCTTCTTCCATCTCGATCTTGTTCAGGCCCTTGTAGCCGAACACCTGACCGATCTTGGCCTTGATCGGGGAACGATCGTGCTCGGCAGCCTCTTCCTCGGTGCCGAACATGACCATGACGTTCTGACCGGTCTTGACGCGGCCACGGATGATCTTGCCGACGCCGATGCGGCCGACGTAGGACGAGTAATCGAGGGCGGTGATCTGCAGCTGCAGCGGCGCATCGACATCGGCATCCGGGGCCGGCACGTGACGCAGGATGGTGTCGAACAGCGGCTTCATGTTCTCGCGCGGCTGGTCGAGTTCCATCGCGGCCCAGCCGTTCAGGCCGGATGC
>Ga0209098_1003159_pt1 | contig 13961 bp, 11 predicted proteins | sample AD_JPNHW1_MetaG_FD_184429 | JGI IMG/M metagenome (GOLD analysis project Ga0209098, IMG submission 184429) | Active sludge microbial communities of municipal wastewater-treating anaerobic digesters from Japan - AD_JPNHW1_MetaG (SPAdes) (version 2) | ecosystem: Engineered > Bioreactor > Anaerobic... | reverse complement strand
TTTACGTTTTGGTCCTGATAGAATTAATATTAAATCACCGACTTTAGCCTCGAATTTGGCGGCAATATTTTTCAGGTTTTCTTCATTAAAATACTTATCAACAGATGATTTGACCGTTCCGTCTTCATTCATGCGGATATAAATCAGTCCCTTCGCTCCTATCTGCGGACGTTTTACAAAATCAGTCAGTTCATCCAGTTGCTTGCGGGTGTACGATGCGCAACCGCTTGCACAGATGCCGCCCACATACTCTGCTTCATCAAAAACACTGAAATCATGACCTGTAACGGCTTCTTTAAGCTCAACAAACTTCATTCCGAAACGTAAATCCGGTTTGTCGGAACCATAATACTTCATTGCATCGTGCCAGGTCATTCTCGGGAAAGGTTCGTTCATTTCAATTCCCTTTATCGTTTTGAAAAGATGTTTGGCCAGTCCTTCGAAGGTATTCAGCACATCTTCCTGCTGTACGAATGACATTTCACAGTCGATCTGAGTAAATTCCGGCTGACGGTCGGCACGTAAATCTTCATCGCGGAAGCACTTTACAATCTGAAAATATCGGTCGAAGCCCGAAACCATCAACAACTGTTTGAACAATTGCGGTGATTGTGGTAATGCATAAAATTCACCCGGATTCATGCGCGAAGGTACAACAAAGTCGCGTGCCCCTTCGGGTGTAGAACCAATCAGAACAGGTGTTTCCACTTCAAGAAAGTTCAGTTTGTCGAGGTAACTTCTGGTTTCGATGGTCATTTTATGTCTTAACTCCAGATTTGCTCTTACACTATTCCGGCGCAGGTCCAGGTATCTGTATTTCATACGGATATCATCGCCCCCGTCTGTATTATCTTCGATGGTAAATGGTGGTGTATTTGCCTCGTTCAATACGTTGAGAATATCTACAAGTATTTCCACTTCACCGGTTGCGATGTGGGTATTTTTATTACTTCGTTCTGCCACTTCGCCACAGATTTGAATGACATATTCTCGTCCAAGTTTATTGGCCCGGTCACACAATTCAGCATTAACATCCTGATTAAATACTAATTGCGTAATTCCATAACGGTCACGCAAATCAATGAAAGTCATACCGCCCATTTTGCGGCTGCGCTGAACCCATCCGGCAAGGGTTACTTTTTTACCTGCATCGGCAAGCCTGAGTTCTCCACAAGTATTTGTTCTAAACATAAAATTAAAAGCTATATTATTTTAATCCTCTTTTATATTCTGCAATTTTCAGTAAATCAATCAGTTGTTTTCTATTTTGTATTGTCAAAGTCAGTGGTAAAAACTTTCCGATGGGTTTATTATTTCTGAATTCATTCCTGATAGTTTGGTCAATATCAAGCAGTTCAATTCCCTGGCAGTTTTTTTCTGTAAAATAAAAAGTTGTTTTGAAATAACCGTCCCAGACAGATAACCAGAAAATGGTTTTGTTTTTATGCTGAACCTTACAAAGCCAGGATTTTCCGTCATTGTAATACCTCCATATCATTTCAGCCTGCAGCTCAGCAATAGTTGTAACCAGCTGATTATAAGCCTGAATACTATCCATCAGTACTTTTTGAAGCACTTCTTCAGTTGGGTACAATTCCTTATTCCTCAATAACTGAGTATCCATGGTTTAAGTGTTTTTCTGATTAAATTGTACATACAAAAGTACGAAAAAAACTGGGAAATCGATTATTCTGTATTTATTTAAACAATATCAGGCACAAAAAACTAAATTCTTGTGCCTGAATATTTTCAAAAAAAACTTTTTTCTCGATAAAATTATCCTACAGTAACATCTGGATTTACTTTTTTAATCAATCCTTTGAGTACATCGCCAGGACCGAGTTCTACAAATTCAACAGCACCATCTGTAATCATATTCTTTACCGTCTGTGTCCATCTTACCGGAGCTGTAAGCTGGGCTATCAGGTTTTGTTTGATGGCTACGGGATCTGTTTGAGGATAGGCATTAACATTCTGATAAACAGGGCATATCGGTTCGCTGACAATGGCTGCATCAATAGCTGCTCTGAGTTCTTCACTGGCAGGTTGCATCAGCGGTGAGTGAAATGCACCGCCTACCGGTAATTTTAAAGCACGTTTAGCGCCTTTTTCCTTTAACTTCTCACAAGCCTGATCCACACCTTCTATCGAACCGGAAATTACAATTTGTCCCGGACAATTATAGTTGGCAGGAACAACAACATTTTCCTTAATACTATCGCATACTTCCTCAACTGTTTCATCATCGAGACCCAGTACAGCAGCCATAGTTGATGGTTCAGCTTCGCAAGCTTTTTGCATTGCCATTGCACGTGCATAAACCAGTTTCAGACCATCTTCGAATGTGAGTGCTTTGGCAGCAACGAGGGCAGAAAATTCGCCCAGCGAGTGTCCGGCTACCATATCGGGATTAAATTCATTGGCCAATGCGATGGCTGAGATTACCGAGTGAAGAAAAACTGCCGGTTGAGTTACTTTTGTCTGACGGAGATCTTCAGCAGTGCCTTCAAACATCAAATCGGTAATCCGAAATCCAAGTATATCATTTGCTTTTTCAAAATATTCTTTTGCTACAGGCGATTTTTCGTACAGGTCTTTACCCATTCCTGTAAACTGAGCGCCCTGTCCGGGAAATACAAATGCTTTCATAATTTTTTATTGTAGTTTGTAAATTTCGTTATTTAATTTGTTTTTTTCGGGTTGCAAAGTTATACATTTTTATTTATCTGAACAATATTGAAATCATGTACCCTGACAGTAACAAAATCTGATTTTATTATTTCTAAAAAAACAAGTACTTTTGAATTTCGAAACAATCTTTCACTCGGTATTCTATAATCAAGATAATATGGATGAAATTCTAAAATACTTTACAAATCTGACCGAAACGCAGAAAAATCAGTATAAGGCATTGTTTGATTTATATCTGGACTGGAACTCAAAAATCAATGTCATATCACGTAAAGATATTGATAACCTGTACGAGCGACATATTTTGCATTCGCTGGGTATTGCCGGAGTGATTAGCTTCAAACCGGGTTCTTCAATTCTTGATGTTGGAACCGGAGGAGGTTTTCCTGGTATTCCACTGGCAATATTGTTTCCGCAGGTACGGTTCACACTCATCGACAGCATAGGCAAAAAAATTAAAGTTGGAAGCGAAGTTTCAAAGTCTATTGGACTAAACAACATCACATTAAAGCATGAACGTGTACAAGAGGAAAAAAACAAATTCGACTTTGTGGTAAGCCGGGCTGTGATGCCGCTTGATGATTTGGTTAAGCTGGTCAGAAAAAATATTTGCACTAAACAACAAAATGCGCTCCCCAATGGTTTGATATGTCTGAAAGGAGGCGAACTACAGCACGAAATACTCCCCTATAAAAACTTTGCTGAAACCTACGAACTGAGCGATCAATTTAATGGTGAATTTTTCAAAACCAAGAAAGTGGTTTATGTGCCGCTGTAAAATCCCGACTTATAGTTATGACAGTTAAAACATTCACATTCAGTCCATTTCAGGAAAACACATATCTGGCGTATGACGAAACCGGTGAATCGATCATAATCGATGCTGGCATGTTTTATGAAAGGGAAAAAGCGGAAATCGTTAAGTATATGGAAACGCACAAATTATCTCTTATAAAAGTGATTAACACTCACTTACATCTTGATCATCAATTTGGAAACAAGTTTCTGTTTGATACTTTCGCTATTGCCCCCGAAGCCAGTGAAGAAGATGAATTTCTGCTTGCAACAGCACACCAATCGGCTCAGATGTTCGGTCTGCCCTATAAAGAAGCTGTACAACCTTTAGGCAAATACCTTACTGACGGTGATGAAATAAAGTTTGGAAACAGCAGTATGATATGTCTATCAGTGCCGGGTCACTCACCGGGCAGTCTGGCATTCTATAATCAGAAAGAGGGAATTGTTTTCACAGGAGATGCCTTGTTCAACGGATCGATTGGAAGAACTGATTTGGGCAGAGGTGATTATTCAACACTAATTCGTTCCATACAGGAAAAACTGCTTACATTGCCCGACAACACGGTGGTTTACAGCGGACACGGACCAAAAACAACCATCGGAAATGAGAAAAAAAACAATCCATTTCTGTAATGAGTCTGAGATATTTTTTTCAGGAAAGATACAAACCGTTTTCGAGGATAAACTGATATACATCAGGATGCAACCATTGGCTTGCATCCTTTTTTTCAGCTATCAATTGACGTAATTCAGTTGAAGAAATCTCAAAAAGCGGAGCTTCTTCCAGTATTTGCATATCGGGATAAATTTCTTCAAAGTCCTCGTAGGGATAACCTTCGCGTGGATACACAACCACTGAATACTCATCCAGAATTGTCTGATAATCTTTCCACTGATCGAAAATCTGCATATTATCGCTGCCAATCAACAAAATGAAATTATCTTCTGGATATTTTTCGCTTAGCGTTTTCAGCGTATTGATGGTGTATGAAGGTTTTGTGAGGTAAAACTCAATATCGGAAGCTATCAGGTATTCTGTTTCGGCGGTTGCCAGCTGCAACATTTTCAGTCTCAGATGTTCATCAATCAACTCAGACTGTTCCTTCAGCGGATTTCGGGGACTAACGATAAACCAAATCTCATCAACACCTGAAAAACGAAAAATATATTCAGCCAGATTGGTATGTCCAAGATGTACAGGATTGAATGAGCCAAAAAATAAACCGATAGATTTCATAACTAATTGTTTCTGATGTGTTTATACATGATTATCTTTCAAAAAATTCTTTTATAACCTTTTCGGCTTCCATTTTTGCTGTTTCAAGGTTATCATTCAGAATGACCACATCAAACTGAGGCGCAAAGGTCATTTCGTAAGCAGCCTTCCCTACCCTTTTTTCAATCATTTCCCGGCTGTCGGTGCTCCGTTTTATAAGGCGCTGCCGAAGTGTTTCTATTGACGGCGGTGCAATAAAAACAGCCAATGCACGGTCTCCAAATTGTTTTTTTATATTCAAACCACCTTTCACGTCCACATCAAAAATTACATTTCGGCCCGATGAAGTTATGCGTTCTACTTCATTGTGGAGAGTGCCGTAAAAACAACCTGAATAAACCTCCTCATATTCAACAAATTCTCCTTTTGAAATACGTTCTTTGAATTCTTCCGTTGATATAAAATAGTATTCATGCCCATACTGCTCGTTGCCTCTGGGTGCACGCGAGGTAGCCGATATGGAAAATTCCATATTCAGTCCGCGCGATAGCAGATAATTTACAATAGTACTTTTTCCTGCACCGGAAGGCGCTGAGAAAATAATCAGTTTACCCTGCATACAGAACAACTTAAATTATAGAGCGAAAATATACATTAAGAAAAAGAATTAAAGGGTATTCAGTACCTGTTCTTTGATTTGCTCGAGTTCATCTTTCATCTTCACCACTATTTTCTGCATTTCGCTGTGATTGGACTTTGAACCAAGGGTATTTACCTCGCGACCAATTTCCTGCGCAATAAAACCAAGTTTTTTTCCCGGTGATGGTTCATTTTTCATTGTTTTGATGAAGTATTCGAGATGATTTTTCAACCGGACTTTTTCTTCATTTACATCCAGCTTCTCGATATAGAAAATCAATTCCTGCTCCAGTCTGTTTTTATCATAATCAATTTTATCCGATAGCGCAGCAAGGTTTTCATCCAGCCGTTGTTTAATTTTATCAACCCGTTCAGATTCAAAAGGCTCTATCTCGACCAAAAACTCCCCTATTCTGCCTATTTTCAGTGTGAAAACATTTTCCAGTGTTTTCCCCTCTTGTCTGCGATATTCAATTAACTGATTAATAGCCGTTTCGATAGATTTCAGAATCTCGATCCACTCATTTTCATCAAGCTCTTCGGTTTCGGTTTTTAACGCGTCAGGCATTTTCATCAATATTGACATCCAGTCAGTTGATTCGGGTATTTCCAAATCACCTGAAAGTGCTTTCAGTTGTTCATAATAAGATTTTATTACCGCCTGATTAATTTTCGAACCACTGTCTTTTCCGGAATTATCGATATACAACGAAAAATCCACTTTACCACGTTCAAGTTTTTGTGAGATAAGATTGCGGATTTCAATATCTTTTTCCCGGTAAATACCGGCAATGCGGGTAGAAAGATCTAACTGCTTACTGTTTAATGACTTTATTTCTACAACAATTTTCTTGTTGTTAATTTCACAGCTGGCTTTACCGTAGCCGGTCATTGATTGTAACATCTGATTTAAGTTTTGATTTGAAGTACGCAAAAGTACTTAAATTATTTTTAATCGCACACATTAAAAACTCAATTTAGGGATGAAGGATTGAAGCTAAGTTACGAACACGGGAAAAGCTGGTTTTTAAAAACCTAAAGAGAAACTTAATGAACGTCGATACAGGTCATGATTTTCAAATAAGCTGTTTGGGTAATATGTATAAGTAACACGGGCACTCAGCAGGTATAAGAACCGAAAATTGGCACCCGCCGACCAGCCTGTTTGAAAATTGTTGATAGGATGCAGATTATCTGTGTAACCGTTTAATTTTGACGTCAAAATATATTCAAAAACCGGTCCTGTAAAAGCTTTTAGATTCATCGACCTAAGTTTGGAAGTATAAATAGTGTATCCCGCAGTAACCGGAACGGACAATGAAGTGGTTTTAAGATAATCTTTATTGGCTGTGCAATTGAATGCTCCGTCGGGATAAAGTGTGTATTTCGACCAGTTCAGGTTCAGTCCAACCATCCAATAAGCTTTCTTGACATGCTCAAAGTTTCTGCCATATCCGGTTCCGATTAATATATTTCTCCATTTATAATCATCTGTTTTATACGTATTCCAGCCAAAATTTGCATTTTTCCAGAGTTGCTTACCAAAATCCGATTTATTTTTTTTCAATGTGATTTTATTCTTATCCCAAACAAGACTGGAAAACAAAATGGAATTTTTATTAAGCTGCAGACTTTCATTGATCATAGTCTGCTCTGCATTAATGACGGCATTTTCTTCAGCTTTCAGAGTAAAGCCAGAAAAACCGATCAATAATAAGATCAGACAACTTATCGTTTTTTTCATTTCTGATTTTTCTAATATATTCATAATAACTTCAACTGAATACGTTTTCGGGTCATATCAACATCGATTACACTGACCCTGACATGCTGATGTACGGATACTATATCAGCCGGATTACTCACAAAACGGTCTGACAGGTTTGAAATATGGATTAATCCGTTTTCTTTGATACCAATATCACAAAAAGCCCCAAAATTGGTTACGTTAGTAATTATTCCCGGTAATTCCATGCCGGTTCGCAAATCCTTTATATCCTTCAGGTCGGGATCAAACTCAAATACCTTTATTGCAGAACGCGGATCCCTTCCCGGTTTCTCAAGTTCTTCCAGAATATCGTTCAAAGTGGGCAGTCCAACTGTATCGGTCACATACTTTGTTAAATCTAACGTTGATTTCAGGCTATTATTTCCTATCAGTTGATTAATATCCATTTTTAAGTCGGTTGCAAACTGATTTACAATACTATAGCTCTCTGGGTGTACAGCCGAATTGTCGAGCGGATTACTGCCATTTGCTATCCGCAAAAAACCGGCACATTGTTCGAAGGTTTTTGCACCCATTTTCGTCACCTTCAAAAGTTCCTGCCGGTTAGTGAAAGAACCGTTTTCGGCTCTGTAATTCACTATGTTTTGAGCCAGTTGTGGACCCAATCCGGAAACATAGGTAAGCAAATGCTTGCTTGCTGTATTCAGGTTAACTCCGACGCTATTTACAGCATTTTCAACTGTCTGGTCGAGCGATTTTTTGAGTTTGACCTGATCCACATCGTGCTGATATTGTCCTACACCAATGGATTTTGGTTCTATTTTCACAAGTTCGGCCAGCGGATCCATCAGTCGGCGACCAATAGATACAGCTCCGCGTACGGTCACGTCATATTCCGGAAATTCTTCACGTGCCACTTTGGAAGCGGAATAAATCGAAGCTCCGTTTTCACTTACCACAAATACCTGAACCTTACGGTCGAAGCGAATGTTCTGAATAAACTGTTCCGTTTCACGGCTAGCAGTTCCATTTCCAATTGCTATAGCCTGTATATCATACGCTTCTACCATTTTTTGAAGTTTTCGCATAGCCTGCGAATGCTCATTAACCGGAGGATGGGGATATATATTCTCATTGTGTTTCAGGTTTCCCTGTTCATCCAGGCATACAATTTTGCAACCTGTACGAAATCCGGGATCGACTCCCATTACTCTTTTTTGTCCCAAAGGTGGTGCCAGGAGCAGCTGACGTAAATTTTCGGTAAAAACACGTATTGCTTCCTGGTCGGCTTTCTCTTTGCTTTCGGCGGCAAACTCAGTTTCTATGGCAGGTTTTAGCAGACGTTTATATCCATCTTCCACCGCTTCTGCTACTTGCAGTCCACATTCATTATCTGATTTCTGGAAAATTCTCAATAATTTAGTGATACATTTGTCATCATCGGCTGAAATGTTTACCCGAAGGAAACCTTCAGCTTCACCCCTGCGCATTGCCATAAGGCGGTGTGACGAACAACGTGCAAGTTTTTCAGAGCATTCGAAATAATCGCGGAATTTCTGTGCTTCCTCCTCTTTCCCTTTTATCAACCGGGATGATATATTTGCCTCGTATGCAAATTGTTTACGAATTAAATTTCTGGCAATTTCACTTTCACTCACCCACTCGGCAATAATGTCGCGGGCTCCTTTCAATGCTACTTCAGTATCTGCCACATCTTTACTTATAAAACGTCCTGCAACTGATTCAATATCATCTGATTGCTGCTTCATGATTATTTTCGCAAGCGGTTCCAGTCCTTTTTCACGGGCAATTTCAGCACGGGTACGTCTTTTGGGCTTGAAAGGTAGATAAATATCTTCCAGTTCACTTGAATTCCAGCATTCCTCAATTCTTTTCTGAAGTTCGGGTGTCAGTTTGTCCTGTTCCTCGATAGATTTGAGGACTGTAGCCTTTCGCTTAGCGAGTTCACAAAGTTTATCATACTGTTCTTTCAAATCAGCCAGTTGCACTTCATCCATGCCTCCGGTCGCTTCCTTGCGGTAGCGACTGATGAAGGGTATGGTTGACCCTTCTTCAAGTAATTTGAGCGCATTCAGAGTTTGACGGGTACTAAGCTGACAGGAAGCGGAAAGAAGTTTAATAAGTTGGTCTGATATCATTTTTTGTCAATAAAAATTTTTAGTATAAAAACTGTATAATGTATTAAGTGTACATTTCGTGATAAAAAACATGAATTATTCCATTCAGATAACGTTATTTACACTGCAATACAATGGATAAAGAGACAAAATTAGCGTTTTTTTTCTATTTTTGCATTGTTATTTTTCCGAAAAGCTGTGAGTAATTGATTAAACCAAATTATGCGTCTGAATTCCATCTCCATACTGAATTATAAAAATATTTGTCAGGCAGATCTTGATTTTCCGGCTAAAATCAATTGTTTCGTTGGGAACAATGGAATGGGAAAAACAAACCTCCTTGACGCAATATACTATCTTTCGTTTTGTAAAAGTTATTCCAATTCCATTGACTCGCAGAATATTGAGCATAATGCTGACTTTTTTATGTTGCAGGGCAAATACTCACTTCGGGATACTGAAGAGGAAATATACTGCGGCATGAAACGGAAACAAAAGAAGCATTTCAAACGCAACAAAAAGGAATACGAACGACTGGCTGATCACATTGGATTGCTGCCATTGGTTTTGGTCTCGCCGGGCGATGATGAACTTATTTCGGAGGGTAGTGATGAGCGACGAAAATTCATGGACAGTGTAATTTCGCAATATAATAAAACTTATCTGAACGCGCTTCTGAATTATAACAATGCCCTGAAACAACGAAACGCACTACTCAAAGAAGAGACTTTATTCGATGAGACTCTTTTCGAAATATGGGAAGAACTGATGGTTAAACACGGTAAGTATATTTATGAATGCCGGAAATCTTTTATTGATGAATTTATTCCTATTTTTCAGGAAATATACCGGTTTATTTCCTGTGGTAACGAACAGGTAAGCTTAAACTACAAATCGCAATTAGCAGAAGCGGATTTAAGCCTGAAACTTAAACAAAACCGTGAACGCGACCGCCTTATTGGATACAGTATGAACGGCATACACAAAGATGAGCTGGAAATGATGCTTGGCGATTATCCGATGAAACGAGTAGGTTCACAGGGACAAAACAAAACATATCTGATTTCGCTGAAACTGGCACAGTTCAATTTTCTGAAACGTACTCACGGAATTGCCCCCATACTACTGCTTGACGATATATTCGATAAACTGGATGCCTCCCGGGTTAAACAAATTGTTGAACTGGTTGCCGGTGATAACTTTGGTCAGATTTTTATTACAGACACTAACCGGAAACATCTGGACGAAATTCTGGCACAGATTGGTCAGAGTTCACAGATTTTCGAAATAGTGAATGGTGAAATCATTCGGTAACGAAAACATCTCAGAAACATTACCAGCAATTTACAGCATCATTGCACCGTTTATTGAAACAATTTCTTTATCAAATCCTGCCGGTTCATTTTTTGCAAATCACGCATAATCTGTTGATGATACTCTTTCTTGTACCAGAAAAAGAATTTTCGCTGTTCCAGTTTTTCATCCTTAGATTTAGCTGTGAAAACCGGCTCCAGGGTATAAGGATTAAAGCCTGAATAGTATATTTCTGTGGCAAGAGTCATGGGTGTCGGGGTAAAATCCTGTATCTGTTCCAATTTGAAATTCAAGTCCTTGGTAATGGCTGCCAGTTCGGCCATATCTTCATTCATACAGGCTGGATGACTGGATATAAAATAAGGTATTAACTGCTGATTAAGTCCTTCCTCTCTGTTGATACGGTCGAATAAAACCTTGAATTTTTTGAAATCCTGAAAACTTTGCTTACGCATGAGTTTCAGGACACGTTCGGAAGTGTGTTCAGGGGCAACTTTCAGCCTTCCTGAAACATGTTTTGAAACAAGTTCGCGCATATAATCAAGCTGACTTTTTGTTGTTTCAGCATTTTTTGTTTCCGCAGTAAGCATATCGTACCGGATACCGCTCCCTATATAAGAATGACGAATGCCCGGTATTTTATCAACTGAACGGTAAATATCGGTCAGAGCTGAATGATTGATATTCAGGTTGGGACACACTTTCGGATGGATACACGATGGACGTTTGCATTTTTCGCATATTTTCATATCGATACCATGCAGGTTGTACATGTTGGCCGACGGTCCGCCCAGGTCACTCAGATTGCCTTTGAAATCGGGCTGCTGAGCAATTTGTCTGACTTCCTCCAAAATGGACTGCTTGCTTCGGGAAACGATAAATTTACCCTGATGGGCCGAAATAGTACAAAATGCACAGCCGCCAAAGCAACCCCGATGTAGATTGACCGAAAATTTGATCATTTCATAAGCCGGAATTTGCTTTCCCTTGTACTTGGGGTGAGGTAAACGAGTGAAAGTCAACCGATAAGTTGCATCCAGCTCTTCCGGTTTCCAGGGAGGGTACATCGGATTGATTATAAGGTACTTACCACGTGTTTTCTGAACCAGACGTGCACCATTCATCCGATTGCTTTCCTCTTCCACATAACGGAAGTTGGAAGCATACTTCTTTTTATCCTTCAGGCATTCCTCGTGTGAAACCAACTCAATGGTTTGAAGATTATCGTCCCCGGGAATCTTGTCTGACAGAAAAGAGGTTTGAGGAATATCTGTTATTTCACCGAATTTTTTACCGTTTTTCAGTTCTTCAAGCAATGCTTTAAGTGGCTTCTCACCCATACCATATATCAGAAAATCGGCTTTGCTGTCGATGAGAATGGAGGGCATCAGCTTATCCGACCAATAATCGTAGTGTGTAACCCTGCGCAGAGAGGCTTCGATGCCTCCTATCACAACCGGCACATCGGGATAGAGTTTTTTCAGTATATTACAGTAGGTTATTGTGGCATAATCGGGGCGCATGTGTGCACGGCCATCGGGCGAATACGCGTCATCTGAACGCATCCGCTTATTAGCCGTGTAATGGTTTACCATACTATCCATATTTCCCGCGCTCACCGCAAAAAACATTCGGGGTCGTCCCAGTTTTCGGAAATCACGCAAATCATCCTGCCAGTTGGGCTGTGGAACCAACGCCACCCGAAGTCCTTCGAACTCAAGCATACGACCGATGACCGCCGCCCCAAACGAGGGATGATCTACATAAGCGTCTCCGCTGAAAAGGATAACATCCACTTCATCCCAACCGCGTAATTCGAGTTCTTTTTTTGTGGTGGGTAAAAAATCGGTTAGTAGATATGTTTTCTGCATTTACTGTTTTATCTTTTTTACGGCTGCAAAGATAGGAATATGTTGGCGTTTACCGAAATAACCGGATTATTCAACAGCGGCCGGATTGATGAAGCAAAAAATAATGAGCCTTCTTTCAGCTAAATCCGGATTAAAGTAAAAATACAGTTTTAAAGCCCATGTCCTGGTATTTCAGCTTAAAGAATGACACAAAAATGGCCGCGTTCAGAAACCGGTTTCCCACACCGTAACCCAGTTCACTATAGGACGGAATTGTAGGCGTATATAGCTGGCTGAAATAAAGCCTTTCCTTTACAACACCACCCGACAAGCCGGGTATCCGGGTAAAAAGAAATCGTGGCGTTTCGTACATCAAATGAGCCTGAACGTATGACGATGAGGCATTATACAAGCTTCGGGGAAGAACATTAAAAACCCCTCCTATCCCTTCGCCCCATGTTTCGGGGAAATAGCTTCGGCGGAAATAGACAAAATCGGTAAAATACTCAGTTTTCTGGCGGGAAAAGAATCCGGTACCAAGATGATATTGAATGGATTTCATCAGATCGAGTCGAATATTCTGATTGATATCAAATTCAACCCGGCTGTATTGCGAAGTGCTTCCGAATATATTCTTCAGGCTGTGAGCATACTGTATCTTGAAAGTCGGATAATCTGAACGGACATATACTTTCTGATTTTTATCCATCGTATAATACTGCTCGGGTGTCCAGCTCATACTGATGATTGGCACAAAATAATACCTGGTATCGAACATATTATCCATCTGATCATGGTTTGGGGCAGTAAGGTTCATTTGTTTCTTGTTTGGTTCACGGATGTGATAATCAAAACCCGCACCCAGCTGCAACCCATTACTGATTTCCACACTGTTGAAAATCCGCATATAGTAATCCTTAAAATAGTTGACACCCAAATCGGTAAACTTCAGCCCCTGACTTGTCAGACTATCCTGTACCATTTTCAGAAACAGCGAACTATAGGACTGATTACCTTTCCCGATGGAGAATGAAAGATTTCCATACTTGGCGGGATCATAATTCCATACAGTGGACAAATCTCCGTAAAATTCCTTTTTTTTGAAAACATAGCCTGCAAAAGCATTAATATTTATCCGCTGATGCCGTTCCAGTTCTATTCCAAGGTACAATTTCTGACGGTAGGTAAGCCCATCTTCAGTTGAATAGCTTATCATGGAAGGATTAAGGATGCCACTGTACCGGATATTAGTGGATTTATAACTGTATTTGGTGTTCATTACCATGTTTTTTGCAAATGTCAACGCGTTTCTCGTTTTTAAAGCAACAGTATCCACCTCTTTTTTCTGCGATTGAATAATTCTTCGTTTCTCCAGGTATTTAGCCATCAGGTTTTTTTCATTGTCGGAAAGCGGAACAGGACGGATTTTGTTCCAGTAGGCGCTGTCAATATTAACCGGAACTGAATCCAAACGAATTTTATATCGATTACCCAGATTAAGATTATTCAGGTGATCTTTTGCCCCGTTGAAATTTACATTTTTATAGGTCAGTAAGGCATTATACCTGTTTGTAACCTTGTTCCCA